>Ga0157379_10001782_pt1 | contig 17776 bp, 17 predicted proteins | sample S25metaG_FD_121802 | JGI IMG/M metagenome (GOLD analysis project Ga0157379, IMG submission 121802) | Switchgrass rhizosphere microbial communities from Kellogg Biological Station, Michigan, USA - S2-5 metaG | ecosystem: Host-associated > Plants > Roots > Rhizosphere > Soil | place: USA... | reverse complement strand
CGAGCCGAGGCAGTTCTCGCAGACCGCACTGGACGAGGCGATCGCCGATCCGGGCCGCAAGGATCAGCGTGATTCTTCGGACGAACGTCGAAAGCCTGGCCCGCTGATTGCCCTCGCCGGCGTGAAGCCGGGGGACAAGGTGCTCGATCTGATTCCGGGCAGTGCCTATTGGACGAAGATCTTCAGCAAGATCGTCGGACCCGACGGCAAGGTCTATGCGGTTTGGCCGAGAGCCTATGCGCGCGAGGCGATGGGTGACGTCGCGAACATGCGGAAGCTGTCTGCCGACAAATATTACGGGAACATCGTCACTGAGGTTGAACCGACGACGGCGCTGACCGCGCCGGAACCGCTGGACGTCGTCTGGACGTCGCAGAATTTCCACGACTATCCCGACGAGTTCATGGGCAAGGGCGACCCGTCACAGCTCGCGAAAGATGCGTTCAAGATCCTGAAGCCCGGCGGCACATTCATGATCATCGATCATATGACGAAGCCCGGTCGCGGACTTTCGGACACCGATACGCTCCACCGGATCGATCCTGCTTCGGTACGCCAGATCGTCGAAGGGGTCGGTTTTCGCTTCGCCGGCGAGAGTAAGGTGCTCAACAACCCAATCGATCCACTGGACATCCCCGTGTTCGACAAGTCGATCCGCGGCCGCACCAGCCAGTTCGCCTATAAATTCGTGAAGCCGAGCTAGGCCGGCTCGAGCTCCGGTCTTGCCGCATTTCCGGCGGCCGCGACACGGGCAAGGCCACGTGAAAGCTGCACTGCGCCGTTGAGGCGCGCATCCGCCGACGGCCAATCGCGCGAGATCGTCATCTTGCTGTCGGGACGCAGCCTGGCCGCGCCTTTCAGGCGATCGATGTAGCCGAGCAATGCGCCGAGATCGGGGAAGCCGTTCGGAGCGAAGGTCACGACCGCCCCTTTGGCTCCGATGTCGAGCTTGGAGATGCTGGCGGCTCTGCAGTTCAGCTTAACCTCGACGATTTTCATGAGGTTCGCGGTTTCATCCGGCAGCTTCCCGAAGCGGTCGATCAGCTCGGCCGCGAACGCGTCGATCGCCTGGCGGTCGTCGAGGCCGCCGAGCCGCCGGTACAGGCCCATGCGCAGGTCGAGATCCGGCACATAATGCTCCGGAATGAGGATCGGCGCATCGACGCTGATCTGCGGAGTGAACTCTTCCGGACGCGCCGCTCCGCCGGCCTTGAGCTCGATGATCGCGTCCTCGAGCATCGATTGGTAGAGCTCGAACCCGACCTCCTTGATGTGGCCCGACTGCTCGTCGCCGAGCAAATTGCCCGCGCCGCGGATATCGAGGTCATGGCTGGCGAGCTGGAATCCGGCGCCGAGGCTGTCCAGCTCGGCCAGGACCTGCAGCCGCTTCATTGCCGCTTCGGTGATCGAGCGGTCCGCAGGCATGGTGAGATAGGCGTAGGCGCGGGCTTTGGATCGGCCGACACGCCCGCGAAGCTGATAAAGTTGCGCCAGCCCGAACCGGTCGGAGCGATAGACGATCAACGTGTTCGCACTAGGGATGTCGAGTCCGCTCTCGACGATCGTCGTCGACAGCAGCACGTCATATTTACGGTCGTAGAAGGCGCTCATCCTCTCTTCGACCTGACTCGCGCTCATCTGGCCGTGCGCGGTCACCGCCTTCACTTCGGGCACCTGTTCGCGAAGCCACTCCTCGATCGCTGGAAGATCGGCGATGCGGGGGGCGACGAAGAAGCTCTGCCCGCCGCGGAAATGTTCGCGCAGCAGCGCCTCGCGGATAACTACGCCGTCCCAGGGCGCGACATAGGTCCTGACCGCAAGCCGATCGACCGGAGGCGTTTGGATCACGCTGAGGTCGCGAAGGCCGGACATGGCCATCTGCAGCGTTCGGGGGATCGGCGTGGCGGTGAGAGTCAGCACATGCACGTCAGCGCGCAGGGCCTTCAGGCGCTCCTTGTGCGTGACTCCGAAATGCTGCTCCTCATCGACGATGACCAGGCCAAGCCGCTTGAAATGAATGTCCTTGGCCAGGAGCGCGTGCGTTCCGATGACGATGTCGACCGTGCCGTGGGCGATGCCTTCCTTGGTTTTCTTCGCTTCCGCCGCAGGCACGAGCCGCGACAGGCGCCCGATGTTGATCGGAAACCCCTGGAGCCGCTCGACGAAATTCTTGTAATGCTGCCGCGTGAGAAGCGTGGTCGGACAGACCAACGCCACCTGTTTCCCCGACATCGCCATGACGAAGGCGGCGCGGAGGCCCACTTCGGTCTTGCCGAACCCGACGTCGCCGCACACCAGCCGGTCCATCGGCTTGCCGGCTTCCAGGTCCTTGAGGACGTCTTCGATCGCGCGTTCCTGGTCGTCGGTTTCCTCATAGGGGAAACGATCGACGAATTGCGGGAAGGCGCTGTCCGGCTCGGCGATCGGCGCGGAACGCGTGGCGCGAAGCGCAGCGGTCTTGATCAGCTCGCCCGCAATCTCGCGAATGCGTTCCTTCATCCGCGACTTGCGCCGCTGCCAGCCTTCGCCGCCGAGGCTGTCGAGGACCACCCCCTCGCTCTCGTTTCCGTAGCGCGAGAGCAGTTCGATATTCTCGACCGGGACGTAGAGCTTGTTGCCGCGCGCATATTCGAGCGCGACGCAGTCGTGCGGAACCTTGCTGACGGGGATCTGGGTCAATCCCTCGTAGCGGCCGATTCCATGCTCTTCGTGGACGACAAGATCGCCGGGCGAAAGCGTCGCCAGTTCCGCCAGAAAGGCGTCGGCGGCGCGGCGCCTCTTGCGGCGGCGCACGAGGCGGTCGCCGAGCATGTCCTGCTCGGTGAGGACTGCGACGTCCGGGGTGGTGAAGCCGTGGTCGAGCGGAAGCACCAGCATCGCCGGCTGCGTCTTGCTCCCGAGGGCCTCCTGCCAGCCGTCGACCAGCTTGTGGGATTTCAGCCCATTTTCTTCGAGGAGACCTGAGAGGCGATCGCGCGCTCCCTTCGTGTAGCTCGCGAGAATGACCTTGTGCCCGGCCTTCCTGAGGGCGCCGATATGCGCGGTGACGGCCTCGTAGACGTTGGACTGCTGCGTCCGCTCCGGAGTGAAATCCCGGGCCGGCTCTATTCCGAAATCGATCGTTCGGTCGCTCTCAGGCTCGGGAAATGGCGAGGCGAGATGGATCGGCCGATCGAGAACGAGACCATCCCATTCCCCCTTGTCGAGATACAGCTCGCCGGGTTCGAGGGGGCGGTAACTGCCCGGTTCTGAATCGGTCGCCCGGACGCGATTCTGGTAATAATCATCGATCGCGTCGCGACGGGATTCGATAGCCTTTTCGGCGGCAGCCTCGCGCAGGATCAAGTCGCTTTCGCCAAGATGATCGAACAGGCTGTCGAGCCGCTCTTCGAGCAGCGGCAACCAATGCTCCATTCCGCTCATCCGCCGTCCGTCGGAGATCGCCTGGTAGAGCGGGTCCTGGGTCGCCGCTGCTCCGAACGTCTCGCGATATCGCGATCGGAAACGCTTGACTGTTTCCTCGTCGAGCAGCGCCTCCGAAGCCGGCATCAGGGTGAAGCCCTTGGCCCTGTCGGTGGACCGCTGATCGGCGGGGTCGAAACGGCGAAGGCTGTCGATCTCGTCGCCGAAGAAGTCGAGCCTCAGCGCCATCTCTTCGCCGGCGGGAAACACGTCGATCAGCGATCCCCGGACCGCATATTCGCCGTGCTCGGCGACTGTGTCGGTCCGTTGGTAACCGAGCGCATTCAGTTGCTTGACCAGGGCTTCGCGTTCGATCCGTTCGCCTGCGGCAATTCGGCGCGTGAGCTGGCGTATGCGGAACGGCGTCAGCACGCGCTGCGTCGCTGCGGTGGCCGTCGCGATCAAAAGCTGGGGCCTGTCGCTCTCGTCCTGCAATGCATTCAGTGTCGCGAGCCGCTCGGCCATGACCCGAAGCGCCGGCGAGGCCCGGTCGTAGGGCAGGCAATCCCAGCCTGGAAAGGTCAGGACTTCCACTTCCGGCGCGAACAAGGGGACCGTGTCTGCAAGGGCGCGCATTGCCGTTTCATCGGCGGCAATCACAACAGCACGGCCTGTCTGGCTCGACCCATGCGCCGCGCGCGCGAGATCGGCCGCGAGCCACGGCAGGAATCCGGTCGGTACGCCCGCGAGAGTCAGCGGCTTATCGGCGCTGAGCACGCGTTGCAGCGGTTCGGTCATCGGACGATCCGGATGTAATCGAGCTTCTTCATCGCCTCGATCATGGGACCGGCGAAGCGCTCGGGCGGATCGGCGGTTCCGATCGCCCAAGCCATGATGTCGACGTCCTGGTTCTCGAGCATGGCCTCGAACAAGGCCCGCTGTTCCGCGCTCCACGACTCATGATGCGCGTCGAAGAATCCGCCGATCAGGGCGTCGGCCTCGCGCGTGCCGCGATGGTGCGCTCGCCAGTGAAGGCGTTTGAGTTCCGGGTCGGAAGGCATGGGGGCCAGATAATGACCTTTGGCCGTCATTGCGAGGCCTCGAGGATATCGGCGCGATCCAGCGGATTGCGTCGCTTCGCTCACAATGACGGAATGGAAATGACACGCTAACAACCGCTCATGCGCCCGGACATCCTCAATCCCTTGTTCGCCGAGGTCGAGGTGCTGAAAGGCGTTGGCCCGCAGGTTTCGAAACTGTTGAAGCGGCTCGACCTCAGCCGCGTGGTGGACGTGCTCTACCACCTGCCGACCGGAGCGATCGAACGAATCAGGACTCCGTCCGCCAGCGCCGTTCTGCTCGGCCGCAACGTCATCCTCGAGCTGACTCCGTTCGACAGCCGCGAACCGCGCTCCGGCCGCGGCCCGATGCGGGTCTATGCATCGGACAGGGACGGCAACACCATCAGCCTCGTTTTCTTCAACAATCCCGGCTGGGCGAAACGCGGTCTCCCGAAGGGTGAAAAGCGGATCATCTCCGGCAAGCTCGAAGCCTATGGCGACGAATGGCAGATCATCCATCCCGAAATCGCCCAGCCGGGAAAAGGCGCGGAGCCCGCGCTTCGCGAGCCCGTCTATCCGCTGACGGAGGGGCTCACCAACCGCCGAATGGGCGAGCTGGCCCGCGAAGCCCTGGAACGCGCGCCCGAGCTTCCCGAATGGGTCGATTCCGGCCTTGCGAGCCAGGAGGGTTGGGGCCCGTGGCACGCGGCGCTCGCCTTGGCGCATCGCGAGCCTGGGACCGAACAAGCGCGTCGCCGCCTCGCTTACGATGAGATTTTCGCCAATCAACTGGCGCTGCTCCTGCTCCGGCAGTCGCAACGGCGGCACCGAACCGCGCCGCTCGCCGGGACGGGCGAGCTGATCCGCGGACTTCGGCTTCCCTATCAAATGACCGATGCCCAGCGCCGCGTCATTCGCGACATCCGCGGAGACCTTGTCCAGGCGGTCCCGATGCTGCGCCTGCTCCAGGGCGACGTCGGATCAGGAAAGACAATCGTCGCACTCGCCGCGATGCTCACCGCGGTCGAATCCGGCGCGCAGGCCGCGATGCTCGCTCCGACGGAGATTCTCGCCCGCCAGCATCATTCGACCCTGCTTGGCCAGATCCACAGCCTGGGCGTGCGGGTCGCGATCCTCACCGGTCGCGAGAAAGGCAAGGCCCGCGAGAGCGTCCTCATGGGCCTCGCCGACGGCTCGATCGACATCCTCGTCGGCACGCATGCGATCTTCCAGGAAAAGGTCGCATACAAGAATCTCGGGCTCGCGGTGATCGACGAGCAGCATCGCTTCGGTGTTTCCCAGCGCCTTCTCCTTGCCTCCAAGGCGGAACGGCCGCCGCATTTGCTGGTGATGACAGCGACCCCGATCCCGCGGACGCTCACGTTGACCCAATATGGCGAGATGGACGTCAGCAAGATCGACGAAATGCCGCCGGGCCGAACGCCGGTCGAAACGCGCGTCATCAGCGAGGAGAAGCTTGCGGACGTCGTGGATGGACTCGCGCGTCATCTCTCGAGCGGCGGGCAGGCCTATTGGGTGTGTCCATTGGTTGAGGACAGCGAGAAGCTGGACGCTGCGGCGGCCGAGGAGCGGGCGCGGTTGCTGAAGCTCCGCTTCGGCGAGGATCGCGTGGGGCTGGTTCACGGACGAATGAAGGGGCCCGAAAAGGATGCCGTCATGGCGCGGTTCGCTGGCGGCGAGCTCGGCGTCCTTGTCGCGACGACGGTGATCGAGGTCGGCGTCGATGTCCCCAATGCGACCCTGATGATCGTCGAAGGCGCGGAACGTTTCGGGCTCGCCCAGCTGCACCAGTTGCGGGGCCGGGTTGGCCGGGGAACCGGCAAGAGCACATGTTTGCTGATCCGGGGACAAAATCTGACTGAAGTCGGTCGCGCGCGCCTGTCCCTGCTGCGCGAGACGAACGACGGTTTCCGCATCGCGGAGGAGGACTTGCGGCTTCGCGGGCCCGGTGAGATCCTCGGCACCCGACAATCGGGCGATGTGCAGTTTCGCGTCGCCACGCCCGAGTTGGTCCAGGAGCTCGCGTCGGTCGCGACGAGCGACGCCCAGCTGCTGCTCGAGCGGGACGGCGGGCTATCGGGCCCGCGCGGTCAGGCGGCCCGCGTCTGCCTCTATCTCTTCGAGCGCGACCAGGCCGTCGGACTGATCCGGAGCGGCTAGCGGACCAGCAGCCCGTGCCGCTTCTTGCCCAGGCTGAGCTTCAGCGGCTCATCCGCGGCCGACAGCATCAGCGCCGGATCGTTCACGGTCACGTCGTTCAGCCGAACGGCACCCTCGGCGATCTTGCGCTTCGCTTCGCCATTGGAAGCGCAGAACCCCAATCCCGTCAGCGCCGCCAGGATCGAGATGCCGTCGCCTGTCCTGAACGTAGGCAAGTCGGCACCCGCGCCGCCTTCAGCGAAGGTCGTTTTCGCGGTTCCCGCGGCCTTCTCCGCCTCCATGCGCCCGTGCAGTAAGGCGGTGGCCTCCGTCGCCAGGATGATCTTGGCCTCATTGATCTCGGCGCCCTGGAGGCTTTCGAGACGCGCGATCTCGTCCAGCGGCATATCCGTGAAGATCCGCAGGAACTTGCCCACGTCGGCGTCCTGCGTATTCCGCCAGAATTGCCAATAATCATACGGGCTCAGCTGATCGGGATTGAGCCAGACGGCACCCGACGCCGTCTTGCCCATTTTCGAACCGTCCGCGGTGGTGATCAGCGGGGTAGTGACGCCGTACATTTCGGTCCCGTCGATGCGGCGCGCCAGCTCGATTCCGTTGACGATATTTCCCCATTGGTCCGATCCGCCCATCTGCAGCCGGCAGCCCGCGACGCGGGAGAGCTCGAGGAAATCGTAAGCCTGGAGGATCATGTAGTTGAACTCGAGGAACGTCAGCGGCTGCTCGCGGTCGAGCCGTAGCTTCACGCTGTCGAAGGTCAGCATCCGGTTAATGGTGAAATGCCGGCCGACCTCGCGAAGGAACGGAATATATTCGAGCCCGCTGAGCCATTCGTCATTGTTGACCATGATTGCGTCGGTCGGACCGTCGCCAAAGTGCAGGAAGCGTTCGAAACAGCGGCGGATCGATGCGATGTTCGCCGCGATCACCTCGGGCGTCAGCAGCCTGCGCCCCTCATCCTTGCCCGAAGGATCGCCGACCTTCGTCGTCCCGCCGCCCATCAGGACGATCGGCTTGTGGCCCGCCTGCTGCAGCCGTCTCAGGAGCATGATCGACACGAGATTGCCGACGTGAAGGCTTGGCGCGGTCGCATCGTAGCCGACGTAGCCGGGCACAACCTCCTTGGACGCCAGCACATCGAGCGCCTCGGCATCGGTCACCTGGTGGATGTAGCCGCGTTCGTCGAGCAGCTTCAGAAGGGAAGAACGGTAGGACGTCATCGTTCGCGGTTAGACTCGACCATTGAAACTCACAACCGTTCGTCCTGAGGTCGCGCTCTTCGGATGCCCACCCTCAACCGTTCGTCCTGAGCTTGTCGAAGGACTGTCCTTCCTTCTACCAACGCGCAATGAGCTTCTGGACTTACATGCTTCATTGCCGTGGCGGCTATCTCTACATTGGCCACACCGAGGATTTGGAAGTGCGTATTGCCCAGCACAAATTCGGCCAAATGCGCGGATTTGCGTCCGATCATCTCCCTGTTGAACTAGTCTGGTCTCAGGAATTTCCGACGCGCTACGAAGCGCTCGCCTCTGAGCGTCAGATCAAGGGTTGGAGCCGCGCAAAAAAGCTGGCCCTCATCCGAGGTGACTGGGCGTACATCTCGCAATTGGCGAAAGGAAAGAACAGTCCTTCGACAAGATCAGGACGAACGGACGAAAGATGCAACTAAACCTGGTGCCGCATCCGACCACGAACCCAACCCAACCGTTGAAGGTCTGGGCGACGGTCGAGCATGCCGGCGCTCTCGGTTCGGTAGCCTCGACCAACATCTGGTTCGGAGTGGGCGCCCCGGCCGAGCGATTCGTCATTTCGGAGCCTGTCGATCCAGCGCGCGCGGAGGACCTGTGGCAGACGACCTGCTTTGAGGCTTTCCTTCGAATTCCCGGCTCCGACGCTTATCGCGAATGGAACTTCGCACCGTCGGGTGAGTGGGCGGCTTATGACTTTACCGGCTATCGCGACGGCAGGACCGATGCGGAAGTCTCCGCGCCTTATGTTCGCTTCGAAGACAATTTCACCTGGTGGGCGCTCGGGGCGACGATCCCCGTGGATGCGGATTCCATCTGGTCGCTTGGTCTTTCCGCGATTCTGGAAGAGAAGGACGGCACTAAATCCTATTGGGCGCTTGCCCATCCGCCCGGAGACAAGCCCGATTTCCACGCGGCGGATTGCTTCGCGGCAAGGCTCCCCTAGACAGCCGCAATGACCCTGTTCGGAATCGACCGGCTGCTCGCCGATCCGGAATTGCGCAAGCCCCTGGAAGGCAAGCGCGTCGCTTTGCTCGCGCATCCGGCTTCGGTCACCAGGGATTTGGCGCACAGTCTCGACGCGCTCGCGGCAGCAGGCCTCAACGTCACCGCCGCCTTCGGCCCGCAGCACGGGCTCCGAGGCGACAAGCAGGACAATATGGTCGAGTCCGACGACTTCACCGACCCGGTCCACGGAATACCGGTGTTCAGCCTCTACGGCGAAGTCCGCCGTCCGAGCGGCCAATCGATGGGGACGTTCGATACGATCCTCGTCGACCTGCAGGACCTCGGCTGCCGGATCTACACCTTCATCACGACCTTGCTCTACGTACTCGAAGCCGCGGCCGAGCACGGCAAGAGCGTCTGGGTGCTCGACCGGCCCAACCCCGCGGGCCGCCCGATCGAAGGGCTGACGCTGCGTCCCGGTTGGGAAAGTTTCGTCGGTGCCGGCCCGATCCCGATGCGCCACGGCCTGACGCTCGGCGAGCTCGGCAAATGGTTCGTCGATCACTTCAAGCTCGACGTCGACTATCACGTGATCGAGATCGAGGGTTGGAAGCCCGATGAAGGACCCGGTTTCGGCTGGCCGCCCGAGCGCGTGTGGATCAACCCGAGCCCGAATGCCGCCAATCTCAACATGGCGCGGGCCTATGCCGGTACCGTCATGCTTGAAGGGACCACGCTCAGCGAGGGCAGGGGCACGACGCGTCCGCTCGAACTGTTCGGAGCGCCCGACCTGGAGCCGCGCAAGATCATGGCGGAGATGGAGCGTTTCGCGCCCGACTGGCTCGCCGGCTGCAAGCTGCGCGACATCACCTTCCAGCCGACTTTCCACAAATATGTCGGCGAGATGTGCCGCGGCATCTTCATCCACGCCGAAGGACGCTTCTACGGCAATGAATCCTTCAAGCCGTGGAGGCTGCAGTCGCTGGCGTTCAAGGCGATCCGCCGGCTCTATCCGGACTACGATCTCTGGCGCGATTTCCCTTACGAATATGAGTTCGACAAGCTTGCCATCGACGTGATCAACGGATCGCCACTGCTGCGCGAGTGGGTCGACGACGTTTCGGCTGAAGCGCGAGACCTCGATACGCTCACCGATCCCGACGAGCGCGATTGGCACGAGCAGAGGCGATCCTATTTGCTCTACTGAGCCATCTCGCAGCTTTGGTTAACGAAGAAGTAGGACGTTCTTCGTATCTCCATTCCGGATTTTGTTCGGGGGGTGGACGCGCCGATGGCCACTTTGGGGATTGAAGAAGTCACTGAAAACGCCATCCGCGCGGTCGCACGCGACTGCGGATCGCTGTCGATGGAATGCAGCGACGTGGCTGGCTACGTGCAGGGCGTCGCGGCCCGCATCGGCGAGCATCTGAAGATGCTCGACCAGCTCGAAGAGGTGACGACACGGCTGATGGCCGATCAGGCCCGGGTGTCGGATTCAACCGATGAAGCTCGCCTCCTTTCGGAGCAGGCCAAGGCCAAGCTCGATGCTGGTCGTGCTGCCATCGAGGACACGATCGGCGGCTTCAAGGGCCTCACCGAACTGGTCGTCCAGCTGGGCGAACGCATGGCCGGCTTCGCGTCGGCGATGAACCAGGTTCAAAGCGTTTCCTCGACGATCGAGACGATCGCCCGCAAGACAAACATGCTGGCTTTGAACGCGACGATCGAGGCTGCTCGTGCCGGCGATGCCGGGCGCAGCTTCGCGGTCGTTGCCGCCGAGGTGAAGAAGCTCGCTCACGATACCCGCGCCGCGACCAGCCAGATCGCCTCGACCATTGGCGAGCTGACTCGTGAAGCGAGCGCAGTCACGACCGAGATCAAGACGGGTGTCGAGCGCAGCCGCGCTGCCCAATCGGGCTTCGGGATGATCAGCGACACGGTCCGCGAGGTTTCCGAGATCGTGGGAATGGTCGATCGCCAGACCGAAGGCATCGCCCACTCGACCAGCATGATCCAGACCAGCGTCGATCGCGTGAAGGCGGGTCTTACCGATTTCGCCGGAGACGCGCGCGACAACGGCACCGAGCTGTTGTCGGCGCAGAAGCGGCTTGGGCATCTTGAGATGCTGTCGAACACGATGCTCGACACGCTCGCGAACTCCGGCGCCGAGATCGACGACACGCCATTCATCCTAAAAGCGCAGGAAGCCGCCCGACAGATTGCCGCGGCCATCGAGCGCGCGATCGACGAAGGTGAAATCAGCGTCGAGGACGTCTTCGACCGCGACTACAAGATCGTCGAAGGCACCAATCCGGTGCAATATGACGTGCGTTTCAATGCGGCGGCCGACCGGCTCGTTCGTCCCATCCTCGACCGCACCAAGGCATCCGACAATCGGATCATCGGGTCGGCAATCGGCGACATGAACGGCTATCTGCCCACCCACCTTACCGAACGCAGCCATCCGCAGGGTCCGGACCCGGTGTGGAATGACGAGCATTGCCGCAACAAGAGGATCCTGATCGACGATACGACTCGCAATGCGCTCGCCAGCGAAAGGCCGGCGACGCTCGCGACTTACCGGATGGAGCTCGGCGACAAATTCATTCCGGTGAAGAATGTTTTCGTCCCCTTGTGGTTCAGGGGACGGCGCTGGGGGAACTTCGAGCTCGCGTACCGGGACGATTAATCTCGGTCACCGCTTTCTTACCCGCACATAAACCTCGTCTTTACGCCCTTGCGTTACGGACGGGTTCCTAAGGCTTTTTGCCTTGAGACATTGGGACGAGGGGAAAAGGATGGCGATCAATCGGTCCGTCGGCCGCACGCCGGTCAGCGTTGCCGAAGCCCAGCTCGCGCGCGTCGCGAGCGAAGGGACATCGCGTCATCCTCATCTCGTCGCACTTCTCGAGGCCTCGGGACCGCATGCCGGCCGGGATCTCGCCGATTCCGTACACCTGCTTTGCAGCCTTCATGGTCGCTATCCTGGCCTCATCCAGTTGGCGCTCGATCGCTGTCCTAAGGGCCCGGCGCACGAATGGCTTGGCCACGCGAGCGACGCGTTCGAGCGGGAACGGCTGTTCCTCGTCCGCCTGACATCCGCTGTCGGACCGCTTCCAAGCACTCCCGGTGCTGCCGAGACTGAGGCAAGCCTGGTCGCGGCGCGCCACGCGCTGGAGACCCTGGCTTTGTCCGAACGCAGGGGTTGCGCCCTCGGATCGGCGACCGCGCTGGTCGGCGACTGGTGGCCCATCCGTCGGTTGCTCGACCGTGTTGCGGCTCGTGTTGGACTTGATTGCCCGGCCCCGTCGCTTCCCGATGAAAGCTCGGTTGTCGAAGTGATCGGAGCTTCGTCCGACAGCCCGGCAAGCGAGCGCGCGCTAGGGTTCGGCGGAGAGCAGATGCTGCTTCAGCATCGCGCTTTGTTCGATCTGCTTGAGGCGAGGGCGGAGGCCCGGGGCGAATATTGATCCTGCGCTCGCACGCAGCCGATCATCACGTGAATTCGAGATTTTCGGAGCCCATAAACGGGTAAACCCCACCGGTTTGACCCGGCGGGGTTCCCCATGCTTTGAAACCGAAGTCCCAAAGCACGAGATCGACCTTAGCGGCCGCTTTTGGTTGATCAAGCGGAATCGTACGCGACTCGCTGACCCGAATCAGATTCCTGTGGATAAAGCTGCGGATAAACGTGTTAATCGAATCGTCATTCAGGCCGCGACTCGCTCTTCTCGTTCCGAATTGGCGGGAACAAGCGCCGAGCCGGCGGCCGTTGGAGCCGTCCCAGCGTTCGGGAGCGGGAAGAGCAGCCGCGAGCCGAGCACGACGGCGCCCAGCGCAAAATAGGTGCCGATCGCGATCAGCGGACTCCACAGGACCATCGCCGATAGGGGAATGCGGATCCAGACGGGATTGAAGCCGAAGTCTTCGCCGATCGCTTCGCACACGCCCAAGATGGTGTGGTCGCGCAGGGGAAGCGCCACCCGGGGCTCGTTCTTAGGCTCGGAATGAAGCGTAACATCATGCATCGACTGGGGTCCTCTCGTTCCTTGCGGAGCTTCTCCCCAGCCGATCCGCTGGCGGTCAGATGGGAGGGCTCCGATCCCAATGCAAGAAGATAAGCAAGAGCCGTGCCAAACTTGCTGAAGTGCGTGTTTTCAAAGCGTTAGGCTTCCATGTCGACGGAACGTCCGCATCCGGCGTCGAGTTGTGGCGCCTATAGTTGGGAAATTTCGCCACGGCGCGAGCGTGTCGAAACAAAAGCGGCCCAACGTGCGGAAGTGCGTTGGACCGCTTCTTGACGCCGCCACGCTTGCCCAGGGGGATCACGAAGGGAGGCCGCGTGACACACCCGAAACGGTGCGCTCGGTCGGAGGTTCCTACGGCAGTTCTTGAGGGAGGTTGGGGAAGCCCTGCCGAGGCCGGGGAGGCGAGGGGTAGTGGCAGGGCTTCCTTACAACTGGCTACTTTGGTGGCAGCGGGGGCTCGGGAGCTCGCTAAAGTCTCTGAGCCATCGCTGCCGAGTCGCAAATTAACCGAGGGGCGGTTAGCGGCGGATGAGGGGAATTGGTTAAGCGAAATTAAGCCCTCGCCCGCGGTGAGCCGGGGAAGAGGCCCCACACGACGGACGGCGCATGGCCGGGATTTAATCTCACGGATATTGCCCCGTTGGGCTGCCGAGCGCATCCTCCGACGCTCCCAGTTGCAGGGAGGAAGTCATGAAAAAGCTCGTGCTCGCATTGTCCGCGTTGAGCCTTCTCGCCGGATCCGCACCGTCCTTCGCGGCTCCGTGCAGGGATGCCAAGGGCAAGTTCGTCAAATGCCCGGCCAAACCCAAGGTCTGCCGCGACTCAAAGGGCCACTTCATAAAGTGCAAGAAATAAGCGAAGGCTTCTGTCCGGGCGGACAAAGCCGCCCTCATCCTCACGGCTCTATGAAGGGTGGCCGCACCGCGGCCGCCTAAAGGCCAGCCCTGTCGTCGGTGGTCGAGTAGGGCTGTTCCTGCACGCTCGTGTCGACATCGATCATCTTGTAGATGACGCAGCGCGCGAAGATGCCGGTCAGCAGGAGGTACGCAGCCAGGACCCAGCAGACGATGGACGCCACGGGGCCGAGCACTCCGAGATAGGCGATAAGGCCGAGCCCGAGCGCGGCAACGATTCGAACGACCCGATCTTCCGGTCCAATATTCCTGGCCATTATTACTCAACCCCCTTGATGAGCGAAAGCCGTCCCTAGCCCATAAGCTCTGGTGAAACCAAGTGAAACAAACTGCTGTAGCAATGGCGGTGGCTTACAATATCCGTCGCAAAAGGGCATATAGGTCCGGCTACTAGTCGCAAATTGACGGACTTCAGGCGCTTTGCGGCTCCTTCTCCTTCTCTTGTCGCTCCTAGCACCAGGGGACCGACTTCCGGCCTCCGGAACAGAAGAAGGAAATGCTTATGCCCACCGGAACTGTAAAATTTTTCAACGAAAACAAGGGCTACGGCTTCATCGCGCCCGAGGGCGGCGGACAGGATGCGTTCGTCCACATCACCGCCGTGGAGCGCGCTGGAATGCGCACCCTGCGTGAAAATCAGCGCGTCAGCTACGACCTGCAGGAAGACAATCGCGGCAAGTTGAAGGCCGAGAACCTGCGCGAGGCCGATGAGGCGGGAGCCCCTGAGGCTTCATCCGACGAGGGTCCGGCGGCCGACAACGATGAGGGCGAGCAGGCCTGATCGTGGTGACCGTTAGGAATACCAACCTCGAATTCTACCTCGCCCGTGCCGATCAGGCGCGGGCCGAGGCGGAGGCGGCGACGCTCGACCACGTGCGCGAGCGTTGCCGCCGTTCCGAAGCGGCGTGGCAGGCCCTGGCCGACCGCGCCGAGCGTAGCGAGAAGCTCAAGGAAGCCGAAGCGGAGCGAAAGGCTGCGGCCGGGCTCCAGCCGTAGGAACTCTGTCGTCCACCCGACGTTTCGCGGGCCGATATGGACGACAAGAGCATCAATCTCTGGCGACAGATAGAAAGCGGACGACGGCGCCAGCCCAGAAACGGTCCGCGCCCGCGCAAGATCAAGCCCGCACCCTAGCCGGGCTCAGCTCTAGCCCCCGCGGCCCTCATATTCGATCCGGATCCGCACCCATTCGCCGATGAGCGGCTTGCCGCCCTTGCGCGGCGGCCGCACCCGGAATTGCCACGCCGCTTGCTCCACCGCCCGGCCGAGGTGCGACCCGAGCGGCGATTCGCCCAGCACGAAGCAATTGTCGACGCGGTTGCCGGGGATCGTCTTGCACGCGATCAGCCCCCAGCCGTCCGTCGCATTGCGCGGCAGGTACCCGCCGAGCTCGGCGTCGGTCGGCTCGCGCGCCCATTCGGCGGCGTAGAGGATTTCACCGTGTGGACCGCGCCCGACTTCCTCGCTGTCGCCATATTCCGAATCGCCGGGCGAGACGTTGCGGAGATCCGCCGACGCCATCTCGTCGTGGCTCAGCTCCAGCAGCGGCGGGGCTTTCCTCGCCTGGGTAGGCGGAGGGCGGATGCTCGGCTTGACCGGCAGGATGATCGGGGGCGGCTTGGGCAGTGGCCGTGTGGAGGCGTGCGCCGGCGCTGCAGCCCTGCTGTGCGATTCGGGGATGAGGTCGACTACTGTCGCGTTGCTCGGTTTCTTCTGGGGCAGCGGAATGACCCCGAGCGTCAGAAGCACGAGCAGCAGACCGGCATTGACCCCGATCGCGAGCGCGAGCCCCGTCGCTCGCCGCCGAGCGGGCGTCAATTCCTGCGCGGAGCGGAGGCGGTAGGCGGGCAGGGCTGGCTTTCGTCGGGCGTCGCGTGGAGCAGCCACCTAAACGGTTGGGGCCTGAACCGAAAGTGAAGAAAGCCGGGCGTTCGCGAACGGCGAATCCCGCCTTCAATAACCGAACAGCCGCATCGACATCCGGTCGATCGCGCCCTCATGCCAATAGGGGACCAGGAACAGCAGGATCTCCGCGACAAGCAAGCCGATCGTTGCGCGCCGGCTCCGCACCAGGAACAGGGCGATGAAGCATCCGTCGATCGCGAGATTGTAGGGGATGAGCCAGCCCCAGAAATGCGCCGGCTGATGCGCATGCTGATCGATGTACCAGCTGAAGTTCGCGACATGGTCGACCGCTTCGGCGGCAAGCAGCATGCCGACGACGAACTTCCGGCGCGCCTCGAACCAGGCGTGGAGATGGACATATTGCTCGTGCTCGCGCGGGAAGACGACTGCGGCTGCAAGGTAATAGAAGGTCGCGAGCAGGATCGGCGACCACAAATCGCTGAAATCGAGCGTGATGCCCTGCGACATGTTGAAGGCGTCGACCCAGGTCGCGCAGATGAGGACGAATGTGAGCAGCGCGAGCAGCGCCGTCTGCGCCTCGATCTTCTTGACGGCTTGCGCGCGGACCATCCCGGCGAACCCGCCGAGCAACTCGGTGACGGCGAGCCCCAGGATCAGGCCGTAGAAAGCGAAGAAGAAGCTGAATTTGTCCATCCCTAAGCGCCCGAGCGTAGCGACGGCGAAGCGCTCGTTCGGTCGGCTTGGATGGAACGAGCCACCCAAGCGCGTCGCCGGAGCAGCGCGAAGAGAGCGCGCAGGCCGGCCGACGGGTCAGCATGGCTGAACCCGATCGACGTCACGAAGCGACTGCCAGCAATGCTTCAGCGTCGCGAAAATGAGCCATAGTGACGACGCCCCCGACGCAGGGAAGGTAGCAGCGGCGGGGGAGGCGTGGAAGTTGCCAAAGTTGGCACTGGTACGCGCGCGCGCGAGTCAGCCCTCGAAACGCAACGAACGCAGTGACGCTGCACGCGGGCTGGGACGAAGCGGATTGGGGCGAAGCGGACTGGGCGAAGCTGCATCTGGCAGCATCAGCCACAAACGACCTCCTGTAGGACAGGGTATTCGTCGCCCTGAACTTGTTTTAGGGTCCATTTTTGGGACCGGACCATGCTCCCCGCAATGGGTGCTGAAGGAGTAGGGGATTTGGGGACATGGTATTCCGTGTCCCCAAATTCTTACCCGGCCCGAGTCTCCGCCGCTTTGGCAAGCGGGCAGGTCGCCTTCTTGTCGCCCGCAGCGACGCGGGCAGCGGCCTTCTTGGCGCAGGCCTCCTTGGCCATGTCGGTGCCGACCTGTTCCATGATCGGGCCGAGCCCTTCCATGATTTCCATCTGGGCTTTCAGGATCCCCGGATCCGTTTCCACTGCGGCGCCGCGCGCCAGATAATGCTTGCCGGTCGGAGTTTCGGCGAAGGCGATCATGTCTTTGAGCTCGGCGGCGGAGAATTCGCGTGCGTAAGCCTGCGCTGATGCTTCAGTGAGCATGGGCATGCGCTCGCGAATCTTCGGTGCCGCCAGGACGAAAACACGGTCGAAAAAGCGTTCGACCGTTGCCTGGTCTTCCGCGCTCGCTGAGGCCGAGGCAGAGTGCATCATGACGGCCCGCATCTCCTGCATGAAATCGTCGGAATTGCCGAGCGCGACATAGCGCCGGGCCAGCTCGAGCCGTTCGGCGGAAGGCTCGACAGAGGCGGTTTGCGCGGCAGCGGCGGGCGCTGGCGAGATTGGCTGTTGGGGCGCGGCCGCGATCGCGGCGGTCGAGGCAAGCGTGATGAGCAGCGAACCGGAGACGAACTTCATCCGAGAACCTTTCCGTTACGGATTGGAGCAACGGGTCGGTTGTGCGCGAGGGGTGGTTAAGGAAAGGTGCCGGGTGTCAGAGCAAAGTCTGGTGAGCCTCGATGCGACACGCCGACGCGGGCCGCGAGCGCGATGCCTGTCAGCATCGCCAGCAACGAGCCGCGGTTCATGGAAAGCACCCTTTCTCAGGTTAGGGTGCCAAAAATGCGTTACAGGAATCTAGAGCGGAAAGCCCCGTTATTGATCCAAAAACGAGCGCATTTTCCTGCTGCGTGAAGGATGCTT
>Ga0157379_10001780_pt1 | contig 17780 bp, 16 predicted proteins | sample S25metaG_FD_121802 | JGI IMG/M metagenome (GOLD analysis project Ga0157379, IMG submission 121802) | Switchgrass rhizosphere microbial communities from Kellogg Biological Station, Michigan, USA - S2-5 metaG | ecosystem: Host-associated > Plants > Roots > Rhizosphere > Soil | place: USA... | reverse complement strand
GCGAGTCTTTGGATTGCGCGCGGCGCACAATTTGACGGCGCAGTACGCCGCTTCGGTGTGACGTTCGCAATCCAAAGACTCGCCACCACCAAGACCGTCGTGACGACATAGGGAAGTACCTCAAGACCGACCGCCAGGCTGAGCGCGCTCACCAGCGCGACGCCGATCGCGGCGGCCGGACGAACCTCGATTTCCACCAGAAATGCGACAGCCCACAGCGTCAACGCCACCTGCACATTGTGGTGATCGATCACGCCCGGCGAAAAGTAGCCCAGCACCGCCGAGCTCGCCGCCGCGAACAGCACCGCGATCACACCGCATTTTGCTCCGGCCAGGGTGAATGCGATGCGACCGATGGCGAGCCAGGCCGCGAGCAGGCATAGCAAGGGCCACACGCTGATGGCCACGGTCTCGGCCAAGTGTGGATCCAGAAAAGCGCGAAACAACAGAATTAATCCGGCGATCGGCGCATCGACCAGACGCGACCAGTGCATCGCCACGCCGTAGGGCACGTTCATGCGCCATTGCGTCATGTCGAACCACGCCTGCCCGGCCAACAGATCGCGTACCCCGGTCAGGCGCATGGCGTCATCGGTGCTGAGCGCAAGACTGGCCGGAGTTCTCAGAGCCGGAACGATGAGTTGGATCAGGCGCGAAACCCAGATGAAGACAGCAACGGCGGACACGTTGAGCGTCCATTCCCGTTCGGGTTTTGGGCTGGCACTTGCTGCGCGACCAACCTCAAAGGTCATGCCAAATCCGATCGAAATTGCAGATCAGTTAGAAAGCACTTCGCTATCTGCTATAGATTCTAGAAATGCACTTGGCAAAAAAACACGGCATCTCGCCGTCATGATGGGATTCTAGGTGGACCCCGACAGGCATAGCAGCGCAAGTCAATCCAAGCTTGCCGCCCGTCTCGATTCCGCGCCGTGGGAAAAGCTCCTCGATTTTGGGGCCGCGTTACCAGTGATCGTGTGGTTTTCCTGGAATTGCGGCCAGCTGGTGCTCGCGCTGGTCGTCGAAGGCGGAGATTTCGTCCACCAACCGCATTGGCCGCTCGGATTGCGAATCATCAATCAAACGATGGCGATTGCGTTTTTTGTCATCCAGATAGTCTTGTTCGCCATTCGGCCGGTTGCACGAGAAAAGTCGCACGGCATCGCTCCACGCTTTGCCGCCATTTTTACTGTCGCAGCGGGGCTTCTCTATTTTTACGCACCGCTGGCGGATCCCAATGGCCTCGTGCAAGGCCTCGCCGCAGTGTTCGGAATTGCCGGACTCTTGCTGGCGATTTATGCCCTTCGCTGGCTGGGTCGCTCCTTCAGCATTTTGCCCGAGGCGCGCCAACTCGTCACGAACGGCCCCTATCGTTTTGTGCGCCACCCGCTCTATGTTGCTGAAGCGTTGAGTACGCTCGGGATCACGCTGCAACTGGCGCAACCGGTGGGTGTCCTGATCGCCCTCGCCATCTTCCTTGGCCAATTCGCGCGCATGGGATTTGAGGAAGAGGTGCTCGCCCGCTCATTTCCCGAATATGCTGAGTATCAGAAGAGAACGTTCCGCCTCATTCCCCGCATCTATTGAGTATTCAGAAAAATTCGTAGCGCCTCTGGACTTGTGACAGTCCAGATGGAGGACGCCCCGACCACTCGATTGCATGGCCTGGTTGCGATTACTTATCAAGACATACTTTATTTCTGCGGTGACAACGCAACACCAGGAAAGACTGATGTGCAATAGTGTCATTGTGCTTGTCATGCCTGACTCGTTCTCCGCTCCGGAACCGATTTACCATTTGTAACTTATTGATTTCTTTACAAATTCCCTTCTCCAAGCAATTGCAATATTGGGGCGATTTGAGTAACCTTTCTTGTACGAAGTACGTTGCCGTTTGCGCTACGGAGGCGCTTAATCGGCATAGGGGCCAGATCAAAAGAGAAGCGTCTGTCTCTTTTACGGCGTTGTTGAACCGATAATCGGTTCGGTACTACGGTAAAAGAGACTCGTGTGTGAACGAGACTGACGCTCGACCAAAGCCTGGGCCGTCATTTAAATCGAAGGAGCAGAAGGTGAAAAATCAAAGGGTGCACAGCGTAATCAACAGTCTCGTTCGGTTTTTCCGTGACGAGGAAGGTTTGGTAACACTTGAGTGGGTGGCATTGGCAGCAGCTGTCATCGTTCTGGCAATCGGCGTCGTGGTCGTGATCCAGACCAATGTGAACACGGCGGCCAGCTCCATAGGTTCCAAGATCGTCAGCACGGTCAATTCCAACACGTAAGGATGGTCGGCGAGCGGTTCGGCCTGCATCGTGGTTAGGCCGACCGCGGCTGACGGGTTCGGTGCAGGAGCCCATTGCGCGACGGATCGGCAGGGCCATAGTTCGGTTGGCTTTGATTCTTCGAGTTCGTGGCGAGAGGGATTTCGACCGATGCGGATCGATCAGATTTTGCGCCGCCTGAGATGTTTCTGGGGAGCGGACGACGGCTTGGTGACTCTCGAATGGGTGGCCATTGCCGCCGCCGTGATCGTTTTGGGCATCGGTGTTGTCGTCATTCTGAAGCCTAGTGTGAATACAGCAGCAAGTTCGGTGGGCTCTAATCTGTTGAGCGCGGTCAACTCAAACACATGAGCAGCGGCTTCGACGGTTGTTGACATGTGTGCGGCGGGGAAACATTGGAAAACATAACAATAGCAAATATAGTAAACGGACCGCATTTGAACTGTGATTCGAAATGCAGCGTTCGCTCGTAAGCCTGATTGTGGGTGGGATTCTGGCGCTGATCGCTGTCGGGGGCCTAACTCTGTATTTGCGCGGCGCCCAGCCCTCTCTTTCCAACTCGACGGGATCTACGATCGAACTTGGAAATGTGGTGGTCGCCGTGGCCGATTTGCCGTTCGGCACACATCTGAGCCGTGATCAGGTCAGCGTGGTGGCGTGGCCCGCGGCGTCCATGCCAGCCGACGCTTTTCACAGCGTAGAGGACGTATTCGCGGGCTCGCAGGGTTTTGATCGCATCATCCTAAAGCCCATCGACAAGGGCGAGCCTCTGTTGAAGTCGAAGGTCTCGGGCTTCGGCGCGAAGGCGACGCTTTCTCGCGAGGTTCCCGCGGGCATGCGGGCGGTTTCCATCCGCATCGACGACGTCAGCGGTGTCGCAGGATTCATTCTCCCTGGCGATCGGGTCGATGTGATGTTGACGCGCAAGATCGAAGGCACGTCGCCGGATACGGGCCTGGTAACAGACATCATTCTGCAGAATATTCTCGTGCTGGGTATCGACCAGCTTTCCGATCAGGCGCGCGAAAAGCCCGTCGTGGCCCGGACCGCAACCGTGGCCGTGACGCCAGAACAGGCGCAGAAACTGGCACTCGCCCAACAAGCCGGCACGCTTGGACTCACACTGCGCAACGCCTCCGCCGTCGACGAAGTTCCGAGCGCACGCATTGTGCAGCGTGATCTTGCTCCCAACGCGTCGGGCGCTGTCGGGCCAGCGCGGCACGTGAGACGCACGCCGGCCGGTATTCAGGTTATCTACGGTGGTCGATCAAACTATCCGGCTCCGGCTCCCGCCCCAGCCACGCATTGAATTTGGGTGTTCGATTTTTATGCGGTAAAACAACGTCCGCAAGGGGGGCCGGCGCGCCGGCAGCGATGCCAATGACGACAATTAACAGAGTGAGCAAACTTGCCGTGCCGGTGGTGCTGGCCTTGATGGTCGTGGCGCTTCCTGCGATGGCGCGCTCAGCCCGGCCTTATGCTGGCATGCCGCCTTCGATGGGCGACCAGTCCCCAGTCGTCATAAATATTTCGCCCGGCCACTCGTCGGCTCAGATCGTGGTGCCGGTGGACAAATCGCGCATCATCCACTTCGATCAATCCTTCAGTCGCGTGCATGTCGGAAGCGGCGACATCGCCGAAGTGGTGCCGCTGTCGTCCTCGACCATCTACCTGCTTGGCAAGAAGCGGGGTAGCACCAATCTCACCATCACGAACGGGTCCAATTCCGTGGTCGCGGTCGTCGATGTGGTGGTGACTTACGACGTCGATGGCCTGCGCCAGCATCTGTCCGACCTGCTGCCGACCGAGTCGGTCGACATCCAGCCGGCAGGCGATGCGCTGGTGTTGTCCGGCCATGTGTCGAGCGCCGATCACTTGCGCACGATCATGGCGGTCGCCGATCGCTATGCCCCTGGAGCAGTGACAAATCTGCTGTCTCTTTCCGGCAGTTTGCAAGTGTTGCTGGAAGTGAAATTTGCCGAGGTGCAACGCTCCGCCCTGGTGAATCTGGGCCTCAAATCGCTCAACGGCGCGGCCGGCAACAATGGGATAATTGCGCCCGCCTCGGCGACCACCGCCGCGGACGGCTTCAACACGATCGGTGGTCTGCTTACCGACAGCAAAACCTATTTCCTGCGCGGCGAAATCAATGCGCTCGAACAAAGTGGCATGGTGCGCACGTTGGCCGAGCCCAACGTGGTCGCACTGTCCGGCGAGACCGCAACATTCTTGGCCGGTGGCGAATTTCCAATTCCGGTAGCACAGTCGGCGACCTCGAACTCGCAGACGACGACGATCGAATACAAGGAGTTCGGCGTCGGCCTGTCGTTCACGCCGACGGTGATTTCGTCGGACACCATCAATCTCGTGCTCAAGTCTGAAGTGAGCGCGCTCGACTCGACGTTCTCGGTGACGACAAACGGGATCAGCGTTCCCGGCCTAAAGGTTCGCCGTGCCACCACCACCGTCGAACTGCGCAACGGTCAGAGTTTCGCGATCGCCGGCCTGATCCAGGATGATTTTAACGACTCGCTGAAGTCGCTACCTGGTATCGGCAGTATTCCGATCATCGGTGCGCTGCTGCGTTCCACCAACTACCAGCGCAATCAGACCGAGCTTGTCGTTTTCATCACGGTGCATCTGGTTGGACCAGGCCCTGCCAGCAATGTCGCGCTGCCGACCGACCGTGTCGTGCCGCCCAATGCCGGTCAAATCCTGGGACTTGGTCATACCGAAGAGACCCGTCCGGCACCGCCGCCGCCACCGCCACCGCCCGGCGCATTGAACGGTCCGCCGCCGGTTGTTGCCAGTGCTGAGTCGGCGCCCGCTGCCAGCGTTACACCGGCGCCGATCATGATTGTTACGCCGGCCGCCGCGCCACCGCCCGCGCCTCAATCAAGCACGAGTGCGGCCGCGCCAACGCCGGTCCCCGAAGTTGCGCCCGCACCAACGGTGAGTGCGCCGGTCGCCGAAGTCGCAAGCGTGCCAAAGCCAGCCCAGGATGTGGCGATCACGGCCGCTCCAACATCGGATGCGACAACCGCTCAGACGCCGTCCGTGGTGACGCCGCCGGTCGCCGACGCGATCACGACGCCGGTGCCGAGTGAAAGCGCCGCCGCGGCCCCCACCACCGAGGCGGCACCCGCGCCTTCGGTCGCAAGGGCACCAGCGCCGGTTCCCGACGCCACTCAAACCGCGAGCTTGCCGGCGGCGCCGTCGCCGCTGGCGGCTTTGTCTTCGACGCCGCCGGCCAGCGCCGCGGTCGTCGCACCCACACCCGCCGCCGAGCCCACCGCCGCGCCTGCGCCGAGTACCGAACCGCCGGCCGAGCCGGTCGCCGAAGCGGTTGCCGCCATGGCGTCGCCCGCGCCAAGCACTCCCGCGCAGGTGGTCAAGCCGATGCGGACGGCTTCGCATGTGGCAACGGAAATCGTGCCCACGCCCAAGCCCGCGGTACCGGCGGATGACGACTTGCCGGTCACCGCGCCGGTCAACGTCCAGGCAGCGCTGGCCGACGCCAACAGCGCGCAACCCGACCCAAACGAGAAGACCGTGCCATGAAGAAAGCACTCCCTTTCGCGGCGCTCTCCGCCGCCTTCGCGCTTTCGGCCTGCATCAGCAATGGCGGCGCGCTCGACGCACGGCGGTTCAACAGCCCGGACTTCGGAGACAGCGTGCGCAGCAACATCGCAGCTGAGAGCATCCCGGCCGATCCGGCGGCGGTGAATTCGCCTGTCGAAGGCGATGGAGCGCGCCAGTCACTCGCGCAACAGCGCTACCACAACGATAAGGTCAAAACACCGCCCGATCCCACCACGTCCGAAGTGGGTGGCAGCACGAATAACAATGGTTCGGGTGGCGCCGGCGCGGGATCTACGGGCGGGCCCGGTTCATACTGAACCAATTACCCATCGTGCCCGCATGAGAATGAATGACGGCGCGTGCCAGTCTGTCACTGTACCAGCAGCGAGACCGGAGCCAGCGTCGTTGGCGGGCTGACGCAGCCACCCTCGGCCAAAATATCCCCGCCGCCTGAAACCTCGATCACGTTCGCAACGAGAAGGAAGCAGGCCGTCGGATTACTGCTCGCGGGACTGACCAATCCGTTTATCTGGAAAGTGGCGAGCGGCATGTAGACGATCCCCGTAATGTTCCAGTTGGGACCAGAGTTGGCGCCCTGGCCGCCTTCGATGACGTCAAACGTGCCCGAAGTCAGATTGGGGTCCTGATAAACGGCAACTTGATTCCAAACTCCCGTCGAAGGAGCGCTGATGTCGAGCGTTCCAGAAGACGTTCCCGTCAGAGAGTGCGTCGGGCTCAGTCCGGCTATCGTGGGTCCGCTGAAGATGATCGAGAGTGAGCCGCCGTTTGCCGTCTTTAAGGTATGGCTTCCCACATCGAGTCGGCCATTCTCAATCACGAGCGTCTCGCCGGAATTGATCGTCACGTCGCCGAGGAGTTGAACATCGCCGCACATGACATGCGCGCCGTTGACGAGCTTCACTCCGGGAGGCCAAGCAGCGCCGCCTTGCCACTGATTGCTAACCGGCAGCGCAGGCTCCTGCGGATAGGATGCTGCCGCGGCGCCGCATGGATTGGCCGGAATATTGCTTGCAAGCGCGGCATAAGGATCGGGTGCGGGCAATTGATTGTAGCGGTTGGTCACGCCGCATTCCGGATTGCCGGCGGGCTTGGGCGCGGTAGAAAGGGCAAAACCGGCGCCGATCGGCTGGCCCTTGCAATCCATCGGTCCATTCACCGCTATGGAGCAGCCCTTGAGATCGGTCTTGCTGCCACCGTGATAAAGAAGCGAGCCCAATGCGAGGATGCAAAGCGGTACGGGCTTGCCATTGATCGCCACGGCGCGCGCTGCGATATCCCAACTTGTCTTGCCCACCAGCGCCAGGAAGCTTGTGGGATAGGCGTTGGCGTTGGCCGCTGCGGTCTTGACCGTAATCTGCACGGCATTTTCCGACGCACCGTTGGGTGCTGGAGAGGTGAACGTCGTGCCGTCCCAGCTGCCATAGGCAATGTCGCCATTGTTGTCGGCGTTGAGGTTGAGCACATTTCCGAAGCCGGCAACCGACATATTCAACTTCGCATAGACGAAGGCTGCCGCCGTTGCGCTGTCTTTCTGGGCAACCGAAGCCGGTCCAGACACGGGCAAGCGCAGCGCTGCGGCAGTCGCGACAGCATCGGCCGTGCTTTGCAGCATGTCGCGGGTGCGAAACGCTGCCGCGCCATCCATTCCGAGGCCCGCGAGAATCAGAAACAACGGAAAGAGGCAGATCATGTAGATCGAGCCGACGCCGTACTCGTCGGCACAGAATCGAAGCAGGCCTCTGATCAGTTTCATCGGTTCGCGCCTAATATTCCGATGCCATCGTCACACGCGCCGTGAGCTTGAGGGTGTTGTCGTAACAGCCCACAACGCCGAACAAACTCGTCTGGCAGAGCGGAACGGTGATGGTGACGACCTTATCGGTGCTGGGCGTCGCGCCACCGGTCGCGACAACCGTGAGGCCGGCGGCACTCTGCAGGGAACTGAACAGCTGCAGCGGCGTGTTGGTTTGCGCGTCAGCGTTGGTGTAGGTCGTGGAAACGGAAAGTCGCCGCGCCTGGTCGCGCGCCACGTTCCACATATCGGCCTGCTTCAGGTAAATCAGCGCGACATCGACGGTGAACAAAATGATGAGAAACACCAGCGGCATCCAAAGCATGAACTCGACGGACACAGAACCGGCGTCAGATGCGAGCAAGCGGGTGGGACGCGGTAGCCCGCGCCGCCATGCCTTCATGTCCGATTTCTTTTGAGCCATTTCCTTGCCTGCCGTCAGCGGTCTTGTCGAACGCACGCCCGCTCCGCACGAGATCGCGCAAAATCGGTGTAATTTAGCCAGCCCATCGGCGCAGCCCCGTTCAGAGGCGATGTTACCACAAAGGATTTAATGGAAGGGTACGGTCAAGACCAAAACCCCTGCAGTCGAAATCTGCTGGTGACTTGGCTGAACCTCGCCCCAAATCCATGTTTTCATGGTACAAAAAAGCACTGGGCGCTTCAATCTGAAGATCTGCAATGTATTCGGGCGCGCCGCTACTATTGAAGACTAGGCCAGGCGCCACGTGCGGCGACTGCGGAACGAAGTACGTTTTTAACGGGTGGCATGCTGAATTCCTTACACTGGCTCAGATTGAGGGTGGTTGATCGCTTGGAATCTATTAACATTCCTTTAGGTAAACTTCATTCTTTGTGGGGCCTGTCGATTGCACTGCAAAATGCCCTCGCGGGCGCGCATGGCGATGCTATGTTACTCTCGATTAACCACAAGTTCGGGGTCGGGAGCAGTCGATCTGGAAATGTGAAAGTCTCTCAATGAGTTGCGGCGTCGGATGCGATGCGACGGGGGAACGAAGGGTGGGGCGATGCGGCGTTGTGCTGCCGAGTGGCGGCGGTCGAACTCTTCTCCTTCCGAATGCTGATTCAACAGATGGTAAGACTTTGAGCAGAAGCAGGACGTCAGGGTAATGGAAGAATTCGAAAATTCGGGACCAAGTCCAGGTCCGACATGGCCCGGTGCCAGCGGACAGCGCGTGCTCGTTTTACTGCGTCCGGAAACCGACTCGATGCAAGTCCTGGCGGCGCTGAAGCCGCTGTACAACATGGACATCCAAACCTTCCTGCGACCGAAGGTTCTTACCTCGGCCACTTTTGGTGGCGGCAAGGCTCCCAACATCCTGGTCCTCGATGCCAATCCCGCGGACGAGGAGGATCTCACTTTGATCCGCGAACTCAAGGAAGGGCCTTGCGCGCGCATTCCCGTCGTGGTGCTCGCGGAGCGCGGGGCCGATCTTGCCGCAATCAAGGCGATAAGAGCCGGCGCCGACGATGTCGTTTTGCGCCCGATTGATTCGGCTGAGGCGCGCGAAGTTTTCACCCGCCTCGCCGCCACGAACGCGCCTGAAGGTCCATCGCAGCTCGGCAAGGTGGTGGCATTCATGCATCTGGCCGGCGGCGCCGGCGCCACCACCCTTGCAGTCAATTCGGCCTGCCTGCTCGCCGGCGAGTCCAACCTAGGCGACACCTGCCTGCTCGATCTCGACATTCAGTTCGGCAATGCGGCGAACCTCTTGGATTTGCCGTCACGTTCGCCGATCCAGGAAATTCTCGACGATCCGTCGCGCCTCGATCGCCAGATGCTGGAAAGCATGATGATCAGGCACGATACCGGCATCCTCGTCTTGTCAGCGCCGGCCATTCCGCTGCCGCTGACCGCGCTACATCTCAAGACCGTCTCGACGTTGATCCAGATTGCGCGTCTGCGCTTCAAATACGTCATCGTTGATCTTCCCGTGGCGTTAGTGCCGTGGACCGATGCGGTGTTCGAGGTTGCGAGCGTCATCTATGTGGTGTGTCCGCCCACCGTCGCGGCAATCCATCGCTTCAGTCACCTGCAGCGCCTGCTGCACCGGGAAGAGATGGTGAACCTGCCGATCCAGCTCGTCATCAACCGCTATACTCCGAACCGCTTGGGCGACATTTCCGTCAGCCAGTTCCAACGCAGCATCGTGCGCGACGTCAAACACCAGATCCCCAACGACTATGGACTCGTTTCCTCGTCGCAAAACCAGGGCAAGGCGGCGGTCGTCATGGAGCCCAAAAGCAAGTTCTCCGTGGCGCTCGCCACCATGCTGCGTTCCGATCTTGGTCCTGAGCTGTTTGCCGGCGTGACCAAGAAGCGTTCCTTCCTCGGCATCGAGTACTGACCATGTTCCAAAAAGTCCTGGGTGAAACTCCCGACAAGGGTGCGAAAAAACCGCCGCTGGCGAGTGAGCTGCCGATGCAGTCGGCGTTGCGCCCCGAAGGCATGGTCGCACGCAATACCGAGCTCAAAGTCTTCCTGCACGAGAAGCTGCTGGGCATGATCAACCTTGGCGTCCTCGACAAGGTGACGCGCGATGATCTCGGCCGCCAGTTGGCGCCATTGATCCGCGACCTGCTCAGCCACGAGAACATCGCGCTCAACGCGTCTGAATATAACCAGCTCGTCACCGAAGTGTTGGACGAGGTGCTGGGGCTGGGCCCGCTCGAGCCGTTCCTCAAGGATCCAACCGTGTCGGATGTGCTCGTCAACACCTACCGTCAGGTCTATGTCGAGCGTGCCGGCCGACTTGAATCGACGCCGGCGCACTTCAAGGACGAGCGCCATCTGATGCGCATCATCCAAAAGATCGTCGGCGCGGTCGGCCGCCGGGTCGATGAGGCGCAGCCCTGGGTCGATGCCCGTCTCGCCGATGGCAGCCGCGTGAACGTGCTGGTGCCGCCTTGCGCGGTCGATGGCCCACTGCTTTCCATCCGCAAATTCGCCAAGACACCGCTTACCATCGCGCGGCTGACCGAGCTTGGCAGCATCGACCGCCAGATTGCGCTGCTGCTCGAGATCATCGTGCGCTCCAGGCTCAACGTGGTGATTTCCGGCGGCACCGGTTCGGGCAAGACGACGCTGCTCAACGCCATGTCGAGCTTCATCAACAATCGCGAGCGCATTATCACAATCGAGGATACGGCCGAACTTCAGCTGCAACAGGTCCATGTCGGGCGCATGGAGTCGCGCCCGGCCAACCTGGAAAATGCCGGCGAAGTCACACAGCGCGACCTGTTGCGCAATGCGCTTCGTATGCGCCCCGACCGCATCATCGTCGGCGAGGTGCGCGGCGCCGAGGTGCTCGACATGCTGCAGGCGATGAACACGGGCCATGACGGTTCGATGACCACGGTACACGCAAACTCGCCGCGAGACGCGCTCACTCGCCTCGAACACATGGTGGGCATGACCGGCATCGACATACCTATCAAATCCCTGCGCAGCCAGATGACGTCGGCGCTGAACATTGTCCTGCAGGTGCAGCGACTGAGCGACGGCCGCCGGCGCGTCGTCAGCGTGCAGGAGATCACCGGCACGGAAGGCGACACGATCACCTTGCAGGAGATCTTCCGCTTCGAGCGCACTGGACTGGATGCCGCGGGCAATGTGCTCGGGCAGCATCGGCCGACCGGCATCCGGCCCCGGTTCATCCAAAGAGCCGAGGAAGCCGGCATCCAAATCCCAGCCGACATGTTCCGCAGTGATGGAAAATCATAGATGGGCCAGACCGTTTTCATCGTCGTCTTGTATATCAGCCTGGCGGCGGCGGCGCTGTTCGTGGCCGATGCGCTAGTTGGCTTCTCACGCTCCGCGCGCGGTATCGATGAAGACGCGGTCAGCCGTCGACTGGCGCAAGGCGGGGCTGCCGGACGCAAGACCGAAAGCCAAGTCGAACTCATCCGTCGCCGGATCGAGGTCGGCGGCTGGATCGGGCATCTGCCTCTATCCTCGTCGCTTGCCGAACTGATACTGCAATCGGGACTGCAAGTTCGAATGGATCGCGTCCTCATGTTGATGGCGGCGATCTTCTTCGGATCACTCGCGATTGCCGTCTACTTCGTTCCGGTCAAATTCCTTGCCGCCGCCGTGGTCGTTGCGGCCGTCATTTCGGTCGGGCCGGTGGTGCTGTATTTGATCAACGCCCGGGCCGCGAAAAGTCGCGCGTTCGAGGAGCAACTTCCCGACGCCATCGATTTGATCGTGCGCAGCATCAAGATCGGCCATCCGCTGAGCGGCGCGATGCAAGTCATCGCCCAGGAGATGCCCGAGCCGATCAGCGCAGAATTCGCCACCGCGGTCGAAGGCGTGACCTATGGCAAGAGCATCCCGACCGTGTTTGCCGAGATGCGCAAACGCGTCGATGTGCCCGACCTCGCCTATCTCGCGATGGCGGTGCAGATCCAGCAGGAGTCTGGCGGCAATCTTGCGGAGTCCTTGTCCAAGCTGGCAGCCGTGATCCGCGATCGGGCCCGCATGTTCCGCAAGGTGACCGCGCTGACCGCGGAGGGTCGCTTCTCGGCTTGGGCACTGTCCTTCTTCCCGTTGGGCATCGCCGGTGCGATTCAGCTTATTCAGCCGGACTACTACACGCGGGTCGCAGATTTCGTCTACTTCCCCCATCTCGTCGTGCTCGCCATCATCATGCTGCTGCTGAATGTCGTGGCGATGCAGGTTCTGACAACTCTCAGGGTGTAGGACCATGGATCCGTTTCTCATCCTCGCCGGTATTGTCCTGTGGCTCGCAATCTTTGCGATCATGTACGGCGTCCGTCTGTTCAGCGAAGAACGCAGCACGCTGGCACGTCGGCTGGTAAGCTCTGTCGAAGGCCAGTCGCTGATCGGCAGTGAACCGAGTTTGCGAATTTCACTCGACGACGGATTTCTGAAGCGTTTCGAGAAGGTGGTTACGCCGCAGGACCCCGAAGAACGCTCGCAAATTCAAAACCGGCTGCTGCTCGCCGGCTATCGCAATCCCTCCGCGATGCGCCTTTTCTATTTCAGCCGAGCTGCCCTCACCGTCGGCCTGACAGTGGTTGCGGCGATCATCGTTCCAACGCTGGCGCATGGACTTCCCCTGCTGTTCAATCTGTCGCTGATCATGGTGCCTGGAATATTCGGCTACCTGGCGCCGGCGTTTTGGCTCGACTACCGCACGCGGTCGCGCAGTCGCGAAGCCGAGATGGCGTTTCCCGATGTGCTGGACATGTTGCTCATTTGCCTCGAAGCCGGGCAGTCGATCGATCAGGCTTGCCGCCGGGTGGCCGGGGAAATCGGCGCGAAAAGCATGATGCTTGCGAACGAGATGAATCAAATCAATGACGAGCTTTGGGCGGGCAAGGAACGGGCGCGCGTCTTCCATGATTTCGCGGACCGGCTTGGGGTCTCCGATATCAAGGCGTTCGCAACCGTGCTCAAGCAATCGGACGAATATGGCGTCAGCATCGCCGAAACGCTGCGTGTGTATGCGAGTGAGATGCGCAACAAACGCATGATGCGCGCGGAAGAAAAGGCCAACCTGATGCCGATCAAGGTTGCGATGGGCAGTATTTTCTTCACGGTCCCCCCCACCATGATCATCATCGGAGGTCCGGCGCTCATCATGATCGTGCGCACATTTTCCAATCTCTGACGGTTCACCCATCGGCGGGCACAGGCCTTAGACATATGATCTTCGTCCAGGCCGCCTTCGTCTTGATCCTGGTCGCGGCAGCGATCAGCGATGTGATGACCTACCGCATTCCAAATGTCTTGGTGCTCGCGCTCGGCGCTCTCTTCATCATTGCAGGCAGTCTGCACTTCGCGCAGACCGCATGGCTTAGCCATTTCGGGGCGGCACTGCTCTGCCTGGCCGGAGGCTTGGTATTCTACCAATTCGGCCAGATGGGCGCCGGCGACGTGAAGTTGCTCACGGCACTTGCGCTATGGGCGGGCATGGGCGGTCTGATTGCCCTGCTTTTGTACGTAAGCCTCAGCGGACTTGTGGCGCTGCCCTTGATTCTGCTTGCCCGATCCCTGGTGGTTTGGGCACAGGCGACTAAGCGGTGGCGGGAAGGGTGGGCTGTCCCGCGCGTGCTCACCAAGAAGCAGGGCGTGCCGTACGGCGTTGCGATTGCGTTCGGGGGTATCTTGATGGTCGCGCTCACACCGACGGTACTCCACTAGCAAGCCGCGTATTTTCCCCGGACTCGGTGGTGTTGCTGGCCAACGCGATGTTCTACGCTCCGCCCGCGGGGTAGCAGCTAGAAGTGATGAAGCCGAACTGGGTCACGTGGTTGGTGCGTGCAGGCATTGCGGCGCTTGCGGCATGCGTGGCTTTGGCATTTGGAATATTCCTGGGGCAGTGTCTGTACTGGTTGCGGTTTGGTAGGTGGCCCGATTGGGCTCTGTACAGCGATCACGCCATTCCACGCTCTCGCTTATCCGGCGAACATTGGCGCGGTGCGCAAAAACTCATCGAATGGCTGACCACCGCACCCGTCGAACTGGCCACGTTCGTGGCGGGCGTCACGTTGGTGGCGCTCTACATTTGGCTGCGAATCTCCGCTCGACGCTAGCCGGCCCAAGACCAACAATTCGAGTTTGGATAGAGTCCGACCTGGTTCGGCTTCGGTGGAAAATAAGGCGATTCCTGCGATACTCGATGAAGAAGCGCACCAGCGCTTCGAAAGTCTATTTCGCGAGCATGGTTGGCAGGCAGATCATCGCTTCTCCGGGGGCTACGTCGAACATGTTTGGGCGAACGCGCGGCCGCTCATTGAGGCTTTCGCCGGGCCGCTTGGATCCAAGAGGGTCCTCGAATTCGGATGCAACTATGGGGCGTCAGCGATTGTGCTTTCCCATCTGGGCGCCGTCGTGACCGCAGTGGATGTCGACGCGAATTTTCTGCAAATTGCCCAGGCCAACGCGGCTCGCTTTGGCGATCAAACGATCGTTTTCCAACAGGTACCAGAAAGTGGCGCGCTGCCGTTCGCAGATGCGAGTTTCGATCTCATCACCTGCATCAGCGTGTTGGAGTATGTGAAGCCGAGTCTGCTCGTTGCGCGGTTGCGCGACTTCGACAGACTGTTGAAGCCCGGCGGCACGCTGCTCATCATGGGTACTAGCAGCCGTCTTGCGCCGCGCGAACTGCATTCGCGTCGCTGGCTCGTAAATTATCTGCCGCGATGGGTCGATGATTGGACGGGCCAGGCCATGCAGCGCGGGGTTGCGCCCTGGCTCGTCGCCCGCGCGTTTCCAAACTATGCCGATTTGGTGCGCGCCGACGGCGGTCGACGGTTCATTGCGGCGAAACGCGACGCTGGCGCGACACCAGCGAAACTTGTTGCGCTCACTGTGTTGAGCTTTTTGGCGCAGGCGATAGGAACGTCTGTCGGCAGCTTGCTGCCGAGCTTCTTCTTTGCGCTGCGCAAGCCGGACTGACGTGACATCGCGGCCAGGCGTGACGCGGCATCGCACCGCTGCTGCGATCAAAAACGAGAACGGCGCCCGAAGGCGCCGTTTCGCTTGTTGAAATTTCTTCAGCTGTCAGGCCGTCTTCTGGCTCTTGCGACGGCGGCGGAATGCCACCGCACCGGCCAAGCCTGCACCGAACAGCGAGAGCGTGAGCGGCTCAGGCGTGCCGTGCGTGACGATGCCAACGTTCGTGAACGCGAAGATCAGATCGTTGTAGTCGAAATCGCTACCCTGGCCACGTGTTCGGTCTTCCCAGCCAACAAACGTGACGCTGGTACCGGCAGGCAGGCCCGCGATAAAGGCTGCGACAACTGCCGGCAGCGCTCCCTCGTTGAAATCGGTGTACGTCGTGCTGAACGCGGCGTGATAGTTGCCGTCGGCATCAGGAACGTTGCTCAGATAGTTGGTCACCGTGGTCAGATCATGCAGGCTAAATACGATTGCGCCTGCCTGATTGCCGAGATCCATCGTGTCGCCGGCGACGTTCGTGGAGTTGTTGGCGAAGATCAGGGGGAACGGCACCGGTTGGGTCTCATCCAGCGTGCTGTGATCGCCGGCATCGGAAAAGATGTAGACCGCTGTGACATCGCCGGTCGCGGTGATAACGGGCGGCGGCGTCGTGATGGGCGTGCCAGCGACGATCGGTGTGGCCTGCGCGGCGGTTCCCAGCGTCAGAGCCGCGGCAACGGCACCGGCACCCATGAATTTTGCAAATTTTGACATGCCAAACCTCCAATTGGTCGCCACTATGCAGGGGCGGACGACCACGCGATACTCCCGCTGCGCAATCAGAAGCAAGCACTGTGCCAGCGCCATTTTCCGCCTTTTTCTGGGTTTCTAGGCCAGAAATTGTAACTTTCATTTACAAGTCTGGCGCGACCCGGGCACCAATCCAACACCACCTTTGGTTGTAGCCGCCGGGGGTTTGCTTTGTCGGCTTGGCTGGGCCACGGACCGGGACGGCACCACCTGACATCGCGCAAAAAATCGGTGGACTCAATCGGGCGACGACTTGTCTCTTTTGTCGTGAAAGGCGTGCGTGAATTTCCACGCGACTATGAGCGCGCAGCAACAGTTTCCGCGTGATCGCGCGACGCGTCCCAAGTTCTGCGACAGGATCGGGTTGCGTTGCGCTGGTCCTTAGGATTCAGTACCTTAGTGCTTTACTAGCTCGGGGATACGGGTTAGGCCGTCCTTTTTTGGGGGTTCCAAACATGCGCTCACGCCATCCGGTATTGAGTTTCGTAGGACGCCTGTCGTTCGCCGTGGCCGCCCTTGGGCTGTTGGCGCTCGGCGGCTGCGCCACAGGCCCGAATGCCGCGCCGGTCGCCACATCCTCTGCCGAGGCGGCGAACTATGTGATCGGCCCGGGCGACACACTGCAGATTTCGGTGTGGCGCAGCCCGGAATTGTCCACCACCGTTCCAGTGCGGCCGGATGGCCGCATATCGACTCCCCTCGTCGAGGACATTGTTGCCGCGGGACAGACACCTGCCGAACTCGGCCGCGTCATCGAATCCCGCCTAAAAAAGTTTGTGTCAGATCCCATCGTCACGGTGATTGTCAGCAGCTTTGTCGGCCCCTACAGCCAACAGATCCGCATCGTCGGCGAAGCGGTGACGCCGAAGGCGCTGTCTTATTCAACGCACATGACCGTGCTTGACGCGATGATCGCGGTCGGTGGATTGACGCCTTATGCTGCAGGCAACCGCGCCAAGCTCGTGCGCGTGGTCGATGGACATCAGGTCAGCGTCACGGTCAGGCTCACGGATTTGCTGAAGGACGGAGATATGAGCGCCAACGCCGATCTCCAGCCGGGTGACATCATCATCATTCCGCAAACCTACTTCTGACGCCGTTTGGGTTTGGGGCGCATTCAACCGCACGGGAAGCCGATCTTGCGATACAGGCCGCACCACCGGCGCGTTTCAGCGCCTCGCATGGCACGCTCGTTCGCTGCGCCCGCGCTCGTCTGCGTTCTGTCGAGTGCCTCCGCGGCGCAGGCACAGGATGCGCCAACCTATGACGCCGCGATTGCCCAGCCCCTGGATGCGGGAGCCGCGGCGGCGGCTGGCGATCGCCCGCTCAATTTCGCGGCCGGTGTCAGCTTGAGCGAGACCTATGCGAGCAATTCGAACGGCTTTGCCATCGGGTCGAGCGACGATTTCATCACAACCGTCGGCTTCGATGCGGCGGTGCACGATCGCGGCCGCCTGGTCACCCTCGATGCGCGCTACAACTTCGCCGCCAGCTTCTATGCCAACGGCACGCAGTCGACGCAGATCACGAACTACCTTGAAGCCGTCGGCAGCCTTACCGCCATCCCCGATCATCTGGTCATCTACGCCAAGGCCTTCGCGGCACCGGTCACGGTGAGCAATGTCGGCATCGTGACGGCCGGCGATCGCGTCGTCGCGAACGGCTTTCGCAATTCCTACGGCTATTACGTGCAACCCGATTTCAGGTTCCGGTTGGGCGAGTTTGCCACATCCGACACGCGCGCGACTTATGGTTCGACCTACTTCACGAACCCCGCGGGATCAGGCCCGGTCATTCCCATACCAGGCGTAGCGGGACCCCAAGACACCAATTCACGTTCGCTCACCCAGGTCTTCACCAGCGG
>Ga0157379_10001779_pt1 | contig 17786 bp, 13 predicted proteins | sample S25metaG_FD_121802 | JGI IMG/M metagenome (GOLD analysis project Ga0157379, IMG submission 121802) | Switchgrass rhizosphere microbial communities from Kellogg Biological Station, Michigan, USA - S2-5 metaG | ecosystem: Host-associated > Plants > Roots > Rhizosphere > Soil | place: USA... | reverse complement strand
GGGGGACTCCATCGCTGCGTCCCTGCTGTCGTGCCTCGTCGAAAGCCGACCTCATCGCCTCCAGCGAGGGCGCCACCAGCCTGTTGGTCCCGCTCTCAACGGTTTCCGTCCACTCGGTATTCGGGCGCACGGTGAGACAGGGCACACCCAGGATGGTGGTCTCCACCTGCAATCCCCCCGAATCGGTGAACACCAGGCCGGCGTGGTCCACCAGGCCGATGGTCTCGAGGTAGCCCACAGGATCGAGCAGGCGCACCCCCGCGGCGAACTGCGCCAGGCCGAAATCGCTGATACGCTGCCGCGTGCGCGGATGGACCAGGAAGAGCACCGGCATGCTGCGAGCAGCGTGGCTCAGGCCGGCGAGCAGCGCGGTGAGGGTGGACGCGTTGTCCACGTTGCCGGCTCGGTGGAACGTGGCCACCGCGTAGTCGCCCGGTGCGACGCCCAATCTTCCAGGCATGTGAAGCATTGATGCCCTGGGACGGAGGGCGAGCAGTGTATCCACCATGACATTGCCCACGGCGCGGATGCGCTCGTCGGGAATGCCCTCGCGGCGCAGGTTCCCGTCCGCGGAGGCCCCCGGCGTCAGGCAGATGTCGGCGAGCTGGTCGGTCAGGACACGGTTCACTTCCTCTGGCATGGAGCGGTCAAAGCTCCGCACGCCGGCCTCCACATGCGCAATCCTGAGCGACTTCTTCGCGGCCACGAGTGCTGCTGCGAGCGTGGAGTTGACGTCGCCGTAAACCACGATCCAGTCGGGGGCATAGCGATCGAACACCGGCTCCAGCCCAGCCATCATCCTGGCGGTCTGCACCGCGTGCGAGCCGGAGCCGACCCCGAGATTCACGTCGGGAGCAGGAAGCCCAAGGTCGCGAAAGAATGCGTCGCTCATCCCGGCGTCATAATGCTGGCCGGTGTGGACGAGAATGTGCTCGATGGGGTGCGGCGATGGCGCCCGGAGGAGTGGCGCCATCTTCATGAAGTTCGGGCGTGCGCCGACAACGTGGAGAAGCCGGCTCATCCCTGGGAGGGCGACTTTCGGCTAGCCACCCTGACCCGCCCGCGGCAGCTCGAGCACGAAGAAGAATCGGGTTCCCTTCCCCGACTCCGTCTCAACCTGCATGGTCGAGTGCATTGCCTCGACAAGCTTCCGGCAGATGGAGAGTCCCAGTCCCGAGCCGGAGAAGGCGTACTCCGCCTGGCGCTGCCGGCGCCGGAACGGCTCATACAGCGTCGCCATGTGCTGCGGCGGGATGCCCCGGCCGGTATCGCGCACGGAGAACTCAATGCGTTCACCGCCGAGGTTCGTGCCGCGCACCTCGACGAAGCCCTCGTTGGTGAACTTGAGGGCGTTGGTGGTGAGGTTGAGCAGCACCCGGCTGAGCGCTACAGGGTGACCAATACGGAAATCGGCGTCCGGGGGGCTCAGGTTGACGGCAAGCCCCTTTTCCTCCGCAATCGGCAGCACGATGTCACGGACCGACTCGAAGATGTCGTTGGTCGAGAATGGAATCGGCTCGAGGTCGACCAGGCGATCACCGCCCCGCGCCAGCTCGATGACATCGCTGGCCACCGTGCTGAGGCCGAACGCGGCGGAGTAGATCAGGCCGAGCTGGCGCTCCTGCACCGTCGTCAGTGGCCCGCTGCGGCCGCGCTGGAGTGTCTCGGCGAGGAACAGGATCGATGTGAGCGGCGAGCGGAGGTCATGGGCCACCTCGACCACCAGCTCGAGTCCATCGTGGCCGGAGAGGCGCCCGGCGAACTGCTGCGACCAGTCGAGCTCCAGCGCATTGCTGACACGCTCCAGTGCGCCGAAGAGGCGGACCACCTGCCGGGCATCGAGCGGCGAAGGCCACGCATTCAGGATGGCGGTGAGGTGAGTGCGAAGCAGGCTCAGCTGTGCCCGTGCGAGGATGCTCCGAGGCAGGGCGGCGCATTCAGCGGCGTCATCCGCCAGTGCGGCCCGCACGGCGTTGCCGACGTCGCGGAGCAACTGCAACATTTCCTCGGGCGTGCCGGCATGGTGGAGCAGACGACGCGACTCCGAGTCGGTTTCAAGCACCGCCTGGCGAAGAGCGTCGAGCAGTGGTGCCGCGATCAACGTGGGGTGAGGGCCATCGGGATCCCACGGCTGCAAGGGCGATGGCGATTTGGAAGCGGCAGTGTCCGTGACCGGCACCGCGGTCGAGACGGAGCCGGAGCTCACTCCGGCTCCCCGTTGTCGGCCTTGGCGAGGCCATGCTTGTCCATGAGCCGGTAGAGCGTGGTGCGGTCGATGCCGGCGAGGCGCGCCGCCTTGGACATGTTGCCACCGGCACGCGTGACGAGGCGGGTGAGGTACTCCCGCTCGAACTGACCGATGAGGCGATCCTTCGCGAGGTGGAAGGCCTCATCAATGCCGGCCGCGAATGACGTCGCCGCGACGGCGGCGGGTTCAGGAGGCGTCCAGTCGGGCGAATCCTCATAGAGCGGGATGTCGTTCGGCTGGATGAGCTGTTCCGGTTCCGCGAGCACGGCCACGTGCTCGATGACGTTCTGCAGCTCTCGCACGTTGCCTCGCCACGGCCGCGACCGAAGGAACGCGATGGCGCTCTCAGTGAGGCGTGGAATCCGCTCGCCCACCTGGCGATGCCGCTGCCAGTAGAAGGTGAGGAAGTGGGCGGCGAGCAGGGGAATGTCCTCCTGCCGCTGCCTGAGCGGCGGGAGCTTGATCGGCACCACGCGGAGCCGGTAGTACAGATCATTCCGCAGGGCGCCTTGTTCCACCGCCTCCAGCGGCTCACGGTTGGTGGCGGAGATGAACCGGACATCGACCACTCCCTCGGCCTGTTCACTGCCGACCCGGCGCACCACGCCGTCCTGGATGACCCGCAGGAGCTTCGCCTGCAGCGGGAGCGACATCTCGGTCAGTTCGTCGAGGAAGAGCGTGCCGCCATTCGCCGTCTCGAGGAGGCCGGGCTTGTCGCGGTCAGCGCCGGTAAACGCGCCCTTGCGATGGCCAAACATCTCCGATTCGAGCAGCTGCTCGGGAAGGGCAGCGCAGTTGATCGCTACGAGCGATTTCGTGGCGCGGCGGCTCGACTGGTGAATGAGCTGCGCAATCACTTCCTTGCCGGTACCGCTCTCGCCGCTGATGAGCACGGACGCGTCGGTGGGCGCCACCTTCCGGGCCAGTTCCACGGCCTTCCTGAACCCCGGGGCAATGCCGATGAGCGCGAACTTGTCACTGTTGCCGTGCTGCTGCTGGAGCTGGAGGCGGAGTTCGCGGGTTTCCCGCGATACCATGACTGCGTGCGATGCCCGGCCGATGAGGACATGCAGGTGCGTCGCAGAAAACGGCTTGGGAAGGTAGTCCCAGGCGCCTATCCGCAGCGCCTCGATGCTGCTGGTGACGCTCGGGTTCCCGGTCATCACCACGACGATGGTATCCTTGCTCTCAGCAAGGATGCCCTTGAGGATGTCGAGGCCGCTCACCTGCGACATGTACAGGTCGACAAGCACGACGTCGAACTTCCTCCGCCGCACCGTCTCCAGCGCCTCCTCGCCCCGGCCAATGGTGGTGACGTTGTAACCGTCGGCCTGGAGCACCGAGGCACAGCTCTCGCGCAACGTGCGCTCGTCGTCGATAATTAGTATCCGGATACTGGCCTTCACCTCGGCGGGGATGGCCAGCGGGTCGCGGGTGGCTTCGGACACCTCCATGAGGCTAGTCAACGTCTGCTCCGGGGTGTCTTGCGCCTGCAAGGTTTACGGGATTGGTGCCAGGTCACACTAGCCGCCCCTGTTGCGTGCGTCAAGCAGGTTTCGTGATTATTCCTGCTCCATGCGACAGGCAAGCAACATGCCGATGCGATTGCGCCACAGTGACCCGGGTAGGCGAAGCGGCTAACCGCCATCGGGGTAATGAATTGGGAGAATCGCGTCCCCATCCGTCGGGGTTGGTGAAGCGGGTACTGGTCTTGCGAATTTCCGCTTCAAACGCCGCATGTCAGACCGCCCGCACGGGGTGGAATTCCAAGGAGATTGCATGGCCAGCGAATTGACCGGTCCGGTAGCCCCAGCACTCGGGGGGGCGTCGCTTACGGCCCCCAGCGCTTCCGGTCTGCCGTGGGCGGGACAGCTGCCGCCGATGGAGGAGCCGGAGGCCGGCATCCCGTGGGAGCGGTTTATCGCGGCCATCAAGCGGTACCGGTGGCTGGTCATCGCGGTGGCCCTGGTCGGAACGGTCCTCAGCGTCCTTGGCTCACGCTTCGTGAAGCCCGAATACACCGTCACCTCGACGATCTATATCGAGACCCCCACGGCCAAGAACGGCCCCATCCGGGCGGAGGAACTGCTCGAATCGGTGCAGTGGGTTGAACTGCTCAAGACCAACGCGGTGCTCGACTCGGTGGTGCAGCGGCAGGCGCTCTTCGTGACGCCGGCACGCTCGCGGGACAGCGCCCTGCTCAAGGGGTTTGCCTTGGCACCGCGCTTCCGGCCCGGGCACTACACTGTTGAGCGCGATGCCTCCTCGGGCTCGTTCCGCCTCCTCCTCGACGACAAGAGTGTCGTGGCGCGAGCCGGCCAGGGCGATTCGCTGGGCAAGGAAGTCGGTTTCGCCTGGGTTCCGGATGCGAAGGCCCTGCAGCCGGGCCAGAAGGCGGAATTCACGGTCGACTCGCACCGTGATGCATCGGCCGCGCTGCTCAAGCAGCTGCGCGTGGTCATGGCAGACAACGGCAACTTCATGCGAGTGTCGATGTCGGGCGCTGACCCACAGCGCACCGCCGATATCGTGAACGGCCTCACTTCCCAGTTCGTGGAGCTGGCGGCCGACCTGAAGCGTGCCAAGCTCCGCGAGACGGCCACGGTCCTCAAGGAGCAGCTGCAGTACAGCGCGACGCAGCTCCGCGATGCCGAGCAGGCGCTCGAGGGCTTCCGGGTAAAGACGATCACACTGCCGTCGGACGTGCCGGTGGCCGCAGGCCTCACGATGACGCAGCCGACGGTGATCAAGCAGTACTTCGACGAGAAGATCCGCGTCGACTCCATCGCCCGCGACCGTGAGGCGCTCTCCGCGGCGCTCAACCAGTTCGCGTCCGGCGCCGCATCGACCGACGCCTTCCGTACGATCCCCGCAGTTCGCGGTGCCCCGGAATTGAGCCGCGCGCTCGACAGTCTGTCGAACGCGGAGGCGAGCCTCCGGGTGATGCGGCAGCGGTTCACCAGCGAGTACAAGCCGGTACAGGAACTCGAGGCCAAGATCAGCGGATACCGAACCACGCTTATCCCCGGCCTCGTGTCACAGCTTACCACTCAGATGCAGCAGGCCGAGCGCTCGATCGACACGCGGATTGCAACGTCGTCCAAGGACCTGCAGTCGATCCCGCAGCGCTCGATCAATGAGCAGCGACTGACGCGCGAGATGCTGGGTGCCGAGGGACTCTATCGCAACCTGCAGCAGCGTTACGAAGAGGCGAAACTGGCCGAGGCGAGCGCACTGCCCGATGTTCGGGTGCTCGATCCCGCGGTGGCGCCGACGCGCCCTGATGCCAACGACCGCTTGCGTCTCATCGCCATGGGCGCACTGGGCAGCCTCGCGTTCGCGCTTGGCCTCGCAATCCTGCTCGACAGGTTCGACCGTCGGTTCCGGTATCCCGACCAGGTAGAGAAGGAATTGGGGCTGTCGATTCTCGGGGCGGTACCACAGATCCGGCGACATGGGAAACTGGCACAGAGCCCTGAGGAAGCCGCGAACGTGGTGGAAGCGTTCCGCACGATCCGGATGAACGTGACCCACACCCTGGGTTCCGCGAAAGGTCCGGTGACGATCACGATCTCGAGCCCTGGGCCGGGCGACGGCAAGTCGCTGGTCTCGGCAAACCTGGCGCTGAGTTTTGCGGAGTCCGGTTACAAGGTCGTCCTCGTCGATGGCGACATCCGGCGCGGTGAGTTGCACCGGAGCTTCGGCGTTGACCGGAAGCCGGGCCTGCTTGATTGCCTGAGTGGAACCGCGAACATCGAACAGGTACTTCGCTCAGGTGGACACCCGAACCTGACGATGATTCCCTGCGGCACTCGCTTCGAGCGCGGGCCGGAAATGCTGGGCAGCGAGGCGATGGTGAAGCTCATGACTGCGCTCCAGCGTCGCTATGACTGCGTCATCGTGGACAGCCCGCCGCTCGGTGCCGGCGTCGATCCGTTCGTCCTCGGTACGCTAACCAAGAACGTCATGCTCGTACTGCGCGCGGGTGAGACCGATCGCGAGTTCGCCCTGGCCAAGCTACGCCTGTTCGACCGGCTCCCGGTCGAAGTGCTCGGTGCAGTGCTGAACGACATCCGGGCGGAGGGAGCATACCGCCACTACGCCTATGTGTATGGGTATACGGCCGACGAGATCAGCCCGATGGGTGAGATTAGCTCAGGCAGCGGAGCCACAACCTGATAGCATCAAACCAGTTACGCCGGTGTAGAAAGAGGGCGACCATGTTGGTCGCCCTCTTCGTTATGAGGTTGCATCGGTGACTCGCCGGTTCAGGCGGTGCTTCGTTCGATGATGGTCTCGTGCAGGAGTGCTTCGGCTCGAATGGCGCGCAGTGCGTCGGCGGCACGCAGGAAAGTCTCTACCTTGGCGAGCACCAGTTCGCCATCAAGGGGCTGACCGAAGAAGTCCCAGGCCCCGGCACGGGTCGCCTCGAGTTTCTGGGCGCGCCCCGACGGGCCCGCGGTGGTAATAATGATGGGTATCCCGGGACCGACGCTGGGATCGCTCTGCAGGGTACGGCAGACGTCGAAGCCGTGAATGTCGGGAAGCTGGGCGTCGAGCAGGATGAGCGCTGGCTGTCCTGAACGGACACGATCGAGCGCCTGCTGGCCGGTGAATGCACGCAGGATCTCATAGCCGTGGGGGGCCAGTACGCTCTCCAGCGACCGTGCAGTCCATTCCTGATCATTCGCGATCAGGATCACCTTCGAGTTCAGGCGGGGCTCCGAATCATGGCGTTGCAATCCTCGGCTCTCCTGCGTTCCGCGGGGACCCGCTGCGCGATGTCAACAATGGCGTTGCCGACGGACCTGAACCTCACCGGTTGTGGTCCGCAGCACGCAATCTTGACGGGACACGTTGTCCCAGCCCCACACCATGAAGGATGCGGGACCGGTCGCGCGCGGCGTCGAGGTCTATTGCCGCTTCATAACATATTGACATACAATGACTTAGTGAGCCGTAACCCCGTCGCCACCACTCGGGGCTCTCCCGGCTCCAGATTTGATACTGCAAGTTGGGGAGCAGTGATGCGGTGGAGACCCCAAACCCGGTTCCGGCGATTCGATGAGTTGCCCAAGCTGTCATGCGAGCGTCAAGCCGGTCCAGCGGAGCAACGAGACTTTTCCTCGCTGCCCTGCCTGCGGTACTTGGCTGCTGCCGCCTGACACGGAAGCGGAACTCGATGGTTTCCGGGCCCGCCTCCGGCAACTGGGCCTCATTGGAGAGCGCTTGACGACACCCTTTGGCCGTACGCCAGGAGAAGCCTGAATGCGCGTTCTGCTCGCCGGTGCCCTGCTGCTGGCGGTACTTGCCACAACGGCAGCCGCGCAGGAGGCACCGGGCGGACCACATCCCCTGGCGACCCGGGCCCAGTTGGAGAAGCAGCTTGCGTCCCTGCCCCCGGATGAAAAGAACGGGGCTATCGCGACGGTCATACGCGAGCGGCTGTTGAACGGCGATTTCCTGCCGGGGGACCGGATCCAGCTCGTCGTCGTGGGCGACACGGCCTTCTCCAGGACGTTCTCGGTCCGGCCCGATACCACCATCGAGCTGCCGAACATTGATCCGATTAGCCTGCACGGGGTGCTGCGCTCCGAGCTGGACGCGTATCTCGACCAGAAGCTGCGGAAGTACCTCACCAATCCGGACGTCCAGGCGCGGTCGCTGATTCGTCTGGCGGTGGTGGGCGAGGTGGCGCGACCCGGCTTCTACGACCTGCCGCCCGACGCTGCGGCGTCCGAAGTGATCGTGGCTGCGGGTGGCCTATCGCCAGCGGGCGATCCACAGCGTACCGTCGTGAAGCGGAACAACGAGACGATTTACAACAAGTATCAGGTTCGCCAGTTCTACATTGACGGGGCGTCGCTCGACGAAATGGGTCTTCATACGGGAGACCAGTTCAGCGTCGGCCGGCGCGGCAGCACCAACGTCCTCCCGATCATTGCGGCCATAAGCGGCATTGCCTTCGCCGTCGCGGCGTTTTCCGGTCTCTTCGGTGGAAACTGATGCCCACGCCTGAGTCCCTCATGCCGCAGTCGAACGAGCGAGTTCAGGCTCGACACACGCCCCGGGCCACGCCGAGCGCGATCCCGGCCTACAAGCCGGAGCAGCGGCAAATGCCGCGGCTCAGCCAGGTCACCGATCAGCCGCAGCCTGACGCCCGGAGTCATGAGGTTCCGCGCCGGCTGTTGAATGTGGCGGTATCGCTGCTGCTGATCATCGTCACCGCGCCGATCATGTTGATCATCGCGGTCCTGGTGAAGCTGACCTCGCCGGGCCCCGTGATCTACACCCAGACGCGGGTGGGCCTCGACCGTCGCGCGGGACGTGCGTCGCGCCGGGATACCCGGCGGCGGGACGACGTTGGGGGGCTCCCCTTCACGATCTACAAGTTCCGGACGATGCGCACCGATGCCGAAAAGGGTACCGGCGCGGTGTGGGCGTCGAACGATGACTCTCGTGTCACGAAGATCGGCAAAGTGCTGCGACAATTCCGCCTGGACGAGCTCCCCCAGCTGTTCAACGTGCTGCGAGGTGACATGAACCTCGTGGGCCCGCGTCCGGAGCGCCCGAGCATTTTTGCGAAGCTGCGGGAAGAGATTCCCGAGTACCAGCAGCGTCAGCGCGCGCGCCCGGGGATCACAGGCTGGGCCCAGGTCAACCAGTCGTACGACACGAACCTGGATGACGTCAAGCGGAAGGTGCAGTTCGACGTCGAGTATATTCACCGGCGCGGACTGACGGAGGACTTGAAGATCATGCTGCGGACCGTCCCGGTGGTCCTGTTTCGCAGGGGCGGCTGGTAGTCACGACCGGAGAATCACGGCAGCGCGCCATCAGCGATAGAACGAAAAGCGGGGGCCAAAAGGCCCCCGCTTTTCTTCTTAGTTGCCGCTTGAGGCGGCGTCGGGACGTCGAGTTGGTTCCCAGGTGGCAGCGTTGGTGCCGGCGAAGAACTTCATCCAGGCGATGAAGCCGGCGAGCGCCGAAGCCACCGCGAAGCCAGCGCGCTTGACGATGCCGGGCAGCGTCTCCGAGTCCTTGCGGTTGAGGGCGAGAAGCCCGGCCGCGACGCCAGCGGCGCCAAGTGCCACGAGCACCGCCGCCCACGCGTGGGTTGGCGCAAGCGTGCCCAGACCGATCGGCGCGAGCGGCAGGGCGAGGAAGCCAAGCCAGCGCGCAAGCTTGTGGCTCGCCAGCATCCACGCAAATCGGCCGTAGCGAAGCGGATTGAGCAGCGAGCGGAGGAACCAGAGCGTATTGAGCCCGCGCAGCATGGTGCGGATCTTCCGCTTGTATTCGGCCTGCAGCGACCGGGCGCGAGGTACTATGCACAGCGCCTCGTCAACCGAGACGGTACGATAGCCCAGCTGCCGCGCCCGGAGGGGGGAGGCGAAATCGCGACTCAGTTCCTCCGGAAACGTGGTATCCACGAGGTCGCGGCGGATGGCGTAGAAACAACCGCTCGCACCGATGATGCCCCCAAGTCGCGTCTCCAGCGCGCGGATGCCCATTTCATAACCGACATATCCCGCTTCGCTGGCGTTCGCTTCGGCGTTGAGGTCCCCCACGCTCACGTCACGCCCCGACGCCGCGCCGACGGCAGGATCCTGAAACACCTTGATGAGGGGTCGCAGAGAACCGCTCGGGATGCGGATCGTCGCGTCGGTGTTGACCACGATATCGCACGTGACCAGTGGCAGGGTACGGTTCTCGGCAGCGCTCTTTCCCTTCCGCACCGGCATCCGCACCAGGCGCACGCCGCGCGATTCAAAGCTGCGCACGATTTCGTCGGTACGATCGCTGGAGGCATCGGACATCACCACCACCTCCCGCCGATCCAGCGGGTAGTCGAGCGCCAGCAGGCTCTCGAGGGTCCCCCCGATGGAGGCCTCCTCGTTGTACGCCGGCACCAGGATCGCAACGCGCGGCCAGTCTGCCGGGTCGGCCCAGATACGCGGACGCGGCGCCATCCGGGAAAGGATCCAGAGGACGACCGGGTACCCCGCCAGGGCATAGGCAAAGAGCGCGACGGGTACGGCGATGAGGGAAAGGCCAACCGAATCGGAAATCAACGCGCGCGACGCTCCATGACACGCTGGTACACCGCCAGATGGCGACTGACCCATTCGCCGGGAGAGAAGTGCTCGGCGACGCGAGCTCGCGCCACAGACGCACGGGAGGCCGCTGCGCCGCGATCCGTCAGCACGTCGTCCATCGCCGTCGCGAGTGCAGCCGGGTTGTTCGGCGGCACGAGCAACGCGGTGCCAGGGGCGAGCAGGTCGGGAACCCCGCCGACAGCACTCGCCACGATGGGTACGCCCGCGTGAATCGTCTCCAGCAGGATCATCGGGGTTCCCTCGCTGCGTGAGCTGAGCACCAGCGCATCGAACGCCGCCAGGATTGAAGAGGCCTGCGGCACCATGCCGGCAAACCGGACGCGCGATGCGACGCCAAGTGCGGCGGCCTGTGCCTCGAGCGCCGGACGATCGGGACCGTCACCCACAAACACCAGACGCGCCGTGTTGTTTCTCAAGCGGGCAAGCGCCGCGAGCGCGATATCGGCCCCCTTCACATGACTCAGCCGGCCGACCCAGCCAAGCAGCGGAACCGCCTCGTTGAGACCCAGTCGGGCGCATGCCGCGGCATGGTCGAGAGGCGGGACGGATGGAGGACGCCAGGCGTTCGGGATCGTGACGATCCGGTCGGGGGGAACACCCATCAGTGCGAGGCGTGTCGCAAGCGGTGACGACACCGCGATCACGGCGTCGTCACGCTGCAGGGCACGCATCGCGAGCCACTGGTTCAGGCGATTCATGCGAGCACCGTCGGTGAATCCGTGCGCCGTCGCGACGACGGCGCGACCATCAGACCGAGCGGCAAGAAATCCCATCATGTCAGCCCGGTACCCGTGCGTATGCATCAAGTCGAGGTCGAGCCCCCGCATGATCCGCCGCAATCCGGACCAGTCGCGCAGGTAATTTCGACCAGGAGCGTCGATGACCACCACGTTTCGCCGTTCCGCCCGAGCGCGCTCAATGAAGGGTCCCGAGCTGGCATCGGCCAGCACCGCCAGAACCACCTCAACTCCCCCCTCGGCCAGTCCGGCAGTAAGCCCCAGAACGGCCGATTCCGCACCCCCCACGGGCCCAGGGGCAATGGCATGCAGCATTCTCACGTTGCCGCCGGGCCACAAGAGGGGGTCATCACGGAAACCTATCCTATAAGTCGGTGTAATACAAAGACTTCAGAGGCACGGTCCGTGGCCCCTTCCTTGCCCCTTTGGTAAGGATGCCTGCCATTGCAGCGCTGCTCGGGGGCCAAGTCCCCGGCTACCTTCGTTACAGGGGAAACTTGAATGCAAACCCTCCCGGTGAGGCGAGGCACCCCTGCGACCTCCAGCGGCACCCGGACCCCACGGATGATCCAGGAAAAATGCCCCATTTGCGGCGGTGAAACGGCGCGGCTGGTGGGCGAGAAGCATGGACTACGAGTGTTCAAGTGCAGTGCCTGCACGGTTCAATACTCCGAGCGGGCACCGGAGGTAAGCCAACTTTCGGAACTCTACGATCGGGCGTACTTCCATGGGGGCAAGGCCGGGTATCCAGCGTACGAGGCCGACGAGTCACTGCATCGAAAGCGGTCACGGAGCTACCTCAAGGACCTCATGGCGCACGCGTCATCCCGCGGCACGCTGCTCGACGTGGGATGCGCCACCGGTTTCTTCCTGGACGAGGCGCGTCTGGCGGGGTGGCACGTACGAGGCTGCGAAGTCAGCGAGTGGGCTGCGACCTATGCCCGACAACACTTCCGCCTGGATGTGGTGATGGCGCCGTTCCCGACCCCGCTGCTCGGGCCGGAACAGTACGACGCGGTGACGTTCCTCAACGTGTTCGAACAGTTGCCCGATCCACACGCAGCGGAGCGGGTACTGCGTGACCTGGTGAAGCCGGGCGGATTGCTGGCGCTCGAGACGTGGGATGTGGATGCCCTCGTCGTGCAGATGTCGGGCATGAAGTGGCACAAGTACCGGCCGGAAGAAACGCCGCTTTACTTCAACCGGCAGTCACTCACCACACTCTTCAGGCCGGAGGAGTGGACGCTCGTGGAGTACCGCGCCCGGACGAAGTGGATTACGCTCGCTCATGGGCTTCACGCGCTCGGCCTCGCGGCGCACCCCACGAAGAACGGAGGGCCGCCGCGGCACGGTTGGCGCGACCGGATCGGGCGGCTGTCGCTGCCATATCATCTGGGTGATCTTGTCTGGGCCGTATTGCGACGGCGCGAGGACGCGAAGACGTGAGGTCGTGAAGTGATTCGATTGGTGGAGGTGGGGCCAAGGGACGGGTTGCAGAGCATCGGTCAGTTCGTGCCCACTCTAGACAAGGTGGCGTACGTCGATGCCCTGTCGCAGACAGGGCTGACGGACATCGAGGTATCCAGTTTCGTCTCACCAAAATGGGTTCCCCAGCTCGCCGACGCGGAAGAGGTGTTTGAGCGCATCGAGCGCCGGACAGGTGTACGGTACCACGCGCTTGTGCCCAATCTTCAGGGGCTGGAACGCGCGGTTACAGCGCGGGTGGACGTGGTGGCCGTGTTCACGGCGGCCAGCGAGACCTTTTCGCGCAGGAACACCAATGGGTCGATCGCCGACACACTGGGGCGGTTCGCGCCGGTCATCGCCGCGTCGCCGGTACCGGTGCGCGGGTACGTCTCCACCGCCTTCAGCTGCCCCTTCGAGGGGCCGGTGGCACCGGAACAGGTCCGTCAGGTGGCTATCGCACTCAGTGCGCTCGGCTGCCAGGAGATCTCCCTCGGCGACACCATTGGACGTGCCGGCCCGGACCAGGTGCGCCGTCTGCTCGAAATAGTGCTGGTCGACGTGCCCGTCGATCGAGTAGCGCTCCACTGCCATGACACTTTCGGTCAGGCGGTGGGCAACGTCCTGGCGGCGGCCGAAATGGGGGTCAGAGTGTTCGATGGCAGCGCCGGGGGCATCGGCGGCTGCCCCTACGCACCCGGTGCACCCGGCAACGTGAGCACCGAGGCACTGGTGAAGGCATTTCCGGGACAGACTGGGGTCGACCCTGACGCGCTCGCGTCAGCTGGGCAGTCGATCATGACTGCCATCCTGGCCACTGGCAGCAGCGCGTGAGTGTGACAACCCCGCTCGTCACCGTCATCATGCCGACCTACAACTATGGCCGGTACGTCGCAGACGCCATTCAAAGCATTCAGGCCCAGACCTTCGACAACTTCGAGATCCTCGTGGTGGACGATGGCTCGACTGACGATACACCGGCCATCCTTGCCCGCCTCGCCGAGCCGCGGCTCAGGGTCATTCGGCAAGAGCGTGCGGGAACGGCGTCATCTCGGAACCGGGGGCTGGAGGCCGCGCGGGGCGAGTTCATTTCGTGGCTGGACGCTGACGACCTGTGGAAGCCGACGTTCCTCGAGCGACACCTGGCGGTTCTGGAGGCCGAGCCGGAGGTGGGCTATTCATTCTCGAACTTCATGCGGACCAGGGACGGTGTCCCTCTTCCGGGCACCCAGTTCGATCTGGTGCCGCGCCTGCGTCAGCTTCCCACGCGTGCCGCCCGGGGCGGCACCGCTCGCGTCGTCGAGATGGACGCCTTTGCCGCCCTGGCCCCCAGTACCAGTCTTCCCGGTTGGCTTCAGGCGAGCGTCTTTCGGCGCGCCGTACTGGAAGGACGCCGGTGCGACCCACGCCTCAAGGCAGCGGAGGACCTGTTCCTGCTGCTGCAGGTGTATGCCGGCGGGACACGCGTGGCATTCCTGGAGGAAGTCCTGGTGGAGGTACGGCGGCACGGGCAGAACAGTTACGCCACCGGGGAGCAGATGCAGTATGCCGTGATTGAATCCGTCCTCTCCGTCGATGCCGGTATCCTGCTGACGGCGTCGCAACGGGCCATCCTGCGTCGTCGCATAGCGGCCGAATACTGCGCCCTCGGCTGGCGGCATTTCTGGCGTCACGACGCCGGGAAGGCTGCGCGATCGTACGGTCGAGCGCTGCTGTGGCCCGGGCTGCGCCTCAACGCCCTGGCCCATCTGGTGCTGATGCCATTGCTTCCACTCCTGCCACACCGCGAAACCGGCTTCTGAGGACAATTTGACGGTCAAATCAGTGTCATCGCGCATGCTGGCAAGGTGACCGCCCCCAGTCCCCGTCCCGCCTCGTTCCGGACGCTCGGTCGCCAGACGGCGATCTACAGCTTCGGGGTCATGCTTGGTCGCGCCGTCAGCTTCCTCATGCTGCCGGTCTACACCAGGTACCTCACGCCATCAGACTATGGCCTGGTGCAGCTGCTCGAGCTCCTGGTCGAGGTGGTGGCGATCTTCTTCACCGCCGGCGCTACCGCCGGCCTGCAGCGTTTCTACTTCAAGGCATCCACCGCCGACGATCGCAAGCGGCTGGTATCGACGACGTTCCTGAGCGTCCTGATCCTCGCGCTCGCCTGCACCGTCACACTGGAGACGGTCAGTCCGCTGGTCTGGCGCTACGCGCTCAAGTCGGCGGGCGAGCCGTGGTTCATTCGCCTCGCGGCGATCAATTTCATGCTGTCCTTCCTGGTCAATTTCCCCATGAGCTTCGCCCAGACGACGCAGCGACCGGGGATTTTCCTGTGGGCGTCGCTGGTGAAGCTGGTCCTGCAGCTCTCGCTGAACATCACGTTCATCGTCGGCATGCGGCTCGGCGTCGCCGGGCTGCTGTGGAGCACGTTCACGACGAACCTGCTGATCGGCACCGTCATGACCATATGGGTGGTTCGCCAGACGGGCCTGAGGTTCGATCGCGGCATGCTCCGGGAGTTGCGCCGCTTCGGCACGCCCTACCAGGTCACGTGGGGCGGATCATTCCTCCTCACTTTCGGCGACCGTTTCTTCCTGCAGGCGGCACGGGGCACCTCCGCCGTCGGCCTCTACTCCCTGGCCTATCAGTTCGGCTTCCTGCTGGTTCAGCTCGGCTCGACCCCGTTCCTCAACGCATGGAACCCGCATCGACACGAACTGGCGAAGCTCCCGAAGGCCGAGCGCGATTCGCACTATGCCAGCGGATTCCTGTACTTCAACGTCCTGCTGATCACGATGGCTACGGCGCTTTCGGTGTTCATCCGCCCAGTCGTACGCACCATGACGACCGCGGCGTTTCACAGCGCGGCGGGCATCGTGCCAGTCATCCTGCTGGCGTACACCATGGAGGCGTGGGCGGAGGCGTTCAAGTTCGGCATCGACATTTCCGAACGCACGGTGCTCGTGACGAAGGCGACCTGGACGACGGTGATCCTCGTCATGCTGCTGTATGCAACCCTCATCCCGTTGTTCGGGCCCATGGGAGCGGCGGCGGCAACGGCGTGCGGTTCGTTTCTTCGGGCAGTACTGCTCTATCGGTGGGCCCAGCGTGAATGGCCGATCGCCTATTCCTGGAGAAAGCCGCTCCTCCTGCTGGTCATTGGCGCCAGTGTGGCGGTCACGGCTTTCCTCCTCCCGGAACTTCCGATCCTCGGCCAGCTGGCCGCCGGCGCCGCGTTGATGGCGGTCTTCTTCGCCTGTGTTCACGCATTCATCCTCGGCCACGATGCGCGTGAGGTCCTGCGCCGGATGCTCACCGACCCGGCGAGCGCCTGGTCGTTCATGACCCGGAAATCCTGACGGAACCTCCCTCGGGCACCGATGAGCGTTGCGTCAAGGTGCCCGGTACAACGCCTCGTAGCGGTCGGCCATCGCACCCACGCTGAACTCGCGCCGACCGCGTTCGGCAGCCGCGCGACCCAGCGAGGTGCGCAGCGCATCATCGGAGAGGACACGTGCAAGCGCGGCCGATAGCGCCTCCTCATCGGCCGGAGGTACCAGCAGGCCCTCGACCTCCGTGGTGACGGCCTCGGGAATGCCCGAGATGTTCGAGGCGATGATCGCCCGCCCCGCCACCATCGCCTCGAGCATCGCGAGGGGCAGTCCCTCCCAGAGGGAGGGCATGACGAACACCTGCGCTGCCGACTGGAGATCCGCCACGTCGGCGCGATTCGTGAGCACGTGCACCCGGGAGCCCATGTCGTGCTCATGGATGAATGCCTGCAGTCCCTCCGCCTCCGGTCCACCCCGCCCTCCGGCGATGAGAAGCCGCCACCGTCGGTGGAGCCCGCCCTGCACCATGCGCGCGAGCGCCCGCAACAGGATGGCATGACCCTTCCGCTTTTCGAGATTCCCGACCGCGAGCAGCACGAGCTCATCCTCCGCCAGCGAGAACTCGTGGCGAACCGGAGCCGGATCTCCCACGCGAAGCGGCACCCCATTGTGTGCAACGTGAATCACACCCGGATCGAGGCCGAGATCCTCGTCCAGCTGCTGCTTGGTTGATCGCGAAACCGCCGCTGTCGTTCCACCGTGCCGGATGGCGAGGCGGAGTGCGGCGCGGCGGCGCCAGGCCGCGGTCATCTTCTGGTTGCCGTGCATCGTCATGACGTGGGGCACCCGAGCGATAGCCGTGGCCGCCGCACCGTACACTGACATCGTGAATTCGTGGCTGTGGACCAGGTCCGCGCCCTTCGCCCGGATCAGTTGCACCAGTCGGCGCACACACCCCGGGTCGATCGGTCCGGACAGTGAGTAGATCTCCGGCTCGAAACCACGCTCCCGAAACCGCGCCCCGAGCCAGCCCGCTCGCTGTGTCGGGCCAACCGGAATGATCCGGTGGCCCCGCTCGCGGAGCTCCTCCGAGAGCTGGAGCATCACGGTCTCCGCTCCGCCAGGACCGTCGGACTCAAGCATCTGCAGGATGGTCAGCGGCTTCACGGCGCCATCCACGGCCCGCAGCCCGGAACTCGTTCGGGAGTCACCCGATGACCCCACTTCATGAGATGTATGCACGACTGGAATCTATCCCGTAAGTCGATGTAACACAACGACTTTACCTTGTACTGACAGCCTGTCGCCACCGGCGCGTTACCGCGAGGACAGAGTGGCACGACGCGCGAAGTCGCTTGCTGGGTCTTGGCGTGCCGGACTAACTTCGACACTCGCTTCCCTCCCGAGGTCATTGCGCTGTGAGTAAGGTCATCGCCGATGCGCGCAGCGCCGTCGCGGATCTCCCTGAAGGGGCCACGCTGCTGGTTGGCGGCTTCGGCCTGTGTGGAATCCCCGAGGAACTGATCCAGGCCGTCCGGGAACTGGGCCGTCGTGAGTTGACGGTCGTCAGCAACAACGCCGGAACGACCCTCTTCGGCCTGGTCCAGCTGCTGCGCAATGACCAGGTGCGCAAAGTCATGGCAAGCTACGTCGGGGAAAACGACGTCTTCGAGCAGCTGATGCTCTCCGGCAAGCTCGAAGTGGAACTGGTGCCGCAGGGAACGCTGGCGGAGCGCCTGCGGGCCGGCGGTGCCGGCATTCCCGGCTTCTACACCGCGACCGGCGTCAACACCCTCGTGGCCGAGGGCAAGGAGCGTCGTCGCTTTGGCGACCGGGAATACATCCTCGCGCTCGGCATCACCGGGGAGTTCGCGCTCGTGCACGCGTGGAAGGG
>Ga0157379_10001777_pt1 | contig 17791 bp, 28 predicted proteins | sample S25metaG_FD_121802 | JGI IMG/M metagenome (GOLD analysis project Ga0157379, IMG submission 121802) | Switchgrass rhizosphere microbial communities from Kellogg Biological Station, Michigan, USA - S2-5 metaG | ecosystem: Host-associated > Plants > Roots > Rhizosphere > Soil | place: USA... | reverse complement strand
TCCAGGTATGTTACAATAGTTCATTACTGCATAATAGACATTGACAGTACTTTCACCATTACATCTCCAGGTGTCCTGCAGCCCCCTAGAGCTGCCTGAGTGTTCATTATCACTCTCAACATAATGTGTGAGGAGAGGAGAAGGTGTAGCCCAGTTCAGTGAAAAGATTGTGTAACCACTTGAGTTCCTGGCCTGCATGAACAGCTGCAGTGTATTCAGCTTCAGTTGTAGACAGTGTGACCACATCTTGAAGTTTACTTCTCCAACTAATCGCTCCAGTTCCCATCTTGACCACATAGGCTCCAGTAGAGAATCCTTCAGTCTTGTCACCTTCATGTTGAGAGTGATAATGAACACTCAGGCAGCTCTAGGGGGCTGCAGGACACCTGGAGATGTCCTAACCATAGTGAAGATAGTGCACTGGTCAGTTGGTGATAATTTCCTAGGACGGCACCCAATAGGTTTTCTTTGTCCACTTCATACTCCTTAGCAAGTCTAGCCACAGTAGTCTTGCCAACACTTCTGGATATCCCTAGTAGAATAGCCAGAGGCAAGGAGAGAAAGAATATTGTTGTGTTGGGCAGATGGGATAGGCTTCATGATGGTTCAGTGATGGCCCAAACCTCTGGAAGTCCACTTTATATACACTTTGAACAATTATGATGTCATATGTTACCATAACAATCTGTACCTGGCGCTTAATGAACTAAAAATAGATTGCAATAGCACAGAATTCCCTTTAAATACCATAGTAAAAAACTGTCCCAATGCACCACCAATTTCGAAAATTAATATATCTGAATATTCTGATTGGTTGAACATAGATGATGGATGGATCTATTCATAAGATGGTAAGGTTCATTTTACTTCACCAAAACATCACCTGAAAATCAATCTATTATTTCCTATTGAATTAACTTTCACAAAGTGCAAAACATTGGGACAGTTTTTTGACCCACTGTATATCTATTATCTCTGCCACAAAAATTCCGCGGAGCTTCGGGCCTTGCGGCTTGACGGTTCTAACCCAACATCATAACATCAGACAAATAACATGAGAACTATGTATATCCTTTATAACATCAGATTACAAACAAGTATTATTACCAGAGCGGTGTAGTATTATGTCTCTATAACATCTATTTAAGCTTTTCAAAAATGATTTTAGATTGTTCCAACATAGCGATCTCCGCTTCTGCAACACGCAACTGCATTCAATTCAAAATGAGTCATAATGTAGAATATGATGTATAGATGTTCTCTTACCTTTTCTGAATTCGACTCACGAACAGACTCTGGAACAGACCCATAGCCGGGTTGTGATTGGATTTTATAGATTTTCTCAGCATTCATCGTCGCTAGACCTAGTTTCTTGTCGCATTTAGCGATCTCACTGTCCAAGTCAACAAGGCCCTGTAGTTCACATTTATTAATCGTGGGCCAACAAATAAATAAAAGCATAATAGACGAACCCGAACAAGGATATAAGCTGTCAGTGTTTCACTTAACACTGAGGATCCGCATCCAGCTGGGACATCTTCAATACGTGTAACGACCCTTGCACTCTTACAGCCCTTCGTAAGAGCAACGATGGTGGGCAGTTGTGTTTCGAAAACAGTTTTTTCAGACGCGGATTGAGTGTGGAAGAAGACTGGAAAATGGTTATCAGCAGACAGAAGTGTGAAGATGAGATTATTTTCTCACTTTGGATATCGTTTTGGAGGGAATATGACGCTGCAAGAGAGCGCGACGCACGAATTGCGGAAAATACAATGTCGAAATCCTTCTCCGCTTGGTCGAATACCATCTCTTGATCCTGAAATAAACGTGTGGGTAAAACCGAAATATCCAGAAAAATTATACACTTACAAAGACGGAGAAAGAAATCAGCATTATACTAGGGGAGTCTGTCGAGCGACGAGGAAGACGTTGCCAGAGTTCCTCCGTCACGAACGGCATGAACGGATGTAGCAATCGTAAACCGAAATCTAAGCAAGTATACAGAGTATTCTGAGCAGACCTCTTGACAGACTCTGGAGCAGAGTCATCCGTCATAGGTTTCATAGCTTCCTGCGGAAAGAAATCAGACACACAAATCACAAGAAAAAGAGATTAAACGAACAATATAGACATCGCAGAGCTCGTAAAGCCAGAAGTTATGGGCAGCACTCGTTGCCAGCATGAAGTTTCGCTCAGTGAGTTGCTTGTTGACTTCAGTAGCTGCAATGTTTAATTTGTGAAGGATCCACTGTTCCACAAGACTTTCATTGCCAGTTGGCTGGTGAATATATAATTAGTAAAGAGCAGTATGAAGTCGAAAAGTACTATGCCAACCTTGGGCGGGGATGGAACGAACGACTCATCAAGCTTAAGCATTGCAAACCGAGTGGCATTCCAAATCTTGTTGCAGAATTTGCGGTATCCTTCCACACGAAGAATGTCGAGATTGATATCACGACCTGAAAACAAATAATTTGTACGCAATGCCACAGAGGAGAAACATACGTACCACCTGCACTATATGCGCACAAAGCCATGCGTAATGCGTCCGTACCACATTGGGGAATACCTTTCGGGAAGTCCTTCTTCTGACCTTGCTTCGCTTTCTGGATTTCTTTCTCGTCAAGATTACCCTCTAACAGCTGGTCATGCAAGCGTTCGAGAGGAGCACCCGTAATAACATCGACAGGATCGATGACATTACCGAGGGATTTGCTCATCTTACGGCCGTGAGCATCACGAATCATTGCATGGCACAATACTTCTTTGAAAGGCATTTGCCCTGTCAGTTTGATACCAAGCATGACCATACGGGCTACCCAGAAGAAAAGAATGTCCCAGCCTGTCTCAAGGATCGATGAAGGATAGAAATGTTTCATGTCGTTTGTCTAAAAATGAATAAATAAGAACGCGAGCAACAAATGACCTCGGTGACGAACCTCATTCGGCCAACCGAGAATAGAGAATGGCCAGAGACCAGAGGAGAACCAAGTATCAAGGACGTCATGATCTTGCTCCAATTCGAAAGGTGCCCCGTTGGCCAATTTTTCTGCACGAGCAATCGCCTCTTCATTATTACGTCCGACAACCCAGTACTTTTCATCAATGGGCTTAAAATGGAGAATATATAAGAGGATAGAATCCGAAAAAAAAAAGACATACATCCTGTTGAAGACCCTGAATACGAACAAAGTACGCAGGCACACGATGACCCCACCAAAGTTGGCGAGAAATACACCAATCTTGGATGTTCTCGAGCCATCTATACCACTCGTTCTCAGACAACTTGGGTGTAATAACAATTTCACCTGCTTGTGTGCGCTGTTTATCCGTTTTAGAACGTTAATCAAATAAAGGCAAACGTAAACACGCACCTTGATGGCCTCTTCAGCAAGCGGCTTACACTTCACCCACCACTGAGGCTTCATAACCGGCTCAATAACATCACCCGATTTGCTAGGAAAGACTCAGAATAGGAATTTGTGACTTTTGCAGGTACTTACGTGCAAATAGGGACGTTCATTGGGTTATCCTTTGTATCAACGTAGAGTTCCAACTCTTTCAATTCTTTCACCACTTGGATCCTTGCATGGAACCGCTTCATCCCCTAGAAATGCCGTAAACAATATGTCATAAATAAAATAAAATAAAAGGTTCACCTGGAACTTGGGTCCAGCATTTTCATTGAAAGTACCATCATCATTCAAGATATTGATGAATTCCAAGTTGTGGCGGAGGCCAACTTCATAATCATTGGGATCATGAGCCGGAGTAATTTTCACAGCACCAGTGCCGAACTCCATATCAACAATGATAGAGTCGGTGATGATGGGAATACGGCGATTAGGAAGGAAGGGATGGCGGACGAATTTACCGTGAAGGTGTTTGTATCTTGGATCGTCAGGATGGACGGCGACAGCAGTATCACCCAACATGGTCTCTGGACGCGTTGTTGCGACGATGATTTTTTCATCTGTATTGAAATGAGCTATGAAAAGTTAGGATAAAATTGCAGTACCTGAGTCTTCGATAGGGTAGGCAAATTCCGTGATGACACCGAATTCGAACTTTTCCTTTGCATCATAGCCTGGCACATTGAGCAAAGTACGACCCTCGAGTTTCTTTTGCTCGACCTAAGAGAATGTAAGAAGTCTATTATTTTAACAGGGAAATAAAGTGCCTCAAGGTTAGACAAGGTGGTATTAAGCTTGATACACCAATTCACGAGACGGTTGGCTCTATAAATGATGCCCTCTTCACGAAGACGACAGAAAGTCTCGATCACAGCCTTGGATAAGTTCTGATGGGTGAGATGTCAGCACGTTGCCATATAGACAAATAACGGAATTGCCTCATCCATTGTAAATGCAACACGGTTCCAGTCGTAAGATCCACCGAGTCTTCGAAGCTGACCAGAAATACGATTTTGATAGCTATCAAATGATTAGAGTATTCAATTCGACGAATATAACGGCGACATACTCATGCTTCCACTGCCAAACAGTTTCTAAGAACTTTTCGCGTCCAAGATCATGGCGGGTCTTGCCTTCCAACTTGTACAAACGCTTTTCGACGACAGACTGGGTTGAGATACCAGCATGGTCAAAGCCAGGAACAAACAGAGTCGGCTTTCCAAGCATGCGATTCCTAAACCATGGATTAATCAAGAATAAAGCGAGATCAAGTTATTTTACTTGCCATCTAACCAATGTATCTTGAATAGCAACAGTGAGGCCATGACCGATATGGAGAGCACCAGTGACATTCGGAGGTGGCGCAGGAATAACAAAAACGCCTTTGTCGGCATTCTTTGGAGATCCATCTTCGTTCAAGGGAGGTACGAAGAAACCTTGGGCCTCCCACCAATCATACCAAGCTGACTCGACAGCGATCGGGTTGTATCCACTAGCCATCTCCGCGGTCATATCTGGAATAATTATTTGGTATCAATGCGACCATGGTCATGACTCAGAGGGCACCTTTCTTGTGGCCTTTAGGTGTTGTGTTGACGAATGGAGCGTCCTCCTCTTTCTTTTCCTTGACAGGTTTGACCTTTTCTTTCTTCTCTCCAACGACGACTTCTTTCACAATTTTAGCAGCTTGTTTTGCCTGCTTTTCGGCCATTTTCGCAGCTTTCTTAGCTAAAGAACTCCCAATTAGCTCGCTCAATGTGGCATAACGTGCAACACACCTTGGCTCTTTGAATTCGGGTTGGGGATATCGCTCCCCGGCGGGGGGACAAGTGCTGCAGGGCTATCTGACATGTTGCGATAGAGAAAGGGAAGACGTGTGCGATGAGTCGATATAGTTTGTGCTACAGCCAGAAACCTAAAACGCATGCATGCCGTGACTCATTTGTCACACGCACTGTGATTGGATTCTCTTCGGCGCCTAATTCCTTACATACTCGCAAAGTTTTCTTCTCAGGTCTTCATCTTCTCCTTTCATCTTTGTGTTTGCTCCCTCCCTCAAATCCTTATATCCCCAAATGGCCAAGGCAGCAAAAGTATCCAAGGAGACTGGTAAATCCAAAGTGAAGCCCTCAAAATCCACCGAGAAGAAGGCCTCCAAACCCGTCGCACCTCCTCCAAAAAGCTCCAGCAGCGAGGAATCTTCCGAAGACTCTGACGACGACGTTCCCTCCAAATCCGTTGCCGCTCCCAAGAAGGCCAAGTCTCCCTCTAGTTCGTCCGGTTCAGATTCGGATTCGGACTCTGCCACCAAAAAGACCAAGTCTACAAAACCCGCAGCCGCAAAAGCTGCTACCAAAGCCTCAAAGACCAAAGGAGTCCCAGCAAAGGAGTCCAGCAGTGAGTCTTCAGACAGCGACTCCTCCTCTGATGAAGCACCCTCAAAGTCCGCAATCGCAGCGGCGAAAAAGGCTGTTGATTCGGACTCCTCCGACTCTTCCGATTCAGAGTCAGAATCCAACAAGAAAACTGCACCGAAAACGAATGGTAAGGCCGCTCCAGCAAAGAAGGCCGCAAAGTCTGACTCCTCCGACTCTTCTGATTCCGATTCGTCTGAGGAGGAGGGTAAGGCGACTCAAGTCGAGGCCTCTTCTGATTCGTCCGACACATCTGACTCTGACTCCGACTCTGAGGACAAGGACGTTCAGATGGCTGATGCCGCCGCTAAAGAGCCTGTGAAGAATGGTGAGTCCCTTTTATGTCTCCTTCGTTGATTATCATCACTCAACACCCTTTCTCCCCAGGTAAGCGTAAGGCCGAGGATGACGGTGCAGCACCCGCCAAAAAGGCCAAAGTCGCCGAACCCACTGCTGAAGGTGCTGAAGAAGAATCCAAGACGCTATTCGTCGGACAGTTGTCTTGGAACGTTGACAATGACTGGTTGAAGACTGAATTCGAAAAGGCCGGTGAAGTCGTTTCTGCTCGCGTCCAAATGGATCGTCAAAGCGGCCGGTCTCGAGGCTTCGGCTACGTCGAGTTCGCCACTGCTGCCGAAGCCCAATCTGCGTTGGAGAAGTGTCAAGGAATGGAGATCGACGGCCGTGCTGTCAAGCTCGACCTTTCTGCCCCTCGTCAACCCAACCCCACTGCCCGCGCGAAGCAATTCGGCGATGTCCCGGGCGAACCCAGCCCCACCCTCTTCGTCGGTAACATTTCTTGGAATACCACTGAAGACATGCTTTGGGAGCACTTTGGCCAATTCGGAGAAGTCAGTTCCGTACGGGTCCCCACTGATCGTGAGTCTGGCAAGCCCAAGGGCTTTGGGTATGTCGAGTACGCCGACGTCGAGAGCGCCAAGAAAGGCTTTGAAGGTGCAAGCGGATCGGAAATCGATGGCAGGTATATCCGTTTGGATTATTCGCAACCGAGGGATGCCTCAGGAGGTGGAGGTGGAGGTAGGGGCCGTGGTGGCGATCGTGGCGGTCGTGTAAGTCTAACCAATGAATGTTGTGTTACAAAATTAATTCTTTTCCTCAAGGGCGGAGGACGTGGCTTTGGAGACCGTGGCGGCAGAGTACGTAGTTATCTTTCTCTCTATATACCACATCGCTGATTCTTTTATCTAGGGCGGAGGTGGTGGTCGTGGCTTCGGTGGTCGTGGTGGAGGCCGTGGAGGCCGTGGTGCTCCTCGCGGTGGTGCCCGCACTGGCGGCATTACCCAATTCGAGGGCAAGAGGAAGACTTTTGATTGATCTTTTCGGTGGTTGCAATGTGTATGCAGGTTTTACCACCATTTATTTGCGGTTCATATTGGGTCACCACTTGTATATTCATATTTTGCGAGTTCCGCAACAAAAAGACACATATGTTCATTATTATATAGATTCCTTGATGGGATATACAGGGTATACGACACGCTACTACATTACGAAGGTCGATTATGGGATAGGAAAGTATGCTAGCAATGTGTTATAATGCCTCTTAAGTGGGATTCATGCTTGAAGTTTGCCTTCTTCAATCGCTTTGCGTATTGGGTTCACAGCCATGCCTCTCTTCTCTAGTCGGTCGAAAAGAACGAAAAGCTTCTCCGCTTCCCGTTCCTTCTCCTCTTCTGTCATTTCCTCTAGAGGATCTGGTTTATCAGTGTCACGAATACCCGTGATAGGGTTGACGGTCGTCCCCTCAGCGTCTGTTACTCCAGCAGGTGGTGCCATGATGCCTTTGTTGAACAAGAAGCCGGCACAGTTGCCATATCCAACTTGTCCAGCGAGGAGAGATGCTAATAGAGAAATGTTACAAACTGCAAAAGATTGTGAGAGGAAAGACTTACGATCGGAGTCACAAATTGTAAATAGTAGTTCTCCAACCGTATCTTTCGTTCGGGCAAAGTAAACACAAGACATCAATCGTAAACATCGCCCGAGAAGATCCTCGCGACCTTCCAGAGGACTTGATCGATCACTAATGAAAGAATGAGGGGGGACATGTCAACAGAATAAGAAATACTTACAGGTCAGCTGGTAAGAGCCATTCCTTCATGCGAAGCCGAGCTGATGCATCATCAGCCGCAAAGTGAATCAGGAGGACAATCAGTGGTGGAAGTATCTCGTCCAAAACGACACCTTCTTTCGTACACATCGTTCTTACAGCAATGTCGTCCGGATCGCCGGGAAGATAGTGAGCTGTTGTCAACTCAAGCAAATCCCAAGCACGCTGAACGGTATCACGAGGAACAGTTGAAGAGGAAGCCGGTGAAGATGATCTTGAAGATGAAAGCGAGCGGCGTCCGGATGTCAGCGCTGAAATAGCTTTATGGAGTTTTTCAGGGGGCGATGAACGTGGTGTTGATGTGGGCGACGAGTTGGGGGTAAACCAACGGGACGCTAAAGGCGCAACGGGAATCATGATTAAGCCATGAATGACGTGGGTTAGAGGGGCGGCAAGGGGAGATGGGAATGTGGGAGGGAGCTCGTTGAAAAGTCGGAGAAGAGGGGGTAGTAAACTAAATCTCCTAGGTTCAGCAATGATTAATCCGCAAGATGAGAGCACGTACCTATCGAGTTTATCACTCCATAATTCGCCCATGGTGTTCAATAAGTTTTCCTTCCCTTTGCCTTTATCGCCAAGTCTTGGATATTGATGCAGAATATTACAAGTGAGCTTGAGCAGGTCAACCATAGCTTCCTTAGCCATCGATTGACCAGAGAGTAACGCAGCCATAAGGGTATCAAACTTTTGTGTAATGACATCCACCATACGCATCTCATCGACGAGTTTGCCGATAAAAGCAGTTCGTTCCACGGTCAATAAGAACAACATTCGGGACGGCAGGAAGATGTTATGCGGGTTTGTTGATCGCTATGAAACGAGAGTTTTTAAGTTGAACGTTCCCCCGACCTGAGTAGCAGCTCACATCCAGCATCTCCGCACATGTCTCCCCACCTCGTAATTCCAGTAACGTCTGACGGCCTTCTTCGACAAGAAGAAGGGCGTTTGCAATACAGCGCAGGGCTTCCTGAGCCGTGTCTGCATTCTGCTCTCGAGTATCTTTGCCGATATTAAAGAGAATCTCTAAGTTCTGGTCGTGCTTGTTAACCTAGATGAAGACGAGAAGTCTGGCAGGCACTAACCTGTCGCTCGACAATAATTCGGCATACTACTGGGTTTTTCGGCTCTCTGCCAATAGTTTTCAAAGCAAGAAGAGCTTGAGCGACATCTAGAGGCACGTTTATTGAGGATGATCAGGCGACTTGGTATCATTTGCTTACCTTTCTGGCCCAGACGTCCTTTACCATCCTTCACATCAGATATTATAGCCTGCGCAAGATCCTGTTTGTCCTTGGAAGATAGACTGGTAAGGGGTACTGAGACAAAGCATCAGAGAAGTGCTGAGCCTGGTTGAAGTGTTCCTCACCATTAATCAGTTGCTGGAGAGCAGTCTGCACTTCTATCTTCGGGGAAGACTGAGTCAGGGCGAGATATGTTGCGACGAGTGGGCTTTGCGCCATAGCATGGGCAGAAGAATCAACAAAGGAAAGGGTGGTGAAAGAACTTCAAGACGTCCTGTGGAAGGTCGGAGAAAAAGCTTACAAGCAGCGTGTCTCACGTCAACAATGGTTACATACCTATTTGTTACCTATTAATATGGACAGCGATCTAACAACAGCAGTGCCACCATCGATAACCATAGATACGATCAAATAGTATTTTAGACTAACTCGCTTATCCGACAAATTTGCTACTGTATCATTCCTCGACATCTACCCGCTGCCGCTTGCTTCTCCGAGCCCCATCACCTTTCTCCTTCTCTGGTCGTCCTCGTTTACCCTGGGTTTCTTCCTCCACAAGTATCCCTGGGTCTTCATTTGGGGCTACCAGGGTTCCTATGCAGTGTCAGCGACAGCTAATCTCGGGCAATCACGTTCTTGTCACCTTTCTTTTTGGGCGAAACACCCGATGGTTCCTCTGGGCGTAAATTCTCAAAGATGACCGGCTCAAGGTCGTATACCCGGTACAGGTGGAAGACAGCTTGCTCCTTATCTTTTGCCTGGGACATATCTTGCAGTGTCATCCTTAAAGCTCTCGACGCTACTTACCTCGATCATCAGGTCCATATCTTCAGGGAGGTCAGCTGGTAAAGTATAGCATCTGTTCGCATGTGCCCGTTTTTCCATGACCGTGACGGCCCCAGGCTTGGGAGAGGAGAGATGCTGTTTAGGACGTATACCTTTTCGTATCCATGTCTTTTGGACCAAGGGAATAAGCTCTGAAAGCGGACGACTGGAGGGCTGTCCTTCTCCTCAACTAATGGACAAATATCCCTCAGGAAAGGACCCACGTTAATCCAATCATGGTGATAATCCACCTAGGAGATATCGTTAATAGCGGTCATAATCTGGGATGGTTTACTTACGACAATGGGAATATCAAGTTCTTCACAAACCGGCATCAGGTCGTCTAGGTTGTAGCACAGCTGTAACTCAAATCTTAATGCAACCGGGCCGCGATTAATTGTGCTAGTTTACCTCGTCATTCTCAAGTACTAAACGAGCCTTCAAACTCGTGCCGAGCTTTGCTACGTAATTCTCCTTGAAACGAGCAAGAGCACTTGGTTTATCGCCATATACGCCCTATGAATAATTTATAAGTCGCACACCTCAACCAAACGGCATACTTACTCCCATATGGATGATAATGACACTGTCGGGACCCATTCCCATGAGATCCAGCATCCGATTGTGATCTTTCTTGTCTGTGAGTAAAATTATGGGGATATGGGATTGACATACACTCTAGTTCCCGCACGGATGCTTCCACAACTTCAAGCTTCGGCGATACAAGCTGAGTGAACTTGATGGACTACCTTAATGGTATTCGAGCCACGCTGCATTCAATCTTACCTGTCCTGGGTGCGTCGTCAATCTGTGTCCAAGCTTGTTGGCTAAATCCCCCACAGCCTGTTAAAACTATCGATCTCTGCGTTTATCAATTAGGTCGCGATTGATTCCTACCTTGAGCTCTTCCGCTGCGAAATCCAGACTATAACCCCACTTTAAATGCGAGGCGTACGGGAAAAGCTCCGACGAGATTCGCATAAACCGAATTCTGTTTTGAAGACAAATGAGCAATATTCGAGACCTATGGGCCATCAGTACGGCACCTGTTCTCCTCATTCCACTAAAGAACATCAATGGCTGCCTCCGAACAAGTACAAATGTGACGATACCTGTATAATTTTGGCAAGATCTCTCAGGTTCTGAAGACCAAGCTCCTTGACAAAGTCTATGCCTTTCTTTGTAATGGTATCTAATCGACACGTTCTAAGTCAATAACATTAGAGGGAATTACGCTGCAGTGCCAGAAAACATATCAGACCTGCTACAGAATATGGGATCTGGTTTGGACGTTCGAAGAATTGTGTTGAGGCATGCCTAATTTACGTCAGAACTGATTCCTTGTAACATCTTCAACGCACATATCCCAAACGACCTTGGAAATTGGTTTCTTTTTTATCCACATCTTCAATATTGTATGTAGCAGGACCCGCGACCTTGCGAGACCTCGACTGTTTCTTCTTCTTCGGACTATCTTGATCCAGGGGCATTTGTTCGGGGGATAGTGATATCCGAATTTCCTCGTGTGTGTTTAGAGAAAGTTTTGCAATAGTAGGCTCTTTTAAGTCAGAATTATATGACGTATACTCCCGATGGGCATTTATGCGAGGTGTGACGATCTTGGGCTGACTGAATAGAGAAATCGTAGATATTTTTGGTGTTCTATAGAGGACACCTGGACATCGGGTCAAGAGATGAAATAGCATAGAGCAGTAGCATATATTCTGCGGCCCAAGAGCTAGTCAATTTATAGGAAAAGTAACTGGGCGTCACAAAACAAATAGACGCCGCCAGGATTTGGGAATGACCTCACAGCGAATCCGTATTCAGGCCTCTCCTCCATTGCCTTCATCTCGAATATGGTTCTTAGTTCCTCAGAATGCTTTAAACATTAAAGATATTAAGCAGGCACTTTGTCAACGCGTCGCCATGTTGAAAGACTCCAGTCTTATGGGACAAGACTTGATTTTGGAGATAGATGGCTTTGAGCTACCTGACGAAGAACCCGTTGATCTTATACACGAAAATGATATTGTTGTGTAAGTTCTACATATCAAAATGGATTGTCACTACTAATATCTTCGATAGCCTGAAAACGCGGCCACCCATTGCCATCCTGAAACGCAAGGCCACTCTTGAAGGTGTGGGGAAAAGATAGTAGCGTTTCACTATAGCCTCACAATCTGAATTATAGCTTCAACCCCCGAGAAAACCAATATCAAGAGACGAAAGGTCGAATCGAAGTCTTCAAATTCTTCGTCTTCGTCTTTGTCTTCATCTTCCTCCTCCTCCTCCTCCTCCTCCTCCTCCTCCTCCTCAGATTCGGATTCGGACTCGGAATCTAGCAGCGGCACTTCATCTTCCGGAAATTCGAATGCCGCTTCCCGCCTGAAAACATACAAGTCACGCACTGCTAATGTACCTCAATTTCCCACCAAGGCTCTTTCTGCATTGACCCAGCAAAGGTAAGATTGGCACTACATTTAAGATAATTCAAGTTACTTATTCTCCATTGTAGCGCCAAAATCCATGTACAAAGTGTCCCTCCCGGCATGGGCAAACCATCAACACATTCTCGGAATCGACGCCGTCGAATGAGGCGGAAGTTTGGAAAAGACCAGTCGGAAAGCGTAACACACTCAATCGAAGATTCCAACACCCAAATCTTACCTGAAGAGCCGATTATTCCCAATATTGTGTCTGGAATGGAATTATTTGAAAATGGCGTGCAACAAGACGCTCAACCACGACTAGCAAAATTCGTTCCTCCTTCGCAGCGACAGAACATCCCAAAAAACCTCCTTGTTACCACTGTGGAAGTTGGGTGGAGAGCAGGAGTTGGTCGTCAGACTCAAACCGAAGAAGTAGTAGATATTCCTCAGGTTCAGGCGGAAGAAGAGCAAGAGATGCCTCTCGACTGGAATGAAATAGGAAGCCGATGGAACAAATACGACGTCTTAGATTCTATCAGTCAGATTTCTCCCAAAACTTTGGTTGCCTGGAAGGTAAGGAATCCTATACATTGCTGTCTCTCGACACTTATAATCGTCCAGGGTTTCGGCCTAGATCCAGTTACTTTGACTCCACAAGCTGACGTTCTGCATGTCGCCTCCATCATATCATGTGATTCAGAACCCCTCCGTGTCGAGCTTCTCAAAAGACCTGACGTGGGCCAAGTCAGCTTTGGACGGACAATGTTGGAAGATGACGAGCCAGGAGAAGAGATGGAGACATCGTTTGGAGAAGCTTGTAACGGCCAATGGAGAATAATTAAACAAATCAAAATAATATAATACGATATTAATGTATACAGTTAATCACTATCACTACTATCGCTCTCCTCTTCTTCATCATCATCCGTGCCGCTTTCATCGCTGTCATCCTCATCGCCGATTTTCTTAATCTTTGCGCCTCGCATTGCCGCCATCTGCCCAGCAATAGTATCTTCTTCTGGATCAGAGATCTCATCTTCACGATGTTGTTCTTCTGCGTTTAGTTCAGAGAGGTCCTCGACCTTCAACTACAAAAATTCTCAACAAAGGCCTACAATGGACCAGTGTGTAAGACTTACTGTAAGATCCTTGGCGATATCTTCTTCCAGATAGGTATCACTAACAAACCGTATCCGCCATGTATACAAACCAACATCTTGCGGGGCTTGGAATTGAAGCTTGAACGTTTTGTAGTCCCGAGGCTTCTTGGGATCGGTATAGGGTAGGTCGGAAACCTGAATAGGAGGGACGACGATTCTGTTGGTTTTTTCATCACCCAATACCACCCACCACTTCGGACGGCGGTTCTATCGAGGGAATTAGCACGAATAGTAAGTATCCGAGAAAGAATAACATACTTCTGGCCACAGCGGTGCATGAGCCCATCCCAAAAGTGGGTCATTCGCAGCCAAATCTTCATGATCCTTTTTGCTTAGAAGGAAAGCTTGGTCTTTTTCCTCATTATGTTTAGTATCGCGCTTCCGACGCTCTTCGTCAACAAGTTCCTTCTGAACTGTATTTTTCGCGTTGAGGGGGTTGATCCGAAGCTTAAATACGAGTTGGACGATTGCTCCAGGCGTGACAAAACGTTCTCCGATAACTTGAAACAGAAGTCAGCATGTATCAAATAAGGCGAATATGCAGCCCACCTTTGTACGCAACATCGACTACATCTAAGCGGCCCCATCGTTCTCCGACCTTCTTAATAGTTTCGATACGGGGATCTCCCTTTTCCTCAAGATGCTCAATCAAAGAATCAAGACTCGTTGGCAGGTCGGCGGACGCCTCACTCATTCCCGGGAATTGAGCAAGGCTATTTGCTCCTGGTTGGACGGCCTGGGCCAAGTTAGCGTGCAAGTGCATTATACGAATGGCGGGGATGAGCCAAGTATGAGCGACCGCGATGTTGAGCAGTGAATTTAGGAGACTCGGCGCGTGTAACAAGAGCGTCTTCTGGTCTGAAATAATATTCAGCAAGAGCAGTGGGTTCCACAATAGGTCGGGATTTACCTTGTAATAGTTTATTATCGACCGGAAGGCGTAAAAGATGTGCGTATACTAAGGTGAGTGCCTTGATAATATCGGGGTTAGTCTGGGATCCATATCAGTAAGATATGAAGCATATTTGGTGCAATTTACACCTACCTCGGATTTTGGTATCCAGTCAGCACCTAACCGACTCTCTATCTGACGCTGAAGTCCAGCTAATGTGTCAGCCGCATTTTTGCTAGATGGGATAGGTTTCTCCCAAGACAACGCCTTCCCTAAGGATCGAACAATATCCTCTTCGGTAATATCTTCATTGATATCCTTGAAAAATTGCTCTGCTGTTCGAGTTTGAACACCGTCTTTGGTAAATTTCCGGGATCCGAACCACCAACTTCCGACTAACGCAGGGAGACCAGCGCCAAATAGTAAACCATAGATGCCAAGGACCCAGATACTGTTCTTGGATTCAACGATCCAGTGAGGAATAGCAATGCCGGTGCTGAACTGTTGTCTACCGTCAGGGTCATTAAAGTCGAGGACATTCCGTCGAATGGTTTCGTCGGTAAGACTGGATCCATGAATTGGTCAGAAAGACGAGGGTTATCGGAAGAGGGCAGATACACACGCTTTGTAGGCCTTTGTGAGATTTACAAATTTCTCTTGGATGACTTCCAGGGTATCATTTGGTCCTAACTTGACCTTGTCTGGATGGCTAGTACAGACGCGTCAGTATAAGGACTGGGTAGGGTATAGCGAATATCACACAATTTGACAGAAAGACGTTTATAATGCTTTTTGATCTCTTGTTCTGTAGCACTCTAGATGTGTGTTAGGATAGTTGCATAACCAATTCAGCTGAAAAGCATATACCCTTTTAATACCAAGAATGGCGAATGGGTCATAAATGGTGTTTTCTACTGGAGTGATGGCCACTTTATAAGCCGTAGCTGCGAACAAGAGCCATCCAACGACAGTGATCACGGCTCTGATACAAGGAAGACATTAGATATGCACGACTAAAGAAGTAATATTCACTCACTTTTTGCTGATTTTTGGACGAAGGAATGACCTTTTCTCCTCAGACCGCACCTCCTTCCGGTGATTAATACATTCAGAACATTCACAACTATCTCCCTGGGGTTTGTTTACTACGAAAAATGGTGATCAATGATGAAGTTTCGACAACAGAAATGACACGTACGTGTGGCTGAAGGCACGAAAGAGTATGTAAGGGGAACAAGGACCAAAGAGAGGAATGTTAGGAGAAAGTAGGCTGCCATGCTGCCATCATATTGGTACTGCGCCATTGCAGACGACGAGGACGGGTCTGCTGCAGACGGAGGTTAGAATATGTGAACTGTATGCGTTGGTTGTGCGTTGGCACTATGAAAGGCGGCTTAGCTAATCACGGAAGCAAATCTATCAGTCTGTTCTTGCGGCCAAACAACGCGCCTACACTCGACACCCTTCTCCGCTCTGCCTCAATGGAAAACTATGCCAAACTCGAAAAAGTCGGTGAAGGTACGTCCCAAATCACGATTTCAATATCACCGTGCTCATCGTCGTTGGCATTCAACAGGTACCTATGGCGTCGTTTACAAGGCTCGAGAGCTCTCCACGAACCGTATCGTGGCTCTGAAGAAGATTCGTCTTGAAGCTGAAGACGAAGGCGTTCCTTCTACCGCCATACGCGAAATTAGCCTACTGAAAGAGCTGAGCTATGAAAGCGTCGTGAGGTGGGTTCTATGTCTTGTCGGCCGATTGCCATATTAATCATTAGCGAAGCCTGCTAGACATCGTCCATGCTGACCAGAAGTTATACCTCGTCTTCGAGTTCTTGGATATGGATTTGAAGCGATTTATGGAGTCTGGAAATTCGCGAGGCGAACCGATTTCCCTTGACATAGTAAAGGTGAGCGTGTTTGTCTCCCTTTCAATGTCCATTGGCCTAACCACTCTCTGGCTCAGAAATTCACGCATCAATTAACTTCTGGCCTCAACTACTGTCATGCCCACCGTATTCTCCACCGCGATCTCAAACCCCAGAACCTTCTTATCGACAAAGATCACAATTTGAAACTCGCCGATTTTGGCCTTGCTAGAGCTTTTGGTGTGCCGCTTCGTACATATACACATGAAGTGAGGCGAAAATTGCTTGAACTCGTGCAAATATTTATTTAAACGCGTCATAGGTTGTTACCCTGTGGTATCGCTCCCCAGAAGTACTTCTGGGCTCTCGACACTACAGCACCGCACTCGATATGTGGTCTGTGGGTAAGCGCTCCTTTGATCTTTCACCTTGCGATAATGATTTCCACGTGTCATTAGGCTGCATTTTCGCTGAGATGGCTATGCGCGGCCAACCACTCTTCCCAGGAGACTCCGAGATTGATCAAATCTTCAAGATCTTTAGGTGACGCTGGTTTGCTCGTCCCGCGCTTGATGGTCTGACTAGTTGTAGGATCCTTGGAACTCCTAACGAGGAGATATGGCCTGGAGTCCAAAGCCTGCCAGATTACAAGAGCACATTTCCCAACTGGTCGTCATCAGATCTTGCTCAGATCGTACAGGTACTGGACGCAGATGGCATCGATCTCCTAAGGGCAAGTGGTCATTATATTACGCGATTTTTTGTCTAATCTATCTTATTAGAAAACTCTGATATACGACTCGGCTCAGCGCATTTCTGCGAAACGCGCTCTATTGCACCCATATTTGTCTAGCTATGCCCCGAGCAAATGAAGATAGCCTCCCGGGGGTGTGTATAACCCAGGAGCGGGTTACAGATTGCTAATGTACATTTACTCCCCTGATGGGAACCGCCGCTATTTTAGTTCCTTGTGTTTCTTTGTATTTCCAATACATGTCCTGATCTTCGCGCGTTGGTTTCGCGACTACGTGTTACATTTCGTGTTGTCACAAGTGCGGGTGTGTGTGGGTGTCGAGGACACGTAAACAGCGGCATGTATTCCGGACAGTTCCGATATTTCTTCATAGAGTTTCGAAAGACTCATCGCCATCATCGTCAGTCCCAGCGACGCCAACGCTGCTTCCTCTTCAACACAACTGGGACAGCTTGTTCCTCGTATTGAGGAATAATGCTACCCAAAGTCGCTACCCACTTGCTCCAGCACACCTCGCGTGTGGCTGCGGCAGTTCAGAATCAAACCTCTCAAGTAATCAGAAATGCGTTACAACAAGTTACCCCCTCTAGCTCTGCCAACAGTACCACTGCGATAAATACTTATGGAAGCGTCGGTGCAGGTTCAGGTTGGGGCGGCAGTAG
>Ga0157379_10001776_pt1 | contig 17793 bp, 15 predicted proteins | sample S25metaG_FD_121802 | JGI IMG/M metagenome (GOLD analysis project Ga0157379, IMG submission 121802) | Switchgrass rhizosphere microbial communities from Kellogg Biological Station, Michigan, USA - S2-5 metaG | ecosystem: Host-associated > Plants > Roots > Rhizosphere > Soil | place: USA... | reverse complement strand
ATACGTTCCGAAACGGATTGGAATCGGAAACAACGAGCATAAACAGACAGGGCCGTAAGAACCGTAGATTGACGCAAACCCTTTCCAACGGATCAGGATGTTCCAGTCCGAGAGGCCGTGACAGCTCGGAACCACGTGGCCTTGCATTTGGTACAGCCGTAAAACCCTAGGGCCTACCCTCTGTAGATAACCCCCAAGTTGTGACTGAAATAGAATATTCAGCTTATTCGTCTTCCCAGAGATGGAAATGAGCTTTAGATCTTTCTCCAGGAGTGTCTGAGATATTCTTGTGAATATTATTCGATTTTCTGATCTTTTCCCAAGGTTGGATTGTAAGAGCATTCAGGAGTATCCAAGGGCACTATGGTCGCTTCGGCAATATACCGTTACCTGGAATACCGATGTGCCAGCAATTCGATCGCACCTGAAGGCTGTGGCTTTGTGCGAGGACCCCAATCGGATGAGAACGTTTTGTTCCACAAAGAGTTCAACACGAAAGAATATTGAGAGGGTAGGGTCTGAAGAATGGAGTGGTATCTTTGTACATAGATTGTCGTCAGAAGATGGATGCTGACTCGTTCTGAAAATCGCTCACATTCAGGTTACTTTGTTCTTACTTGTTTCGCGCAAAGTCACCTATCGATGACTTTAAGAATAAATTAAGATGGCCAGACCTAATTCATGTCCATTATTATGAGTCAAGGTCATGTTGAGGCAGTGGAAGAATTTTGGCAAGAGATTGCTCTTGGGGTCCTCTTCGCTGACCAAGGGAGGTTAGCTCAGCAGTTCTAGACGCCGGTTGGCGTCAGGCCTCCAATGGGACCGAAATATCTCCAACAACGACGAAAGCTCATTTAGCTCAGTAGTGTATTAAGAGGCGAGAAATACGCAGTGCGTTAATCTTAGCATACAATTCGGATATCTTTTCACCGAAGCCAGAGTCAATATTGCTACGGAATATCGGAACGTCTTCTGGTGGAAGGAAAGAATTCTGCTGGTTTCGCAACTCCGAGGTGGAAATAATCAGCAAGTCCATGATGAGTAGAGTGTTATCCCCTGAGACAAAGAACAAATGAGTATTAGTATAATGGTACGTCGTCTGTCGTTTCTGCGTATTCAGTTGTTCGGACAAAGTCAATTCATCGTCCACAGCGAGCCTGGTACCCCAGTCTCCATGATTATCCTTTATAGTTTATTCAAGCTTTTATTTGAATTTTGACGGCAAATCTGCGAATCAATGTTCTTTCAAGAATTTCTCTTTCACCTGCCCATTCTTTTGGACCGACAAAAGCAGGCCTAACCTTTTCCTTGTGTGCGCCAGAAAACGTTCTGATATGCAAGAACCTAAAGGATCAACAGATATTCATATCACTATCAGAATGCCCTATCCTTATTTCTCAGGTTCTCCACTTCTACTGCTGATAATCCCACTGCTAATGGCACCATAATTGTCCCGGACCCATCACGTTTTCTAGTAATCATAGTCGGACGCTATATTCTATACCGCAACTGCAACTCGAAATGGTGCCCTCTTCTTGCGCGCTTCGTCCCCTTCATTCCAATCGCATTATGTATTCTTTTGCTCCTCTGCCGCTTCTCCAACAATTAGGAGCGCGTTATGCTTGGCTTCATTTACGGACCGATTCCCGACTTTATTCTGTCTCTACTGTCGCTGGTGCCGATCTTCATGAAGTCATCAAGGACTCGAGCGGCAGATGGACGCTGACCACTCTTTCTAGGTTGCCGTCTTGGTGACGCATTTGGAACCGTCGTCGATCAAAGCATACACGTACTTATATGCATATTGATTATTGCAGAGTCATACCTGTCACCACGGAAGAGGAGTCCGGGTAAGGAGCTTTTCAGGAATGGGGGCCTCGGGTCAAACGGTCATAATTTATACTTACTTGATCTGCGTTTTGGCATTCCATAGAAATGTCTATTTTGCTCGCCTGATATGGCTGGCGAGGTCAAAGTCTCACTGTCCGGCATTGGAAAGTGCCCCACCTACGCGGCCAAGCTGTTATACTATCCTTTGGATGCTACTCTAGTCCCCTGCGTATTTTATAATCGCGATCCTAATATCACGACTACTGTCATTTCCTGTGATACTGCGCTAGCTCCGAATTGGCCGTCCGGGCCCCGAGATTCGACGTCAACTTCACTCTTTACGCCCTAGAGTACTTGGAGCACCAGGTCTCGTTTTTTCGATCGACCATTGCCAAAACTTCACGTCCTGTTGGGCTACTCATCAACTCCATTTCGATCCATTTGGCGAAATTGTAAGAAGGTCCTTTGTAACCTATATTTATGCCCTACATTCAATAGTTGCATGTCAATCCTAGCCTGATCAGCACAGGATCGACAATGCTTCCCTCGCAACTCAGCTGTTCGTTGGTCCACACCTCGTTGACATCCCTTTAACAGATCAGCAACGAGGATTCGACGCTGCTCTCCTTTTAATAAAGCTGCACAGCCTTTTCTCCCACTCAATCCTTGCGGCATACATTTCCGTATCTGTAGATATTCCCATCTATGGTAAAATGACTGCCTGCCCCCACTATGCGATGACAGTCGGGTACATTCCGGCTGATGTGCCTCTGGACATGTCGACGCGCTCGGGGCATAGTGACCCCGACAGTACAGTGACGTTTTCCCAATCCTGTTTCTTTCCCTTTCCCCTCGTACTGTACAACTCACCTTAACTGCGAAGCAACGACGCAGGGTGCATAATGTCGCCCTCCATTCTTTTCGTCGCCCTCGTAGTGTCAAATATTGGCCTGGCTGCCTTGGCTCAAAAGCTCACACTCCTTATACCGTGAGTAAATTGCTACCAGTGTAATTTTCGTAGAAGTTTATCATACGTCCTTATTCGAATAGACAATCCACACCTCAGTGTGGTAAGTCACTTCCTTTGCATCTTTGAAACTCAATGGCTGACCTGGCTTCACATAGCGGATGTACAAATGTAAGAACATTTGCATTTCAATGGACAGGAAGCCTCACCACTATTTACAGATTCTGGACTGGAGGTGTTCCGCTCTTCTCATTATCGGTCGGCACTAGTGAGCTTGTTCCTCACTCATTCAATTTCTAGCATTAAATAATCCCTTACTAGCCGATGATGCGAATATTTCATCTGTGAGCCATCCACGACATCTGATGAATACATCCCCATTTTCTCATTTATCTATTAGTTCTCCTTCGCACCTCAAATCCAAAAACGTAACTCAGACTTCCTCTTCGACTGGCCTGCAGGTACACCATTGTAAGCTTGGTGGTTCTCCTATTCAAAAGTCGAACTGACCTTATTTAGTACTATCACCATTCAAGATAACAATGGTGGCGAAGATACATCCCAGAGATTAGTGGTGGGACCATCAACAAACTCGAGGTAGGGTATTTTCTTCCTCCAGTTTTAAAATGCTTAAATACCTCGGTAGCTGCCTGGATGATGCCTCAGATATCCCTCCAGATCCTTCTTCATCAAACGACTCATCCTCACAAATTTCAACGGGATCAATATCGTCAACACAGACATCTCTTCCTGCTTCGTTGACGTCTTCACCAAAGGGAAGTCAGACACAAGGCGGTTCCCCTACAAGAGTAGCTGGTGCAGATAACAATGAAAGTGATGGGAACGCCACCAAGAAAAAATCAGGGTACATTCATCTTCTTCACCCTATATGGGTGTCACCATCTGACATTGTTTATACATTTAGTCCTCCGATTGCCATCATTGCAGGCATAGCTATTGGGGTCCTCGTTATTATAGTAGTTATCGGCCTGTTCATCTTCCTCCGAAAGCGTAAACAGCAGAGACACTCATCATCGAGGAACAACCTGATTCGAACATTTGGAGATGAGAGGGCAGGACTCGATGCACCAGGAGAAGATGAAGTACCACAAATGGCTATTCCAGATCCATTCGTATATCGCCCTGTCACGAGAGGTCAAACAGTGAATATGGGCTCTGCTGGCTCGGGTATTCGTCGGAATCCTACCTCCTCAAGCCACGTATCACACTCGACTGCGGGTGAAGGTTCATTACGCTCTCCCACCACTCCGGGAGGAGCGACTCCTTCCCGCAAAGGAGAGAGATATTTACCCGATTACGGAGCAATGCCTACACCAGGAACGAATTCGAACGCAAGAATGCAGGACGAAGATATTGACAGGCTCGCTGCAAAGATGGTTGCGCTCATGTCATCTGGACGGATGACTGACCAGGCATGGACTCCCACAATGAGGAAGAACCAAGACGGTGATTTGGACTTTGTGGAGGACGAACTTCCTCAGGCTGCTCCACCAATGTACAATGAAGTGACGCGAGGGAATCCTCCTCCCTCTCGTCCAACTGAAGGTGGAGGTGAAGAAGCAGGTCATCGGTTCTAAGATTTGTTTAATCTTCTTTATCATTTACATTTCATCGACTCTTGTTGTCCCTCGATACCAGCACTAATTTATTCGTCACCGAGAATATACCTGAGGGATTTGAACTACTACATTTGGTACTTTCGGCTTCTTATAGGTCAAATATTACTGCGAGCCTGTGAGGATGAGGACCGCTTTAGTGATGAATCCCCGACTCAAGTTTTAATGCAAAGAAAAGACCAGTAAACGTCATACTCTCAAATCTTACCCAGCGGATATTTCATGGATACCATCGGCGGTAATTTCGTATAATGGTGAAGTGTGAAGTAAAAGATTGGAGCTGAGAAATATCTCCCAGTTAATTAAAATAGGCTCAGAGGTAAACCACTATAAAGTTTCGATTAAAGGTTCAGCCAGTATGCAGGACAGCAGATAAACACTGTCAGAGTGAGTTGATCACGCAGGAGGTGCCCGTGAAGCTGCAAATAGGACCGGAGTATTCCATACCTCGACATTGAAGACAAGTTTTTTTAAAGTTTTAGACACTACGGAAGTAGATACGAAGATACTTGGATTCCCCCGTTTTCTCATGTGAAGTTCCCCCTTCGAGAGTTGGAGTATCGGCGGCCTAATATGTGCCTAACTTCCTTTGCTGTCCGTCTGATGGAGACATCAAGCCAGTAACATATCTTAAAAACTCACGAAAAAGGTCTAATCTAGATAATGTCAAACCGGCGTGTGAACTTGGTGGAGACCTAGGATCTTTATTTCTTTGAAAAATGAGAAGACAAATAGAATCGTCCATTTTATCCGGAAACTTATTTTAATAACATTCTACGGATTATCTATAATAAAATTCAGGTAACCAGAAAACATTTTGGGCCAGAAACACCCCGTAAAAGGTTTGGCGAAGGCATATGGACGCCCATAGACACTTGTGGACTACAATGTCCTTGGCATGCTTCCTAGGCAGCTGCAATTCCCTCACGGACATCTCCTCAGCACCTCATTGGGCTGGAGGACTTGAACATTTCCCCTATAACGCCGATACCAGCGAGCTTCAGCCTAGCATGTCCACCATGTTCAACTTCGAGGAGCTCACAAAGACTGTCCTGCAGGCTGCACAGAACTTGTCTGTAATCCAGAAGGCCGATTTCCTGTTACAGACGTCGCTAAGCATGATCGATTCCGGGAGGTATGTTGAACTAGATATTGGGAGGCAGAGCGTAATTTTGATTGTTTGTAGATATGGGGAGGACGTAGAACATTACTTGGAGGTTTTCTTGGCCACACCTGGCATCAGTCAAGAGCAAATAAGCAAGGCTTTGATTGCGCGAGGAAGCGCAAGACGGATCGCTGCGGATAGGCTTCTAACAAGAGCACACCAAGGTGGGTTGTGAATGAATCGCGACCAGATGGTTCTTTGTTGAACTCGGCTTCAGATTTCCATACAGTCGCAAAGATGGATCCGGCAAACCACGAAGTATTGGATCAAATACGCCATGAATTTATTGTGCGTCCTACTCGATCTCTCAATGGCATCAACCTAACTCTTCTGCTTCTAAACAGCTTCCCTACTCTTCCCAACCTGCCCATCGCCGTGTGCCACTTGAAATATGGGAGATTGTCGCTTCCTATATACCCAAATACCACCTCCGGACCTGGCTCTTCGTTTCCGCTTTCTATCGCAACATTGCACGACGGAATATATTCCGTTCTATTGACATCTACTTTGGCGACGATACCGATAAGGAAGTCGGTGTCAATCGTGGTCTCGATATCTTCGATCGGGTCAAGAAGGACCCTTGCTTTGCAAAGCTTGTAAAGACGCTAAGAATCCATTGGAGTTATGAGGAGGGAGATCTCTTAGATCTGATGAAGCGTATGTATTTGAGGCAAACCCAAAGACCATTCTTCTGATTAATTCATTTTCAGGAATATTCCGGGAAGCTTTACCCTCTTTCACTGCCTTAACAGAATTTGAATGGATAGGATACCCTGAAATGAAAGGCGACATAGTCTCTGCCGTCTTCTCCGCCCATCCCAATTTACGAGGTCTCGGACTCGTGGGTTGGCACTTCGACGGTGTAGGGGTCTCCGGCTTCCATAATCTTCGTCAATTCACCTTACGGGCCGAAGATGACGATGGCGACGCAGACATGAGTGAAGTCCGCGCAGTTCTAGATCAAAATCAAGAGACCCTAGCCCATCTCACCCTAGGCGCGTATCTCATGCGGCACCACTCCTGGGATGATGCCTTCCGGTCAGCGACCATTCAAAAGCTCACGCACCTAGATCTGGTAGACACGCGAATATCGCATTATGTTCTCACTAGAATTGCACATGCACAGAACTTGAAGTCGTTGACACTCCATGGGACATTTGAACGGCCAAGCGCTGCGAGCGTCATCTTTGCGAGCGATCATGAAGTTGGCGGACAGCATACGTTTTTGCCGCATCTGCACTCTTTTAGGTTCATTATGGTTGGTCATGACGATGAGGTGGCGCTTTTTCAGAGTGTGGTGTCGTTCCTTAGGGCCCGAACTCAGTTGAGAAGGCTTGACCTCGGCGAATGTCCTTGGGAACTGGTGAAGAACTTGTTACCGACGCTGACGGGGCTTCGTGTCCTAAGAGCTAGGATACCGAAGTTGAATGAGCAGAGCGCTCAAGACTTTGCGGGTGCTCTTCCGACGACGATGCTGGCGATACATCTTTCGGTGGTAATGTCGGACCGATCTATGGTATGTTCTGGTGTTACATCCTCTGACCAGCCAAACTTACCTTTCTCCTTGAAGCATAATTACTCCTCTGTATTCTCACGTTTCCAATCCCTCTCCATGCTCCACCTCGCCGCTACTTCCGTCCGACGTCCTCAATCAAATACGGACCGCGACTTCTATGCGTGGTCCCTACAAGCCAAACGTGTCGCCCTGACGCTTCCAACCTTGGATTTTCTAGGCTGGCACGGAGAGCACTATGTCATTGTCCGCGACGAGAACAAGGGAGTGGACCTTAAGGAGCTTCCGGCTCGCAAGAGATTGGACTCTGGGAAAGGTGTCGATTTGGGTACGGAGGATGCGGGATGGTTGGAGAGGAAGGATGTTCCAATTGACTTCGAACGTTCGGAACTGGAGGATTGAGGGGTTTCGTTCGCGTTTGGTATTATGCTTCATTTATTGTATTGTGTATTTTTTCTTCTGCTTTTGTGTTATAGGGCAGTTCGGTATCTCTGTATGACTGACACATGGCAAAGTTCAACATCTAGGTCCCGTTTAATGTGTGGAAAGGGTAATTATTTAAAGAGTAAATAAATGGGCAGCTTGATTTGGGAGTTATACGGCTGAATTATTGGACCCATTTTAGGTTATTCAATCAAGTTCAGAGGTAGTATTACAGTAAGGTCCGGACCGTGGTTGGTACTCAAGAGGGTAATTCAACATCCCCAGGCATATTGAGCAATCTTCCTTCCATCCCTCCAGTGACCATAACAACTTCTCCACTGATATGACCTGAGACAGCAGGGGATGCAAGAATTACGATTTGATGTGCGACATCTTCAGGCGCGGCAAATTTCTTCAAAGGCGTGCTATGCTCGACAGAAATAATTTCAGAAGTGGGAATATTCCAGAATTTTTGCCATTTACGTTGCGATCGACCGATACACTACTGCGCGGTCTTTCAGGGCTTCTTCGGCCATTGGGGTTTTTACCCAGCCCGGCGCAACGCAATTGACACGTCCTCTTGGCGCGATCTTCACAATTTCGTTCTTCAACGATAATGTAAATCCATACATCATTGCTATAAAACACTTGAAAATGAATTTCAACATATTAGTAAGAATTTCCTACCACTCTTCGCCGAGGAATAATCAGCATGGTTGGCCTCTCCCACCTTGCCCGCTGTACTTCCAACAGAAATCACGGCAGCAAAATTCTTCCTTGAATCATCCATAGTTTTGAGACCATTCAGATATCCTCTAGCAAGCATGAAATTGGATGTAAGGTTTACTGCGACAGTTTTTTCCCATTGCTCCAGTTTCATATCAGCCATCGGCACATCTTGCGTAGGCCATAAGCCATGATTTAGAACGATCACTTGTGTTCGGAATTCCTGAGCCGTTAGGGTCTGGAAGAGATTTGTGATGGATGTTTCCGAGGTTACATCTGCTTGGATGACGATAAGCTGGGAACCGTATTTTTCCTCCAGGGGCTTGAGGGTGGAAGATGTGGTATTATATTGAGCTGCGACTTTCGCACCCTGATCTACACCATAAAGTAAATTAATTGCACTTGGTCCCAAGGGATGCCTTTACCTAGAAACAGCTGAGTGGTCGCAAGGCCTATTCCACCACTGGCACCTGATGAACTTTGAGATGTAGTGTGTAAAGGCGAAATCCTGGAATGTACCTGTAACCAAGATATGTACATCTTTGAGACGAAGATCCATGTCGTCGTTATGTTATTCAGTGGAAAACAAGAAGTGGGGCGGAGTTCGCCAAACCGGGCATGCCATAGGGGTTCACTCCAGCTTTGTAGTGGACTCTGGTAGACTCGAGATGATTTCATGGAGATAAATTGCATTCAACAGAGACTGTTTGGAATGTTGTGGGTAATAAGTAAGGAACTTGGAACAATCAACAACCCTTCGGGCCAGCGAGTTCACATTAGTCCACAGGTGCTTCAGGTAATTCATCCAAAAGAAAGCAGCTGCAGTTTGAATATGGAAGGATTTTGTTTCGATAGTGGGTAAATATTACATTACTACTCCATTGATGGCGTAACGAGCACCCCCACCCACCCCAGGATACAAAGAAGCCCACCATCGGAAGCGCCTGTGTCACAGACTTCCAACTTCAATTCTTCGGGGAAAAAAAGTATAAGTACTAGATAATCGACACGTTCCCAACATCTCTACCTCACTTCCACCACGAACCCGTCACTCGACACAATATCCAAATCATGGCAAAGCGTCAACGAGCAGATTCCTCTGACGAATCCGAATCCGAGTCTAGTAGCGACTACAACCCGTCAAAGGTCTCAGCCTCCAAACCAAGGAAAAGTCCGCAGGCTCCAAAAATTAATGAGAAAGCTTCTATTCTGAGTTTGGCCACAAATGAGACGGAGATTGGTTCAGATAAGCGTGAGTGCACTACTTCCTTGTCAACATGCATCAGATTCTTGAGCGGATACTACAGTCAAAGACCACAACGTTAACAAAGCTATACTTGCGAGGATAATGAAGGCTTTGGCGCTGGGTTCTCATCCTGGGACTGGGGAGGAGGAGGCGAAGCGAGCTATGAGGTACGTGCACTCATTAATATCCGTTTCTTGAGACTATATCGTTTTCCATAGGCTCGCGACCAAAATGATGGGGCAATACAAGTGACCCCAATTCTTTCAGAACCTCCTCAAAAGTCTCAATAAATACTAGTGTCACCCAAGCGGATATTCTTGCAGAAGAAAATACTTCTGAGAAACTTAAGCGAGCGGGGCAATCGTAAGTTTTGCAAGACTAATCTCCACAGAAGCGTTGACTGTGATCTTGTATAGGATTGTTACCGTTAGGAGCCTTGTCGGAAAACGTGTTTATGTGTACTCATGGTCCTCCATTGTCGCATGGGCTGCTCAGACTATCTTCGACTGTAAACACTATACAACCTCTTTCAAAAATTCAAATGGTCAGTATAGAGTAGATTGGACTTTTTATGGTACGTGTCTCGTTTGTGTTTCTACCTTGTTTTAATTCACTTTCGTGCAGGCCTGTGTGAACAAACTGCAGCTGCAGCACTTGCATTTGAAATGGCACGTCTTTAAGTTGTATATAACAAATATCCAACTTCCTATAATACTCTTTCAGGTATATAATCTTGTTCTCTCGTGGAGTGCAACGAAGAATAAAAAGAAGTATATCCTTGTGTTTCTTTTCCTTTTGGCAAACATGGTACTTACTACACATTATCCCAGTGTATACCGTCATGGTGTCGCAGATGGACTCTACAAATTTGCAAAGGAAGAGCAGAAGCGAGAAGTTCGGCTTGTCGAGCAAAAAGAAAAACTCCGATTAGAAGTCACTCGAGTAGCGGAGGAAGAGAAGGAGAGAAAGAGAGTGGAAAGGCTACAAGGCCCACCAGTTAGATCGCCTTCACCTGAAGCTGTGGTTCCGGATACAAAGGTCGGTCCACATCATTTCAACATCATCTTTTATTGATTTCAGAATGCTGGAAGGGACATGAAGTAGGCAAAACCAAAAGGCCTGGAGTAACCTTGGAAGAGGTTCCCGACGAGGACATTGTTCGAACTACTTGTAGAAGAGCAAACACCGCTATCGGCCAACAGAATACTCTTCCTACCAGTATTTCGTCTGCGTCCGATAATCACATGCAGCCTAACGATACTGAGAAAACATCTGACGATTGTTTCTCTCTTGAATCTCCATCCGATAACGGTTCGGATATTGATTCCGTCCGAGATGTTATTGATGACAACGGTCGAATCGAAGCAGACTTTGACGAAAAGGACACGGGAGGTGCAGGTGGTGTTGATATTATGGCTGCTGATGAACTATTGACGGAGTTGGGACGGGCTGTGAATGGCTCGTCTAATATATCGGCCACGACTCCCATAAATGACGAGGCCGTTGAGGCGGTCAACTCCATTAAAGAGAAAGAACAGGAGGAAGAGAAAAACAAAGGGGATGAAATCGACACTCCCTGGTCATCTGCCCAGCAACTCACTCTCTTCCGAGATCATGCACTAGAAATTGCAAAGGTACTAGTAGGCTTGTTCGTTCTCGCCTCGGTTGTACCTAATAAGTCTCTTGCCAGAACTATCTGAAAGAAAAAGGCTTGAAACTGAAGTGTGGAAGTGGCCGAACGAGACCAGCCCTTAAGTCTGCTGCCGAGCGAAAGTTGTACAATCAAGGGAAAGAGGATTCAAAGCAAATTGATATGAAGAGAAAGCGAATCAAATATGCTGGGGATGATTAGATATGCCGTTACTAGATTGACTGCGATATTCTTGCTTGTTGCTCTAATTTTACACCAACCATTCGTATATCTTTTTTAGGTTATAGACCATTATTCAGAATAATCGTCCCATGTAGAATTTTTGGGCTATCAGCCCTAGCAGGTATTCGGAAGCAAAAGTTAACAATGTCAATGACCAACAAGGACCAACATGAAACCATTTGATCATAAGGTATACAGGTGCTTCGTATTTCGAGCTGTATCAACGTAATTTAATTTCAGACTTTATTTCAATAGTGAGGTCTGTACAGCTGCCCAGAAGGTCGTGGTCTAAATGAAAATCCAGGTCCACCGTTCATACTTGGTCAACTGCCGAGAAAATAACAAAGATAAGAAGGTCCCAAACTCGCAATGATATGCGTTTATCACCTCCAGGTAGGGACTATCTGAAGCAGAAAAGGTCAAAAAGTGATGAACGCAAGCGATGTTGAAATAAACGTCACAGAACAAAAATAAAAGAGTAAATTTACGTTTGACCTCAGCGAGCTCGTGAGGCAAACTGATATCATTCGTAAAACAGGTAAACTAGTTATAAATGGAATATATGCTGTACAGCCGAAGTGGAAAACAAAAGGAACTGGTGCACAGCGCGGAACGGAGCTCATTGCATATTGCTTGCTGAGCACTCGTAAATCCAACAGGCGACACATGGAAGCCAGGTCCTGAGGTCTGCCACAGATCAAAAGCTTACAATCAAGGCAGAGAGGACTCCAGGAGAATTGATAGAGAAAGCGAATTAAAAGGGTGGAGGATGATTAGTTGTTAGTTTCCACCTGTGGCCAGGTGGTGGACCTTTTCTAATGTAATTACTGAAACAGCACTTCTCTGGTTGATAACAGGCAAGAAACTAAGTTGCCTCTATTACCTTCCGATCAGTGGGCGAAGCAGTACAAATTCGGAATGGATGAAGATGCGAAAGATTCAGGGTAAGTATCTTCTTTGGAAGAAGTAACTGTTAAGAGGACATCGGCGCTCATTGGCCTACTAAATTTCGTCATCTCATCTCATTCTACCTTGGTATTTGGCGACATGAGACCAACGTCCATCCGCCACGATGCCATTAATTCTGCCACTGTGATCGCGGTAAAAATGCTTAGTAACCTCGGAAGAGGAAATCTGGTGAAATTTGACCATAATGTTCCACACGTTTATAGGTGGGTACATGTAAAATTGTGAAAAAGGGAGAGATTGATAATGGCATAATAAAGACCGTAAGACCAACCTTGAGTGGCTTTGGCTTCCGGGTGATGTCTTATAACTGTGCGAATCTTTAGCAGAAGATATATAATATGTGGGAGCGCAAGCGATGAGTAAAGCTACCATTTCACCTTGCCTTGCCTCGCCTCGTCCCTATCCGTGCATCGCTTCCGTATCTAGTTCGCTAAAAGTCTTGTGAACGCCTGGTAATCAAAGAGATGAAGATATTGATATCGATATTTGTTGGAATCACCGCCAGAGCACAAAATGATTCGACCACACCGACTTCTGCAACGGGTACTGCTAGCGATGGCATCGTTCTCAGCGATTCAACTGACAGCACTTCGTTAACCAACGCAATAACCAACATTGGCACCGGAACTAAGCATGCGTCGTGAGCATGCAATCTCTTCGAGGGAGATTCTGAATTCTCATTCGATCACCTAATTCTGTTTCAGAGCCGACGACAATAGTATACCAACTGGAATACCTGCCGCCACCCTTAATAATCCAAGTGGGCCAGAATGGACGACCGCCCATGCACCGCCAGCACTGGGGTTAATGGTGGTAACCCTGTAACAACACACATAACTGTCAGTGGAGCAGCGCCCTGCCGCCCAAAGAGGGCACCTCTTTCAATACAAGCTATGCGTCGGTCGCAGGGTCCGTCTCATCTCCAATTGTCAAAACGTCCGTGCCATCATTCAGATCCGTCATCTCTTTCACTTTGATTTGGGTGTTGGAGTGGCTCCACTAGTAGGAAACGCAATTTCAACGGGAGCTATATTCTCGCCATTAGCAACTGCGATGACCACCTGGTTTTCTTAATCTGCTACTCAGGATCACATCCCACCAGCCAGACATGCAGTATTTTAAAACGTTATGTATGTATTTCGTTACCATTTTTTAAACGCCTTTGTGCATTGTGCATTGTCCACATCTCCCCTTTTGTGGCTAGAAGTATTCATGCTTCGTATACAATAACAATACAGGCCTCAAAGCTTTAAGATCTTGAATCAAAGTGAACAACGACCATCAATTCAGCTGGCCAATGCAACTTCTTTTTCAGGCCGCTTTCCTGTGGGGTTTTGGGAGACATCGATGCCGGTGAATATTCAATACACTACATAATCTCTAGTCTTTCCACCCGTTCGAGAGGGAATCATAATGCACTGGACTTGATGTCCGTCTTCTTCTATTAAAACTATATTTGTATGCTTTGACACGTAGATCAAGTATCGCGTTCCTGCAATCATGTTCAATATCCATCCGTGCGGTGGGTTGTACAACGGGATTGGCCTAAGCGGGGATTTCACTGGATTGCACCGTCCTCGACTAAGGGCTGGTGCTAAATTCTCGGCTCGTAAGCCCTTTTAAATTAAACACCAAAGTTGGGAGGAAATAAAAAAATATTCTGTTGACCTGAGCTTGAACCAATTCGAATATTGACCTTTCCTCAATATTTACGTACAACAACCTCGATGCTCAGGAAGGGATATTCAGGGAGCTTCCGAGTCATTCTTCAATTCATCGCCTTCTCCCCCCTGCAAGCTGGATAGTCACTGAGGTCCGACAGGGTTTTAATAGGACTCCTAGAATCCTAGAAGGGTATAAAACCCTTGATATTTTAGTCGACCCTCCGAGTCCGAACGCTACAGCATTCTTAAACCCCTCTCCCCCCTTCCCCTCCCATTACACCCCCCACTAAACTCCCTTGATTTTCCGCCAAGATGAAAGTTTTCCTTCCTACCTTGTTCGCTCTCGTCCTGTGCATTGGAATGGTCAGCGCCCAAGAAGGCGAAACAGACCCGAATACCACTGGGACCACTGATCCCAATGGTAGTGGGGAAGGCGACACCGACCCAGGTGTACCTGCAGGTGCAGGTGATAGTACCACTGGAGTACCACCCGCGAACACCCCACCGCCGGCGGCGGGTAGTTCCACTCCGGCGAGCTCAACCACTCCGTACGTTATTTAAACCGTCATATCTTATATTTCATTCACATTATTTACGATTGTTCGGTCCTCCTGTATCCAATAGCTCGGCCAGTAAAACTTCATCCACGAGCTCCGCGCCTGCTAGTTCCACAACGACAAAGAAGAATGATGCCGCTACGTTGAACTTAGCAGACGGATCTCTTGCCAAGTGGGCTGGAGTTGGAGCCGTCAGTGTGGTAATGACCTGGTTGTAGATGTTCAGAATATTTGTGGTGTTATTAAGCTGCCGATCGCGGTTTCAAAAATATTCCTTGAGGGATTTGAACCATCCTTTCCTTCCTACCTGACTTTACTCCTCTTTATGAACAGGCATTCATAGAGACTTGACACTATTAATTCATGTTTGTTTTCATACCCTTTCAACGCCCCCTTAGAATGTATGGATAACGTCTGTTGGACATCATGCAGTAATCAGAACGTCCGGCGAAACAGTCTCGTGTTCAACCCTAATCCCTTTGTATACGTGTTCCGGAACCGCCAGGCTGAAAACGTGATTTTGCGAAAATGCGAAAATGCGAAATTGCGAATTGGCAAATTGGGTTCCCACTGCCGTCCCACTACATCTAAATTTAGTGTGCCAAGAGTTTGCCCTCTCTCCGTTATATGTTTTGTACCTCTTCCAACATCTAAAATAATATTTTCCATCAATTCAAAATCAGCCATGTTATATTGATCTCCACTTTGTTGAGATCTTCCATAAGTCTACAACAAAAAATGGATCCTAAGTTTATAGTAAACATCTGATATTGTTTTACTTGCTTTTTGAATCTTGCTGGTAGGGGGAAAAGACCTCTAATAGACTACAGAAATTTAATCAAATTTCCATTGAATAACAACAGGATTTTTCCAAAGAAATTCTCATACTAACAGTCGGTATCATGAGAGGCAGATAGTCTTACAATGCCACTAGGGTTAGAAAGAGAATTTATAGGAGCTCTCCCTTTTTATCTAGTCCAACCATAATATTAATGGGAGCAAAGAGGCATTAGATGGACTCCTCCTTAATTCATTGCAATACCAGAGCCCATCCGGGCACTCAGACTGTATGCTCAGTAGCACCCATTACTATTATTACTATTACTATTACTATTGATTTTTATTCTTCTTTCGAGCTGATAGGTAACTGCAGGGAGTTTGGAATGTTGTCTTAATAGTGTGCTTATAGGTATAGAAGTGTGGAGGAGGGCGAGGAGGGTCGAAAAACTCAACCTGTCCTGGGACACCAAGGGTGAGAAACCATCAAGTCGCGAAATCACAAAATTGCGTTTTCGCGTTTTCAGCCTGGCGGTTCCGGAACACCGTACTTTGTAAACAAATGTAAAGTCTTACCAGTTTCACCCTTGGCTTACCTCAACTTACGTTCATAAGGAAATGTGAACATCTGTGAGAGTCCTGTATTTGCAACAGTAGATTAATTTAGAACAACCTTCAAACTTCTGATCCTGAAGGCCGTCCCTCCGTTACCTGGCCGACTGGTGGATGGTTGGAGCGTTGATCGCCGGCGTCCCAGCGCAGCTCGACTCATTGGCTCCATGAATTGTGCTACCAAGTGCGCAGCGGCGACTCTCGCTCTATGGAGATGCCAAGGAGGGTGAAATTAAGATCTGGCCAATCTCGACTCCTAAGGCAGAGATAATATTCCAGTTTCAGGGGAGTCGGGACAGATGCTACAGACGAGATGATGGGTGTGATCACAGCCAACTTCTCTCCATTTTTACCTATTCTAGACGCCTCGTAAGAGAGCCGAAGGATATAAAAGCTGCACATACTCTGATTCAGTCCTTTACCCCATATCCTCTCAACCATATCGCATACCATGAAATTCTTGGTTCTTGCTGTCTTTTTGAGCGTTGGTATCCTCGCTGCTCAGGCGCAGGACTCGTCCTCCTTCTCCTCAGCTGCCTCCTCCGTCTCCTCCGCCGCCTCCTCCGTCTCCTCGGTCGCTTCCTCCGTCTCTTCTGCCGCTTCCTCGTCTTTCTCGAGCGCATCTCAATCCTCCAGTGTTAGCACGGGTGGAGCTAGCAGCAGCACCTCAGGCAGCAAATCATCAACGTACGTAGATCTACCTAGATTTACATAATTTCGTTGCTCACAAGACCATTGTTTACAGCAGTAGTGGATCCGTTTCCTCCACCGGCAGCTCGTCTTCCCCAGCTCCGTCAGTATCTTCCATTCCTAGTGTTCGTAGTTCTATGTCCTTAACTTAATCTTCGCCCTTCAGTTCGGGTACCGCTCCCGCGGGTAACGGGACTACTACAGGCAACGGGACTAGCAGTGCCATTGGGATGGGCCCTGGGCTCTTCGCCGCCAGTGCTGCAGGTGTTGTCGGTGCTGTAGCCCTCTGGGTTTAGACAGTGCAAATTCAGCGTCATGTTTGTTGATGTGGTCATGGTCATTCCTCCCCTAACGCGCGGATTTCCATAAATTTTTAACATTATTCTGCGCCTTTCCAAAAGTTTTAATCCGAACATTCTTGCAGGATAATATACCTTTTACTCTTCGTCTTCTCTTCTTTTAACTATGATGTGTGATGGTACCCAGCGCCCAGGTCTAAGTTCTGTCCAAAATGACAGATCAATCCCCGCTAGAACCCGCACTGAAACATGGGGTGGACACCTGAATACCCTTATACCCTGTCAACTCTTGACGTTCAATTGTTGAATAACTAGGTATGGGGGTGCGCCGAGCAAGTCTCAACACTTTACCGCGGGATTCTACATTACATTCTCCGAAGTTTCTGAAACGGATATGTTAATAGTATAATTTGAGTTTGAGCTTGGGGAATATGATGTTAAGAGCCACATGGAGCTATACACTAAACGTATGCACGCTCCACCTGGTTTCCGACTTCCTTTCAACGACTTCACAAATTTGGAACTGCCAGGCCTGAGAACACAACTCGGGTTGATATATAGAAGGCATAACACCCCCGAATCGCAGGTATCTCTTGTCCAGCCACAGACACATCATGAAAATGATCAACCATCTTTGCGCAATTACGTTCAGCGCTGGGATTGTGATTGCTCAATCACTTCCTGTTTCGTTTTCTATTATTTCCACTGGGACAACTAGTGCTGTGGTCATTGGTACTCCCCCCATTACTACCGCGCCCGGGCCTGTATCCCCACCGTAAGTATTGAGCTTTTAGCGATTTATCATCTTTTTGTTTGGGGTGGCTTACCTCAAGCTTATATTGTCT
>Ga0157379_10001775_pt1 | contig 17802 bp, 17 predicted proteins | sample S25metaG_FD_121802 | JGI IMG/M metagenome (GOLD analysis project Ga0157379, IMG submission 121802) | Switchgrass rhizosphere microbial communities from Kellogg Biological Station, Michigan, USA - S2-5 metaG | ecosystem: Host-associated > Plants > Roots > Rhizosphere > Soil | place: USA... | reverse complement strand
TATTTCATCGTTACTACCGATCTCCTCGTCGCTCCAATACGGAATTCTAACCCATGTTACACCACCATCACATCCACAACAGCGAGGGGATGAACTAGGCCATGTTGAACTCATCTGACACGCCAACACTCCTCGGGCTTAGCCATTGTCTTTCGAAGGACCACCGCATCACAACAATACCACCTCGATGTCGTTGCGCTTTGCACATTCTCGGTCAGTAGATCAGGTTATCTTCATTTGATCACCAGCGAACTTAACCACCCCTAGAATAAATTATTATAAAGCGATGTTGTCTTTGGGTCGACTATCACCTTTCACGTCGCCACCAAACATCAAGTTTTCTCATATTACCTGGAAATTTAGATTTTGTCAGTAAGTGAATCGGTTTATGTCCAATAATTTATCAATAGCTTACTGACAAATCCGCAGCGTCGCATCGAGTATAGAAAAAGTTGCGTTCTTTGCCACTTACCTCAAGTCTTCTTACCCGTCGAAATCAACAAAGCATCTCCATACATGTTTCTGCCGTGACATCCTGCCCCAACTTTGGTCTTCGCCCCCTGTTTCCAACGCTTCCGGTGGCTTCCTGGCGATATCTTCATAGAATATCCTTTGCTAGTGTTCGCCGATGGTCAAGAACCCTTGATCGCCTTCTCGGCCGTCTCTTGAACTTTAACTCAGAGGGTCGACTCTTTGACTTTGGCTAACCTTCGGTGCATCTTGGGGCTATCTCTGTGACTTGATTTCTAGCATTAGCTCAAACATTCAGATTTCCTTGCTAGGCAAATTTCGGTCCGTTTCCAGTGTCATCGAAGACTCTTTCGCTTTCAGCTGCTTTTGAGGAACGTTTAGATTCTCCTTGGGCAACCTACACTATCCAAGATTGTCAGCAAAATATTCGGCAAACACAGAATCTGTTCAAAAGGAGTATTTGACATCATCCTGAACGATTTATCTCTCAGAAGAGCTCAGCTCGTGGGTACTCTTGGTCAACTTTTACGCTGATTAATAGTCTTGCAGATACCAGCTATGGTGCGACCATCCAGAAGTATCCAACATATCAATCAAGAACGAGCAAAATTTATTCAACGAGACGAATAATTGAACCATATACCAGAAGATATTAAGCAAAGTAACGAACTATGCATCGGTATGGTAAGTTGTTTTGCAACTCAAGAATACGCTTACACCCCTAAATCTCCTTCAGGAGTCGTCAAAACGTCATGGATTCCAATATAAACAGTTGGTCTTCATCTCCACGTTGAATCTTTCATCGTTTCTGACGTCGATGTTGTCTCCAGTGGCAAAGCAGAAGTTGCGACCTTCAGCGGCGGAGTCTGATCAAGAACTGGACGACGCCGACGAAATGTCTCCGGCGCGGTGGACGCGGCAGGCGCCATTCAGCACCCGGAATGTGGACGCAAACCTTTGGGACTGTTTGATGGCTCAAGATGTTGTAAGTAGCTCGCCCTATTGAAGCGCGTTCCGGGGGGTATAAGGTTACTTGGGTTAGTCTTCATTGTTCTATGATACTCTTTGAGTCTGTTCTGACTTGAAAGCAGGGTTTGACGAAACGTCATGTTTGCAGCAAGTAGTGTTGATTATCCCTCTTTGGAGCTATTTTTCTTCCCAATTTCGAGAGATTTTGGCTCGGTTGCAAATTTTTAGCAGCCTTTCCGCCATTTCGTTTCCTAGTTACTAGCTTTGTTTTCCTTACCTCTCTGAACGTATTTAAGGTGCTATATTATAGACTAAAGCCAACTTGACCCCATCCTACAATTTCTCCTCCTCAAATTCAACATCTATTCAATCAACGCTAATGCTTACATATCCCTGAAAACTTTCCGCAAAATACTGAATATTTATCATTGGTCATTATGAGCGCTTATTGCGCCGATTGTTCTGAGCCACTCGCCTCCAAAATTGCAACGTTCGTGGTCGCTGCAGGCGCGTGTATCAGGTGTTACGGCGCAACAATGATACCGCCGGTCCGTTGATGTCGGTGTTGCGCACTGTTTCTTAAATGCGCCATCGGGCCGCCCACTCCACCGCCCCTTCACAGACATCCGCAAACTTTTTTTTGTTTACCTGGCTGCGACTAGCTCTTACTATTTGAGGAGATCGGGTATTCTTGTCATCATTTACACCACCCTTAAATAATCCAGAAAGAAAGCCGCATAACAAGGCGCAGAGGGATTTGCTTCTGCAATCTGGTATCCGGGGTCTTCTCACCGCCCCATCCCGCTCAGATGACACTAAACTCCGCCGCCCCGCGTTCGGGCCTGTCGTTCCACGCTGTCTCTCTATCGTCGCAAACTCAATCAGCTTCGGGGGCCACCAAAAACATCCGGTGATTCGCTATCGGGAGATTATTGTTCGTGCACCTCCCACAGTGCCGCCCTAGCGTGGAATTATTCCATAGATAGTTACACGTTATAGGATCCTTTCATGGTTTACAGTGTATGCTCTTTCTTCCACCTCCAAACTTGCTTTCTTGAGAGGAAAACGATGTAAGCTGGAATATTAAGAATTCTTATGTCACTTATTGTGACTGGGCGACTACATGGGTATAGGGAAGGTTCTCTTCCCCTTTCCGCCCCTCCATCTTGCCCTTCTCGTATCCATTCACTCTTTTTCTTCCACGTCTCTTCTCCCCCTCCCCTCCCCTGCCAGCTGCGCCTATTTTTCCTCTGGACACTGAGGTGGAGGCGTTTTGCCCTCGGGACGACACTATTCACCACGTTCCTTTCCAACGATGATCCTGTGGCAAAATCCTCATCCCTCCCCTCTTCAAGAGCTACATGCGTTAGGGGTTCCCTATGGCGATTCCCTGATGTAGAATACTTCCTTTCCCGGTTTCAGTTCATCTCACCGTGAGCCACCTTTCCCGCCCCCCGCTTTCGACCCGTTGCTCATCAGCCTCTTACGTTCTAGAAGTAGATATATTCAGATAATATTACTGGGTATACTTACCCCCCACAACGCTCTTACGCCTTCGCTTCACCACGCTCCTTGCCTGTAATGGTCATGCCGCCCATCCTCAAGACCGGAGACGAGTAGTCGTAAAGCTATACCTCCAGCTCTCCAAATATTGCTCCTTCTTTTCCAAGTATGTTACTTGTCTTGTTTACCTCTATGAATGTTATTTCGTTGCTTATGCATTACGCCAGCAACTTCTCTCTTGAGCGTATTGGTACCATGCTAGCATTGAGAGCAGCCGTCACCAATGATCCCCTCGAACACGTCGTTACATCTCCTAATAGAGGCTATACCGTTGTGATTCAAAGGAGAGCTTTGGTCTCTGATGCGACTCATCTCCACCTGGCCCGTGAGTGTTTAACGTTTCCTGGGCACTGCAGCAAAGACACCGATAGATTGAAGCTTGACGTAGGGAATCCCATTGTGAGTGGTGCTTCAACCTTTTTGGGTGATTATTGTATGATATTAAAACTTCAATTTACGATAAAGGTCTCCATCTTCATCTTTCCAGGTTGTCTTAATCTCGACAATGTTCAATCGTCAGTGCTTCCCGATGGCTGTCTCGCGCCCCTCGCGGTACCAACATTGCTATATCCCTAGTGAACCTGTGAATAACACAGCGCTCATGATATCAACCGATATGGTGAGCGATCTTCATCTGACAGCATCTCCAAGGACCGATATTTTTTGCAAGCTCGATTGTTAGGCTTCGGTGTTTCGCGGGAACTGTTCATCCTGGTGGTAGTCACAAGCAACATCGCATTGAAACTTAGAGTGCCGCTTTACATGCCCCGACCACCTAATGGGCCCCAGAGGTGTGAATAGGTTTATAGTGGTCTGCTAAGATAATCCCGTCGCTTATGGCAAAGGCATCTACGCCTCTCATCAGTGGTTGGATTCCTCCACTCTCGTTTCACCAGGTTCATACATATTTCTTCCGTTCTATGCATTCATGTTCTAAATTAATTACCCAGACGATGAACTCTGCTTTATATTGGTATTTAATGGCGAGACTGAATGACAGTCCTCACAAACCTTGGACAACTCCTAGGGGTCTGTACTCTGGATAGATCTCGCTTTGACCGTAAGCCATCGCGACACGATTCTTTGGGCTACACTAACGGCTGGATTGACATTCAGATATCTCAGTATGCAGAGTGCGATACTGTACTTCAACTAACGATGAAGAGAAGGCGCACCAACATGATCGGAGTGGGGAGCTCCCAGTGCCCGAGTCCATCGCAGGTATTCTCAGGCGTGAATCTCTGTACAGCAGCAGGTATAACCAAAGCGAAATCCCAGGTGGTACTAGCCAAAACAAAGTAGTGCATTGATAGCATAACAGTTCTGTAAGTTATGTACCCATCCTCATCTGCAAAATTTTAATCAGATTCTTTGTAACCCTTTCGATTATGCATTCTCCTCTTGACATTAGGGCTCATACGGCGTCTTCCCCTTTTCTGTAGTGCGTTCAAGTCTCAACATACCCTTGCTCGAGTCGAAGATGTCATTGTAACTATCTTCAACCTTTCAGAGGAGACCGAGACCCTGAGCAAACAGTCCCTCAGCTATTGATCTTCTTTCCCCTGCATGTTTTCGAGATCTTGTGTCGGGGTCTTAAGCCTATCGAAAGCTTTAATATTTAAGATGCTCAGACTCTGTCAGATATTCCCGGGTTACAGCGTCAGGTATGTCAATCTCTCAACAAACGCGGAGTGTACCGATTCTTCCTTTTCTAGTGTACTAAGTTTGTGTTTCCTGTCTTCGAGCAACCATCAGAGGGTAAATTTTACCAGCATAATGTGATAAGCAGTAGATACTCGCTGTGTAACTCAGTATAGCGAGCGCAATGTTAGCTGCTTTATCTAATTTGCAAATATAGTAGAAAGACTTCCTTTTGGACGAGATCCTTCGTTGATTTGGAAGCACGCTTATTTGGCGTCGACTTCTCCAGTTTCACATTTAACTTCGATAACCATGATGCACTCTGCCTGAAGTAGGTAGCGCGCAAATGAATTCAAAAAAAAAAAAAAATCCCTGTAGCTTACAAGTCCGCCCCTATTCTGTTTCAAGAAGGCCAGGGAGACACCCAGTTCTCGGGACAGGACCAACTGTTGATGGTGATACCTTTCGATAAGTTACCGTCGATCTGGCTTACCCCAATATCGCGCATACCTCGGCACGGACGGTAACGAGCATGCCCTGCATCAAACAGTTATCAGGCTTCTCCCTAGAGTCTTCCATAGACGGCATGTGCTGAAATTCGGCAGATAAGCCACCTTAAACATTGGTCGTTGCGGGTAAGGCCTCTTCTTGGACGTAATGGGTATAGATCAGTAACAACTCGCCACAGAAGCCGCGGAGCTCAGCATGAGGATGCCTCCCAATTTGTTAGTATTCAATCGAGACATCCTATCGAGAGAGAGAAAGTCGTGACAACCAGACTTAACGAATCTTGATCCTAATAGATAACTCCTTAATAAGATAGGTATGCGGGCTAAATCACCCGATTCATGTTGTAAAAATCTAAACCGAAGATGACAAGTAAATTCGTCTTAGAATGATGTGGCGAATTCTGTAATGAGTCTTCGATAGCCCTCACCGTTGACCCGCAAGCGGGGTACGATCTCAGTAAGGAACAACTCCAGGAAACGTGTTTCAAATATTTCAAGCCAGGTTAATGCTGATATTGTTATCTCGTATCTTCGGAGAGTACCCTACCTCCCTCGATGAATGCAGGGACCGGAAGGTATGTCGCAAAAATCAATTTTTCCTAATCAGACCTGATTTGATCGGAGAGACGGATCAGGAGCCATTAGGTCGTCAGATTTAGGTTAATAACGCATAGACAGAATCTGACCGACCCACCAAAGCCCTTGTCAGGCTTAATCAGGTTCGTCAGGCCCTTCAGCTAAGAGCGATTTTTGGGACATATTCATCCCAGTCTCGTCTAGAGAACAAGAATCAATCGAGCGAACATTGGTCAAACGATATAAAACTAATCAGGCTTCAAACAGCCTGATCAGTGGAATTTCTTGTGCTTTGAGTAAGATATACCTCAGGAAATGTTCTTTCTCCTCTTGTGGCAATGATTTGTTCCCTTGCTGCCAAGTAAGGGCTATTTCCTTTTCTACTGTAGTACACGGCTACGGAACCTTTTACCTAATGTTTATTTGCATAGATGGATATGGACAATATGCACACTCGCCTAAAAAAAGAAAAAGCAAAAAGCAACCAAAACGAGCAGAAAATTTTAACTATTCATTCTAACCCTTCCCCGCAACAACGAAAGAAAAGAAAATGTGTTGTAGAACAAGCATATTATGGTGGCAGGAGTTCTGCTGCTGGAACGCGGTATACTGGTGAGGCCAAGAAATCTCTTTCGTTTCAAGCTTTCGAGGTAATTAAATATCTACCTACAGGGCAGAGCAAGTATTCGGAATGGTTTATACGCCATGCTCAAGGCTAATGTTGCTCAAAAACAGCATCGCTTCCTATGCGACAAGTTGTATGCAGATCAGCAACCCATTGAGGAACGAGCCTCGAGTAAGTCTTATCACTTACCTCGCGATATGTATCATGACCGATAACAATCCGCTTCCTTCTGTTATCTAAAAATTCAATATTCTGTCTTTTTATTGGATCCCATCTGGGCCAAAAAAAGAGCGAAGAGGAGTTGGTCCCAGGTGTACCATTGGGATCCAGGTCATTCACAAAGTTGACTAAATACTCTCCTAATTCTCCGGCATAAACCTAATAATGTTAGAGATACATGAAGGGCAGAAGATAAAGTGAACTTACACTCATTAGGTCTGTGGTATGAGCCTTCGTAGAAAGGTTATGTGTATTATATCTCCTATGATTTCTAGGTTCGCCACTTACCGACCCGAGAAATGGCAGCCCCTTGAAACGTTTACTTACTGCAGTATTTCAGAAAGAGTTCGAAGAGAGAGTATTATATCACTAACAGTAGACCCATGCAGGCTGTCCCGGGTGTAGGTGATTGAGGAAATGCCTTCGAGGAGCCTAAAAGTCCAAAATGGGTGCCGCAATATTCGTTTTATTCGTATTGACTTACCTGAAAAATTTCATCGCCGAAAAGACTTGCTATTCTTTTAAACTGGGGCGATAGTACGTATCTAAGCTTGGTATCGTAAGGGGAACCAAGAGCAGGATCTTCGGGATATAATTCTAATACACGGTCAATCTTGGCTTCTTCTAGTGTAGGAAATATCATTTGGATATATTTCCGGAGACCTTCCGAAGTTCTAAGAGATATCAATCTAACACACACTTGGCCTTTGGTGAGTGAAAGTGACACATACGTGATGTTTAGACTTGGGAGTGCGAAGGCTCTGAAACAAATTACAGCAGGAGAAAAGGGATCGGATAACTCACTCACGTTCCTTCATCGTCACAGTTGCCTAATGGACAGATAGTGAATTTTACTAAATTACTGAAATAGATTACGGACCTGTTACAATGGGTATATTTGCTATCAATCCTTGGGCCACAAGCTTCTGCTGGTCTTCTGGTATCAGTATGCCATCTGTCCGCGGAAGCCAGGCGAGATCTAAAGACTATAAAGTCCTGTCAGAATACAGCATCCGAAAACATAGTTCTCCGCTCACTTGATACGAAAGGAGAGCAGGAGATGCTAACATCGCTGCTCTAATATGTTCATAATCAACTTGCCGCAAACAATTCAGAGAATTGAATGAGCGTTGACATCCGACTTCTCGGACAATGGCATCGTAGTATCGCTGTCCATGAGTGATATCACCGACAGGAATGGGTGCACCTGATTCCATAAAGGCACCACGGAAAAAACCATTCGGGTTTCCTTTATTCATGAGCATCATAATTGAGATCGAAATTGCTCCTGCCGATTCTCCCCAGCTAATCAGACATTTAAGTAGGAAATTTAACTCAAGGAACCAATGGCTTACAGAGTGACCTTGCTGGGATCTCCGCCAAAGTATTCAATGTATCTGTGTACCCATCTTAAACCCTCCACCTCTGAAAGATGAGCATCCAGGGGACTTCATTTCCTATATTGACGACTCACGGTCATATAAACCCAGGTTTCCTACCTTTTGTGCTTTAACCTGCTTTCCAGGGAGGAATCCGAACACTATGGAATATAACGTGTTAGATTCGTTCCCAAGATATCAATGCCCGGTAGTCTTACTAGACACTCTAAAGGAGTCTAAATAAAATCAATCGCTCAACAGCAATGAAGGCGAGTAATTTACCGATAATTTATCCCCACGTAGATGATTGGTTTCCGCATTTGAAGAGACCTCGTAACGATGCGTTGTCCTCTGTCCCTCAGTGGTGGACCATAAAATTCAAAAGCACCCCCAGTAAACCACTCATCGTGTAACAGACCATGAGCCTCTAAAGCTTCTGAAGAGAGATAGATTACATACCACAACTACGGGTAATTTTCTCTCGGTGACAGCGGCGGCAGGGACCACAATATTCAGACTTCTGCAGTACTCAATGTCGTCAGCCCTTTATCGTCTGCCATAGGTGGGTGAATACATACAAGCAATCCTCGGACTCCGGTCGCGTGTCCCTCAAAGCATCACCAATTAGTCGCTCAATTGCGGCAGCAATGGGGTTTCTGGGATACGGAAGCGATAGCGGGAATTGCTGGGGACAAATTGGACCTGAGTGGCGCACATCGTATGTCGAGTTCTGTGCATAGGTAATAGGTATTGGCAGGCGAAATCGCCTTGTTCCGTTCCTGCAGTGAGAGATATGTTTGATAAGATGAGCGAGTGTGGGGATGGCTTACGGCGAGAGCGCAAAAGGGATGCCAAAAAATCTGTCAACAGGTCCGTACTTAGTCTCGCTTCGGATTCCTAGAAACGTGGAGCCATTGATCACGGTAGTCGGATCAGCTATACCAAGTGTGAAAAAGTTCAGAATGTAAAAGAGCTGAAGAAGCATGTCAAGCGGTTCGGGAGCATAGAAGCAAGTGTCGCCTTCGTGTAGCCATAGATTTAAGGGTTGTGCCAGAGTGGAACCATACCTTCAGCTTTAGAGTTAGGGGTGAAGGAGAAATTTCAAAAGCATTAGCGAAGAAGCGCGATCCATATAGAGTACGAAGAGATTTTGGTAATCGGCGTGGGACCAAGACATGGTGAGGGGAATTCCAAGGAGGGATCTATCCATCAGAAATTTCCGATACGTGCGATCTGGACGTCCTTATTGACACTGTGGAAAGCAAATGAAGCACCCGAGAAGGAGTTGTCACAATTTTCGGATGTATGAAAATAGCCTATGTAGTGATCTGTCCTAGTGCCAGGGATCACTTCCAGTCCCAAAAAGCGCTGATCACCGCCACCACTCCAGTCCTATTACCAGCTCTGATTTATCATGGTCTTGGATAACATTCCAGAGGATGTACAAATTGTTGCCAGAGGAAGGTGAATTTTTTATTCTGAGATTCGGGGTTTGAAAGGCAAGACTAGAAAGTTCCGTGTCGCAAGTTCTCACGGTTGTCTTTTCAGCAAGGTTGCTCCTCAAGAGAATACTTAGTACTTCAATTCCTCATCTAATTATACAAAAAAATCTGCTTCATGCCCCGAATTCTCTTTGTCTCCGGTTTTGATCGTCATACCAGAGCCCGTGACCTAGCTTATGAGTTCGAACGGTGAGTTTCGTTGCCTTTGTTGAAACCCAAATTCATCAGTTTTATTCCTATTTTTATTTTTATATTGATTGGTTTTCACCGCAGATATGGGCCCCTTATACGCTGCGACGTCCCTGCGCCGCGAAACTATGCCAATGCCAGCCCGTGAGTGTCCGCTCCGCTACAAACCCGCGTCGCCCCTCTCGCCCCTTCTTCGAGTCGAGCGTTTTCGTAAAACGAGCACCGAGTCGAATCGAACCATCGAACCCAATTATTTTGCCCGTTTTCCGACGCAGAATTACGATTACGATTACGTTCGTCCCCTAGTTCGATTTTACCAATTTGACACTTCCCCCGATCTGCCTCCCTCGAATTTTCAAACGAGTCGCTCAATATTCCGTTTTCGCTCTTCTCGCCAGTTATGCATTCGTCGAATTTCGTAGCACTCGTGACGCTGAAGATGCATACCATGAAATGTAAGTGGGTTCATTTTGCTTGTTACCAGATAGTCTAATCCTGTGAACGGTAGGCATGGGAGGAGTCTTCATGGGTATCGTTTGAGTGTGCAGGTAGGGTTTCCCTGTTGATCTGATTGATACCCTCCCTTTAATCTGTGAGTAGTGGGCCAAAAATCCTCCGTCGGCGGTGTGGCGATTCGATGGCAAGCGATCTCCTCCTCGCCGCGGAGGTGGAGGGAGAAGAGATAGGCGCAGTCGCTCCCGCTCCCGTAGTCCCCGTCGGGATCGTGACAGAGATGACGACAAGAAGAGGGATAGAGATGAAAGGGATAACATCGACCGCGGGCGGGAGCGGGAGAATGATGAAAAGAAGAGGGACAGGGACGACGATGACGAGAGGAGGAGGCGTAGCAGGAGTCCTGAGAGGCGCAGGCGCAGCAGGAGCAGGAGCCAGAGCAGGGATAGGGAAGACAGAGATAAGCAAGAGGAAGCTGGCCCATCTTCTGAAGAAAGGAATGTGGATGCTGAACCTAAGGAAGATAAGGCCGTGACACCCCCCAGAGAGTAAAGTGAGACTTCCCCTTCGTTTTTCTTATTCCATTCGTCTTCTCCGCGAGAGACACGACCTTTTCGACCGCTTAAGTGGGTGAATTTCAAAAGAACGTTTCCTACGAAACCATTCCATGTAGTAATATTTTAATACTTCCAAAACATGTCAGAACTTTCACATTTAGCCTCTTCCCCGCATTTCATTCATGAAGTATATTAGTTAGCTCTTTTCCTAATCAAAACATGATATTTTGTAACTTTGTCATTTTAATGTCCCTAGCTATTCCTAAGCGCTTGGTTTCATGATGGCTTAAGGTCAGCATTTCGGCCATCTGGAGGGCGCTGCACATGACAAAAAAATGGACAATGGCACTAGGGTACCAACCATAGATGACCTTCGTGTATGTTTGTCTGTTGCTACAGAGAGTAGAAGTATTTACGCGTGACAAACAGGTCAGACTCTGCTGGATATGTCGTGAGGAAGAAACCCATGGATGTGAGTGGTACAATTCAATGTCTCTTTCATTCCTTCGTATACCGTCATGAGTTTTCAATCCAAATTTACCGGTCACTCTCAATGATTTCTCTTTATTCTCTTTCATCTACCAGAACTGTCAAACTAACTTTATCGTTTTCCAGCAGGAGAAGTGGCTGCAGCAAATCGACGAACATGGGTTCATCCGTGCGTACGTATACTTTGCAATATCCACCATCTGGCGTTGAATAACCCATGTATGAATACAGTCATGTACCCTTATTGCTCACGAGGACTGTCTCCTCGAATGGGTCAAGGAAGCTCAACGGCAGCCTTCAAGGATAGAATCCGCTTTGAAGTGTCCACAGTGTGGAACCAAGTGCGTTATTTCTTAACTTATGGGGACGTGAGAGACTTATATTCACCCGTATAGGTATATAATTAAGAGTCAGAGCTCCCTCTTACTTCGCGCGTTGAATACCATCGACAAAACACTAACGACCGGTGGAACTTTCGTCACATTGGGGCTAACAGCTGGACTAGGAGTCGCATTTGCTGGCTGTATGACCATCTCCCAATATATTCTCTGCCTTTATTCACGCTTTACTTCAGCTGTCTATGGACTCTGCCTGTACTATGGTGCCAACGCCGTCCGCGTCTTCGTCGGTAACCGAATGTACGAACTCATAGTAGGCAACGACCCTAACGAATGGACTTGGCCCGTTTATTGGAATCTCCCTCTTATTCCTTTCTACCTCATCGTCTCACACATTGGACCCCGACTGGAAAACCTTCTCCTAACCCCAATCCGCCTTCCCATCCTCTTTTCTCTGCTTTTCCCTCCTCCCTCTGCATTGGCCGTCACACACCAAGCCATCGATCTCCCAACCTTCTTACTCAGCTTCCCTCCAACACCAGCATTATGCGCACTCTTGTATCCATGGATTCGGACATGGTATACCAGCCTCAGAACTCGACTCACTCGATATGTCCTCGGGTTGGGACCGGATGCCGTCCCGAGAAATCAAAGACAAGGAATTGTAGTGGATAATAATGCAAATAACAATGCTGTTGAAGCTGAAGGGGGCATTTTAGGTGCTGATTTCCGCATTATTCTTGATTTACAAGATGGGAATGCACAGGGAGAGATGGGGGGTCCTGCTGCTCCAGCTGCAGGAGATAATGCAGCTGGTAACAATCAAAATGTAGCGAATGCCCTCCCGCAAAACGATCGAAGACATTTGCGGTTAACATTCTCATCGTTCGGCCGATTCCTTGCGAGTGCGTTGCTCCAACCGTGGGTTGCAGCGTTATCTGGGAAGGCATTGGAACTGCTCTCGAAGAGATGGCGGTTCTTGCGTGTACTTTTGGCGATGGATATACCGCAGACACCGAGGCCGGGATGGTTGAGCAATATCATACAAGATTCGCCGCAGTGGAGGAACTTGTCGTCTGGGATGGTGTGGTACCCGCCTTGGCCTCTTCAACCGATGGATTCTATCTGGTATAAGATTCCCTCGTCTTATCGAAGTCTTTCTAACATAACTCTTATCATAGGTGGCGCAACACCGTTGGACTTTCGCTATGGGTCATCGCACGCGATGCCGTATCCTTACTACACATATTCCTCCGCAAGCGCGAGCTCCAATCTCGTCGTATTCTCAGCCGTTCCTTCGCTGGCGTCGACATCGGAACATTGGACCTCATCTCTCCGGTAACATTCTAAATTGGAATGAACTCAAACTACATGCACGCATCCCCTGCCGCAAGATAACCGCACCCAGCGTCTCTCATCCCATCGTCAAATTACCTCCTCCTATCGTATGTACAAGTGTACTATTATAATAAAATACCATAGTACATGAGCTAGTCAACCTCAAGAATAGTACCGCGTTGGATATTACCCCACCCTGGTAAGAAAGAATCCAGTTAGGTCCGCATGTTCTGATAACGAAGGGAAGGGCACACTTACCGACAAGCCGCCAATGCTTCTCAATACGGCGGGATAGGGCAACCTTCTCTCCGATTTCTGTGCAAGCAGGCTGAGTCAATTGAATCTTGGCGAGATCACCCTTGACGTTAAGAACACGTCCACCAGTGGACGTAGAACCAATGTTGACGAGCAGGAGTTCGTTCTTCACCAGTTTCGAGACCTAAGAAGAATTGCTTAGTAACAAAAGCATGCTGTCTGTGAGATAACAAACCTTTGTCTGCTTTCTGTCGTCGGTCTTGACACCAAGAAGTCGACGAAGCAAGAAGAGACTGATCTCCAATTCTACCAAACAGTTAGTGGCGATAAAACGATCTTCCAACAGAATGTACTTACCGGTGTAGACAGATGGCAGCTTACCAACGGCACCTAAAACCTGCCCCACAAGTCTGTCTGCACGGCAAAGTGTAGGATCTATTCGAGTTCCAACACCAATCAAACCACCAGGTACAGCAAATTTGAGAAGATTATTCTCAGCATGCAATGAGACAATATGGGAGAAGATGGGGCGGCAGCGGTGTTTGCCTTGGGCATCCTTGGTGACGATACCAGGGCGAATCTCGACTTCCATGCCGATTGTGAGGACACCGGTGAGGATAGAACCACCTGCGACACCACCTTTGAGTTCGTCGACTTCGGCACCAGGTTTGTTGACGTCAAAGGAACGGATGACGATTAGACGAGGTGTGGAGGCAAAGTCGCGAATAGGGACGGGAATACGTTTGACGATGTATTCGTTAACAGCATCGATATTATACTTTAATTGGGCGGAAATAGGGACAATGGGAGACGATTCAGCAACGGTGCCTATACACCATCTCAGCAAACGAAACATTTCCGAAGTCAAATGAGCACACCTTTAACAAAAGCAACGATACTTTTATAGTGCTCCTCAGCCTGCTGTTCCTTAATCAAATCAACCTTGTTTTGAAGGATAATGATATTTTGAAGTTTCATAATCTCGACGGCGGCAAGATGTTCTGATGTCTGAGGCTGAGGGCAAGTTTCGTTTCCGGCGATTAGGAGTAATGCAGCGTCCATGACTGCAGCACCGTTAAGCATGGTGGCCATGAGAATGTCGTGACCAGGGCAATCCACAAATGAAACGTGTCTTTTGGAGAAGAGGTCGTCAGCTTCGTAGAGACTTGGCCGGAGCTTGGAAACCCACCTTAATAGCTTCATACGATGCCCACATCCCGGTCGCTCACACATTGGTCGATCTTCTTTATCTGACTTGTATGACTTGTAGCATCCGGGTCGAGGACAAGCCTCGTTTTCGCATTTGTAGATCTACAGCGGGTTCAGAGGCTTGTTTGTATGTGATTTCGAAGAAACGGACCTTGGCATTGGCATATCCAAGCTTGATGGTAATATTCCGCACTAACTCGTTCTTAAACCGCACAGTGTGCACTCCGGAAATGGCCTTCACAACCGTAGACTTTCCGTGCGCTACATGTCCAATCGTTCCTGTTCCCGGTACATGACTATAAGTCCACCATCTTCAATCCAATACCATATCTCTTACCTAAGTTAATTGTAGCCTAGGAAGTTGTTTAGTTTAGTTCACAAACGTATGAGATCGGAGTGGCACACACACCTGCTTTGAGATAACTTCAGGTGATAATGGGGTAAGTTTTGAGGCGTCGATCTCGACTTTCTCGAGCTGCTCAACGAGCTGCTCAACGTCACTGTCTTCGTTTTCAGAATGGTCGCGTTCTGCGCGGTCTTTGGGCATTGGGTTAGTCATAGTAAAAGTCTAGTGACTTGGATGGCGCTGTGCGAAAATAAGCAGCCTTATAAGCGCCCTCTGATGCTTCATTTGACTCATTTACATTCCTCGGAAACAAATATTCGTGGGCTTTATTCCACATTCCCATTGTCCATAAATTATGATTCCCTAGGTCTTAATTTTTAAGAAGAAGACAAAGGCAACTTTACACAATGAGTCAATCAAGTGAAAATACAGTGTCATGGGGCGCAGAGGAGATACACTCCACAATAGTACAGTAAATTACAAGTCGGGGTCAAAGAAAGGATACTAGAAATTAATTGAACGAAAATCCTGGCCCGAAATCAGGGAAAATTTTGTTGTGGAATGGAAAATTGGGTGGGGAATCAGGCATGGGATGGCTATGGAAAGGGAAATTCGGGGAAAATTGAGGAAAACCTGTAAGTTGCTGTGGCGTTGGGAGAAGCTCCATAGATGCACGAGGTGGCTGTGATTGTTGGGGGAAAATAATCTTGTATTTGTGGCATCAAGGAGGGTTGTTGGATCAGAGGTGGTGTGGTATGAGGCTGGCCTACTTGGAGGTTAGAGGTTGGATTGGCCTGATGCTGTGAAGGGGATGCAAGGACTTCCCATTGGGAGCCACGAGAAGGTTTCGTGTTTTGTTTGAGGGAGAGGCAAGGTTTAAGGGGATCACTGTGACGTCGAGCTAGTCGAAGGGAAATGGAAGGTGGTTGTGGATAGGTTCCAGGGGCGACAGGTATGGTCTGTGATATGGCAGATACAGGACGGACTTATTATTGGTAGGGGCACCCCCGGAGCAGGTGGCTTTGTAGTAGGTGGCTTGGGAGTGAAGCTATGTTGTATAGGGAAATGGTTGGAAGGACCAGCCAAAGGCGTTTGGACATGCGAAGTTTGGATCCCGTGGTTGTTAGAAGAGCACATCTCTTCGTCCAACCCTTTAACGAAAGCTTGTACTTTAACCAAAGCCTGGGATTGAGATTATTGAGTTTATCGTGACCAAACGGAACTAAACTAGATGCTTTCGCGGTATTGGTGGAATGCTTGGAGGCAAAGCTAGGTTGTAGGGGGAGTTGGACGGAAGGACGACCAAGCGTGCTTTGGCTGCCGATGCATCCTGAGATGGTTGATTCCCGTGGTTATAGGAAGAACCCAATTGAGTTTCTCTATCCGAACCTCCCCGAAGCTTGAACTTTGGCCGAACCCTGGATATTGAGGTTCTCAATTTTATCTTGTCCAGATGGAACTGAACCAGATGCTTTCGTAGTGTTTGTCAATGGAGGGTGGCTTAGAACAGGACCAGGATTACGCCGAGAAGCTTGAGGCGGGGCCACGAATGACTGAGGATATGGCCGGCCTACAGAAGCCTGATGTACTTGGGGAGGGACAGATGGCTTGTGCGTTATACTGACCGGGACGGATCTCGAATTCGGCATTCACTCTGTCGCCAAACGACTGTTGTTGCGGGTCGGTATATCTTTAGCCAAATTTTGGTATTATTTCCTCTAGAAGAAATCCGTCGTATCGCGATTTGCTAAATGTAAAGTATAAGCTTTGACAACCTCCTTGAGCTGGTTGATCCCGCCCCAAACATGTTGACATAATCCGTTTCTGGATGCTTCCTGAGTTCTTAAAGATGAGGACGGGAAAACGATACCGCTGACCACGGATGTATCGAAGGTCGAAGGATGTCTGTACCGGCGGACGCATTTCGATTAAGCAAAACTCCAGCCATCGAACTAGGTTCATCGCGAGTGTTATCTGAGATAAACCTTTTATTTGAAGGGGAGTCATATTTCCGAAGCAGTTCTATAAAGATATTTTAAGATATTTATACGACGAGTCTTCTCTAGGAGGGATTTGATAGGGGTCGATCCAAAGGATACCTGGCTAGCGGTGGTAGGTGACGTTACTGACGTAGGCACTATTTTTACAAAGGAAGTTAGTCAATATTTAGAACAGATATCACGATTCGCATCACTAACGCTGCTGGTAAAGTTTAATGGCTTCTCTGGGGCTTCGCTTTCCAACGAGATTCTGAAGGCTAATTGGCGTAATACCACCCGTTCCGAATTCATCCAATCTCCACAAGAGATGGTTTAGGGCTATGATCGAAAGCTCCTCTTTAAACCATAACCTGAGACAGGAGCAGAATATAGCACCTGAAACGAATGTTCGCTGAATAAATGGGCCGAATGATTATAAGCATAAGAGGTTGTTGTCATAAAAACAAACCTTTGGGCCAATATAAGTACGCCAAAAGCGTCTGACTTTTTCGTGAGTGATACCTGCCAGGGTAAAGTCGTTATTCACCTGATGTTCACGGCCATGGTGACTTTCTTTCCTGTGTGGAACAAGCAACGGGTTAGAGAGTATGAAAGCGACTTCGAAGAGAACATGACGATCCAATCCTTTATATCCCGATTCGATGAATGATATGGCGGTGAAAGGTTTAAAGAATCCTTGGTATGTAAAGATAGCTACTTTCCCATGCTTAAATAAGGCTAACCAAGTCGGGACAAATAGAACACATTTTTTCCCGTCGATCCAATACCTATATGCCGTGCCCTTGCAGCTACTTCTTGACACATCGGGAAATTCATTTTATAAATGAGGCTTTAATGATTTCGATACGCTAAACCCCATGTAAAATATCGACAGACATATTGGAGCAACTTTGATTTTAAATATAAACATTCATTTCGATGCTGTTTAGTACTGGAAGTATGGGAGTGCATGCACCTCAACGCTAGTTTTTGAAATATAGCCGCAAGGTTAACGTGATATATTTTCCAAATAACGGCCCACAAAGAAACCGGAGGTTGCACGTGAAGTGTGCTCGCGATATATGTGTCTTTCAATATTTTAAATAAAGGGAGGACTAGAGGACGATCTTTGAATGGAATATGGGAATACATAAAAAACCCCGTTTGGACAGCTGTCTATACCCTAAACGAAGTT
>Ga0157379_10001774_pt1 | contig 17804 bp, 8 predicted proteins | sample S25metaG_FD_121802 | JGI IMG/M metagenome (GOLD analysis project Ga0157379, IMG submission 121802) | Switchgrass rhizosphere microbial communities from Kellogg Biological Station, Michigan, USA - S2-5 metaG | ecosystem: Host-associated > Plants > Roots > Rhizosphere > Soil | place: USA: Michigan... | reverse complement strand
TGCCGGGCATGACGACATCGGTGAGCAGCAGGTCGATGGCGGGATGGCGTCGAGCCAGGTCCAGTGCCTCCTGGCCGTTCGCGGCGACGAGCGTCTGGTAGCCGGCGGACGTGAGGATGCGTTCGGTCAGTTCGCGGACCGCGGGGTCGTCCTCGACCAGCAGAATGGTCTCGTCGCCGTCGGCGAGGTGCTCGTCGCCGAAGTCGGGGTCAGCCTTCCGCTGGTCGGCGACCGCGGGGACCAGCGGCAGGTAGACCCGGAACGTGCTGCCGGCGTGGGGCGCGGAACTGACGGTGATGTGGCCGCCGGCCTGGCGGATGATGCCGTAGGCGGTCGACAGGCCCAGGCCGGTGCCCTTGCCCTGCTCCTTGGTGGTGAAGAACGGCTCGAAGGCCCGGGCCTGGACCTCCGGTGGCATGCCATGGCCGGTGTCGGTCACGGTGAGCACCACCTGGCCGCCGGGGGGGAGGCCGAGCCGGCCGGACTCGTCCGCGTCGAGGTCGACGTGATCGGTCGCTATCGTCAGCCGGCCGCCGGCCGGCATCGCGTCCCGGCCGTTGACGACCAGATTGACGATCACCTGTTCGAGTTGTACGTGATCGGCCCAGACCGTGGCCGGAGCGGCACGGGTTCGGACATCCAGCTCGACGTCCTCGCGGATCAGGCGACGCAGCATCTCCTCGAGACCGCCGACCAGCTCGTTGAGATCGACGGCCCGCGGCTTCGCCGTCTGGTGGCGGGAGAACGCGAGCAGCTGGCGGGTCAGCCCGGCGGCCCGGTCGGCCGCGTTCCGGATCGCGGTCAGGTCGGTCCGCGCCGGTCCGTCGGTCTGGGCCAGCAGCATCGCCGCGTACCCGTCGATCACGGTCAGCAGGTTGTTGAAGTCATGGGCGACGCCGCCGGCGAGCTGACCGACAGCGTCGAGCCGCTGCGCCTGGCGTAGCTGGGCCTCGGCGGTCTTCTGATCGGTGACGTCGGCGACCATCGCCAGGACCCCCTCGACCTCGCCGCTCGCGCCGAGTCGGGTGGTCAGGGCGACCTGGGCGGACACCGGCCGCCCCGCGGCGTGGCGCAGGCCGACCTCGACACGTTGCGTCCCGTCGCGGCGGGTCCGGGCCAGCCCGTCGATGATCTTCGGGCGGTCCTCCTCGACGACCAGATCCACCAGGTCCAGCTCGGGCAGCTCCGGTCCGCCGCGCCCGACGAGGTCGGCCAGCTGCGCGTTGGCGTACCCGATCCGGCCGTCCTGGTCGAGCAGGGCCACCCCCTCGCTGGTGGTCTCGACGATGCCGCGGTACCGCTCCTCGCTCTCGCGCAATGCCCGCTCCTCCGCCTGGCGGAGTTTGAGGTCCTCGAACACGGCGGCACCGCGCACCAGTGCGGGGAAACGGCTCCGCAGCGTCCAGTACCAGACGGCGGCCGTCGCGGTGATGATGTCCCAGGCCGTGGTGCTCGGGTCGTTGAACGCGATCCGCATCGGGTTGCCCGCGAGGTGATCGCGATGTGATGCGTCGTCGTCGCCCATGTCCATGCCGGGCATGCCGCCGTCACCGGTCATGTGATGCCCGGTGAGGGCGTTCATCGCATCGTCCGGCAGCAACAGGTGCACCGTGTGCCAGCCGTGATGGACGCCGCTGGTGAAGAAGATCGCGGTGGTGGCGAGCCCCAGCCGGTTCTTCCGCCACTGTCCCGACCGCCACAGCGCCCGTCCGATCGCGACGGAGATCGCCGTGTACGCGGCCATGATCACGGCGTTCGCCGCGGCGCTGATCTGCCACCACGTCACGTCGCATCCCCCGTCAGGTCCCTCGTCGGCGTCGGTCAATCACACCGCATGGCGGCTCCCGGCGTTGAGCGCCCCGGAAGGCGTACCGCTGGGGGAAGGACTGGATCACCGTGCCACGCTACGTGATAACCCGGAGACCACCTGCGGTTTCGACGTGGTCCACCGGTGTGAAGCCGCCTGGTGGCACGCCGAGGGTATGCGCCGCCTTGGACGACAGAGGATGGTTTGACCGGCGTCAGCCGTGGATCCACTCGTCCCCACGGCCACCGCGGCGACAAAGGTCGGAGCGTCTGTCCAGGCGGTCGGTTCGAGGGGGATTGTCGCGGGTACTGTGCTGATTTCATAACATGCGGTAACTTCGCGCACGGTACATGGGGGCGATACCTGTGCTGGCCGCCGCGCGTCTCGGGCTCCATAACCGCGATCAGGGGGACTGATGCCGGGCAGGGGACGGCACCTGGGCCGAGGGTCTGCCCGTGGCGGGCCAGGCAGCGTCACGGGCAGCGGCCAATCAGATCAAGCCGCCACGGCCACAGCTACCGGCGTCAGGCTCGACGTCCGGACCGACCCCTTCGACGATCTGCCCGCGACAACCGTCGGCGCGGATAGCGTCAACCGACCGGCTACGTCGCCGCCGATGACGCCCTCGCAGACGGCTTCACCGCCGGTGAGGGCGCAGCCGGCGGCCGGGGTCGTTGCTGGCAGCGGGCGGCGCTGGTGGGTTGCGATCACGCTGATTGCCCTGGTCGCGGCTGGCGTCCGGCTGGGCTGCCTTTTCGGCTGGCTGTATCCGATGAAGATCGCCGGTGACGCCTATTACTATCACCATGCGGCGAATCTTTTCGTCGACGGGCGAGGCTGGCCCAGTCCCTATGATCTCATTGACGACGGCAGGTACCTGCCGGATGCGCAGCACCCGCCACTGACCAGCCTGCTGTTGGCCATTCCGTCGCTGTTCGGGCTGCGTAGCTTCGTCGATCACCAGGTCTTCTCGTGCCTGATCGGCACACTGTCGGTCGTTGTCGTCGGCCTCGCCGGCCGCCGGATCGCAGGCCCGGCCACCGGCCTGATCGCCGCGGCGATCGCCGCTGTCTACCCGGGTATGTGGCTGAGCGATCCCATCCTCATGTCGGAGACGCCCGCGATCCTGTCCTGCGCGCTGCTCATCCTTGCCAGCCACCGGCTGTGGGATCGTCGGCGTCCGTTGGACGCGGTCTGGGTCGGAGCCGCGATGGCTGCCGCGATGCTGGCCCGGACCGAGTTGGCCCTGCTCGCGCTGGCGCTGGTGGCGCCGCTCGTGCTCCGGCTGCCCACGCTGTCCTGGGCGCGGCGGTTCGGGTTGCTCGGGGCCTGTGCCGCGACCAGCGCGCTGCTCATCGCGCCCTGGGTGGGCTACAACCTTTCCCGGTTCGAGGAGCCGGAGTTCATCTCCAGCGGGCTCGGCGTCACCCTGGCCGTCACCCACTGCGACACCACCTATCATGGCGAGCAGCTGGGCTGGTGGTCGCTCGCGTGCGCGACCTCGCTGCCCGACCCGCCGGTGGAGGCGTCGCGGCGGGACAGGTTCTACCGGGAGGCGGCGTTCCGGTACATCGGGAAGAACACTGACCGGCTGCCGGTGGTGGCGGCCGCGCGGCTGGGCCGGACCTGGGCGGTGTACCGGCCGTGGCAGCAGGCGCGGTTCGACACCCTCGAGGAACGCCCACAGATCTTCAGCAAGATCGGATCGGTGTCGTTGTGGTGCCTGGCCGTGGCCGGCGTCGGCGGCCTGGTGGTGCTGCGGCGCCGGCGGATCCCGGCGTTGCCGCTGCTCGCCACGCCGTTCGTGCTGTCCCTGGCCTCGATGCTGGTCTACGGGACGACCCGGTTCCGGGCCGCGGCCGAACCCAGCGTCGTGCTTCTTGGCGCGGTCGGGTTGGGCGCCCTGCTGTCCGCGGCGCGGAGGACACGGACGCGGCCTGACATCAGGTAGTCTTGGCGGCAGCGCTGGTTGGTTCGCCTTCCCTGACAACAGTGGGGGAGGTCCAGGAGTTCGATTCCCCTGCGGTGCACGCCTGGTTGAGGCAGGTCGGAGCCCCGCATCGTCCACACGTTGCGGGGCTTCGATGTTTGTGGGGCGGCTCGCCGAGGCTCTGTCAGGCGGCGACGTACCCGCACCCTCGCCCGCATACCACGCCACCCGCCACATCTCACCCGGCCATCCGAACGCCAAACGGCTGATCGCCGCCCGACGCCACTCGGTTACCGGCGGGTCGGGCATCGCACAAACGGTCACATGAGACTGACGGTGCGTACGTACGCGCTCATGTCGGACCGTGCGATCTCGCTCGACGATCGGCTTTGGACCGTCACCCGCGACCTGGGGAGCGGCCGGAGCTCTGGTGCGGACGAGGCCCCGGCGGCCAGGAGCCAGGTGCACGGCTCAGATGCCTGACGCCATCCTACTCTGCGTGACGTTGGGGGATTGGTTGCTTGCAAGCAAAGATAAGATATCGCATGCCAGCTCAAGAGCCATCTGGTGTCCGCGGTGCACTGTGCTGGGCGGGTGGCCCCAGCTGGATTGTCTCTTTTCTTGCTACCTTTAGTAGCTGTCGCGCGTACCGGGTCGCCGGGCGACCTCGTGCGAACACCCGCCCGGCTTGGCTAGGTCCGGGGCATGGTGCGGTGTATGTTTCGGTTGCGCGCGGCCACGCTGCGGATGCCCGTGCCGAAGGCCTGTTTTCGGTGAGAGCGTGGGCGGATGGTGAGGTGCGCACGAACGACCTGGTACCAGCGGGGCCAGGTGCTGCGTGAGCCTTTGGGGGAGGCGCACAGAAATGCCTGACCATACCGTTGTGCAGGGCGTATGGATTCCCAGGGTCCGCATGCTCGTGGCGGCCGTGGTCGCGATCCTCGCGACGTCGATCGCGCCGGCCAGCGCCGTGGGGACCGGCCATGTTCCGGTGGCAATCACACCGGCGGCGCTGGCGACCACGGATGGCGCCCCCGCCACGGTCGGTGCTGATGGCCGACCGAAGATTCACGCAGTGGTGCTCGTGGACGAGTCGAACAGCGAGAGTGCGGAGTCCGTTCGGCACGAGTCGGACGCTGCCGGTCTGATTGCCAACAGCGGCCAGCTCGACCCCTCCTCGCAGATTGCCGTGGTCGGCTTCGGTACTGACGACTACCCCGAGGTCAGTACGAGACCCCATGGCGCCACCGACGAGGCGTGCCCGCTGGCGCGGGTGGCCAGCGCCGATTTTCGGACCTGCCTGTCCACGCTGCACAACCGCACCCGTGAGGAGGGTAACGGCACCGATCACGAGGCCGCTCTCACCAAGGCACTGGACATCCTCGAGTCGAACCGGGACCAGGCTTTCTTCAACGTGGTGTTCCTGCTGACCGACGGCGGTCTGCGGGTCGACAACGTGTCGCGTTTCGGGGCAAAGCTGAGCGATCAGCAGGCGACGGCCGACCAGCGTAACGCCGCTGCTCGCGGGGTGATCGCGACGCAGGTCGCGGCGCGGGCGAAGGCGTTGAACGCGCAGATCTGGCCGGTCGGCTTCGGCAGCGGTCTGGACGAGGCCTGGATGCGCCAGCTGGCCGGGTTCGGCGCCGACGTGAGCCCACTGTGCCAGGGAGTGCAGGTCGCGCGGCCGGCCTACCGCCGGGCCAACACCGCGTCCGACGTTGGTCCGACCCTTGACCAGGTGCTGGCGAACGCCAGTTGTCAGGGCTATGAGCAGAAGCAGGACAACGGCGGTCCCGGCAAACCGGTCACGTTGGCGCTGAACATTCCACCGACAGCCTCCAGTGCCACCATCAACGCGTTGAAGCGTGACTCGAACATCAAGATCACATATACCGATCCGCGAGGTAACCGGGTACTGGGGAGCGGCGAGCAGAACGGCTCGCGATTCACGCTGAACACGAGCGCCCCGGACTCCGAGTCGTTGTTCATCTCCAGGCCGTATCCCGGCGTGTGGAAGGTGACCTTCACCTGGCCGGCCGGTACACAGCCTCGCACCGTGCTGGCTGATCTCACCTGGCTGGGTCAACTCAGTTCGGTGGTCCGCCTCGTCCCCTCCTCGCCGAAGCCGGGTCAGGCGACGAACGTCTACGTCGCCCTGCAGACCAGCCGGGGAGAACCGATCGACCCGAAACAGCTCAGGGGTCTGACCTTCAAGGCATTCCTCGCCGGGGATGGATTCTCGAATCGAGAGGTGCTGCTCGCCGACGACGGCCGGGTCGCGGACAGGACCGCGACGGATGGCACCTTCTCGGGTCGGGTGGAGGTGCCGACGAGCGCGTCCGGCCTCCTGCGGCTCACCGGCAGCGTGCAGGGCGAGGGCCTGCGCGGCACGCTGCAGTCCGCGGCCTACCCGATCGCCGGGGCGCGGGCCGGCGGCGCGGTCATCCACGTTCCCGCGGTGGGCAGGGTGCACCGGCCGACGACGATCAGGGCGACGCTGGAGGCGGACAACCCCGATGCGTCACCACGACGGCTCCAGGTGCGTCTGGAGGGCCTGCCGGGGCTGTCGATCTCTCCCGCCGCCATCACTGTGCCGGCCACGGCCAGCGGATTCACTCAGCCGCTGACGTTGTCCGTCGCCGCCGACGCGGCCTACGGCACGCGATCGGGGCTGGTGCGCCTGCTGGGCGCGACGACCGGCGGGCAGGACGTGACGCTCGACGAGGAGCAGCTCGGCCTGGAGATCACGGCGCCGCCCGGCTTCGTCGCGAAGTACTGGTACCTGCTGGCACTCGCCGTGCTCCTGGCCCTGCTCGGGATCGCGATCGCGCTCTTCCTGCGCGCCCGGTGGCGCCGCCGGGTCGATGTGCGCGACCTGCAGGCCAACGTGGCGCGTGGCGACCTGCCCGCCATCGACGTGGCCGCGCCGCGTCGATGGGCCGACCGGTTCCGGTTCGTGCTGCGCGAGCAGCCCGGCGAGCCCCTCAGCCTGGCGCTGGCCAACCCCGCCGACACGGCGAATGTCTACACCGTCCGCCGCGCGCGGCACGGTCAGCTCACGGTCACCGCTCCTGGCGGTGAGAGCCGCACGGACCCGGCGGGCACCCGGATCCCGCTGCCGTCCGGAGTGATCCTGTGGGTGCAGGACCGCCGGGTCACGGCGGTCGGGCCGAGAGCGCAGGCCGCTGATGACCCGTGGTCGGGCGGCTCGGCGGGACCGGCCGCGGGAGACGACCCGTTCGGGACGACCGTCGGTACCAGCGGTCCGGATCCGTTTGGTGCGCCTGCGGGGAGCCGGGATCCGTTCGGTGCGCCTGGCGGGGGCCCGGACCCGTTCGGCGCGCCCGTCGGGGGCTCCGGCCGGTATGCGAGCGGGAGCGCCGAGGGCGGATACGGCGACGCCGATCCGTTCGCGGGCGCCGGAGCCGTCGACGGAGGGAACGGGCGTGGCAGCTACGACCGGGCGTCGAGCGACTACGAGTCGATGTCCGATGCGCCAACGCTGCGCCCGGGCGACACCTGGGGGGATGACTGGAACACGACCCAGTTCTGAGCCTCGACGGCAGTGGCGTCCCGGCAGCCGCCGCGGCGCCGTGGCTGCCCTCGGGCGAGACCTTGGTAGCACTCGGCGCGGACACGGATCGGGACAGGAATGGCGACGCGGGACAGCGCCTTCGGGCTGAACATCTACCAGCCGTTGGTTTTCGTGGGCCTCGGAGGGACCGGGTGCGCGATCGGAACCGAGCTCGAGCGGCGGTTGCGGCAGGCGTTGTGCGGTCCTGACGGGACGGCGTTCGCCGAGCGGATGGGGGTGCACGGCAACTCCGGCTACCTGCCGTACCAGCTGCCGGGTTGCCTGCAGTTCGTCTACGCCGACCTCAACGAGACCGAGTTGGACCGCATCCACGGCGCGACCGTGCCCGCGCCGGTCCATCAGGCGGCGGCCGCCCGCAATGCCCACCTCGTGCGCGGCCTGGTGCCCAAGTTCCAGACGTACGCCCAGGTGGCCGGCAATCTGCGGCTGACCGCGGGACAGTTCATCCAGTCCTGGCTGCCCCCCACCCTCGACGAGCCGCTCGTCGCGCCCATCACTCGTGGCGCGGGCCAGCTGCCCACGGTGGGTCGGGCCGCGCTGTTCGAGACGGTCCGCGAGGATGTCGGCCCCGGCCAGCAGCCGTTGCGCGAGGCGATCGACGCTGTGAGCCGGGCGGGTGCCGAACTGGGCGTGCTCGGCGGGAAGTCGAACCGGTCCTGCGACGTGTTCGTGGCGTTCTCGGTTGCCGGCGGCACCGGCGCCGGCATCTTCTACGACTACCTGCATCTGATCGCCGACGCCTTCGACCGGGCCCGCATCGGCGCGCAGATCTATCCGCTGGTACTCATGCCGAGCGCCTTCGACGAGGGGCGAGGCGGCGGACGCTCCGCCCAGCTCAACGCCGGGCGAGCCCTCCTGGATCTGTTCCGGCTCGTCGACGACCAGAACGCCCGCAAGGCGCGGCGCGTCCTCGGCCATTCCGACAACCTCGGCCGACCGGTCGACGTGGCCTATCCCGGCCGGAAGATCCAGATCGCGCCGGGCACGGTGCAGACGGGCTTCCTGTTCAGCCGGACGCCCGGCATGGACAAGGACGACATCCACCGGTCGATCGCGTCCCTGGTGCTGTCGCTGATCACCTCCGAGCAGCAGGCCGACCACGCGGTCGTGGTCGGCCAGTCGTTCCAGTCCTTCGCGGACTCGTTCATCAACGGCGCCGCCACCCGCAACACCGCCGCCGACTCCGGCATCGGGCACCGTGGCGTGTCAACGGCGCTGGTCGCATCGCTGACGGTGCCCGGTGACGACCTCGCCGAACTGGTCGCCGGCCGGCTGCTTGCCCGCGCTGTCCCCCAGTTCGCCGCGGCGCCGCCCGGCGGCGGCGAGTACAACGTCCCGCTGATCGGCCGGATGGCACGGGCAGCGAACCTGGGGGAGATCCTCGACCGGCCCGACCTGCCGGTGCCGGCGCCACGCATGGTCGACGGCGCGGCCGAGATCCGCAGGTCGCTCACCGACTACTCCGACAGCATCGGCGCCGTGCTGCGCGCGCACGCCCAGCAGGTCGACCAGCGGGTACAGGACATCGCGGGCCAGCGCTTCCAGCCGGTGGAGGCGGTGCGCGTCCTGCTGTCGGAGGTCGATGTCTTCCGGCTCCAGCGGATCATCCGCGGCCATCCCGGACTGCCGGACCCGAACGACAAGACCGGGCTGCTCGGGCTGCTCGAGGCGCGCAAGAACACCCCACCGCAGCTGCCGAACCGGCCACCGACCACGGCCGCCGCGCCGCTGCTGCCGGACATCCGCAACCGGTTCACGGCCAAGGCCAAATGGGGTGACCCGCCGGCCCAGCAGGCCGTGGCGACACTGCAGTACTGGCATCAGTGGAACACGTGGCGGCTGTGGCATGAGGCATGGGGCCGCCAGGCACGGGTGTGGCAGTCGAAGATGAACATCGCCACCGGACATGTCGACGAGTTCACCGAGGCGCTGCGGGTGTTCGCCCGCGCCGAGCCGGACGAGTTCGACCGGCGGGCCGTGGCGCTCAGCCAGGACCGCACCGGAATCCGTCAGCTGCTGCCCGCCGGCGGCAACCTCGACGTCTTCTACCGCACCGTGCTGCGCGCGTTCCTCGCCCGCGGCCAGCACCCGGAAGGTTCCGTCGAGGCGGACGTTGTCCGGGTGCTGGTCCGTGGGGAGGACTGGACGAAGGCCTTCGAGGAGATCAGCGAGCGCGGTGCACCGCAGCGCGCGGTCGCGAGCCTGCGGGATCGGCTCAAGCAGGAGGTCAAGGCCCTGTTCGCGGAGGCCGAGGGCGGTGGCGTGCCGTTGCTGCCGTCCATGGGCCGGCTGCTCGCCCGGGCCGCGAGCAGCGCGGCACCCGATGTCGACCCGACCGACCTGCGCCAGTTCCACGACCAGCTCCGGGCGCTGCTGCCGGGCGGGTTCACCCCGGACGGCGCTGGCCAGCTCAAGGTTCTCATCGCCCACCCGGCCGTCAAGCAGGTACCCGAGACCGAGGTGCACGCCTGCCTGACCCGGGAGCTCGCGCTGCCCGCGGATCAGGGCGTGGCCCCGGAGTACCGCGCGGGCCAGGCGGACTCGATCGTCGTGGTGCTGTTCCGCTCGTCGATGGCCGTCAACGAGGTCCGCGAGGTCCGCGAGTTGTTGCGGTACTGGTCGCAGGCTCTGGCGGTCAACGACCCGGCGGACTACCTGCGCTGGCGGCAGCGGCTGGGTTACAACTTCGGCTGGCTCGCGATGACCGAGGACAATCGCGCGGTCATCCTGCACCGACTGCTGTGCGCCATGTGGAACGGGCTGGTGACGGTGACCGGGCCGCTGGAGTCACCGGAATCCATCCTGGTCAGGGCGGTGGAGTACGACGAGGCGCAGTCGATGTACCTGCCGCTGCGCCGGGTCGGGGAGACGTCCTCCTGGGGTTCGCTGCTGCGCGCCTACGAACAGGCGATCATCGAGGACGATGACGAGGCGCGCCGGGCGTTCACCCGCAGCCTGCGCCCGATCCGACCGAAGGGCCACACCGCCGAGCCAGAGCCGCCGTCCGAGGTCTACCAGGTCTTCCTGAAGGTGGCCGACCGGGAGGCCGCCCGGATCGAGGGCTTCCGCGAGAATCTGCCGCCCGCCAGCCGCAGCCGGCTCGACCAGCTGCTCGAATTCTGGACGACGACGGTGCCAGCTGCCCTGGACCTGCCGTTTCCCGACGACGACGCCATCCGAAGCAGTCTGCGGGATCTCTACGCCTACACCACCGGTACCCGGCACTGGACGACGTGACCGTGCCGACCGGCGATCCGTGACGACCGGTTATCCGTGACGACCAGGCGACTGCGACGGGGGACGACAGTGACAGGCGGGCAGCGGTGATGGGCGGCGAACGATGACAGCCCCTACCTTCGCGGATGGGTTCGGCCCCACGCAGGGCCGCGGCGTCGACGACACCGCCGTGGTCGTGGTTGTCGACCTGCGTGGGGAACCGGCAGCCGGGCTACGCACGCCTATCGGCGCGATCCAGCGGGAGCAGCAGAGCCAGCTGCGCCGCAGGGGCGTGGACACCAGCCGGGTCCTGGTTCTCGCCGAGGCGGAGCTGCTGGTCGAGTACCGCGAGGCGTTCGTGCAGCTCGCCGGTGCCCCCTCGGTGACGGAGTTGTTGCTGCTTGCCCTCGGCCGGCAGGGCGGCGGTGATCGGATCCATCTGCCGCCGATCCCCGAGCTGCCTGTGCTGTGGGCCGGCGACACCCGCGGCGTCCGCTGGACCCCAGGCCAGCCGGGACGCACGCTCGGACTCGACGAGGACGCGTCGGCGAACCTGGCCGGGCTGGTGCGCGCGCTGCGTATTCCCAGCGTCTTCACCCGGGTCCGGGAACATCTGCGTTCCTGCGCCCACCAGGCCGCGAGCCCCGCCATCGCGCTGCTGCTCGGGAGTGTCGACCGGGAGATCCTCGACGAGGCGGCAGGCCACGCGTTCGGTCACTTCACCCAGAGCGGTCCCGCGGGCTCCGGTGTCCCCCTGCCCGACGAGGCAGTGAAGATCGACCAGCTGCTCACCGGCTCCGCGAGCCAGGACGTGGCGGGCGTCGGGAACATTGTCGACCCCCGTGGTTCGCTGCCGCGTGCCGCGGCCCAGGCCCGCGATCACCTGGAAGCGGCCGAGGACCTGATCACGACGCTGCGTGAGGAGCCTTTCGTCGCCCGCCGCTCCGCACCGGGCGGTGGTGAGGTGCCGGCCGGCGAACTCGTGTGGACGGAGCTGGTCGCCGCCGGCACCCACCTCGAGGAGCTCGCGCGCGGACTGCACGACGCCCTCCTTACCACCGGTGGTGAGGAGGGCATCGGCCAGCGGCAGGTACACGCCCTGAGCCGGGTGGGCATCCGCGTTGGGCCGGTACCGGCGGCGGAGCCGGGCGAGGTGCGCGCCGCGCTGCGCCGCCAGACCGACGTGGCGCTGGCCGCCCGCGAGCCGCTTGCCGCGATCGCCCTGCGCCTGCGTGAGCTGGCCGGACGAGCGGCCCCGACCGGCAGCGCGCGATACGCGTCCCAGGTCACCGACATCTGCCCCGGGGCTCTGTTCGAGACGCTCAGGAAGCCACCGCCGTTCCCGCGGTGGCTGCACACTCGCACCCTGTCCACGGCCTTCGTCGGCGCGCTGCTCGCCGGGCTGTGGTTTCCGTGGGGACTGTTCGGCGCGGCCCTCGCCATCGGCGTCACCGTCTACCTGGCGGTGCAGCTGTACCTGCGCCGGCCGATCCCGCAGCCGAAGCACTCGCCGGATCCGCGGGACGTCTCGCGGCTCAGCCCGCTCTGGTTCTCCCTCGACGCCGTCGTCGGCGGCGCGATCGGAGTGTCGACCGGGGCGTCGGCGGGATCGATCGGGGTGGCGATCGGCCTGCCGTTGCTGGTCGCAGGGGTGTCACTGACCTTCGCGCCGCTGGTGTTCTGGCGGCGCGCGGTGGACGCCTGGCGTCGGTCGCTGCGCCTGACCGATGCCGCTCACGCCATCAGGCAGCTGGGGGACCTGCTGCGCCGAGTCGCCCTCAACGAGTGGGTGCTGGCGAACTACCGCCTCGGTGGCGCGCGGCTGGCCAGCGGTCTCGCGGACGCGGTCGAGGCGGCCGCGATGACGCTGGCCGAACGTCGACCAGCACCCGTCGGCCCCACCGCCTTCGGCTCACCCCTCGACGGCTTCCCGCCCGGCGACGTCGATCCGCCGGGCGGGACGGGTCCGACGGGCGGGTTCGGTCCGGCTGGCGGGTTCGGTCCGGCTGGTGGGTTCGGTTCGGCTGGTGGGGATGGCCGGCCCGGCGCGAGCGGTGCCGAGGCGGTGCTGGGTCGGGACGGCGGCGCGACGCTTGGCGTCCGTCCCGCGATCAGCCGGCAGCTGCGGGCCAACCAGGGAGCACTCGCCGAGATCGTCACCGACGACGTCGCGGCCGCCATCGCAATGGTGATCAACGCGCACGGTGAGGAGATCGCCCGGGAGCGCCGCGACGACATCACCCGCACGGTGCACGATGCCCTGACCACGCTGCTCGGCGCCTACGACGAGCATCTGGAACGGCGCGGACCGCTTGCCGCACCTCCGTTCGAGGCCGACCACCGCCGGCGTACGGACCTGGCCCGCAAGGTGTGGACCAGCTCCCCGGACCTCGACCGGCTGCGTCGTGCCACCGCGAACTTCCCGAGCCTGGTGCAGCTGACCAACGAGGAGGACCTCCGGCTGCTGGACCAGACGCCGGACGCCGCGCCGATCGTGCGCTTCGTGCCCACGGTCGCCGACCCGGTCCGCGATGAGGGCACCGGCTCCCCGGACATCGCTGGTCTCATCCGCCTGACCCAGCTCAGTGCCGCATCCGCGCGTCGCACCGACCCACCGGGGGCTCGCCGCGCGCGATCGGCTCCGGTCGCCGAGGACGTCGTCCACTCGGTCGACGCACCCGACACGCCGCAGCCCGCGCATCCGCGGCCACCGGATCCACCAGCCACCCCAGGACGTCCGGCGGATGTGCCGACCGCCGCCACGGACCCGGTCGGCACATCACCTCAGCCGCCTCCGGTGGCGTCAGTGTCGGCCGCGCCCGCGCCCGCGCCTCCGGTGGCGGACACGCTGCCGGCCGCCCCGCGACCCCCCGGCGAGGCGTCGACCGGCGGCCAGCCCGACGAGCCCGGCGTGCCCGACACGGATCAGACGGTGCATATGCCGCCGCTGGCGTCCGGCGCGAGCGCCGCACCGCCGCCAGCTCTCTCGATACCTCCGCAGGACCAGGAGGACGATCTCTGGTGATCCTTCAGGTTCTCATCCTGGTCGCCGGTCTGCTGGGGCTTGTTCCGCTGGCCCTGGCAGCCTGGCCGAGCCTGCCCGGACTCGCCGCCTGCCTGCTGCGCACCGTCACTGCCCGCGGCGGTCGCGGGCTGGGAGATGGCCGTGGCTGACGTCGAGTCGTTGAGCTTCCGCCGGCCGGACGGGTCACGGGTGGAGTGGGAGGTGGAGATGGCGCGGGTCCCGGTCGAAGAGACAAGGAAATTTCGGACCAGGTATGCCTCCTACCGCAGGTTTCCCCTGGCTATCCGGTACGCGATCGGCGGCGAGGACGCGGAGTTCGCCCTGGAGAACGCCATCGCGACGGGGTTGCGGATGCTGCGGCGGTTTGACGCCGACCGGGCACTGCCGTGGGAGGAGAATCCGCGGCGATACCCGTGGGAGCTGTCGCGCCTGGTGGGATTCGACGTGGACTGCGAGTCCCCGTTCCTGATCACCGTGGAGTTCGGCAGCTCCCTGGCCGGACTGCGGTCCACGGGGACGGCAGGTGTGTTGTCGTCGCCGGATGATCTGCGGGCGTTCGCGTCGGGTCTGGCGCGGGGCCTGGTGATGTTGGATCGGTTGGGGGTGGTGCACCGGCAGGTGCGGGCCAACACGGTGCACTGGGATGCGCGAAGCCGGACGGTGCAGATCAACCGGTTCGAGTACGCGCAGCGGGTGGGGGAAGCACGGCGACGTCTGGCGCCGGCGCATGTGCGCAAGCCGGAGGAACGGACGGCGCGGGACTGGGAGGCAGCGGAGCAGATCCTCGGTGGTGGTCTGGTCGACCCGCGCGACGACGTGTTCAGCGTGGGGTGCGCGATTCTGAGTGTGACCGCCCGTGGCCTGCAGCTGGGCCCCGGCGGCGTTCCGGATGTCGCCGCGAGCGGGGTGCCGTTCCTGGCGGACATGCTTCGTGGCGTCTTCGCGCCGGTCGCGCATCGACCGAACGCGGCGGAGCTGCTGGGCCGGCTGGGGGGCTCGATCGCGCCCCAGGACCTTCCCCAGGCGGAGCCCGACCGGCTCGTCGAGGGACGAGCCGAGTACGACCGCATCACGGCCTCGAAGAACCCTCACTGGTCGGCGTTCGCGTCGCGCCCGATGCCGGCGGAACCGCCACCCCCCGAGCCACCGTCGCCGGCCCTGTCCGAATCCGGGGCCGGCGCCGGGCCGTCCGCCACGGCGGGGTCGCCGCAGCCGGGGCGCCGCGCGAGACGGCCCCGGCGTGGCCGGAGGTGACGCCGATGAGCAGCCGTGATGAGCACGACGGCGGGCAGCGGGTCACCTGTGTGATCTGCCTGGAGGAGTTTGTCTGGGACCGGCGCCAGGTGTTCCGGCGCAATGCCCAGGGGATTCCGGAAGCGGTCAGCCTTCCCGCCGGCGACAGTCCTCGTTGGAATGCCGAGGTGAACGGCACCGTTATTCGCTGCCCGAACCGGATCGGCGGCGACGCGCACTACTTCCCCGTGGGCTTCGTTCTGAAGGACCGCCCCATCGTGATCGGCCTTGTCGGCAACTCGTCGGCGGGAAAGACGTGCCTGCTGGCCGCCATGTCGGGCGAGATCGACCGGCAGCGGCTGGGGTCGCGCGGCCTGCAGACCGTGCCGATCAACCTGACGGAGCACAGCCAGTACCGTGCCGCCGTCGTCGATCCCTTCTACTCCCGCGGCACGGCCCCACCGCACACGAACGTCACCGACCTGGTGAGATATGCGGACTCGGTGCTGTTGACGTCGTCGTCCGGGAGCAGCTTTCCCCTGGTCTTCTTCGACGCCGCCGGCGAGCAGTTGAAGGGCCTGCACGGCGACGAGGTCGCGCTGCGCTTCCTGCACCGCGTCGACGGGCTGATCTTCGTCGTCGATCCGACGCTGGCGCTCGAGGGAATGCGGCGCGGGAGCGACGGTGGGATCATCGACGACCCCACCTACGCCGCCACCATCGCGGGTCTGCGGGACCGGCCTTCGGAGGGGAACCGGCGCAGACTTTCGATCCCAGCGGCTCTCGCGATCACCAAGTCGGACCTCCTGCGGTTCGAGTCACCGGTCGACCAGTGGCTGAGCAGGCCCGCTCCGCCGGGGGTCGACGTCGGTCTCCTGCACCGGGAGAGCAGGGACGCGTACGCGTTTCTCTACCAGCGCCGCGCCACCGCCTGGCTGTCCCCGGTCGAGCAGTTCGAGCAGTGTTCGCTGCACTTCGTCTCGGCCAGTGGCTCGTCATTCATGCCGCCGGCCGGTGACGGGGAACTCGGCCGGTTCGCCCGGCCGGCGCGGCCACGCCGGGTGCTGGAGCCCCTCGTCACCATTCTGGCGGCGCTGGGCGTCATTGATGACCATCTCGTGCGGGGGAGCTAGCGGAATCCGATGGACATCGTCGACCAGGTCGTACTCCGGTATGACACGGCGAATCGAGCCTTCCGGCCGGTAGCGTCCACGCTGGCGCCGGACGACCAGCTTGCCAGCAGCCCCCGGTTCATTGCCCTGGCGGATGCGGCCTATCGCTCGCAGGACGCCCAGCGGGAGCCGAGCCTGTGTTTCACGCGGGCGCCGGACGATCCGCAGGGCCGAGGAATGATCATTTACCGGGTTCCGGATGTCGGGTCGCCTCGTCTCGCCGCCGCCGCGCATGTGCTGATCGGTCGCGAGCTGAACGCCGGGACCGCACTGGCGCTGTCCGTCGGCTGGCCGCACTGGACATTCGCCGGTGCAAGCCAGCCGTTCGGACGGCTGGGTTGGACGGGGCTGAAGAACGACGCCCAGCAGCGCAACCTCGAGCTGGAGGCCCGTGCCCGGGCGCCGGAGCTGGAAGTGGAGCTGACGCGGTTGGTCGACGCGTTGCTGCGGGTCGGGACCGGTCGGCTGGCGGTGATCAACCATCGGTCGGATCCGGCTCTGTTGCTGGCGGGTGCGCGGGGGATCCTGCGGGATTTCGTGTCGGACGACTGGACGTTCTCGACGGGCGAGCCGGCGCAGAAGGCGGGTATCCGGATCACGTTCATGCTGCCGGACGGCAGCGTGACGTCCGACGCGCACGTCGATCTGAGCGCGGATGGCGAGTGGTCGTCCGGCGCGATCTCGGTGGCGATTCTCGTGCGCGCCTTCATGAACTCGATGGACTCCCGCTCCTGGTCCAAGCAACGGACCGACCTCAGGATCAATGACATCGACAGCCTGCTGGCCTGGGCGTCCCAGGGCGCGCCGTCATTCGAGGCCGCCCTGCAGGCCGAACGGGAGGCGCATGCGGATACCTCCCGGCAATGGGACGCGCAACGGCGCGACTGGAAGGTCCAGGTGGCGGAGCAGGCAGCCGAGCGGCAGCGACTGACCGACCAGGTGCAGGAAGCACACCGCGAACGCGAGGCTGCTGATGAGGTGGCCACCGATCTGCAGGGGAAGCTGTTCGCCCGTGAGCAGCAGGTCGATGTCCTGCAGCACGAGATCAGCAGGCTGAGGTCGGCCAATGCCGCGCTACGGCGGCACCTGGAATACCCGCCCGGGTGGGAGGGCGATCCGTCGCAGGTCGACGACGTGGACGTCGAGGGCGATACCGACGTCGAGGGCGACGTCGAAGGCGAGGAGGGGAGCCCGGTGAGCGGGTCCGGAGTCCCGGAGCCGGCGCGGCCGCGAGTGCCGTCCGCGAGGCGCAACCTGCAGCTGATCGCCGTCCTCATCGTCGCCCTGATCGGCGTGCTCGGGGTGGCGGTGGCCACCGACGTGCTGTGGTGACCCTCGCGCGGGAGCGTGCGTGGGCGTTCACGGACAGGCGCCTGCCCGTGAGTGCGGCGCTGGTGGTGAGGACGGGGTTGTTCGCGCTCACTCCGGCCACCATCGTGATGTTGCTGGTGGCCGGGCTGCGCCACCACCGGCCGGATCTGCGGGTGCCGCCGGCGTCCATGGTGGTGCTGCTCGTCGGCATGAGCGCGTGGATCGCGATGCTCGCGACGGGGGTGGTGTGCGCGCGGGTGGCCGCGGCGTCGCCGGGTCGCGATGCGGGGGAGGGCGAATCTGAGCGGCTCGCCGTGGCCCTGGTGGGTGGTGTCTACCTGCTGGTGGCCTTCGGTGTGCTGGTGTGGCTGCGGTTGGCGGGCGCCGGTGCGGGCACCCGGTATCCGCTCACGGGGGTGGTCCGCCCGCTGGTGGTGGCCACGGGTTGCCTGCTCGTGCTGCCCGTGCTGGTCCACCTGGTGCGGTCGCGGTCGTGGCCGGTCATGGAGGATCAG
>Ga0157379_10001772_pt1 | contig 17811 bp, 15 predicted proteins | sample S25metaG_FD_121802 | JGI IMG/M metagenome (GOLD analysis project Ga0157379, IMG submission 121802) | Switchgrass rhizosphere microbial communities from Kellogg Biological Station, Michigan, USA - S2-5 metaG | ecosystem: Host-associated > Plants > Roots > Rhizosphere > Soil | place: USA... | reverse complement strand
TAAAAGGATAACAAACATTTGCAGTCGTGACAATGTTTGGCCACCAAGTCTCTGTCGGAAAGACGAGGAATTCGCGAAGGAATCTGTTCAGCCTACTAAGCGAAACCCATACGATCCCTGCATGTTAGAAGCGTACCCGGCGAAGCCGTAGCCTAATAATTGAGAAGCCAATAACATGAAAATAGCCAAACCCGCATTGAGCTTCTTGTTGTAGAAGAGGTCATCTACCGCAATGATTTCTGATGCTGTCGCTGACACAGAGGCCGTTGAACACCTAGCATTGTTTTAAACATGGATACAATCAATTACAAGGTTTACTTACATGATTATTAGTCCTACCCAAAGAGATGTTTGATCTACTTCCGTGCTATCGATTATCTTTGAGCTCACCTGTATGTTCTTTGACTGATGGCCTTCTTCAATAGAACTCAGGATAAGACGATTATACTACTTACTGTTGAATGGCCCAGGATTGAGATAGCGAAACCATCCACGAGTTGGAACGAATGCTGCCATGAGATTTCCAAGGACATACGAGACCAAGAGTAAAAAGAGTTGGGCGACACTTGAGATAAAGACATTGACCAACACTCATAGAAACCCTTCCAGCACTCGGGCTTACCTAACTGTCTGAGGTTTGAAACTACAGTATTTCAGCAAGAATAGGATGGTTATGTCTCGAATCTGCTGTCTACATACTAATATATCTGGGCCAACACACTCCCAAAGGCACTCAAACCAAGACCGAGGAACCAGAATCGAAACGTCAAAGCCGGTTGAGAAGGATCATCTTGGGTGGATAAGACCTATCCAAGGATAAAAACTTGTAGATGCGGACAGAGGATTTCGTGGGGACTAACCTTCACTGCGACATCTCTGGCATAGTCAGTGACAAGATAATCCCTATCCTCCTTTCCATCTTCGGACCCATTTCTTTCCAGCTCTACCACATCGGTGGCAATGTCTATACCCTTGTCTGATTTACTATCCGTCTTCTCGCCAGATTGGAAAGTCGTGCTGTCCATCTCTGCAGTGGGGGAATTATCAGGGGAGGGCGAGGGAAGAAGCTTTCCTGGGCTTTTATATTTATGGATTTCATAAGATATACCTATAGGAGATTTTCAACTTTCCATGTATATCTTTCGGAAGCTTAGGATTACATCCTCATTCGTGGAGAAAAGATCATGAGTATCACTTGAATGTCTTCGAGTGAAGTTTACGGCAGAGTCCCGAGGGGACAGATAAGCTCCTAGATTTAGAGTTCCAATAGTTCAAAATTTCAGACTAGATGGAGCATATCTGAGCTGCAAGGTTGCTAGCAGCTGAGGTCGGAATAGACTGTATCCCCCCAGAAGGATGGTGAGGTGGCGTCTTAGAAAAGGTACCGAAATATTATAGAGCTTGGGCGGGTAGCATATTGTAGCCTCCAAGTTTGATTTGTGAACCTGACACTGAGGTGAATGAACTGTTGCTATAAACTTGATAATAGCATCACATGGGAGAAGAAACCTCGAAGAAGGGACGCCGGACCGCAGGCTAGAGAAGCCCTGCAACGAGGTCTGTGGAAGGTAGTGGTCTGGTAGTAGAGCTTCTCTTCGGTAGAGTGATTAGAAATAGTCGGTGCGAAACTTCGAAGACAGGTGGGATCGATTAACACAATGCACGGATGCAGTCCAAACCTGAAGGATAATTTAAAACCTCCTTAACAGAGATGTAACAATTATAACACAGGATATGCAGGAAGATAAACTCTACTCACAGCTTTTGGAAAAAATGCGGCATTGGCACTGATGGAACGGAATTATAGCAGAACTTCAGCGCTTGAGCTTTGAACAATCCACATTTGGCATGCGGTTCAAATTACCTTTGAATCATCTTCGGTGGTCTGTGAACAAGAATGAAATATCCAGAGAGAAAAAAACACGGAGATGTCTTGAAGAGATAGCACCGATGTGTGTGAACAGCGGCTGTGCAGCTGTAGGGAGCAAGTAAAACATGAGGTTAGCGAGTGGTTGTGATGTAAGCGCCAAGCTAACCGCGTCCAAAACATTGTCCTGACGCTTCATTCGTGCGTGTCGTCGCTGGCAGTATCCCGCTCTAATAGCGGCGACGACTTATCCCAGTCGCTTCTGGGAGTTTAACGTTGAATTGTAGGCCGTAGCATGCCATTACTCTCTACAAGGTATGGCCATGGCAAGTCCTACTCGGTATGTTTATTCGCCTCTGAATTGTGAAGTAAGCATAATAACACAATGTGTAGTACTCAGGAAACGCGATTGCATCATCTTCTAAACATTCAAACAACTATAACGACACTGCCAATGGACAACAGTCTCATAGGAAGCTACGCCCATGGTCACGGAAACCACCGCCAAGAGGAGATGAAGGCGATGGAAATGATATGCAGAACGACGGAGGTGAAATTTCGCGCGTTGCATCTCATACTGGAGAATTACAATACGAAACCTCTGATGAAGGCCACTCTACGTTTACGTTTGGACGGGCTTTTGATCTCACCCCAGACCCATGGCCATGTCCCAAGCCTGATAGTCTCCCCTCAATAACTAATGCTCCGCCCTCATATCACATTGCGTACACTCTTACGAATCGTGTCGGCCCACGTTATTATCGTAATCTTCACTTACGACCCCAAGATCATGCTGCCTTAAGGGCCCTTCACAACCCAGAGGCCTTTTCAACCCAGTTTCCTCCCATTCCCGCTCTTCCTCCTGGCTCTCCTCCTTTACGAACTGTTACATTAAGCCGTCCTAGTCTTGGAAACTGGGAACAATCATCATCTCTAAGCAAATACTCAGAGGATGACCCAACGTCACCTGGCCCAGGGTCGTCTTCAGGCAGTGTGGTTGGATCGGGAACTAGCACTACGACCAAGTTCGCAAGTGCCAGTTTGGCAGCTCTTGTCGACTCTATGGATGTGTCGAACCCTTATGGTACCAAGTTCAGACATGATTCGCCGTACGATCTTGGAAATCGGAAGGGAAAAACACCAGATCGAGGATCCTCCCCTTGGAAAGCTAGTTCCTCTCCGTCACCTTCTACCACAGACGTATGTCTTTTTATAAATTGAACTTCATGACTTAATACTTATTTAACCATTCGATATAGTTATCACGGCCACAGGTTCGGAGAAAGCAAGTGCCGTCGCCACTTTCTCAGTCCACTTCAGCCGTCAACGTCAATGAAGTGGAGTCCGGAACTCATATTGGGAGCATAGGCGATGGTCATGCTCAGGATTCTCCTGCTCGCAGATCGTCCATGGAGTCTGACGGCTCAACACGATTAGCAATCCAACACCATATTGCTGGTCTAGACATCCCGGATGATTCTCCCAAACCTTCCCTCTCAGCATCTCCTTCACCAATTCCTCCCACAACCCCAGAACCTGTTGTCGTTCCTGATAGGCTAACGGCACCCAGCCCGAGTGGGGCGAAGGTCACTCGGAAGCTTTCTAAAACTCGCCCTTCCAATGCATCTATGCAATCTCTTGCATTGTCAAGTCATAGTCAACAATCGACAGAGAAGATGGGCAAGCGAGGCAGTTTCCTCAGTCGTTTCACGAAACGGTTCAGCATTACTCGTAAGACTGATCCTCAGTCAGTCGGACGAATAGGTGGTTCTTTTGATAAAGGGAAAGAGAAGGAGTCCGGGATACCTAATGGGATTGCACCTGTAAGGTCATCCACTGATCCCGGAATTGGTTCTGCTCCGTTGTTGACGACACAACCTTCCACGGGTGCTGCGTCTGCTTTTTCCGCACCATCCTCGGCACCTCAGAATCCTTCAACAGATAGGGATGTCGAGCTTGATCCGCCACCACCTCTAGGAGACCATCGAGAGAGTGTTTCTAGTATTGATGCATGGCGGTTAGGAAAACTGACGATTGCTAATCCTGACTTGCCGACTGGATCAGACACAGATATTTCTACTGGAGTCAACGCGGAAAACCGGACGCCCGTCCCTCCGATATGGACGTTGCGTGACATCGACGACCCTGCTCCATCCGAGATTATTGAAGGAAATCATGTTACTGTGAGTTCGGACATTAATCCGCCAGAGGCTTTCGGTGCAGCAGAACAAACTCAGCGCGTTTCTATTGCTGAAGACGTAAATGATCGTTCCTCTATACGTGTCGAGTCAGTTGCTCCACCAGTGGCCGTCGAACCCAATGCGCGTTCTTCCCGTATCGAGACGAATTATCGAGCGTCAGCGCACATGGGTTTGGACCCTCGCACACTTGCACAGAGTAACCCAAATCCTCGATACTCTAATGTTGTGAATTCAAACGCGAACCATCGTCTATCTACTCGGCCGATTTCTGTCCTTCACACGTCCCCATCCTCTGATCCCTCGCCAGCTCGTCGAGATTCTGCTTTACCTCCTCTTCCCCCAGTGGTTAGGGAAAGTATAGCCACCGATCGGACCACGGTCAACGAAATGCCTCGAGAGTCGATGTACGTGTCTCCGCAGCACAAATCGCAGCCTCCATTGCCTCCGTCTGAGTTGCCTCCTATCCCACCTCCCAGGAACGAAGCCGTTTCTCATGCTAGGTTGTCGTTCAAAGACGACGGCCCAGAATCGATTCTCTTCTCTATTCCTCCTCAAGAGAAACTTGTTCCTCAGGAGCCTGCGCCTTCTACCCCATCCAAAGCATCCTCTTCAGATCGTGGGCCTCCAGAATCAGTTCTCTTCTCTCCCAGACCCAATCAAGTTACGGCCATGCCCTTAATGGAGTCTCCCATTTCCGAACCTATGTCTCCTACAAGTCGGCTGGGACATACCTTCCTTGTCGATGTTCCTGTCGAGGGTTCCCTGTATATCCGTACTGGTCCAGGTGGTGGTTCAGCGCCGCCTGTTGAAAAGCCCTCTTTACCACCTCCAATCCCTCCCAAATCTGTCATCGAAAAGTCTGTTCCTCCCATCCCCTCGTCTTCTCGCAGCTCTTCATCTAAGGAGCCTACGATCTTCACTTCCCTGTTCGCTTCTCCGTCGCGTCCCCGACGGACGTCTGATTCATCGCCCAACGAGAGCAGCAGCTCGCATGCTCATGCAACGTCACCTCCGCCTACAACCCGCCGTGAAAAGCATTCCCGGACATATTCGCATTCGCCAGAGAAAGCTTCCCCTGCTATGTCCATCCGACCAGGCTCCGAATCTCCTGACAAGATGGGACGAAGTGAGCGCCGCAGGGAGCGTGATGCTGAATATGACAGACGACGAGAACGGTTTGAATTGGGGGATCAAAGACAGCCTGGTAGGAGTTCTCAAGATCAGCATCGTGATCGGGACAGGGAACTATATAGTCCCGGTTCTTCCAACCGCGTGTACGAGAAGGGATCGTCGGATAGGGATAGGGAAAAGGAAAAGGAAAGGGACCAACGACGGGGACGCGATCATGAGAAGTCGAGTGGTACACCTGCGGATGATAGGGTTGAGCGAGAGCCGCGACGGGATCGCGATTACTTTGGTGATGGACGAGGACACGAGAACATTAGGGGCGAGGGGGAAGGGGAGAAAGTCAGAGAAAGGGAGAAGGAAAGGGAGCGGGAGAAAGAGAGAGAGAGAGAGCAGGAAAGGGGAAGAGAAAGAGAAAGAGAAAGAGAACGGGTGAAGGTGAAAGAACGGGAACGAGAAAAAGAAAAAGAACAGGAACGAGAGAGGGTGAGGGTGAAAGAACGAGAGAGAAGACGGGAGAGGGACCGAAAAGAGAGGGAGGAGAGGGATCGAAAAGAGAAGGAGGAGAGAGATCGGAGAGATCGAGAGGAGATCGAGAGGAGGGAACACAAAGAGCGGCGGGAAAAGGAGGAGAGTGAGCGGAGATCGAGAGAAAAGGGACGAGAACGCGAAGAAAAAGAAAGACGAGATCGGGAGAAGGAGCGAGCGGAAAAAGAAAGGAGAGAGAAGGAGAGAGAAGAGCGGGAGAGAAGAGAGAGGGAACGGCAGGAGAGGGAGAGGAGGGATAAGGAACGAGAGGAGAACGAGAGGAGGGATAAGGAACGAGAGGAGAACGAGAGGAGGGATAAGGAACGAGCGGAGAACGAGAGGAAGGAAAGAGAGAAGGAGAGGGAAGTAAAGGAGAGACGTGAGCGCGAAAGGGAGTGGGAGAGAAGAGAGCAGGAAAAGCAGGAGACGGAGAAGCGGGAACGGGAGAGAAGGAGAGAGCGAGGGTTAGCCAGGGAGAATGAAGAACGAGAGAAGGCTCTGCATGAAGGGCGCGAAAGGGAACGTGAAAGGGAAAGGAGACGGGGGAGGGAGGAGTCGGATAGGACTCAGCCCCACGAGAGGGACAGAGACAGGGATGACACCGCACGAAGGCTAGGCAGTGAAAAGGATCGACCACCGAGAGATGGGGACAGGAGGCAGGATAACTATCGTGTTCGAGATGGACGACGGTCTGGACATGACCCCGATGACGACAATGACCGGGATCGTACACGGCGTAGAGACTTAGAGCTTCCTGTGGAACGAGAGACGGAGAGATATCGACTCGTCCCTCGAAGGCAGGCTTCTTCAACATCCGAGAACGGCCCTGCCAATCCAGCTTCCGCAGAAGATCTTGTAAGGGCCCATGGCCGTGACTGGGAGCTTGTCGAGAGCCGGAGGCTGCGGAAGAAGAGTCGTGACGAAGAATCATCGACCCATAAAACTCGAGCAGAAGAGCGTGTGATCCCTGTACCATTTCCCAGACGTTCCAGCAGCAGTAGTAGCGAAGACTCTCCTCGGCGGGTTGAACGCCGTCGACCAGATTCTCGTACGCCTCGGGAAGGATCTACTACATGGGGTCATTCTCTTGGAAATCCTACCACGTCCACACGTCCTTCTCGCGTCCGAGCCTCAAGTTTAGAGGTCCCTCATTCTCCAACAAGTTCCCGTCCAACTCTGCCAGTTGCCAGTTCCTCTAGGCATATGGAAAGTAACGGTTACCTTGCGCCATCCTCGTCCAACCCAGCCAGTATTCCCTCAGATCCACGCGCACGTGTCCGTTCGTCACAGACGCAACGTCCCACATCCGGAATGCCTTCTCCTGCGACAACACAACTCAAAGCCAAAGAGGCTTGGGAACATGATCGGATGTGGCGAGGTCAAAGTATGGCATTCGACACCCACACGACAATCCCCACGGCTGCCGCGGCTCCTGGTGCTTGGGGTCTTTCTGACGTTGGCGCGAACCCATATTTCGCTGACCAATATTACTCCCAGCAACCACCAGCAGCACTTCATGGTTCAGCCCTTCACGGTTCAGCCTATACGTCCTTCATGGTTCAACCATCGTGGGGTTATCCCAACTATGAAGCTCCTCCTGAGCCGATCCAACCATTCACCCTCAAAAAGACTGCCAATCCCCTGCCCACTCCCCCTCGCGTCACTGGTTTTAAGCCGCACGATTCTTCCGACTAAATTTTACGCTTCTCAATATGCGTTTTCTTTCATGGATTCACTTTCCTACTGCATTGCCATCAATCACCCATTCATCTGCATATTCATCCATCCAATGCTCATATTTTTGGCATATATTCTTTTGTTTTTTTCAAAAATTTCATCTGTGCTTTTGTTGTATTTTCATGGGTTTTTGTTCCTATCTTCTAGTGTAGTCATGCGGACTTTTTCGTTTGTCTATGGGCCCTTGCTTATTTTATTCATTTGTGTAACCATTCACCAAGAAGTCGGCGATGCACCTTAGAATTGTAGTGACCATTAATCTGTTATTTATTCAAGAATGTACCTGCATTTCTTCACGACATTTGAACCGGCATTTTCATCCAACTTTTGAACGTTCTGAATAAGCGATACAATTTATTAGAAAGGCCTACATTCCGCCTTAGTTTTACCAATAATGCAAGAGTAATTGAGACGAATCTAAACCCTCATAACTCTCCAGGTATGCTCATATCGTTTATGAGTCGGAGTCCTTTCACGTGCCACACGGCTTTTCCACTCAGCCACAGAGGACTCGATCACCACGTTCCCTTTCCCAAATACCTCTTCCCATAAAGCTTTCCAGCTCGTCGGAGAATGTCCAAAGGCCATAAACCCTCTATCTGACCATCGTAATCCACCTTCGTTGTTCTCTTCTGCATCTTGTACGTCCAGTTGACAGCCTACTATCATCGACCCAGGAAGGGGAGAAAGCAGGCTTGCAATGAGATGTGCCAGATCGCGCTGTTGCTCCTTTGAAAAGAGGTGGAAAAACCATGCGGCGTGAATGATACTGGCATGTCCACGAAGCGGAGTGAGACTGTCGAGATGCTTGAGTGAAGGGGGTGTCGATGAGACTGGGAGGGTTTTATCATGGGACAAGAAGGCTGAGTCAAATACGTCTCCTGCAATGAAAGGGACGGGATATGTCTCAGCATTGGTGTGATACAGACTGTTGGCAATCTCGCAGAAATCTAAGCCAGAAGATATTAAGAATGGGACTCTTAGGAAGCTATTGAAGTTCGACTCACCTCCTTGAAGATCGGAGATAATAACATTTTCTATCGGAAATCCATCTGATATTAATCGACGAGCATCGTTACCAACTAATAAAGGGAGTCTGGTTCAGCTAATTATGGTTTCCGAAAGGCTTTAATACTGACAGCAGCAGGCGAGATCTAGATATATTGCTCCAGCTCTCTCCCTTCCTAACTTGAGGATATCGTTATAAAATGGATATCTCGAGATTCTATAGCTAGATAAAAAAATTCAGTTCTTGACTGGAGTATTATTGAAACATTTAGGATACATACGTGATAAAGTCGAACCATGCGATACATGGGTAAGGATAGACCTATTCGATTGGTGTTCTATCAGTGAAAAATCCTTAAAGAATGAAGTCGAGCGTGCCCCACAGAATATGCATCCTTCTGTATTTTCAGAACATGGTTCTTCAACAACTCCTTGTCATCGATCCCCGTAAGCTTTTTCAGAAGTTCCAGATCATCTGGGGTGGGATTATAGGAGGAGGGATCGATGGAGAACTGTGGAATATCTACGTGATTTGGACTAAGGATACCCATGAGTGGTAAAAAATAAGGAACTCTTTTTTTCTAAGGAAGAGAATGGACGGTCAGTCTCTATTTAACTGCATCGCCTGGGATCTGAAAGCTTATCAATAACTTGAAGATAAGTAGTGCATCCACTAGCTCGGGGATTGGACTTTTTGCATGCCACGAAGTCCACCCCTTGCTTGACATCATGGTGGCTATGTTTGAATAACATCGGACTGCCGGAATTACCGATTTTATTCTCTTGCCGGGACATATTTCCCCTGAAAATGAATTAATCTTTTCCGTGCATAGAATATCGATAAGGTTAATAATGAATAATGAATTTACTGAAATATTCAGCCAGTAAACCTAGAAGATAGCAAGTCAGTCGAGATGACCATTTGATGACCATTTCTTACGCTTGTATCGCTTCGGGACGCTCACCATCAACGGCAGCGAGCATTCCTCCGAACTTCCTGTGACAAGGAAGTGCGTGTGGCAGCACTCCTCCTACATCGGCAAGCCGCCTTTCCCCTTGAAGTAAGTGGGAAGTGGGAACGACTGTCCAGAAGTGTGTAAGGCTGGAACACGAAATCCCCGAAGATTAACTATGGTCACAGTCTTGTAATACTCCATATCAGCCAATACATTTTCACTGGATTCATTATGCCAAGAGTCGCTCCCACATCAAGTAACGTCGATTGCATCTCCACTTCTCCCTCCTTGAAAACGCCATCTTTGCCTGACCACGACTCATTCCATGTTTTGGGTGAAGAGGGAAAGGTGCGTCTACCCTGTTGGGTAATTATTACACCATCCTTTCTCTCTTCATCATCGGGAAGACCCAGGTGCGCTCCGGCGACTATGGACCCTGGAAGTGGTAAGAGAAGATCGGAGAGTAGTTGGCCTAGTTCTCGTTGTTTATCAAAGGGAAAGAGGTGAAAAAATGCCCCTGTGTGAATTATAGATACTTGGCGCTTTAATGGCGACAAGGAGGTGAGTGAAGCCAGAGGAGGGTGCAATTGAGGAAGGTCAGAGGGAATACCAGGAGAAAAAAATGTTGGATCAAATATGTCTCCTTGAAGAAAAGTAACTGGGTATATTTCTGGCGTGGTCTTAAAGAGCTTATGCCCAATATCCCAAAATTCTACAGAAGTAATAAGATTGGTGAGAATTCAAAAAGAATGAAGGTTTTGTGAACCTTTATGCAGATCCGCTCCGATCACGTTCCCTAAAGGGTATCCATCTAGGGTCAATTTTCTGATATCATTTCCAACTACAGATATATATTAAATTCCTTAGTGGAATGTTTCAAATTGAACACCTACAGCCACATCCTAAATCCAAGAAAAGAGCTTTGGGCCGTTCCTTTCCCAGCCGGAGGATTTCCTTGTAAATAGGGTATCTGGTAACCTTAAATCTAATCGTTTTGGTGAGATCATGTAAAGGGAATGTGAGAAGAGGCCATCGCACGTTAAGAAGCCAAAATATCGAATACAGCCGTAGGGGAAGACCTTTAATACATATACGAACCGGTGTTAGTTCTGGCAAGGCCTAAGTGGGCAGGATGAAACGCTCCACTTCACTTACAGAATATGCCTCTGTCTGAACCTCGATTGCATGTCGCTTTAGGTCCTCTTCATCCTCAATGCCAGTCAACTTCTTCAGTATTTCCACTTCAGCCTCCGTTGGTGAGTATAGAGAGGGATCCAAAGGAAGACCATCAGACATATCGGGATTGCTCATGGTAGTAACTCGTAGACAAAGCAGAGCAGCAGGATGGCAGAGGCAGAGGCAGACTTCCAGACGACTGATGCCTGTGCATGACGTGACTGCTATCTTTGGATGAGTGTACGCTTTAGGAGTCTGAGTTTACGGAAACCAAGCTCTCGTCAAAACGTTCTGCGCATACAATGCGAAAAGTCCCAATTCCATCTAGGGTATCCAGGGTTTGAATTTGGCACTAAAGGATAGAGTGTCTTGTTAATATAACAAAAAACTGTACAATTTGATAGACTTTCCTTGGACCATTTTAGAAGTGGCGCTTCCCTGTGAGAAACTTTGCTATTTGCCCTCTGTTATATTGTTCTGAAATTATGAGAGCAATAGAATAAAACGGCCATAATCACAGAAACCTTCAGGTAAACGCAAATATCAGGTCAGTATGTCGAATTCCAAGAGATGTAGCCAAGTGGTTTTTAGGCGATATTTCTTGGAATTTACAAAATCGACGAGAAAATGGAGAAATCATATCGTGGTATGGTAAATAAAGAAGAGATGAGGAAGAGGGGGGTATCACCTTCGAATCACCTTATACCTTCGCACTTTCCCTTCTGTCCGACTGAAGGAATGGGAATATTTTTTCGCAATGACGTCACTCGATTTCGCCACAAGCAAACCATAATAATCACGAATTTGGAATTCTCCTTACCAAACTGAAGCTAGCGTCCCAGAAGGGGTCTTGGATTGGATAAAAGATGCCACCAGATGTAAATATTTAGTATTATTCGAGCTGAAATTACAGTCTAAAGATGGAACGGAAAGGCAAGATGAGAAATTTTGATGGTGATAATGGGGAAAAAGGGAAGTCCTCATCGGAAGAAAAAATACAGTATCGGAAGAACGCGTCGAAATGCGTCCGTTCGATGGGAAATTGAATATCGAAAGCGGTTGGAATATGAATGAGAAAGAAAGGACATGCGACCACCAATAAGCCATCATGAAAAGCCGCCACCCAAAACAAGGGAAGAAGACATCATCGCTTCCAGAGAGCTGATTTAGTCACCGCCTCCCGTACGTTCAATAATGGCAACAATCCCATACGCTGCGCCCGCCGCACATCCACCAACAAGCAACATACTAATTGCGCCCCACGCATATCCTTTCACACCACTACCAGCTCCAGTGACATGAGCCTTGACAGCGCCGAAAGCGAGGAGGACAATCCCTGTGACGACGCAGCTCCAAATCAGGCCCTCCTTGGCGTAGGGCGTGAAGAAGTATGGAAGGAGAGGAACAAGGCCACCGACCAGGTAGCCCATGCCGATTGTGAATGCACTGGTGTAGAGGCGTCGCGTGGGGATTTCTTCGAGTCCTTCGCCAAATTTGAGAAGGAAGGGAGTCAGACCGACGGTGGTGCTCCATTTCAAGGCCGCGCCGTCTTCGATTGAGGTTGAGGAAGAGGAAGAGCCAGTTCCGCCAGAATCGATTTCGACTTGACGGAGACAGTGGGCAACTTGGCGGGAGAGCTTTTCGTCGACTCCGACAGGTCCGAGGACGGCGTGGACTTCGCGCTCCATTTCGCCGGCGCAGGACCGGAGGACGCGTGCGTTGGTAGCTTTCTGGAGGAAGTGGTAGTGGTCACGTTCGGATTGGGATGCAACTGCGGTGAACAAAGAAGAGTATGTTAGATGGTATAGTATTGGGGTACAGACCACGTACGGAAACCACCAATACCCATTGAAATGGCTCCTGCGATAAGTTCCGCCACACCACCTACGACGACGAGCCTTGATTCTCCCAAACTTGAAAGACCAGCAGTCAACGCAAACGGCACCGTTAATCCATCTGAGAGCCCAATAACACTGCCAGCACATCAACCCATTCCTCAGTCAAGTCATTCATCCCTCAAAAGCAAAAAGGCACTCACACATCCCTGACAACCTCTGGTGAAACCAAATGCCTGTCATCTTCATCCTTGAGCTCCTTGCAACATACTCCGTCCGGTCGACCATGTCTATCACACTTGGAGGGTAAAGGTGCATCTGCCGGCGACGACAACGCCCAGATGGGTGGCTTATTGCCTGTGGCGCCGTTGGACGCGTGATCACGCTTTGGTAAAGGCACAGAAGGTGCCGGGCCTGTCGCTGTCGCTGAGGATGAAGTCGATGTTGAGGACGACGACATGGTGGAGAGAGTGGAGAGAAGATTTCGCGGGTGGACCGCATATAGATGCCGTGCGATTATTCAGACTTGCCGGGTCAACAGGATTGGTCAGACTACGATTGTCATACTGTCATTGTTATGGATGACTGTGGGTGTTTATGACCAAGTTGAGGCTGTGTAAAGAGAGCGCTCTTTGCCAGATCTGAATAACATAGCCGGTAGTCTTCGAAGTTGCTCCGCTCTTTCTCCCTCGTTTACCCCCAAACATAGAACTTCTATAAAAATTAATTTACTGAAATTTTATAGAATTTTTTTGTCACCCGACAACTATAAAATTCCACCTGCTGCAACCTCCTCGCTCAAAGGGATGCACTTGAACCCTAACAATTGCTCACCATCATCCTCTTCCTTTTCAGACCGCAATCTTCATCGAGCCTTTAATAAATCATCTCGTCGTTGTCTCGATGGAAAAGTGAAGAGAGAGGACACCCAGCGAGGCGGTGGTGCCCATGCAGATATCTGGAGAGGGAAGATCACGGGCAGACCTGGTCTAGTGGCCATCAAAATTCTGAGAGAATTTACTGGCATAGACAAAGAAAAGCTTCGTCATGTGAGCACCTACACCATCTATATGCATCTCACTGAACAGTCCATTCCATTAGCGATTATGGCGTGAACATTTTACATGGAGGTCACTCACCCACCCCAATATTCATAAATGTCTTGGATATACCTATGATTTCAGCCACGATTCGAGCCATCCAATACCTGCTTTGATATCACCATGGATGTCCAATGGTACACTCCGTGAATATGTTGTCAAGAACAAGAATGCCGATCAGATAGCACTGGTAGGTTGCGCAACACAGGAAAATCGCCCTGTCATTTTGATCCCATGCTTTGACATAGATGGTCGGGGTGTGTGAAGGCCTCAATTATCTACATTCACAAAGTAATCCTGTCGTGCACGGCGATCTCAATGGGGTATGATACATTCCGATCGGATTAAGGGGGATATACTGACACAAGGTGAATTTCTACATTAGGGAAACATCTTAGTTTCACTGGATGGAGCCCCATGTTTGACTGATTTTGGCCTTTCGCGAGTGATGGAAGAAGTGGGTTTCACGACAACCACCCCAACTGGAGGGACTACTCGCTGGATGGCACCAGAACTTTTCAAAAACGAGGATACCACAGTTTCGAGTGACGTTTGGGCCTTTGGTATGACCTTGTTGGTAATTCATAATTTTTTTAAATTACCAGTGTATAGTAGTTCTCACCGAGTTACCTAGGAAATCGTGAGCGGAAAATTCCCGTACTACAATATTGCGGTCAATGCCATCGTCATCTCAGAAATCACTGCGAAAACAATTCCGGAGCGACCATCGCTCAGTTTATCGCCTACGCTGACGGATCCCGTCTGGAAACTCTGTACTCGTTGTTGGAGTCCTCGACCTAAGGACAGACCACGTATCTCCACCGTCTTGGAAGCACTAAAATCCTGTATTCAGGAGGGGTTCGAAGAATCATTTGGGTTAGTTCATTTTTTCTCTTCTTTTTCCTCGTGAAGTATTGACTTAGTCGTTGTATAGAATGGCCAATTCCTATCTTGCCAAAAAAATTCCTGCATCACAGGATTCTTTAGAGGAAGAGCTGCATGACGATGCAAGTGTAGTCTCGAGCCTTGAAGAGCAGTTACTAGTAGCGTCCACGGAAAGTCTCATATTCCCTTTACGACAAGAAACTATGACGCAGTGGCAGTTCGATAATGAAGCTTGGGTTACTATTAGTAACTAAGCGTTCCAACGATTCCTAAAGTTTCGCAATAATCACTGTATTATTTGATTCGCAATGTTTCACATATTGTTATGACATTAATTCCTTAGAATTTAGCCCGCTATATCTCTTTTTTTTATGTGTCGAGATCTAGTGTACGGATAGTTACCGTGATGAAAATAATTATCCCTTCATTTTTCATGTGCAGTGCAAGAGAAGCGGCATAGCATTCAGAGCCAAACTACTACAGTCTTGCCTCTTTCGGAGAAAGCATAATGATCTTAATGACGCATCGTAACTGCTTTAGCAGCAGCGTGAGAGTCTGGCACAGTTGACAGTGTTACTAACACTTCTTTCTACATATGCGTCGGAGAGTATGAGCCACAGCTCTCTTAGACCCTCTCTATCAACAGCTAAACTCCCAACGTTGCCTTATCTCAGTGTTGAGAATTATGGAAAATGTCTCGGGCCCTTCAGATGCCTTTGCTCATTCGTCTCCCAAGTGCCTCGATGACAAGGTTTCACTGTTAGAGACCTTCCCGCGAGCGGGTGGTGCCCACTCTGATATTTGGATGGGCAAGCTTGATAATGAGACTGTGGCCATTAAAATCCTCAGAACAGTGACGGGAGTTGATAAACAGAAGTTGTACCAGGTGCGCATAATTCGTTAGTTGTTATACTCGACGTTCTTAGTTACCACCAGTCTTGATAAACAGCGATTATGGCGTGAGCATCGGGCATGGTCGTCGCTCCGCCACCCGAATATCCATAAGTGTCTGGGATATACGTATGATTTTACTCAGCAAACAGTACATATCATACCAGCTCTCATATCGCCATGGATGACGAATGGTACCCTCCGTGATTATGTTACGACAAATAGGACGGAGGAATTAGATCGAATAAGACTTGTGAGGCTGTTGTCGCATTTAATTGCGCTTTTCACTTAGTCTCTCTCATGCAGATGATAGGAGTTGGTAAAGGACTGGGATATCTTCATTCACAACGTAATCCCATCGTCCACGGGGATCTAAACGGGGTATGTACAGCCAAATGAATGCTTGGGAGCTTTAGTTAATAATGTAATTGACATTAGGGAAATGTTCTAGTGTCGTCAGACGGAACACCCTGTTTGACCGATTTTGGTCTCTCCAGAGTCTTAGAGGAACAGGGTTTCACAACTACCACTGCAACCGGAGGGACCCCTCGATGGATGGCTCCCGAATTATTTAAGAATCAGAAGACGACAGTCGCCAGCGACATATGGGCTTTTGGGATGACATTTCTGGTAAATCACTTTGCTATTCATGGGCGAACTATCCTTCTGAAAATTCTCAAGGAAATAGTCAGCGGAAAACTCCCTTATTATGATATTCCAAACAATATTGTTGTTATTTCAGAGATAGCCAAAGGGACACGACCACAAAGACCACCAGACACTTTGTCACCAGCTCTTAAAGATTATCACTGGAGTATATGCAACAGTTGTTGGGATAGACGGAGTAATATTTCAATAGTCGTCTCTGCTCTCCAGCGTTATTTAGATACACCGTTGGAACAGCGCGAAGCAATAAGGGCCAAACGGTACGTATATTTAATTGTTCACATTTCTTCGTACATTAAAGGATAAGTTGTCAGGAATATTCATCTTGCCATTATGGCAGAGAACAGGGCCCAGATGAAGGCCCAAGAAACCTTTCAATCGACACAGAACGAAGGACAAATAGCCCTTGATAAACGGGAGACTCTGACGAATTCCCGCGACGGAAATACGAGGCTCACGGGGTCCTCTGTGCGTCTCAAGAAATCTTCTAAACAATGTTCATTGTTTGTCCATGGCCTTTGTCGGAATGGGGATCTGTGTACTTTGGGGCGCCATGACAAGATCCAGTATTCTCAGGAGCACGATGAGTGGGCGGATGAATCGTCCTCGGATGACTTTGGATGGTCTTCATTAGACGATGAAGGCGGTTGAAGAGGTTTGAGGTGGATGTTTTAAATTATTTTAAGTTGCAATTTACACGGGTATGCGCGGGAAGGGAGAAAGGATTGGGGAAGATAGGGCATATCTGCAACTAGACTTAAATGTCGGCTAATGGAAATAGCTACAGCTTATTGGAGGTGGAGCCTTAACCGACATTAGCCGTAGACTTAAGTCTAGTTGCAGACATGCCCTGATATCGATGAATTTCTGCAAGGAGCTGGTGCAACGGATTGGCAAGGGACGCAAGAAATTTAGTCCCCAAATATTTATTATATTAAAATTTTCTCCACCTGTATTACCTGTATTTTAGTAGAAGAGCACTGCTCCATGATAGTCCGACATCAGTCGTGCTATGGCGTGTCCCAAGCAGGGCTTGCCACTTGAGCATACAGTAGCCCGTCTCTGGGCGTTCCTCCCAACCATTCTTCAAACCATTCACCTTCGAAGCTTTAGGTCTCTTTCTTCGGAACCACTAAGGTCAACTTAGCTAGTTATTCGCGTCTCTGACCGTCACGCGGGTTTTCCATTCCAAAGGTTCCCTCTCAAACATGCTCCAACTAAACTCCCAGCGATGTCTTTCCTACTACATAACTCTTCCGAATGCCTTTATGACCATGTTTCTAAAACGGAGGATTTTACACAAGCTGGTAGTGCACCTTCTGATATTTGGATGGACTCTTTTTGGACGTGGGAGACCATTACAGCGATTCCGAAAAACGCGGCCTTGTCCGGCGTGTGATTTTTGTATTTCTCAGAGGCGCCCAGTTTGATTAGACGCCCACTATGAATTTTCACTCAAGTCACTCATTTCTCAATTTCTCCTCAATGACGAGATTTGACCCTCCTCCATCTTATGAAGAGGTTAGTTATGAGCTATCTAGAAGTGATCCAGCTTCTGTAAATAGCTTTCTGATGGGACTCCAATTGGCAATAGAGGTACTGTAGATCCCTAATATCCATTTATGTGGCTATATGTGGACTAGTAGAGGTCACTAGGATCTCCTACAATATCAATTAGGATACCTGCCCGCACCAATGCTGTACCCCTATTGACAGAGGTGCAGGCTTTGAGCGGCCTATTGACAGCTCAGAAGATACTGTGATACTGTCCCTCCGCCGACTCCCACATCAGCTGGTTGCCCTTTCTTGAGGCTTCAACCTGACGAATCAGGAGAT
>Ga0157379_10001769_pt1 | contig 17845 bp, 25 predicted proteins | sample S25metaG_FD_121802 | JGI IMG/M metagenome (GOLD analysis project Ga0157379, IMG submission 121802) | Switchgrass rhizosphere microbial communities from Kellogg Biological Station, Michigan, USA - S2-5 metaG | ecosystem: Host-associated > Plants > Roots > Rhizosphere > Soil | place: USA... | reverse complement strand
CGGAAGGCCTGAAAAGAACACCCTGCATGGAGCATATACTACTTTCCTGATCTGTGGATGATGCTTGAAATATCAATTGGAATCACTTAGTGTTGCCTATGTTGAAATGTACTATTTTGCCACCCTACAAATTAACCAATAACCTTAATGGACAAATACTTTGTTTTTATCAACTATTAGAAAAATTTCCTTTTTAAAAGTATTTATTGTCAGCTTCGACATGGAGGAGAATTTTGAATGCTCCATGTTGACGATAGCCGAATGTAACCAAAAGTGCGCGATCCGCCCTTCCCACATTTCTCCACCTCATCCAAGGCAACACCCACATCCCGCCGACTTTATCTTATGCAATTGGTGGGTTTCGAATGTGTTTCAAAAATTACAATAACTAACACGAGTGTCCTCAACAGACTTATGAAAACTTTGACGAATGTTTATTCAATTTCCAGCCGATCAACCTGAATCGCGATTTGATCGCCACTGGACGTCCGTATAATAATCCTTTGCCTCTTTTCCCTCCTTCCTTTCCTTAGAACCATCGCGAATATCTTCAAAAGCTATCCAGCCCATTAGCGATGAAACGAATCTCTGGCTTTGACTCTTCGGACACTTATTCTTACACAATAGAAATGGAAACATTACCTCGCTATCAGTCCAGACGAATCCAAAATCGAAGGTAACTTTATCACAGAAGAAGACGTCCAAGAGCCATATAGTCTCGAAGAAACAAAGCGTGTTGTCAAGTGCTTTGCCAGAAGGACTTTAGGAGGTGCTACAGGTTACTGGGGCGTATGATAAAGCGATTGAGGAGTATAGGGAGACTATTAGGCAAATTGTTGGAGATGAGTTTGATCTTCCTCCAGTGGAGCGAGGAATGGTCTTTATATGAAGATGAAGATTTGGGAGAGACTTGGAGTGATGGAGTGTTGCAATGCAGGGTGTTTTTAACATAAGGAAAATGTCTCCCAGGTATGTACTTGATTCTTCTGAAATGCTATTAGCTAGTTCTTATTCACGATGGTCGATTAGGCTCTATATTGGTCCAATGAAACCTGCCTAATCTGCCGGAATAGCATTTCTTTTAACAAAGAACTGGAATTCGGCGAGCTCCTTCCGAACGACCTCTAAATCTCACATCTACTACAGACTGTGTAACAATCTCAGCTGCCTACGCCCCTGAAGTTGTCCAATATTTCACCGCCTGTGCCCTTTCCCTCGTTCGTTCGACAAAGATTTACAACTTCCTCGGAAATACGGGAGAAGCATTAGAAAAACGCTCCGGAGCGATCGGCTTCCTCCTTGACTGCTTCACAGGTGCGGGAGGACGGCTCGAGAATGTCCTCGGCCCCCGAGAGCTTATTTCAACTTTATTGACGAAGAGACATCCAGATCCGCAGAGGTCGTTAACGTTGGTGAACAAGGATCCTGTACTTCAGGGTGATGTGTCTTGGAAGCGGATAAAGCTTAGCCATGCAGCATATATATATAAAAGGAGGGGTTGCGCAAGTTTTATTTGGAACGGTATGCCGTTTCTTGAATCCAAAATACTATTTTTAGTTAATGAATTTTCTCCCCGAAAGATTGCCTTTACGTATTTGGAGGAGATACGAATCCAAAAACCATATTCAATCCGTATAATAGGGACTCGGATATCTGATACCTTGACCTTCGGAAAATGGATAAATGGCGTCAACTTCCGGATTTCCTTGTCCGTCGAGTTCTTCGGTATAACCCAGGCTATGGGTACACTAATGTCCAGATGGCAGTCCACGAGGACAAAGCTTATTTATTTGTCGGAACGTTTCAGTGGATTATTTTGACCTCAAGAAGACTCGATGGGAAGTCCTCCAGACAACATATCGAGGGCTGGGTCCATGGCCCCGTGATATTCCACCACTTCTGTGCTACACAATGCAGATTATACATGGTCACATGTATATCTTTAGTGGGGTATGTTCTGATACTGTAATGGGCTGCAACCTACTCTTGGATCTGGACATCCAGAAGCGGATTTGGCGACATTTAAGTGGTAACATCATTCCAACACCCAATATGCCTTTGCTTCCTGGGCCTAGACGAGGGGCCGCAAGTTGGGAAGACAAAGAAAAGGGAAAACTCAATATATAATATTTGGAGATATTGATAGAAACTGTGTGAGTGCAGTGGGACAGTATCTCCTTGGAGATAGAGAGGAGGATGTTCCTGTAATATGCACTATGCGGATTCGTGGAGTTGGGATATCGCCGCTGAGATGGACGAGGGAACGACTTAATGGGAACCCACCTTGTGTGCGGACAGATATGGCCGTTACATAAGTAAGTCAAATTCTCATATTTTATATCCCTCCAGAATTGATATTAATCCAGAATCCAATACTGAACCGTGAAATAGCTTTCGGGGGATATTCTCCCTACTTGCCTATGAGCCCCCCATGGTATCAAAAAGGCCTTATATCGAGGAGTCTACTTCGCCGACACATTCATATTTAACCTTGACATATTTTCCTGGAAACAAGTCCTCGCCCGCGGTTTCCCAACATACCGTGCTCTAGGATGTCTAGAATCTGGTCCAGCAACTGAAAAAACCTACTTATTTGGAAGATACACAGACCGTAACTTTGTCCCCGCTGGTAGCAACGCCTCGAGTGCGTTCAACAATATTTGGCATCTGAGGATTGATATGGAGGGGGGATTCCTTGAGGAAGTGGATATGGAGGAAGACTTAAAGACCGCGAAGGCAGGGCCGTGGCAGAGATGTTTCAATTTTGGGACCTGTGGGGATATGAAGGTACTGAAGAAATGTGCCGGTAAGCCCTTGGGATGTAAGCTCTCATCGAAATTTACATCAGTTTTTTTGAATAGGCACATGCAGAGGTAAAGCAGCCTTTTGCGATGCGACGTTCCAAAAAGAAGGTTAGAAAGAGCATAAAGAGCGACACAATTGCCGAAAAGGCTGAGAGAATGTTGGGTGAATTATTTTCCCTATTCGAATTTACCCCCTCGGATATGAGGACTCATAAATCCATTTTTAATTTGGTGGACATTTTTACGACTGAGAGACAGGGTTAGGAGCGAATTCAACATGATCCATGATCATACAATTTCTAAATGTCCTGCAATTTCTAATCCTCGCAAGCGGTCCGCTCAAACCTTTACTTGCACTTGAAAAAGCTGTGGTGACTCCAGTGTCCACACATGCGATTTTTAAATCAGGAAAATTCACAGGCAATCTAATTCAATCTCTGGCGGGTGACTCCTACCCGAAAATAATCGGATAATGCCTGCATATTTTGACAGAGAGAAAGTTAAAACAGTCAATTGGTTTTCAAATGAAAACGAGGTATAGATTAGGTTTTCCAACGGTTTTCCTTGGCGACGGGGGACATTAATGATGTTGGGAATCCTTGGAGCAAAGTTTAACGAAGTTTGATGGCACCGTCGGGGCTTGTTTTGGGCATACCATGTCCAAGCCATTTGGTAGGTTAGTGCCATGTTACGCCCGCCGCAGTCTTCTATTACCCTAGCGAGTAGAATATATAGGCGTCAGGTTTTTACGAAACAAACCCATCCACTTCCTTCCTCTCCTCCTCTATCTCGACTTCAAAGAGTCACTCCACCTTCCTTTAAGGCATTCAATTTTACCCAAACATGAAAACCCTCCCTTCGAAACTATCTGTTCTCCTGGTGTCTCTAGCGGTCGTCGCTCTATCGGCACCTTCTGCCTCACCAGCTGAAGTAGAATGCGATGGAGATAGATCGCTTGAAGACGGCGTCAAAAATTGGTGGATTTCAGGGTACAGTTGGCCCGTCCACCACACAAACCTCCCCCCTATCTCTCAAGTTACAGGTAACCGTCCAACTGTCTCTACCCTGGCTCCGGCGACAACCCCCGTCAAAACTACACCTCATTCCACTGCGTCTCGTCAAAGTCCTCCTCAACCTTCCTTTCCCCCTCTTCCCAGTACTACCAATTCGGTCGTTCGGGCCTATCTTAAATCCCACAACCAAATTAGGGCCGCTCATGCGGCAGCTCCTCTCACCTGGTCTGATGCCCTCGCTCACGCAGCTCAATCCTGGGCGAATAAATGCCAGACAAGACACTCAGGCGGATCCCTTGGATTTTATGGAGAAAATTTGGCTTGGGGTCCTGTTGGATTCAACGCCACTCAGGCTATCGATTTGTGGACAGCTGAACGATGTATGAAGTAGTTTTTGACTCATGAATAAATGAGGCCTTATTTATTTGTCTCCCAGCACAATATAATCCAAGAAACCCTCAGATGTCTCATTTTACTCAGGTGGTTTGGAGAAATACTTCGAAACTTGGATGTGCTTCTGCCGTCTGCCCCCGACTTCTAAACAATAATGTGAGGCCACCTATTGCTCTTCACAGATGGTTTTTCTCTAAATGCGGACTCTAGGCTGGTACTCTGTATGTTTGCGAGTACGACCCGCCTGGTAACTGGGCCGGACAATATTCGTACGTTGTTTTGCAACACAGAACCAATTGTATGCGATTCTGATAATCCTTCGGATATTTCTAGCCAGAATGTGATCATCTAAATGCATGTCTGAAGACTCACTTCGATATATCTCCCTATTTCTTGCAAAACTTCAACTGGAGCGATTTGACTCCTCTTTCTTTGTCTTCATCATAAATTCGACAAGTGTCGTTCCCAAGCTCTGTATGTTCCCAGCATGTTTTGAAATTGATTATGATCGGTCTACCTCTTTTCCTTGATACTTGGGCGAATCGCATTTGTCTTTACGTGATTCTGACGGTTGCATGGCAAGGCGTGGGAGGGGCTGGTTCACTTTCGGTCGAATGTTGTCCGGCTATTTATGCCACTCACCAGGAGGATATAACCATGGAGGAAGTGCACCACTCAATTACCATTCATTTCCTTAGAACGCAACCTCGTTTGTAAGGAATTCCAGGTATCTTAAACATGCGTGTGGGATGCGCCACTGTACTGTTTGGCTTTCTTGCAATACCAACTGCTGCCCAATTTCATCCAAAGATACCTGAGAAATATCCCGTGATTCCGAGTCTTCGAAGACAAGCAGAGATTTTGGATAGCTGGACGGTGAAGAGGTTCGAACATGTCCCTGAATTAATGGAAAAGAACGGGGTTGATGCATGGCTAGTAAGTCTCGATTAATTGCCTTCGGTACTTATCCACATGAAGCGAGTATGCAGATGAGTCGTCAGTGCCTCCTCTCATTCATTGCTGACTTATATTCAACTATCCCCTTCCAGAACGTGAACATGCAGAAGATACTGTATTTTGGTCAGTCAAACCAGCCACAACATTCGCCGCTCGACGCCGTACGGTCTACCTCTTTCATACGAATATATCCTCAGCCTTTCCTAATCCCCTTGTATGGGTTGATAACACTCCAAGTGTCTGGAGAAATCTCAGAGATACTCTTAAGGCTTTACAACCGCGTACCATTGCCTTGAACATCGATCCTGATCTTGCTTTCGCGGATGGAATGCATGCAGGGGAATTGGAACGCGTTAAGGAACAGCTAGGAGAAGAGTGGATGAAGAAAACTGTGAGAAGACCTATGCTTGCGGTGGAGTTTGTGGCAAGAAGGATAGATGAACAACTAGAAGCGTATAAATCTTTGATGAGCATGGCGTGGAAGATGGTAAGCGAGGCATTTAGTGAGAAGGTAATCGATGTTGGAGTGACTACTGCCGATGTAAGTAACATGATATTCCTGAAGGTTGAGAAAATTTATATTTCCCTTACTGTAGGATCTAGCATGGTGGTTCCGAGATCAAATTCAGGCCCTCAACGTCTCTACCTGGAATATGCCTCGTGTCTCCATTATCCGCTCCCCAGCTGTTGGGCCACACCATCCCCCTGGGTCGGTTTCCATCACTGAAGGGGATATGCTTCATGTGGATTTTGGCTTGACCTTCCTGGCTTTAAACACCGACATACAACATCTTGGCTATGTCCTTCGAGCAACTGAAGGCGAGGAGGACGTCCCTGAAGGTCTGAAAGAGGGTTTTAGGAGAAGCAACCGGATGCAGGAGCTAGTGCGGAAGACCATGGCTCCAGGGAAGGCTGGAAACGAAGTCTTGATCGAGTGTTTGAGTGAGATGAAAAACGAAGGGATCGAAGGCCAAGTGGTGAGGTTTTGAGGAATTAAATTGGTATTATATGTACAACTTATATAATTTCCAGTATTGCCACCCTATAGGCGAGTTTTTATATACGTTTCTACATGTTTTATTGACTCTTGTGTAGGTGATCGTGGACACGCTCCTGGGAGTCTCATAGGTGCGCAATAAATTTTCTAAAGGCAATGTTAGCTAACTTACGACCGGAATTTCAAAAGAATGAATGACCTCCCTTATTATGTCCCGGTTCTTGGAGATCTTCCTATTCTGCCAAAGACTTACTACAGCGTTGAACTTTTGGCTCGCCATTTTGTCCCAGAGTGGAATACGACAGTGGAATTTATGCAGGAAGAAAATGTCTTCTGGTCGGACGCAACTCAGGGATGGAAATGGGTATATGGAAGACAGGAGAAGTTCCATATCATTCGACAAAGGGAGATTGAGAGATTGTCCAGGCCCCCTTCATTTAATATCCAGGAAAGGGCTTGAATTAAGGTTCTTTCGTAAAGTATTTGACACGCTACATTCTTGTAGGGGTTGTCGTGACTTAAAATATACTATCAACAGGATATTCACTGATGAACGATAGTTACATATGTGCATAAATTTCTAAAGATTAACGCGTCTGATCACGCGTAAATGAATGATACGATGGCCCAATAGAATGGCGTGAGAGGAGACCGGCCCCGGGCGTGGGATTGATCCGCTAGTCCTTTGGGGAATATTTGTCGATGATATCTGTCATGCACCATATATTTAGTGAGGCGTCCATACGGTCAAGATAGAGAGAACGCATCTCCTACTTCTTCTCCTTTCGCCTGCCTGAGCGACGATGCGGGTGCTCTTTCTCGCGCCGTTGCTGGCAAGCTTCGTCTTATTTCGTCAAGTGGCTTCGCAATTCCATCCGCCGATACCTAAGGAATACCCAGCTTTACCAAGTCTCAGGGAACAAGCCAAAATACAAGACGGATGGACCGCGAAGAGATTCCAGTATATACCCGAGTTGATGCAGAAAAATGGAGTGGATGTGTGGCTGGTAAGTTATTACGGCTTGAATCTATTTGATTATCACATAATTTACTCTGATAGATGAGCCGTAAGTAAACATGGTCCTTACTTCGACTAGGGAATCACAGAAAAGGAATGATTTCTAGAGCGTGAATACGCCGAAGACACAGTATTTTGGTCCGTTAAACCAGCTGTAGCATTTGCGGCTCGTCGTCGAACCGTTTATCTTTTCCACAAAAACTCAACCTCAGCTTTGGCCAACCCGATAGTATGGATTGATAATACGCCCTCAGTGTGGAAGTCCCTTCGGGACACCTTGGCCGCACTTCGCCCAGAAACTATTGCGTTGAATATTGACCCCGACCTTGCATTTGCTGATGGATTGCATGCAGGAGAATTAGAACGAATTCAGGAGCAGCTTGGAAAGAAATGGATGAAGAAAGTCGTAAGGAGGCCGATGCTCGCGGTAGAGTTTGTAGCGAGGAGGGTGGACGAGCAGCTGGAAGCTTACAAAATGTTGATGGGAATGGCATGGAGAATGGTGAGTGAGGGATTCAGCGAGAGGACGGTTGAAGTGGGCGTAACCACTGCAGAGGTAGGATTGATGAGGAAATTTTGATCCTAATTGATGTGTAACTATTGTAGGATCTCTCATGGTGGTTCAGGGATCAGATGCAGGCCCTCAATCTCTCAACCTGGTTTATGCCCGACGTGACAATATTCCGTCGTCCAGACCCAGGAAGCCCACCCCCGAAGGCTACATCAACAATTCTCGAAGGCGACATGCTTCACGTTGATTTTGGGTTCACTCTCCTTGGATTAAACACTGATACGCAGCATCTCGGATATGTATTGCGAGCTTCGGAGGGGGAAAAAGATGTTCCTGAGGGCCTTAAAGAGGGACTGAGGCGAAGCAATAGGATGCAGGAAATCGTGAGGGCGAAGATGGAGCCTGGAAAGACGGGAAATGAAGTCTTGACGGAATGTTTGGACCAAATGAAGCGAGAAAATATTCAAGGGAAAGTGGTAAGTACCTGTCATTAATCAGGAAGCCGAACAGGGTAACCAACTTATTCAGTACTCACATCCCATAGGCAAGTCATAGAAATTTACTTACTAAGTCTCTACATAACCTTTCACATTACTTAGGTGATCGTGGCCATGCCGCTGGAAGTCTTATCGGTAAGGCTAGTTTTCTTTGATCTGGATTCGTGTGTGGATGATATGTATATCCCAGGGATGACCAACCTCCCTTACAATGTACCCGTCCTCGGGGATCTTCCTATCCTGCCAAAGACGTATTACAGCGTGGAACTCTCTGGAGAATATTTCGTCCCGGAATGGAACACAACCGTTGATTTCCAACAAGAGGAAGACGTATATTGGTCCGATGAGACACAGGGCTGGGAATGGGTATTTGGCAGACAAGAAAAATTCCATGTCGTCCGAAGCCCAAGTATTATTTCTAGGCAGACGCCATTGTTGCATATCCAGAATTGAACGAAGTAATCCATGGAATAAATCAGTCCGAAATGCAGCCTTGACATCATCACAGAACTCTAAAATGAACGAAAAATTGTTTGTTAGACGTTTCGAAAACTTTGATCAACCGACCTGGACGTTCCCCCAGATTTTGATTTCAATCAGGATTTGCCGCCACAGTAATAGCCTATATGAAAACTCGCCTACCGGACCCTTGCCACCGTCACAGTGACGCCCCTAGATCACACACGGATGATCCATTTACACACTGGCGAAAAAGCTGGAAAACATTATAATTGTTGTTTTTATAATGAAATAATAATATTTAGATGCAGCAGAATTGGGAGGAGGGGCGAAAGAGCATGTGCACGGTATTCAGGAGAGTACTCGGGCCGTTTGAGACCAAGACGGAACTGTGCGAACTTTGTGGACGACCGCCCGTGGCGGAACCTTTATTTTTCCTGGTGAGGTGTATCCCAACCAGCATCGAGCTCCCCAAACCATTCTGTTTCTCGTAAAATACCCTTACATTTCTTTTATTCTTTTTTGTTTGCGATATTTGGTCAAGAATGCCAGTGCTGAAACCCGCCGATTGGACTGCAAAACCGCCTACGAGACGTGGACGGCCACCCACGCCACCCACTTTATTCAACGACGAGGGCCCTCGGAAGAGACGCAGAGGACTAAGATCTGAAACTAAGTATGTATTTCAACTTTAGAACGCGTTAGAAAACTCATAAATTCCCAAGAGCAAGCCCGACTGCGGAGACACCAGATGCTGAGGGCTCCATTGCCTCCAGCGAAACGAGAAGTCCTTCTGCTGAGGTGGATCCAATGGAAACAGATGAGAGATTGAAGGATTATGTGATTAGGTCGCGCGGAATGTCGGGGGAATCAACCCCCGCACAAGGGTGCGTCGTTTTTTTGCTTTACGGTGGCTGGCTCTGAGAAATTGCATTTCTCGCACAGATCTAGGGCCGCTTTCGATGCTCTGCTCGCTGTCGCTAGCGCAGAAAAGCAAAAGGGCTTTAACACGACGGCAGTTGAGACTCTCCTACAGCAGGCGAAGACGAGCCCCGCACAAAGCGTTACCCCACCTCCAGTAGCCGGACCTTCATCCCAGCAAGACCTCACTCGACCACCTGACTTAGCAGATGCCTGGGTTCAGAAACGTCTAAAGCAGCGTCTACGAGGGAGAGCGTTTGACTCGCGACATCCCCCTCCATTGGATCGGCCACCTAAAGAAGAGGAGATTGCCATGGACCTTGCCAAGGAAAAAGCCCTGAAAGACATGATGAAGAGACGAGAGAACAGAGAGAAATTGAAATTAACGCCAGATGATGTATTGAAGGGGAAGGGGAAGGGGAAGGGGAAGGAGAAAGAGAGAGAGGAGGAGGACCCGCAATGCGAATCGGATGACAAGGTTACAATCCACAGACATATTGCCGAAAGACGAGCGTTTCGAGAATTTGGCCGCGAAGAGAATCATCGATTTTTTTGTACTTTCGTTGTGGATAAAAAGTCGAGTCAGGTTTGTGATTATTGGCGACAAGGATACACAACATGGTCCGATTTGGCACGGCATTGTGATGCTAAGCATGCACCTGGTCAGTATAATCAAAGATTTTCCGACTTCGCATTCTGACATTTTTAATAGAGGAAGTTCAGCAAATCAAAAAGGGGACCTTGACTTTCGAGACATCTCAGTGGGTGAAATCGGAGCAGCAGATGGATGCCCTTAGAGACACCGTCAAAATGATTTGCGATCGATGTGGGACCGTGTTTCCGAGTGGGCGTGCTGATTCTTTGAATCGTCATCGGACGAATGGTGCATGGTAGGTTAATTCTGCGGACGCCTCCCTTTGAGTCGTTGCTCACCCTTCCATTAGCCAGAAAATGCTGCAAAGGAAGAACAGCGCCAAATTTAATAATACACATGAAGAGGACTACTACTCCGAGCCAGAATCTGAAGGAGAATGAATACAATTCTTGGGAAACCATTGAAAATGGAGCTATGGCACATTTCTAGACAACATTGTATGATTTCACACTATTTTTATTAACTCAACGAACGACCGTAGCTGGTTTCTACGCTGTACTGTGTAAGTCCTTGAAATCTCGAACCTGAATTATGCATTCACGTCACCCAGATGGAACTTCAATACTCATTACCTCCAACGATGTCATACTGGCGTTTGACGGACGATATCCTAGTACCGCTAGATTAGGATGAATGAAAATTTTGGCCTTTGAAAACGATGGAAGTCTGGCGGATCGTTTGCACCCGCGGTGGCGTGAAATTTACTGCCCGGTATCGGAGCTCCAGTTACTTCCCCCTCAGTTATTCAATGTTTATTTTACCTTCTCAGGGCTCCAGAAATACTAGAGAAGTTATAGTTCTTCCAACAGTCAAACTGTAACAACAGCGTCGCTTTCTATTCTTGCACATCCTCTAATAATAGTCGACGCTGAGACACTTCCATGTCTACAAGTATAATTCAATCGAAAGAGTAATTCCCTGAGAAGGCCAATAAACCCCACTATATTCTGAAAACGTAAATAAGATAGTCAGATAATTTCCAGTCCTTGGGATTGAACGCGGCAAACTCGGCACACCTTCCAGATTTAGACGGCTGAGTCCTTCGGCCAGCTCCGCCCCACGAAGGCATCTAACTGCGCCTCCCATCCTCAAAGCCTCACCGTCCTCGACGACATGTACGACCCCTTGAGCTCAGGCTTCGGCGCAGACGCCAACTCGGGCTGGCCCTCAACTCCTCACACCCCCCAACCACCTCCACCTCCCGCACCAGAAGCTGACGCATGGCAAGCTCAAGCGTCAACATCGACATTAACGTCTAATAATTCAGCAACCACCAGCCCCTCAACGGCTAATACGAGTTTCAGTTCTGCAGGCGTTGCTCCTGCGGGATTTGGTGGTCCGTCTACAGACCCGTTTGGGAGAGAGCCAAAGGTGTATGGACAACCTGAACCTGGGTTGATATCTCCCTCTTCGAATAAGACGTCAGATGGAACGACCTTGGAGAGGTTGGAGCCGTATCTAAGAGTGAGGATTACGGGGATGGATAGAAATAGGAGGGATATTCTCATTCGGTTTGATGCGCAAGTGAGTTGGATTTGCGTTTATACTGGTTGGCGCTATTAACGAGACGCTTTATAGACAAATTTGTCAAACTTTACAGGGCAGGCCTACAGGAATATCCAGCGGTCGTATTTTGAATTCCAGCAGTTTGCTGAACAGATCATATACACCAGTCCGCAGACCATTATACCTGCACTCCCGTTGGCGCAAACTTCGGCGGGGAATGATGACGAAGGTGAATGATATTAGAGTTGACTTACATCTTCTGTTAGTTAACTCCTCGTGTTGCTTTCAGACGACCGACTTGTAAGGATAATGCTACAACGGTGGCTTTCCCGAATTTGCGAGGATCCGATTCTCATACAAGATGAGGAACTTCGACTGTTCATTGAGAGCGACTTTGGTGTATGCCTTCGCTTCATCTCTCAGTATTTTCATCGTATCTGAACCGATTCTTCAGTATCAGCCAACTATTCGACCGAAACGCAAAGCTGGCAGTGGCTTTAGTCTCATTAAACGGGGTGTCCCAGATGAAGATGAAGTCTTGCAACAGGCACGTTTCGAGCTAACGAAGCTAGAGACGCAATATTTCGATGTTGCCAAGTCCGTGGATAGGCTTGCGCGAGCTCGGCGAGGTAAGACAACTATCCGATTTGACAAGAAATGCTAAATTATTTTTGATAGCGTTGGCTCAGTCACAAGTCGAGATGGGAAATAAACTTATCAACGTATCGACTGGAGAAGGTCATGCGTCACTTGCAGCTGCTTTCAAGAAGTTTGGGAGGACATGGCACAGCTTATCGGATTTGGGTCAAGCACAAGTTAGTATCTATTATTTTTCCCAACTCCACTTGTTCTTATATCTGTCTATATCAAAGGCCATGAGTGAATGTGTCATGTTAGGCGACTCGTTTGGTTACCAGGGTCTCAATGCCAAATCCGCCAAGGTATGATACCTCGGAATGCGTAACGTAAGTCGATTTTAACGTACTTCACATAGGAAACTCTTATGTCCCGTACGGCTGTATTGGAAGAACATCAGGCAGCAGTAAAAGCGACTATAGCGAAGCGAAGACAAATTGAGCGACTCAAGGCCAGCTCTAATATTCGACCAGACAGGGTTGACGAGGCCCTGGAGGAGCTGGAAGAGGTCAGTAGTGTGTTACTCCTACATCCTTTATGATATTTATCACCAATGCGATATTAGGCTAGTAAATATGAAATGCTGCTGGCCCAACGTGTCGATGGAATCTCCCAGAACCTTCACCGCGCTTTACATCGCCATTCCCGTTTATCACAAGAGGACGTCACAATGGTTCTTATCGAAAATGCGCGTGCCACAATCATGTATGAGAAACAGCACCTGAAGGAACTGGAGGCACTTCGTCCTGATTTTGCAAATGCAGCGCGTAAGGCACCGCTTCCACCACCAGTCAAAGTACCGCCCCCCGTCAGGCCGTTGACCCCTCCGAGAGTGCAACCGATGCCGCAAACTGCACCACTACCTCCACCAGCCCCGCAAGTTCCTACCCCGCAGACCTATACACCCCGTCCACCTGCGGGTCCTTTGTCAACACCTCAACCGCCTGCCCATGTCCCTCCTCATGTACCAAGTCCTATACGCCCTATATCCGCTCAAGAACCATTGAGTCCCAGTTCTCCAAGCGCAGGACCCTCCACTCCCCGCTATACCGATGCTTCAAATTACACCTCAGCTTCCAAGTCCATGTTCATCACCCCTACTAATATCCCAACACCGCTCACACCCGGCGGAGCTCCTACCCCCACAAGCCCCACTCCAAGCGCAAAAGGATTCGTAAGCCATTCCGCAGGAATGTCAGACCCACTTTTATCGCCAGGCCCGTCGTACACAGCCTCCCAAAGTTCTTACACGTCGCAAAGTCAGACTCTGGGACGAGCGACCAATGGGAAAGGGCTGTATCAGCAGCACCCACTAGCGGCGTCAATGCAGGTGCCGACGCCAACGAGAAGGCTCGACGCGCGTGAAGCGGCAGCCAAGCTTGCTAACTTCTTGTGATGGGCTACTATAGATACTTGTGTGTCCTACACATCTCGTATCAAGTTCCATATATCTTTGTCAGATATCCTATATTTTTAGTTTTCTATTACATCTTGGGTTCAATCTGACAGAGCCTTCGGTTATTTCCATCTCCTTAGCTGCGTGGACATTATCCCTTTCCGTCCGTGAAAGGACGTGAGAATCTTAAGATTGAAGGAAATGCGGCACGCATACGCGTGTTATAATCCCCGTGGGTGTTCTATAAGCTTCCGCCGTATTCTTCCGCCAGTGAAATATATAACGCCTGAGTTGACACAAGTCACTTTTAACATCAAGGTTCTCCTCACTTTGCTTCCAACAACTTTACAAAACTCCCGGACACCAACTTTAACGATGGTTCTCACATTCGTCGTCCCTGACAATTACTCATGGGTCCTCTTGACCAGCGTCGGTCTTGGTTGGCTCAACTTTTACCAGACTTGGAACGTTGGTAGGTTCAGGAAGGCTGCCAAGGTTGAATATCCTCAGCGTGCGTACCTTCAACTTACATGATATATCATGACATGTGTACTGATCAGTTGGTGAACAGTGTACGCAGAAAAGGCCGAAGTTGAGAAGTCGTTGGTATGTCCCAATTATTTCCCTCATTGCGCGTGAGTGTTTCTGATGATATACCTATAAACAGGACGCGAAGAAATACAACTGTGCCCAACGTGGGTGCCACATATCATCATAGACTCGGCAAACTCACCATTCTTTCTCTCTATTTTGTATATTTATTAGGTGCACATCAAAACACGCTTGAGACTCTCCCCCTCACCCTCTTCTACATCCTTTTCTCTGGTATCAAGTATCCTACTGCCGCAGCTGGCCTTGGTGCTGCTGTCATTGTCGGACGTATCATCTATACCATTGGTTACAGCACTGGAGTCCCCGTTAAGGTATGATTCCAACACTGTTTCTCCTGAGGGTTAATTGGCTGATGGTGTGCTTACCTTAGCGCCGTGGTGGTTTGGCATTATTCCCCACCTTCGGTGAGCCATCTCCCTTCCGTTAGTGGAATGAAGCTACTGACATAAATTTCTCAGCTCTTCAGCTCTTGTCCACCTGGACAGCCATTGAGTTTGTCCGCGCCACATTGTAAATTAGTGTATCTTCTCTTGATTCGAACTTGAGCGCCGATGACGGGCGCGGGGATTGTAAAGCGGCATCCATGGATGTCAATAATTCTTTGATACGATTTAAACGCAATGTTAATTTTTTTTTGTTTGGAGAGGTGCGATTCCCGGACCTTTCGTCTTTGCTCTTCAAGCCATGAAACCTGTCAGTCTCTGAAGTAAAGTTCTTTACGAAAGCGCGACCCAGCCCAACCGCGCTTCTGATTGGTTGGTGGGGTGGAAGCCAATAGTAATGTTCTCTGCCCTTGTCGCATCCCGACAATCCCTTGTGCGTGCAGCTAGCGCACAATGCGCGGCCAGGTCCGGAGCAGGAGCATCCACCATCTTTGTGCGGACATACGCGAAGAAGAAAGAAAAGGAAGTGAAGCAAGAAAAAGAGAAGGAAAAGAAAGCCGCACGACAGACTGAAGGACCAAAGGGGAACCACGCAGCCTCAACATCCCGACTTATCCCTAAATCCGAAAGGGCAATCCAAGATGATGCAGCACAAGAAGAGTACGACAAGTCTTCGGTGAAGATGAATAGCTCTGTGGAATGGTCGAGGAAGGAGATTGCGGGGTTGACTGCGAGGGGGGTGGGACATGTTACGCCGGCGATTTTGGACCCTGTTAGAGTCGTTTTACCTGATGCGCCGAAGGAGATGAGGTTGGAAGAGATCGCCACAGTGGGGGTGAGGGAGGGGACGAATTTGATTATTACATTGTTTGAGGATGATGTGAGTTCACCAGAATTAACTTTGTGTGGGATGTTAATGGGATGCAGTATTTAAAACATGTAGAGAAAGCAATCTATGCTGCAAAGATCTCAAACGTATCCCCTCAAAAAGTAGACTCCCGAACAATCAAGGTCGTCATCCCCCGGTACGTCCTTCCTCCCTACTATTACATCACTCTCCTGCTCACGCTGTTTGTTATAGACCCACAATGCAAGCTCGTGCAGACCTCCTCCACACAGCCGGAAAGACCGCCGAAGATGCCCGTATGCAAATCCGCAAAGTGCGGGATAACGCGGTCAGGAAGTTCAAGTGGAAGTCGCATTCTGATGAGGTTGCTGCTGTATGTCTCTACGCTTCGGGGTTTAATGGGCGAATTATTGATTATTTGCAGTTCCAGAAGTTAACGGATGCGAAGATTAAGGAGGTTGATCAAATACTGGCAAAGGCCAAGACGGATGTGAGCAAATAGACGGTCCACTCGGTCGTAGAAGGGTGTCGTATGTATACCAGCCGCAATAAAAACACTTAATTTTGCCTGCTGCTCTGCCTCTGGATAAGTGAATCTTTCCTACAAAACATTTTCAACAGGAAGAATCTCGGACCCGTTCTGTGACTGGTTGCACCGCTGTTTGCCGACCTTTTTTTTATACAGGATAGGTACCAGTTCTAGATGTCATCCGCCGGCGTCTCCGTTTGGAACGCTTCTCTTTCTCTCAGCTTCACATTCGGTCCGCCCGTGAAGTGCAACCATGGTTCTCTCCATCCCTGTCCCCGAAAGATATCCGCTGGTTCTTTTGACCAGTGTTGGATTCGGTTGGCTTAACGTATTCCAGATTTCCAATGTTATCAAACATAGGAAGGCCGCTAGGATTCCATATCCTCAGAGTACGTCACCCCACCTGTCTATTGAAACTGTATACTGATGGGAATGTAACAGTGTACGCTGAACAGGCAGTCGTCGAAAATTCTTTGGTATATCTAAACCATTTCCTTGCTGCTATACTTCTCCTAATAACGAATATTACACAGGATGCCAAGAAATTCAACTGTGCTCAACGTAGGTTCTCCATGTTAATTCTATGCATTGGTTTAACTCAGACTTTTTAATCCTTAGGGGCCCACCAAAACACTTTGGAGACAATCCCTATGACCCTCTTTTTTATGCTTTTCTCTGGCCTCAAATACCCAACCGTTGCCGCTTCGCTTGGTCTCGCATTCATTGGGACGCGTATCATTTACACAGTTGGTTACAGCACTGGAGACCCCATAAAGGTATTTTTACCAGTTATCCCGCTCCCTTTCTATTAGCTAATGGTGAACCTCTATAGCGTCGCGGATTCTGGGGTATGCTACCTCCACTGCGTGAGTTTCCTCGGTGAATCAGCTTTTCGAATTGTTAACAGATGAATTTTAGTCCTTCAAATACTGTCTACCTGGACAGCGATCGAATATGTCCGTGATATGTTGTGACTCAGAAGGATTCCGACTATAGGTTTGCTGCTCGGAATCCGACGCGCTCGATTAGATTATCTTGACAGAATTTAAGATAACGGTGTTTATGAAATAAATGGCTTTGTAATTGATGTGCTGATGCTCTCAACGCTTGCACATTTATTGAGAACCATTGGTAAGAGCTGCATCAGCTTTGAATGGGTGTGGACGTCCTATTCACAACCATCTTGTGCCGTGTTTCCTTTGGGCTAGTCTTGGTTTTATTTCCCATTTTATTGACCCTTCGCAAACCTGTGGCTTGTATGATGCTTCCATTTTTTTTTTGGCGTTGGCTTTGGCCCCTTGCTCCTCCCAGTGAAATATTTTCATCTCCCTTAATTTTCTGAAGAATGGGAACGAAAGGCCGGGAAAGTCGACGTGAGGAATACTTGAAAGTCTTCCGAATAAGTGGACAGCTGGCTTCCCAAGTAACTGATTGGAATGTATATGCTCCAGCCAACCGGTGCCAAATTGTGGGGGTCTGCGGCGCCGGGGCGCACACGCGTACCTCGTTGGGATGTCCTCGTTCCGTGGGTAACTTGGCCGTCCTTTATGTTTGGCTGTATATAAGAAACTGGGTGTCCCAGCACAACTTCGACTAAAAACCCCTACCTTTATGATGGCTCTCTCCTTCACTGTCCCCGCTGAATACCCCTGGGTCATTTTGACTGCCGTTGGATTCCTCTGGCTCAACGCATACCAGACGTTCAATGTGT
>Ga0157379_10001767_pt1 | contig 17874 bp, 18 predicted proteins | sample S25metaG_FD_121802 | JGI IMG/M metagenome (GOLD analysis project Ga0157379, IMG submission 121802) | Switchgrass rhizosphere microbial communities from Kellogg Biological Station, Michigan, USA - S2-5 metaG | ecosystem: Host-associated > Plants > Roots > Rhizosphere > Soil | place: USA... | reverse complement strand
GGGCTGCGGCCGCGATGTCGCTGAACGTCAAGCACAACCGCCGACGGTCGGACCCCGACCCGGCCATCGAGTGGTATGCGGGAACCCTGGTCCCCTTCCTGGAGGCGGGCGCGGCACTCCTCGACGGGGACGAACGTATTGCCAAGAGTGGCATAATATGATCAGATTCATCTCTGCGGGCGTGACGGGCGCCGCCGGACCAGCAGTGTCCCGGCCGGCACGCTTGCGCCCCAATGTCGATGCGCGGAGGCTCGCATGACGGAGACCAGTGTCCCTTCGGTCGAGGCAGTCGGGAGCGACCGGAAGCTGTACGACGTCCTCATCATCGGCGCCGGCATCACCGGGCTGTACCAGCTGCACGTGCTGCGGCAGCACGGCCTGTCCGTCCGCGTCCTGGAGGCGGGGGGCGGCATCGGCGGCACGTGGTACTGGAACCGTTACCCGGGCTGCCGGCTCGACTCGGAGAGCTACACCTACCAGTACATCTTCGACGAGGAGCTGCTCGCGCAGACGGAGTGGAGCGAGCTCTTCGTGGGCCAGCCGGAGCTCGAGCGCTACATCAACCGCTTCGCCGACCGGTTCGACCTGCGGCGCGACATCCAGCTGGACACCCGCGTGGAGTCCATGACGTTCGACGAGACCCGCGACCTGTGGACGCTGCGCAGCACCGAGGGCGAGCAGTTCACCTCCCGGTTCGTCCTCGCGGCGACGGGCATCCTCTCGGCCCTCAACTACCCGGCACTGCCGGGCATCGAGAACTTCCAAGGGGAGATCCACCACACGGGCGCGTGGCCGCACGAGCCGGTCGACTTCGCGGGCAAGCGGGTCGCGGTCATCGGCACCGGGGCGAGCGGCGTGCAGCTCATCCCGATCGTCGCGGAGAAGGCCGCGCACCTCACCGTGTTCCAGCGCACCCCCAACTGGGCCGTGCCGTTGCGCAACCGGCCCCTCGACCCGGAGGAGATGGCGGAGATCCGCCGGCGCTACCCGGAGATGTTCGAGAAGCTGCGCTCGTCGACCAACGGCTTCCTGCACGACTGGGACCCGACGCCGTATGCAGACGTCTCCGAGGCGGACCGGGAGGCCCAGTACGAGGAGCTGTGGAACCGGCCGGGCTTCGCCAAGTGGTTCGGGACCTACCGCGAGATCGCCACGGACCGGGAGGCGAACCGCACGTACTCGGCGTTCATGGAGAAGAAGATCCGCGAGCGGGTCCACGACCAGTCCGTCGCCGACCACCTGGTGCCCACGGACCACCCGTTCGGCACCAAGCGCGTGCCCTGCGAGACGAACTACTACGAGACCTACAACCGGGACGACGTCACGCTCGTGCCGCTCGCCAAGAACCCGATCGTCGAGTACACGAGGACGGGGCTGCGCACGGCCGAGGGCGAGATGGACTTCGACGTCATCGTGCTGGCGACCGGCTTCGACGCCTTCACCGGCGCACTGAGCCGCATCGACATCCGCGGGGTCGGCGGCCAGACGCTGAAGGACAAGTGGCGTGACGGGCCGCAGACCTACATGGGCGTCCAGGTCTCCGGCTTCCCCAACCTGCTCATCAACGGCGGGCCGCACGGCAAGGGCGGCATCGGAAACTCGCCGCGCTGTGCCGAGCCGCTCGTCTGGTGGCTCGGCGGCCTGCTCGGGTACATGCGCGAGCACGGGCTCACCCGAGTCGAGGCGGACGCCGAGGCGGAGAAGAAGTGGACCGCCCACGTGAACGAGCTGGCGTCGAAGATGATGGCGTCGACGGTGAAGTCCTACTCGTTCGGGGACAACATCCCGGGCAAGCCGCACGTCTACGTCGCCTACAGCGGGACGCTCCCGGAGTTCATCGAGCGGTTGAAGGAGAACGTCGAGAGCGGGTACGAGGGCTTCTCCCTGAGCTGAGGTCCCGGCGCCGCCCGGTCGGCGCTCCTCGACCGTAGGCGCGGGCGCCGGGCGAATGTGATACTAAATGGATCGGAATGGCGAGGGTGCGTCGTCGGGCGGCCCGGCACGACCTGATGAGGCGAGGATGAGCGACGTGGAGTACCAGATTTCGGATCAGCTGACCGTCACGAGCGACGGCCCGGTTCGGATCGTCACGCTGAACCGGCCGGAGAACCTCAACGCCGTCAGCCCTCAGCTGCAGCAGAGCCTCGTCTCGGTCTGGTCGCAGATCGCCGCGGACCGGGAGGCCCGCGCGGTCGTCCTGACCGGTGCGGGCAAGGCCTTCAGCGCCGGTGGGGACCTGGACAACTTCCTGCTGCAGCACGAGGACGTCGAGCGCAGGCGGGCGAGCCTGCGCAACGCCCGGCGCCTGGCGGACGAGATCATCGGCTTCCACCTGCCCGTCGTGGCGGCCGTGAACGGGCCTGCGGTCGGCCTGGGAGCGACGCTGGCGGTCCTCTCCGACATCGTGGTGATGTCGGAGAACTCCTACCTCGCCGACACCCACGTGCTCGTCGGCCTCGTCGCCGGAGACGGCGGCGCGGCGTTCTGGCCCCTGCTGACCGGCCTGCTGCGGGCCAAGGAACTGCTGCTGCTCGGCTCCCGGATCTCCCCGGACGAGGCGAAGAGCCTCGGGCTGGCCAACCGCGTGGTGGCCGCCGACGACCTGATGACCGAGGCGATGGACCTGGCGAAGCGGCTGGCCGCCCTGCCGCCCCAGGCGGTCCAGGACACCAAGCGTTCGCTGAACATCCACCTCAAGACGGCGATGAACACGGTGCTCGACTTCAGCCTCGCCACCGAGTGCGAGTCGTTCGGCACGCCGGAGGTCGCCGCCGCGGTGGCGAAGATCCGTGCGAAGAAGCAGGAGCAGACGTGAGCGAGGACCCCCCACCCCCACGCGTCGCCGGCACCTCCGACGAGGACCTCGCCGAGCTCGGCGCCCTGCTGGCGGGCCTGGACCTCCCCCCGGAGGAGCCCGAGTCGGTCGAGGCGTGCCGTGCCTACCTGCAGGCATTGGCCCCCGGCGGCTGGCTCGTGCCGGGTTGGCCGGTGGAGTGGGGCGGCCGAGGTGCGGACGGCGCCACGACGGCCAGGATCAGATCGGCGTTGCGCAAGCGTCCGGCTCCGGACATCTATCCGTTCTTCGTGGGCGTCTACATGGTCGGACCCACGTTGCTCGCCTACGGCGACGACTCGCAGCGGGCGCGATGGCTCCCTCCGCTGATCCGTGGTGAGCACCTGTGGTGCCAGATGTTCTCCGAGCCTGGTGCCGGCTCCGACCTCGCGAACGTCGCCACCCGTGCGGAGCGCACGGAGGACGGCTGGCGCCTGCGCGGTCAGAAGGTCTGGACCAGCCGCGGCCCGTACGCCGACTGGGCCATCTGCCTCGCCCGGACCGACCCGGAGGTACCCAAGCACGACGGGCTGACCATGTTCGCGGTGAAGATGGACGCCCCGGGCGTGACCGTCCGGCCGCTGCGCCAGATGAACGGTGACGAGCACTTCAGCGAGGTGTTCGTCGACGACGTGGAGATCCCCGACTCCTACCGGATCGGTGCGGTCGGTGAAGGCTGGAAGGTCGCGCTCGGTGTCCTGTCCCACGAACGCTCCTCCATCGGGGCGGTCGCCGGGAAGGCCCAGCCGGCCGCCCGGGACGTGGTTCCCCGCTGGCTGCAGACGCTGGCCGAGTCGGGCACGCTCGCCGACCCGGTGCGATGCGACGAGGCGATGGCCCTGTATGTCGAGCTCGAGGTCACGCGGTTGGCCGGGGCCCGGTCCGCGGCGCGGACCCGGGCGACGGGAAGGCCCGGACCGGAGGCGTCCGGGCACAAGATCCGCGTCTCGGACTCGCGCAAGCGGCGGGCCTACGTCCTGACGCGGCTGCTCGGCGCGGAGGGCCTGGGCACCGCCCACCGCACCCACTACGACCTGCTGACCGCTCCGTCGCACTCGCTGCGCGGGGGGACGGACGAGATCCAGCGCAACATCGTGGCCGAACGCGTCCTCGGCCTCCCGGCAGAGCCGAGGCTCGACCGCGGCGTGCCGTGGTCGACCTCGCGGCGAGGAGTCACATGAGCACGAACGAGACGGCTCGCCCGGCGGACGGCCTCGACGCCCTGCTCCGACCCACGAGCATCGCCGTGGTCGGGGTCTCGAGCTCAGGGCGGGGGCTCGGCGCCACCACCGTGCGGACGATCCGGCGCTTCGGCTTCGATGGCCCCGTGGTCGCCATCAACCCCCGGGCGACCGAGGTCGCCGGCGTACCGTGCTACCCCTCTCTGCGGGAGGTGCCCCACCAGGTCGATCTCGCTCTGCTCTTCACCGGGGGGGACCGCATCCGGGACAGCGTCCTCGACGCCGCCGCGGCGGGCGTCCGCGCCATCGTGATCTTCGCCTCTGGGTTCGCCGAGGGAGGAGCAGACGGTGCCGCCCGCGAGAGGGAGATCATCGAGCTCGCGCGCGCCCACGGGATCCGCGTCCTCGGGCCGAACTGCCAGGGCGTCGTGTCGCTGGAGGGTGGGCTCGCCGCGACCTTCTCGAACGCGTTGTGGACCGACGAGATCGGCCCGCCCTCGCCGGTGGCCTACATCGGACAGAGCGGCGCGATCGGCGGCGCGGTCTTCGATCTCGGCCGCGAGCGCGGTTGCGTTCCCGCACTCTGGATCAGCACCGGGAACCAGGCCGACCTGTCCGTGGTCGAGCTGGCCGACCGTGCCCTCGACGACGACGGCCTGCGGGTCCTGATGCTCTACCTCGAGAGCGTGCCGCACGCGGACGACTGGATCCCGCTCTGTCGTCGCGCTGCCGAGCTCGGCAAGCACATCGTGCTCCTGCGCTCGGGGACCACCGAGGTCGGCAGGAGTGCCGTCGCGTCGCACACCGGGTCGATGGTGGGCCAGGACGAGGCCTTCAAACTGGCCTCGGCCGCGGCGGGCGTCGTGGTGGTGTCGGACATCAACGAGCTGGTCGACGCCGCCATGTCACTGGTCCGGGGTGCCACCCCGTCCGGACGGCGGATCGGGGTCGTGACGACCTCCGGCGGCGCCGGTGGTCTCTGCGCGGACATGTCGGTCGAGCTCGGCCTCGAGATGGCGACGCTCTCGCCCGAGACCGCAGCCTCCCTGATCCCGGTGCTCTCGGACTTCGCCCAGCCGCACAACCCCGTGGACGTGACGGCGGACCTCGTGTCGGGCCGACCCCACGATCTCGGGGAGGTGTGCCGGCTGGTCGCGGCGGATCCCGCTGTCGATCATGTCCTGGTGGTCGTCTCCGCGGTCGTGGGCAAGATCGCCGAGCGGATCGCCCGGGGCATCGTCGAGGCCCGGACCCGCTCGGAGACGGCCTTCTCCGTCGTCTACCTCAGCTCCCACGACCGGACACTGGAGGTCCGAAGGATCTACGCCGAGGGCGGCATCCCCGTGTTCGACTCGATCGGCGCCGCCCTCCGGGCGACCTCGCACGTCGTGACCGCCGGGGCCGGGAGCGCGCCCGTCCCGTGGGGCCACGAGGCCGCCGCACCGTCCGACGGGCCGGCCTACCGGGTCCTCACCGAGGCCGAGGGTTCGCCCGTGCTCGTCGCGGCCGGGATCGCGGTTCCCGGCGGGAGGCTGACGACGTCGAGGGCCGAGGCCGAGGGCGTCGCCGGCGAGCTGGGCGACGATCTCGTGGTGAAGGTGCAGTCCCCCCAGATCCTGCACAAGACGGAGCTGGGCCTCGTCGTCGTCGGTGCGGCCGCCGCCGAGGTCGGCGCGCTCTACGACGAGATGACCGCCCGGGCCGGGCAGCACGCTCCCCACGCCATCGTCGAGGGCGTCCTCGTGCAGCGCCGGGTGCGGAGCGGTGTCGAGGTGTTGATCGACGTGCAGGTGCAGGACAAGGGGTATCCGCCTGTGTTGACCGTCGGGCTCGGTGGCACGGCCGTCGAGCTGTACGCCGACGTCGAGACCAGTCTGCTGCCGGTCGACCACGACGCCGCCTTGCAGATGCTGCGCCGGCTCCGGGGGTGGCCGCTGCTGGACGGATTCCTGGGCGGCCCGGTCCACGATGTCGACGCAGCCGCCCAGGCCATCGTCGCCACCTCGGAGGTCGCGACCGCACTGGGCCCGGAGCTCGTCGAGTTCGAGATCAACCCCCTGATCGTGCACGAGAAGGGGCACGGCGCCACGGCGGTCGACTTCGTCGCCCATCTCGAGCCTGCGGCCGCCGAGCCGATCGCGCGGCCGACCGGCCGCGACAGCGAGCCGGTCGGAGCGGAGGTCTCCCGGTGACGACGGTGGAGAGCAGCCCGGAAGTGGTCACCGACCTCGACGCGGGGGTGGCGACGGTCGAGATCCGCCGGGGTCCGAACAACTACTTCAACCCCACGGTCATCCGCACCATCGCGGACGAGTTCGAACGGCTGGACGCCGATCCGGCGTGCCGCGCCATCGTGCTCTGTTCGGAGGGCAAGCACTTCTGCGCCGGAGCCGACCTCACCGGCGAGATGGCCGAGCCGGGCGCTTCGGATCGGGTCTACGAGGAGGCCGTGCGGCTGTTCGACATCGGCACCCCGGTCGTGGCCGCCGTCCAGGGCCGCGCCATCGGCGGCGGGGTCGGGTTGGCGCTCGCCGCGGACTTCCGGGTCGCGGCGCGGAGCAGCAGGTTCACGCTCAACTTCGCTCGACTCGGCTTCCATCAGGGGTTCGGTCTCTCGGTGACGCTCCCCGCGGTGGTGGGGGAGTCCTGGGCGGCGCGGCTCCTGTACTCGGGAGGATCGGTGACGGGGGAGGAAGCCGCCGCGATCGGACTGTGCGAGGTCGTCGTCGACGACGCGGACCTCCGCTCGGCGGCGATCGAGTTCGCCGGCGGGTTCGTGGGGTCCGCTCCGTTGGCCGTGCAGTCGATCAAGGCAACCCTGCGCGGAGATCTCGTCCGGCGGATCCGCGAGGTCCTGCCGCGCGAGCTGAGCGAGCAGTCCCGGCTGCGCAAGACCGCGGACTTCGCCGAGGGGGTGCGGGCCGGCCGCCGGCGCCGTGACCCCGAGTTCACGGGCCACTGAGCAGGATGACACCCGACGACCGGGCCCAGGGCGGGCGAGAGGAGTAGTTCGGATGAGCGCGACACGCAGAGCGGCGGTCGTCGGCGTCTACACGACCGAGCAGGGTAAGCGGCTCGGCCGCACGAAGGTCTCGCTGGAGCTCGAGGCGATCAAGGGGGCCCTGGCGGACGCCGGACTCGCCCACACCGATGTCGACGGTCTGTCACCGCTGCTGGCCGAGCCGTGGAGCAAGACCCACATGTACTGGGCCGAGCAGCTCGGTGAACGTCCGATCACCTACATCGGCACGGGCCAGGGCGAGGGCGCCGTGGCCAAGGCCGCCGGCGCGATCAGCGCGGGGACGTGCAACGTCGCGCTGGCCTGGGTGGCCCACGCGGGGGGTGGCAACGCACCCGGCTCGAAGGCGGTCCCGACGGCGGCCCCCCGGATGCCGGACTTCCACTGGGAGATCCAAGGCGCGTACATGACACCGCTGTACGCCCTCTGGGCGCAGCGCTACATGCACGAGTTCGGTGTGTCGAGCGAGGACCTGGCCCAGGTCGCGGTCATCCACCGCGACCACGCGGTACTCAACCCCGACTCGGTGATGGGCCGCAAGGGCCCGGTCACCGTCGAGGACGTCGTGAGCTCGCGGATGGTCGCGGACCCGCTGCACCTGTTGGACTGCAGCATCGAGAACGACGGCGGCTACGCCCTCGTCCTGGCGGCCGAGGACATCGCGAAGGACTGTCGGAACACGGCGGTGTGGGTGCTGGGTGGCGCCGAGGCCACGGCGACGGACGTCTACCAGACCTTCAACAACCCCTGGTTCCCGGAGGAGGGGAAGTCCGTGCGTCGCTGCACGGACATGGCCTTCGACATCGCCGGGGTGAGCCGCTCCGAGATCGACGTGGCCAACCTCTACGACTGCTTCACCATCACGATGCTGCGCAACCTCGAGGAGATGGGGTTCTGCAAGATCGGTGAGGGGGCGGACTACGTCCGCGAGGGGCACACGAAGCTCGGCGGCTCCATGCCGTGCAACACCGACGGCGGACTGCTGTCGAACAGCCACAACGGCAACCCGTCCGGGATGAGCGTCATCGAGGTCGTCCGCCAGCTGCGGGGCGAGTGCGGTGAGCGGCAGGTACCCGGCGCCCGGATCGGCCTCGCGCTGGGCCAGGGCGGCTCGGTGCACGGGCTCGCGTCCACTGTGGTCCTGGCGCACGACTAGCAACGGCGAGAACGAGGAGGCCAGGGCGATGACTGCCCCATATCTCAAGCCGCTGCCGCAGGTCAGCGAGGAGAACCGTCCGTTCTGGGAGGGGCTGAGCGAGCGGGAGTTCCGCGGCCCACGGTGCCGCAGCTGCGGACAGTTCGGCTGGGTGCCCTACCCGGCCTGCCGAAACTGCTTCAGCACGGACCTCGAGTGGGTGACGCTCAGCGGACGCGGCGTGATCTACAGCTACTCGGTCGTGCACCGCGGGCCCGCCGCGTTCGCAGGCGACGTCCCCTACGTGGTGGTCATGGTCGAGCTCGAGGAACAGCCCCAGCCCATGATCGTGCTGGGCCAGCTCGACGACTGCCCCCTCGACCAGGTCCGGATCGGCCTGCCGGTCTCGGTCACCTTCCACAACATCCCCGGGGAGGACGTGACCCTCTACCGGTTCGCCCCGTCGACCCCGGTCGGCTCGAGCGGAGGCGACTGACCCATGGAGGACTTCTCCGCGGAGGCCCGGGAGTTCCGTCGCACGGCGCGGGAGTGGCTCGCCGCGAACGTCCCGTCCCAGCCGCGCCCGTCCGACGGCGACGCCATGCGGGACTTCGACATCGCCTGGCAGCGCCGCCAGTTCGAGGGCGGCTGGGCCGGCATCGACTGGCCCACCGAGTACGGCGGCCGCGGGCTCTCGAGCCTGCAGCAGGTCATCTGGTTCGAGGAGCTCGTCAACGCGGGGGCCCCGCACAAGTCGGTGCTCGCCGCGGGCCTCAACCAGATCGGCCACACGCTCATGCTCAGCGCGAGCGAGGAACAGAAGAAGCAGTACCTGCCGGGCATCCTCGACGGCTCGACGATCTGGTGCCAGGGCTTCTCCGAGCCGGAGGCAGGCTCCGACCTCGCCTCCCTCCGGACCCGAGCCCGGATCGTGGACGACGAGCTGGTCATCGACGGGTCGAAGGTGTGGTGCAGCTTCGGCCCGTACGCCCGGATGCAGGGCCTCCTGGTCCGCACGGGCCCCCCGGAGTCGCGACACCGCGGTCTCACCTGGGTCATCGTGGACCTGGAGACGCCGGGGGTCGTCGTCCGCCCCATCCCGACGATCGACGGGAACGCGGAGTTCGCCGAGGTCTTCTACGACAAGGTGCGCGTGCCGTTGTCGAACGTCGTCGGCAAGGTCGGCCGGGGCTGGACGGTCGCCCTGTCGACGCTGGAGCTCGAGCGCGGGCCGGCGTTCCTGGACACGAAGCTCTCGACGCTCACCGACCTCGAGAAGCTCCGGGCGCTCGCGGAGCGTTCGGGCGCGTTCACGGACCTCTCCCTGGCCACCGACTTCGCCAGGCTGCGGGCCGAGGCTTTCGCCGTGCGGGCGATGGCCTACCGGGTGGTCTCGTCCTCCAGCGACGGTGCCGACCGGGGCTCGTTGTCCTACAACGTCTACTGCAACGAGCTGCGGCAGCGGATCTCCGCCTTCGCCCTGCGGTTGCTGGGCACGGATGCGGCGCGGACCGACCGGTGGACCTTCAAGTGGCTGAACGACTTCTGCGCGACCATCGGTGGCGGGACGTCGGACATCCAGCGCAACATCATCGGCGAGCGCGTGCTCGACCTGCCCCGATGACGGATCGACCGGGAGAGGAGCGCTCATGGATCTGACTCCGTCGAACGCACAGAAGGACATCGCGGACTCCGTCGCCGAGTACCTCGCCGCGGAGCTGCCCATCGAGCGGATCCGGCTCGCGCTGGGTGGCGACACGATCGTCGACGACCGCACCTGGGCACAGTGGGCCGCCATGGGGTTCTTCTCGCTGGGCGTGCCCGAGTCGCAGGGTGGGCTCGGGCTCGGGCTCGTCGAGGAGTTCCTGATGTTCGGCCAGTTCGGCCGGCATCTGACCCCCGGACCGCTGCTGTCGACCGTGCTGGCTGCGCACGTGGCCGCTGAGGCCGGCGACGACCACCTCATCGGCCGCCTATTGGCAGGCGACGAGCGAGTCGGGCTGCGGACGGGCCGCACGGCATTCGACGCCCGGCCCGGAGGGCTGGTGCTGTCGGTGTCCGAGAAGGCGACGGCCCTGGAGCGGGTACGCAGCCTCACCCCGGTGCCGTCGGTCGATCCCACCGTCGCCCTCGCCGACATCGAGGTGGGGGAGCAGGTGGCGCACGTCGACGGCGATGCGCTGCAGACCCGCCAGTGGATCCTCGGGGCGGCCGTTCTGCTCGGGCTCGCTCAGGCCACGGCCCGACAGTCCACCGCCTATGCCCAGGTGCGCAAGCAGTTCGGCAAGCCGATCGGCTCCTTCCAGGCCGTGAAGCACCGGTGTGCCGACATGCTGACCCGCTGCCACGTCGCCGAGTCCCAGCTGCACTTCGCGGCACTCAGGGTTCGGGCAGGGGCGGGGGACGCCCGCGTCCAGGCCGCGGCGGCACTGCAGCTCGCGATCGACGCCGCGCGGCAGAACACCGCCGTCAACATCCAGAACCACGGTGGCATCGGGTTCACCGCCGAGCACGACGCCGGTCTGTACCTCAAGCGGGCCGTCTCGGTGGAGGCATCCCTCGGGGCCGCCACGCAGTGGCAGTCGGTCCTGCAGGAACCCACCCGGATGGAGTTCGCATGAGCACGCCGGTGTCCACCCTGATCAGCGAGGCCATGGCGGGCAAGGTCGGCGCGGAGGTGAGCCGGAGGGTCAGCTTCCCCGTGTCGGCCTCCGACATCCGCAAGTGGGCGATGGCGGTCTACTACCCGAAGCACCCGCCGCGTCGCTACTGGGACGCCGAGTACATCGACCGCGAGCTCGGGGGACGGTGGGTCGCGCCGCACGAGTTCAACCCGTTCGCCTGGATGACGGCCGACCCCCCGGGCTTCCCCGAGGTGGACCGGCTCGACCCGGACCTGGTGGAGAAGACCCTCGGGATCGAGGGGCCGGGGCTGAGGTTCCAGCTTAACGGTGGTCTCGACGTGGAGTACCACGGCGACGTCGTGGCCGGGGACGTGATCACGGCGGTGCGTGTGCTCGACGGGTACACCGAACGGTCCGGGCGGCTGGGCCAGATGCTCTTCACCACGAACCGCGAGACGTGGACCAACCAGCGGGGCGAGACCGTCCAGGTACGGCGGCAGACCGGGATCCGGTACTGATGTCCGGACAGGAGGAGGACGCCACGATGCAGGAACCGACGCCCGAGGTGGGGCAGGAGCTGCCGCCGCTGACCTGGACTCCCGGGTTCGACGTCTGGAACCGGTTCGCGGCCGTGAACGACGAGTTCGTCCCGATCCACATGGACGACGAGGCGGGCCGGGCGGCCGGTTACCCCGCGGCGTTCGGGATGGGCTACCTGCAGTGGTCGTGGGCCCACAACGTGCTCCGAGAGTTCGCGGGCGACGGGGGCCGGATCGACAAGGTCCAGGGGAGCTTCCGCGCGCCGAGCCTGAAGGGCGTGGAGGTCACCGCGGGCGGCAGGGTGACCGAGGTGTCCCACGATCCCGCGGGCCGGGTCGTGTGCGAGCTGGAGATCTGGACGCGGGCGGCGGACGGCTCGCCACTGCTGCCCGGCACGGCCGTCGTGTCCTTCCCCGCCGGGGCCTGAGCGTCGACCGCAGGAGAGCCGACCGTCCGCCTGCGCAGGTCGTTGAGCGCCCATTTCACCCCGAGGGCCATGGCCGCCCGCCGGGCGAGGATCGACGAGATCGCCAGCGCTCTGCTGGATCGCCGGATCGGGTCCGGCACACTCGAGGTGCTGGACGACCTGATCCGTCCGCTGGCCGGTATCGCCACCCTGGAACTGCTCGGACTGCCCATCGACGAGCTGGCGAAATTCGCCTATCCGGTCCATTCCGCGAGTCACGACCTGAGGCAGGCCGACGGACTGCGAAAAGTGTGGGACGGGCTCAAGTCGGAGCTCGCCGTCGAGATTTCCCGGCGAGCCGGGGAGCCGCCCCGCGACGACCTGATCGACGCGGTGCGCAGTCTCGAGGTCGCGGGTCGGCCGGCGTCGCAGGAGTTCGCGGTCGACACCGTCTTCATCATTCTCATCGGCGGCGTGAAACCGTCACCGGTCTCGTCGCCGGGACCCTCCACCACCTCGACGCGCACCCGGAGCACCGGCGACGTCTCGCCGCGGACCCGGGCCTGCTGGATTCCTCCTTCCACGAGTACCTCCGGTACGTCACGCCCACCACGCAGAACGCTCGGACGGCCGTCTCGGATCTCGAGATCGACGGCCGGAGGATCTCGCGAGGTGATCGCGTCTACCTGAACCTCTCTGCCGCGAACCACGACGAGAGCGTCTTCGAGTGTCCCCAGGAGGTCGTCCTGGACCGCAAGCCCAACCGTCATGTGGCGCTCGGGCACGGGTTGCACCGGTGTGTCGGTGAGCACCTGGCCAAGGAGATCTGGGCGTCGATGTTGGTCGAGGTACTCACGAGGACACCGGACCTGACCCTGGCCCGGGACGAGGCGGTGCCGATCACCGAGCGGGGCCTGAACAACGGGTCCCACTCGATGCCCGCCTCCTTCTCACCCGGCCCCCGACGCGCGCTCAGTGACGCCGCGGCGGCGGACGTGGACCGCGCCCTGCGCTCCGTCGAGGCCGCCGGACGATGATCCGCCGGCGGCCCAGGGAGGCCCGCGGTCAGGCCGGGGTGGGCACCACCGCGAGCCGCCGGGCCAGCAGGCCCCGGTGGTAGACGCTGTCGCCGAAGAGGATCTCGCTGCTCTTCGCCCGCCGGAAGTACAGGTGCGCCGGATGCTCCCAGGTGAACCCGATACCGCCGTGGATCTGGATGTTCTCCGCGGCGGCGGTCGAGTAGACCTCCGAGCACACGGCCTGGGCGAGGCCGGCGGCGACGGGGAGCGCGGCGGGATCGTCGGTGGCGACCCAGGCGGCGTGCTGGGCGGCGGCCCGTGCGCCCTCGACCGCGAGGAACATGTCCGCGCACTTGTGCTTGATCGCCTGGAAGCCGCCGATGGGCCGGCCGAACTGCACACGGACACCCGCGTACTCGACGCTCATGTCCAGGACCCGCTGCGCGCCACCGACCTGCTCGGCGGCCAGAGCGGCCGCAGCCACGTCGAGTGTCGCGGACACCGTCGCGGGCGCCGCACCCGCCTCGCCGACCAGACGCCCGGGTGCCTCGTCGAGGGTCACGTCCGCGAACCGGCGGGTGGGGTCCAGCGTCTCGATCGAGGTCCGCTGGACGCCGTCGGCCGCGGGGTCGACGGCGAACAGCGTCGGCCCGCCGTCGGTGTCGGCGACGACGAGGACCAGGTCGGCCGCCGCACCGTCCAGGACGTACCGCTTGGTGCCGCTGATCCGGTACCCGTCTGGCGTCGCCGTCGCCCGGCACGCGACGGTCGCGCCTGCCCAGTCCTGGGGGGACTCCATGTGCGCCAGCGTCGCCAGGGTGCCGCCCTCGGCGATGCCCGGGAGCAGGTCGGCCTGGGCGGCCCGGTCGCCGGAGGCCATCAGGGCGGTCGAGGCGATGCACGCGGAGAGGAACGGCGCGCACAGCAGGGCCCGCCCCATCTCCTCGAACGCGATGGACAGCTCGAGGAAGGTGAAGCCGAGCCCGCCGAACTCCTCGGGAATGGCGAGGGCGGTGAGCCCCAGCTCGGACGTGAGGGCGGTCCACACCTGGGGGTCGTGGCCCAGCTCGGTCTCCATCACCCGCCGTACCTCGGCCTCCGGGGATTTCGCCGCGAGGAACTTGCGCAGCGACGTCCGCAGATCGTCCTGCTCCCGGGTGTAGACGAACTCCATGACGACCTCACGTTCTGGCTGACGGTGGCGGCGCCGGTGCTACCGCGGACTGTCCTAATCTGATAATATTCAGGGTGAACTCGTGCCCGCAAGGTCCGGGTTCGGACGATCGATCCCGCGGCACGCCGGAGTGCGCGCCGCCCTGACGAGTGGACGGCAATGGGGAATCTGGACGGCCAGGTCGCAGTGATCACGGGTGCAGGCCGCGGCATCGGGCGCGAACACGCGTTGCTCTTCGCGAAGGAGGGCGCCAAGATCGTGGTGAACGACCTCGGCGGCGCCAGCGACGGTTCCGGTGGTGACCCGACGGCCGCCGAACAGGTGGTCGAGGAGATCCGTGCGCTCGGCGGCGAGGCCGTCGTGAACGGTGACGACGTCGCCGACTGGGCCGGCGCCGAGCGATTGATCGCCCAGGCCGTCGAGGCGTTCGGCCGCGTGGACGTCCTGGTGAACAACGCAGGCATCCTGCGCGACAAGGTCATCGCCCAGATGTCGGAGAGCGACTGGGACTCGGTCATCCGGGTCCACCTCAAGGGCCACTTCGCGCCACTGCACTTCGCCGCAGGCCATTGGCGGGAGCGCAGCAAGGCCGGCGAGCAGGTGCGGGCCTCGGTGATCAACACCAGCTCGACGTCCGGTCTGCACTCCAACCCCGGTCAGGCGAACTACGGCGCGGCGAAGTCCGGCATCGCCACCCTCACCGAGATCGCCGCCAAGGAGCTCACCCGCTACGGGGTGCGGGTCAACGCGATCGCCCCCGCCGCCCGGACCCGGCTGATCGCCCAGACCCCCACGGTCGACGCGCTCATGCCCCAGGCCGCCGAGGGTGAGTTCGACCCGTGGGACCCCGCGAACATCTCGCCGCTCGTGGTGGCGCTGGCCTCCCCGGAGTCGACCGTCACCGGCCGCGTCTTCTGGGTCGCAGGCGGAACGGTCAAGCTGTACAAGTCGTGGTCGGTCGAGTCGCGGGTCGAGTCGGACTCGCGCTGGGAGCCGTCCGCCCTGGCGAAGGAGATCGAGCGCCTGGCCGCAGGCCCCGCCGGGCAGCAGGGCTGACGGGGCGACAGATGGGAGTCAACCGCGACGCGGCCGGGTTCACGTCGTCGACCACCACGCGTACCTGGAGCACCACCGACTCCGTCGTCTACGCCCTCGGCATCGGCTGCGGCGTCGACGAGCCGGCCTTCTCCACCGACGACACGCGCGGAGTGGAGCAGCGGGCCGTGCCGACGATGGCCGTCGTCCTCGCCGTGCCGGGACCCGAGATCGTCGCGGCGATGGGCGACTACGACCGGCGCAAGCTCGTCCACGGCTCGCAGACGACCATCGTCCACTCCGCGATCCCCGCGGCAGGCTCGATCGGGTACAGCTCGACCATCCTCGGTGTGTACGACAAGGGCTCCGGAGCGGCGGTCGAGACCGAGACCCGGGCGACCGACCCGGCCACCGGCAGGCCCGTGTTCACGAACCGGTCGGTGGCCTTCATCCGCGGGGACGGCGGCTGGGGTGGTGACCGCGGGCCGTCGCAGCCCAAGGCCACCCCACCCGATCGCAAGGCGGACCACGTCGTGACGCAGCACGTGGCCGAGAACCAGGCGCTGATCTACCGCTTGTCGGGCGACCGCAACCCGCTGCACTCCGACCCGGAGTTCGCCAGGGCCGCCGGGTTCGACCGGCCGATCCTGCACGGCCTGTGCACCTACGGGATGGTCGGCCGGGCGCTGCTGGCGCAGGTGTGCGGCGGGGACGCCGAGGCCTTCGGTGAGCTGTCCGCCCGCTTCGTCGCCCCGGTGTTCCCGGGGGACGACCTGGTGATCTCGATCTGGGAGACCGAGCCCGGGGTGGCGGTGTTCGAAGGCCACCGCGACGAGGACCAACTGGTCATCGCGGGACGGTTCCTGACCGCCGGAGGGGGGTGAGGTCGGGAGGGGGCAGGCGTGTGCTCCCTCCCGACCCCCTGGTCCGGTTCCTTCCGCGCGGCTCGTCGATACGGATGCTTGTGCAGAGCGCGGCGGGTACACACCACGACGACAGGTGGGTCATGGACACGGCGACAGAGGCGGCCCTGGAACGGCTGCTGGCGACCTCGGCGATACGCGATGTGGTCTACCGCTACTGCCGGGGCATCGACCGCAGGGACCTCGAGCTCGTCCGGTCCTGCTATCACGCCGACGCCCGGGACGAGCACGGTGGCTACGTCGGCGGGGTCGAGGGCTTCCTGCAGCACGCCCTCGCGGGGCTGAGCCGGTGCGAGCGGACGCTGCACTTCATCGGCAACGTCCTCGTCGAGGTCGAGGGGGACCGCGCCCGGTGCGAGTCCTATGCGCTGGCTTTCCACCGGCTCCCCGGCCGTGAGGAGCAGCCGCCCCGCGACCGTGTCGTGGCCCTGAGGTACCTCGACGTGTTCACCCGGCGGTCGGGCGAGTGGCGCATCGCGCTGCGGCGCTGCGTGAGCGAGTGGACCCGGACCGATCCGGTCGGCCCGGGGTGGGACTTCCCGCCGGCATGGTTGCGAGGGGAGTTCTCGCCCGCGGACCCGATCAGCGACGAACGATGGCGCGACGTCGAGGCGGCCACCGGCGCGATCTGAGGTCCTCGATCACCGAGCTCGAACATGATAACATTACGATCCTCCCTATCGGCACACATGCGGGAGCTCCCGGCTCGTCGAGCAGTGCGAACGACTCCGGCCGCGGCTCGTGGGATCAGAGGCGATCAGCATGAGGTACTACCCGTTCGGCTCCACCCCGGTGGAGACCCCGAAATGGTTCCTGGAGGCGCTCGCCTCCACCCACTTGGCCCCGGAGACACTGCCGCTGTGGTTCCTCGGCCCCGACGAGCTGGGCTGGAAGTGCCCCGCGGCCCTGCTCCTCACCATGCCCGCGGGCTACACGCTCTTCCGCCACGGCCACCCGTGCCAGCGGTTCGAGATCGTCATCCAGGGAAGCCTCGAGCTCGGTGACGGGCAGGTGGCCTCGGTGGGCGACACCTTCACCGCCGATCCCCACACCCTGTACGGACCGCACACCGCCGGGCCTGACGGCTGCACCACGATCGAGGTGTTCAGCGCCGTCGAGGGGATGTTCCGGCTGCTCAGCGAGGACGAGGACGGCCGCGTGACCGAGACGGACAGCCGCCTCGGCCAGCATGCGCCCGGCTACGTGCCGTTGGATCTGGCCAAGGTCTGACGGCCTCGGGACCGAGGGCCGCCGTTCGTCCCCGACTTCGGTGGGACCGCCGTGATCGCGAAGGAGACACGTGGGCACTCTGACAGGCAAGGTCGCGTTCGTCACCGGCGGGGCTCGGGGGCAGGGTCGCTCGCACGCGGTCGCCCTCGCGCGGCTGGGGGCCGACATCGCGGTGTGTGACGTCCTCGAGGACGTTCCGACAGTGAAGTACGCGATGGGCACCGCCGCGCAGCTGGCCGAGACCGCTGCCATGGTCGAGGCGCTGGACCGCAGGGCGCTTCCGCTGCGGGCGGACGTCCGCGACCACGAAGCGGTCGACGCCGCCGTCGCCACCACCCTCGACGAGCTCGGACGGATCGACATCCTCGTCTGCAACGCCGGCATCTACTCGCGGGGTCTGGTCCACGAGCTGACGACGGAGTCCTGGCAGACCATGCTGGACGTCAACCTGACCGGGGTGTTCCACACCCTGCGTGCCGTCGTTCCGACCATGCGTGAGCAGGGGTCGGGACGGATCGTGGTGACCGCGTCCGGCGCGGCCCGGACCGGGGCGCCGAACATGTCCCACTACGCCGCCTCGAAGTGGGCGGTCGTCGGCCTGGTCAAGTCGGCCGCCCTCGAGCTGGCCGGCTCGGGGGTGACCGTGAACGCGATCTGCCCGACGAACGTCAACACCGACATGCTCACCAACGACGACATGCTGCAGATGTGGCTGCCCGATGTCGAGGCGCCGCCGCTCGACCAGGCCGTCGAGC
>Ga0157379_10001766_pt1 | contig 17878 bp, 18 predicted proteins | sample S25metaG_FD_121802 | JGI IMG/M metagenome (GOLD analysis project Ga0157379, IMG submission 121802) | Switchgrass rhizosphere microbial communities from Kellogg Biological Station, Michigan, USA - S2-5 metaG | ecosystem: Host-associated > Plants > Roots > Rhizosphere > Soil | place: USA... | reverse complement strand
CTCTGCATTCAGGGTCCGAAGGAGGTGCGCAATGTCTGGAAACAACAACGGCAGAGGACCACGCACCGTGGCCGTGGTGGGGCCTTATGGCAGCGGCAAGACCACGCTGCTCGAGAGCATTCTCACCATAACGGGCGCGGTGCTGCGAAAAGGATCCGTTACCCAGAAAAATTCCGTGGGCGACACAAGTCCCGAAGCCCGCGCGCGCCAAATGAGCGTCGAGGTGAACTGCGCGACGACGCGTTTCATGGAACAACCCTTCACCTTTCTCGACTGCCCTGGCTCCATAGAATTCCTGCAGGACACGCTGAACGTCCTGCCCGGCGTCGATGCAGCGATCGTGGTGTGTGAGCCGGAGCCGGCGAAGATCCAGATGCTGCAACCCTATCTCAAGCGATTGTCGGATTTGCGCATCCCCCATTTCCTGTTCGTCAACAAAATCGACAAGGCGAGCGGCTCGCTGCGCGCATTGCTGACTATGCTGCAGGACGCCAGTGGAACGCCGTTGCTCCTGCGCCAGATTCCAATTTGGGAAAACGGCGCCGTCGCCGGCTTCGTCGATCTCGCCTTGGAGCGCGCCTACATCTATCGACCGCACAATGCCAGCGAGATGATCGAGATCAAGGACAAGGACGACGAGAAGCAGGCGCGCTTCGCGATGCTGGAAAAACTTGCGGACTATGACGAGCACCTCATGGAGGAGCTCCTGTCCGATATCGAACCGCCGCGCGAGGAAGTCTTCACCGATCTGGCCAAGGAACTCGCGCAGGGCCTTGTCGTTCCGGTGTTGATCGGGTCGGCGGAAGGCGACAACGGGGTGCGACGTTTGTTGAAAGCGCTGCGCCACGAACTGCCGGATGTGACGGCAGCTGCGGCACGCATCGGCATCAAGCCTGGAAACGACGCCGTCGTGCAGGTTCTCAAGACCTACCACTCGGGCCACGGCGGCAAGCTCAGCCTCGTGCGCGTGATGTCCGGAACGCTCAAAGACGGTGCGGTGCTGCATCGCCAGGATGGCTCCGACGCGAGGGTCGGCGGTATCTTTGCCCTCAAGGGTGAGGCGCACACTAAGCTTGCCGAGGCGCAATGCGGCGACACGGTAGCACTGGGACGGCTCGAAGGCGTGCTGACGGGAGAGACTTTGTCGACCGGGAAGACGCCGTTGGCGCAGGTCAAGATCGAGTATCTCGTCCCCGTCTACCGCCTTGCCATCGAGACGGCCGACCGTAAGGACGAAGTCAAGTTGACGGGCGCGATCGCCAAGCTGCGCGAGGAAGATCCGTCGCTCGATTTCGAACAAAGCGCCGAGCTGCACGAAATGTCGTTGGTGGGGCAGGGCGAGATCCATCTCAAGGTCGCCGTGGACAAGCTGCTCAGCAAGTTCGGCCTCAAGATCAATACGCGTGCGCCGCGCGTGCCATACAAGGAGACCATCCGTAAAAGCACGACACAGCGCGGACGCCACCGCCGCCAATCCGGCGGTCATGGACAGTTCGGCGACGTCGTCATTGCGATTAGGCCGCTGCCACGCGGCAGCGGCTTTGTCTTCGAGGACGAGATCGTCGGCGGCGTCGTGCCGCGGCAGTGGATACCGTCGGTCGAGAAGGGCGTGATCGAATATCTAAAGCAGGGCCCGCTCGGCTTTCCGGTCGTGGACATTGCCGTCGCGCTGAACGATGGGTCCTATCACACGGTCGATTCATCGGACGCAGCGTTCCAAACCGCGGCGCGGCTTGCCATGACCGAAGGCATGCCCAATTGCGCGCCGGTTCTCCTCGAGTCGATCATGCATGTGAAGATTCACGTGCCGAGCGATGCGACGGCGAAAGTCAATGCTACCGTCAGCGGCCGGCGTGGCCAGCTCATGGGCTTCGACGCGCGCGACGGCTGGAAGGGCTGGGACACGGTCGAGGCGCAGATGCCGCTGTCGGAGATGTCTGATCTCATCATCGACTTGCGCTCTCTCACTCAGGGGGTGGGCACCTACGAGATGACGTTCGATCATCTCGCCGAACTGACCGGCAAGCTGGCGGATCAGGTGACGGCCGCACGCAAGGCGGCATGATTTAGTCGGTTTTCATCGCCGGCAGCGCGGCGCTGCACGAGACGATGGCCGAGAGCAGGCACTCGGCAAGGGGCCGCGTGCGTGCGCTCGCGGTCAATTCGCCGACAATCCGGTCCCATGTCTGTTGGCCGACAAGCGCGTGCAACGACCGGTCCGCAAGCAGCTCGACATAACGTTCCGCGAGCGAAACGAAGAGCAGCAGGCCGCCGCGGTGCGTCGTCAAAATGCGCGCTGCGAATTCGCGATGGGCGAGGCCGCGGGCCCGCGCGTTTCTTATCGTGCGCGGTACGAGGCGGAGACGTAACGGCAGCCAGTCGAACAACAGTGAGAATGCTGCAAACGCGATCGCTTCGGCGGAAAAGGCGAAACGCACTGAAACGTGTGACCAGAACAGCGCCAAAGTTCCGCCGATCGCGAGCGCAAGCAGGGCGCCGTAGGCTAATGGATACATCACGTATCGATCGCTAACCGGGACGACAACGAGCGCGATATGCGTTCCGCTTCGCCGCTCCGCATCGGCAATGGCGCGCTGCAATCGATCACGGTCGCCGGTTGAGAGTTTCGCCATCACCAATGCCCCGAAGCGCCGCCGCCGCCGAATGAACCGCCGCCGCCGGAGAATCCGCCACCGCCAAAGCCGCCACCGCCAAAGCCGCCGCCGCCAAAGCCGCCGCCGCCACGACCCCACCCGCCGAGTCCTCCAAGAAAGAAGAGCGGCCAGAAAAAGCGGCCGAACACGAACCAGAGGATGATCACGATGAGGAAGATCGGGATGTGAAAACCCCCGCCGTCGCCCGATGGCTCGGCGCTTGCCGCAGGTGACGAAACTTGAGCGGTCGGATGGCCGCCCAGCGCCTGCAGCACCGTGATCGTGCCGTCGCGGACCCCGCCGTCATAGTCGCCGCTACGGAACTTCGGCAGCATGACATTTTGAATGATCAGCTTGCTCTGCGCGTCGGTCAGCAGGCCTTCGAGGCCATATCCAACTTCGATGCGGACATCATGCGTGCTTGGCGAAACGATCAGCAGCGCGCCATTGTTCTTGCCCTTGATGCCGATGCCCCAGGCACGGCCGAGCTGATAGCCATATTGCTCGATCGTCGTTCCTTGCAGCGATTTCAGAGTGACGACAACCACCTGATTGCCGGTCTGGCGTTCGTGCTCCGCGAGCAGTCCGGTGAGCGTGTCGCGCGTGTCGGCCGAGAGTATCCCGGCATCGTCGACCACGCGGCCTGAAAGTGCTGGAAAGCTGAGCGCGGCATGCGCGAGGGCAAGCCCGAGCAGCAGAGCCACAACCGCAAGGCTTACGCTCCGCGCGATCGCAGCTGGCCGGTGCATTTTCAGAATTTGACCTCGGGCGCCTGCTGGGCCTTTTCCGAGATTGTGAAAGTCTCGCGCGGCTTGGCGTCGGGATAGAAGATCGCCGCAACCCATCGCGTAGGAATTGTGCGCAGCGTCGTGTTGTAGGTCTGGACCGCGTCTATGTAATCCTTGCGCGCGACCGCGATGCGGTTCTCGGTGCCTTCAAGTTGCGCCTGAAGCACGAGAAAATTCTGATTTGATTTGAGGTCGGGATAGGCCTCGCTCACGGCGAGCAGCCGGCCGAGCGCGCCGCTGATGGCGGCCTGGTTCTGCTCGAACTGATGGAAGGCTTGCGGGTTGGAAAGAATATCGGCGGGCAACGTCATTTGCGTCGCGTGCGCGCGCGCTTCCGTCACCTCTTTCAGGACGGTCTGTTCCTGCTTCGCGTAGCCCTTCACGGTGTTGACCAGATTCGGAATGAGATCGGAGCGGCGCTGATATTGGTTCAGCACTTCGCTCCAGGCTGCCTTCACCTGTTCGTCCTGTGTCGGAACCGCGTTGATGCCGCAGGCCGACAGGCCGACGGCGACCACGAAGACGGCCGCCAGTCGGCCCGTCCAGCGCGTGAAGATGTGAGACATCATGGCAGCATCTCTCCCTCGCAGAGGCGGCGCATTGCTAGCACATCGTTGTGGAAAACGCGCATTTTGCAACGCACCAATAGGCCTTCAAAAAAAACGCCAGGGCGATCGCTCACCCTGGCGCCAGTTTGGCTTGGGTGACGCGGGCAAGCCCGCGTCGCGTCGAGGCCAAAAAGGGGGGACGGCCGCCGACTTCATGGAGATAGTCGCGGTTGGGCCGAGTTCAACGCCCGCATGAAAATATCTAGTAACGCCAGTCCTTCGAAGCCCGCACCAGGAAGTCGCGGAAGGCGGCGACGCGCTTGGATTGGCGAAGTGCATCGGCATACACCAGATGGACATCAAAACTGGGTCCCGGAATGTCGGGGAGCACGCGCACCAGATGCGGCCGCTCGGCCGCGACATAGTCCGGCACTGCCGCGATGCCGACGCTGGCTTCGGTGGCGCAAAGGATGCCCGTGACGTTGTTAATTCGTACCGTGCGGCCCTTGCCGCTGAGCCGGCGGCGAGTCTGCTCGAGCAGCCAGTTGATTTCGCGGATCTCGGGCGCTGCCGTTTCACCGTAGGCGATGATCGTGTGGTCGGCGAGATCGTCAAGCGCCTGCGGCGTGCCATACTTCTCGAGATAAGTTTTCGTCGCGTACATGTGATAGTGCACGGTGAAGAGCTTGCGCTGGATCAGGTCGGCCTGCACCGGCGCGCGCATGCGAATGGCGAGATCGGCTTCGCGCTGCGCCAGATCCAATTCGCGATCCTCCATCACGAGGTGAACTTCGACTTCCGGATATTCTTTCAAGAAGTCATCAAGCCGCGGCACCAGCCAATAGGTTCCGATGCCGTGGCTCGACGTGATCTTGAGGGCGCCGCGCGGCGATTCTCGCACGTTCTTCAGCGCCTCTTCGGCCTGCGCGAGGCGGGAAAGCACGTCGGTGACGGCCAAATAGAGCATTTCGCCTTCATCGGTCAGCGTCAGACCGCGGGCATGGCGCTGAAAGAGCGGCGTGGTGATTTCTTCCTCGAGCGCGCTGATCTGGCGGCTGACGGCCGACTGGCTGAGCGTCAGCATCTGGCCCGCGTGCGTAAAGCTGCCGGCCGAGGCGACGGCGTGAAAGATGCGAAGCTTATCCCAATCCATCTTCGTTACCTGTTGCGCGCCGTTTTCTTGCGAGCACTAGCCCTGCGGCGCAATGCAAAGTTCGTGACTGTTCATTTCAGTGTCCACCGGAAAGAAAACGCTCTGCTTCCAGTGCCGCCATGCATCCCATTCCCGCAGCGGTCACGGCCTGGCGATAGATTTTGTCCTTCACATCGCCCGCTGCGAAAACGCCTGCAACGCTAGTGTGTGTCGAGTCGGGTGCGGTTTTGATGTAGCCGGTTTTGTCCATCTCGACTTGGCCTTTGAACAGTTCAGTCGCTGGGGAATGGCCGATCGCAATAAAGAGACCGTCGACTGGGAGCGCGCGCGTCGAACCGGTCACGGTGTTGCGCAGCTTGATGCCCGTCACGCCTTTCGGATTGTCCGTGCCTTCCACCTCGACGACTTCGGTGTCGTATAGCACGTCGATTTTCTTGTTCGCCTGCAGGCGCATCTGATTCGTCTTGTCGGCGCGCAGCGTGTCCCGGCGATGAATCAATGTGACCCGTTCCGCGAAGTTCGTGAGGAACAGCGCTTCCTCGGCGGCGGTGTTGCCGCCCCCAACAACGGCGACGCTCTTACCGCGAAAGAAAAAGCCGTCGCATGTTGCGCAGGCCGATACGCCGAAGCCTTGATATTTGGTCTCGGAAGGTAGTCCGAGCCAATTGGCGCTGGCGCCAGTGGCGATGATCAAGGTGTCGGCCGTGTAGCCGGTGCCGCTATCCGCCTTCAGCGAAAATGGGCGACGCGACAGATCGACAGCTGTGATGGTGTCCTGAACCAATTTCGTGCCGACATGCTAGGCTTGCGCCTGCATCTGCTCCATGAGCCATGGTCCCTGGATGACATCGGCGAAGCCGGGATAGTTCTCGACCTCTGTGGTGATGGTGAGTTGTCCGCCAGGTTGAAGCCCTGCGATGAGCATAGGCTCGAGCATGGCGCGGGCCGCGTAGATTGCGGCTGTGCAGCCGGCCGGGCCGCTGCCAAGGATGATGACTTTCGAGTGAGACATGTCGGCTCCGGAATCCGAAGAGCGAGACGCCAACGGCGCGCCAGCCGATCATGACTGCGCGTTCCAACAGCCCCATGCCCCTTGGCTTGAACAGTCCTCATATCGGAACGCCCCAGTGAAAGGTCAAGCAGCCTGGAATGCTCAATCGCGCCAGAGGCTTCGCTAAGGACCGGCGAGACCTGTGGATAAGGCCTTGCGAATCGAACGCGGTAAGAGATCCCTTTAAGAAATATTATTGCTCTAACCACCGCGTCAGAGTTAAATGCCGCGTCTTATCCCGCCCAAAGGCCCCGCCGTGGAGCATCACAAGCTCGATTCCATCGATATGCGAATTCTTACCGAACTGCAGGCAAACGGACGGATCACGAACGTCGAACTGTCGCGGCGCGCAAAGATCACGGCACCGCCCTGCTTGCGCCGCATGCGCGCACTCGAAAAGAACGGATTCATCCAAGGTTACCATGCCGATCTTGACGCCAAGTCGCTCGGCTTCGAGGTCACGGCATACGTGTTCGTCGGTCTTTCCAGCCAGCATGACGGCGACTTGAAGCAATTCGAGGAGCGTGTGCGATCTTGGCCGACGGTACGCGAATGCTACATGCTTTCAGGCGAAGTCGACTTCCTTTTGAAATGCGTGGCGACGGACCTTTCGACCTTTCAGCGCTTCATCTCCGAAACACTGACCGCGGAAAAAAATGTTGCGAGTGTGAAGAGTTCGCTCGTCATGCACGCGAGCAAGATTGAAGCCGGCGTGCCGCTCGACACGAAGAGCTAGAGGTTCATATCGCGTCCACGGGTCTCGGGCAGGAACAGCAGTGTCACGACAAATCCGATCGCGGCGATCGTGACCGGATACCAAAGGCCCGCATAGAGATTTCCCGTTGCCGCGACGATGGCGAAAGCGGCGGGCGGCAGAAAGCCACCGAACCATCCAACCCCGACATGGTAAGGCAGCGATAGTGCCGAGTAGCGAATGCGCGTCGGAAACAGTTCGACAAGCGTCGCCGCCTGCGGGCCGTACAAAGCTGCTGCTGCGGTGACGAAGATCAGCAGTATTGCGATGGCGAGCGCGACATTGACGCGGCTGGAATCCGCCGTCTGAGGATAGTGGGCAGCCCTGAGTGCGGCGCTGACCTGCGCAGTGAAACTCTTCTGCGCCATGGAGAGGGCGGAGGGGGCCAGGTTCGTGCCATCAATGCTGCTCAGCGAGACCGCGCCAATTCGGACATGGGCAAGCGTTCCCACGGGCACGACTTCGTTGCGGTATGGGACCCCCAAATTCGTCAGCGAACTCTTGGCGATATCACATGAGCTCGCGAATTTGGTTTTTCCAATCAAGTCGAATTGTAGGGAACATTCCGACGGTGCAGCGAAAACGATCACCGGCGCACGCTCGGTTGCTTCGACGAGAGCGGGGTTGACGGCCTGTGTCAGCCACTGAAACCCCGGAATGAGCAAGATCGCGGCTAAGCCGAGGCCGAACAACATGACGGGTTTGCGGCCGACGCGATCGGACAATCGGGCAAAGAAGATGTGCAGGCCGGCACTCAAAACTGTGACGCTCAAGATGAGAAAATTGACCATGCGCGGCTCGACCTTCACGACGCGCTCGAGAAAAAACTGCGTGTAGAACTGCGCCGTGTACCAGACCACGCCCTGACCCATGAGAAGTCCGATCAGGACGACGAGCACGACGCGCAAGTTGCGCCACTGCAGAAAGGCTTCCGACAGGGGCGCGCGCGATGTCAGTCCTTCGCGCGCCAGTCTACGAAACAAGGGAGACTCATCGAGCTTGAGACGTATCCAGACGGAGATGAGCAGGAGTCCGAGCGAGGCGAGAAAGGGGATTCGCCAACCCCACGCGCCGAATGCGTCTTCTCCCAGTGTGGTGCGAACCACAAGGATGACGGTCAAAGCCAGGAACAGGCCCACCGTAGCCGCGACCTGTATCCAACCTGTCGCTGCACCACGTTTGGTCGGGTCGGCATGTTCGGCGACGTAGATGGCCGCTCCGCCATATTCGCCGCCGACTGCAAAGCCTTGCAGCACACGCAATGCAATCAGCAGATAGGGTGCGGCATTGCCCAAGGTCGAAGTATCGGGAAGTAGTCCAATGGCGAACGTCGCAACCCCCATGATGGTGATCGTGAACAGAAAGGCGCGTTTGCGCCCGGTTCGGTCGCCGAAATATCCGAACACCAGCCCGCCGAACGGCCGCACGGCAAATCCTACGGCGAATGTGAGCAGTGCGAATATGTAACCCTGGGTTTCGCCAGCCGCGGCGAAAAAATGGCGGGTGATGATCGAAAGGAGCGAGCCGAAGATGAAAAAGTCGTACCACTCGAAAACCGTCCCGGCGGCAGATGCCGTCAGAACGAGACCCATGCGTGGTTCTGTCGACGCATCGGACATCGCGTGATCCTTCCCCGTGAAGCATAGCTAGCGGAGGGGGGCGGGCTTCTCAAGCTTCAAGAGTCGGTTTTGGAGATCTTGGACAAAGACGTGAACTTTCATGGGACACTTACGCCGTTTATTCGAACTGCGCGAAGTCACTTCCCTCCTGTCCACTAGCCATAGCAGAATTGATGCGATCGGGACGAAATGAACACTCCGACAGCGATCTTCATCTTCTGCTTTGCCCCCGCGACTTCGAGCGCGGCAGCCGACGTCAATTTCAACGGTTTCGCAGATGTGCGCCTGGTCGCACCGCCCATGACCAATTCCTATCTCGATGGCGGTTTGGGTAAATTGCGCTTCGGCTCAGACGATATGTCGCCTGCGCTCAAGTTCGGCGAAATCGTGGGCGAGGGCAGCGCAACACTCGGCGACAGTTGGTTCGTACAGGCCGATGCGCGAATAAGTCCGCAATATGGCACAGCCGTCGATCTGCTCGAAGCGTTTGCGCAGTTCGCACCGAAATCCGACAGTGAATGGAATTGGTCGGTTCGTGCCGGTGCATTCTTTCCGCCGCCATCGCTCGAGAACGAGCAGATCGGCTGGTCGAGCTTCTGGACGATTACGCCGTCCGCGATCAATAGCTGGATCGGCAGCGAACTGCGCACGATTGGCGCCGAAGGCACCCTGCAATGGCGCCGCAATGGCGGTGCGGTGACGCTAGTGGGCGCGTTATTCGGTGACAATGATCCGGCGGGAGTTCTGATCGCCTTCCGTGGCTGGACGTTCGATGATCGCGTCACCGGCCTCTTCGAAAAGTCGCGGCTGCCGGATTCGCTGGCTAGACTTCTTCAGCAACCGATTCCGCTGGAACGCCATCTTTTTCAGGAAATCGACTCTTCGCCCGGCTGGTATCTCGATCTCTCGTGGGAGCCCTCTGAGACAACCGGCTTGGAAGTCATGCGCTATGACAACAACGCCGATCCGCGAAGTCACGCCGGCAATCAGTTTGCCTGGCACACGACATTCTGGGATCTCGGATTGCGCAAACAGCTCGGCGCAGTAACGCTGCTTTCACAGGCGGTAAGCGGCAGCACGATCATCCGCCCAGGGGCGGGCATCTTCACGAAGACCGATTTCAAGTCGGCCTATTTGTTGGTCGGCTGGGATTTGGATGATTGGTGGGTTGCTACACGTGGCGATCTTTTTCAGACACGCACCCACACAGCCGCCCTTGCGCCATCGCCGTTCAGCGAGGACGGTTATTCGATTGACGCAGCGGTAAGTTGGCTGCCCAAACGCTGGCTGCGGCTCAGCGCGGAATACCTCTTGGTCGAAGATCGGAGACCCCAGCGGCTGCTCGACGATACCGCGCCGCAGCAGAGCGAGAGCCAATTCCAACTGGTTGTTCGCACCTATTTGTGAGCGGGCGGGCGCGTGGTACTTTGGCCGTGTCTGGGGTGGAGTTCGCGATGGCAAAGAACAAAGAGTTCGACTTTCAGGGCGTCAATCACCTTGCTTTGGTGTGCAAGGATATGGCGCGTACTGTCGATTTCTACAGCAATGTCCTGGGCATGCCGCTGATCAAGTGCATCGAGTTGCCGAAGGGCATGGGACAGCACTTCTTCTTTGATCTCGGCAACGGCGACTCGCTAGCCTTCTTCTGGTTCCCAAACGCACCGGACGCGCAACCGGGCGTATCCAGCGCGACGCAAGGCGTGCTGCCAGGACCATCGGCGCACGGCTCGATGAACCATGTCGCCATTAACGTCGCGGCCGACAAGATCGATGAATATTACGAAAAGCTGATCGCCAAGGGCATCAAAGCATCGCGCATCATCAACCATGACGATTCGCCGATGCAGGCGAGCCTGGAAATGACGCCGTCCACTTTCGTCCGCTCGATCTACTTCTACGACCCTGACGGCATCGCGCTGGAATTTGCAGCGTGGACGCGCACGCTGGGCACGGCCGCGGACGTCGCCGTGAAACCTGCGCATGCTCAGGACAAGACACGCTATCTGGAGCCGGCGAAGTAGCGGCGCGCCAGTTCGTCAAGACTCTCCGGTGGCTGTTCGATCATCGCGCGCGCGGACTTGCGCACGAACGCCTTGTCGGATTCTTTGGTGAGATACTCCACGGGCGATTTTCCATCCACCCGCGCTAAGAACAACATCGGCAGCAGGCGAGCGGTGCGCCGATCGAGGACAGTTGTCGACTCCCATGTGACGCCGGAACTGTACGTGCGATATAGGGCCGAGTAGATTTCGGCGTAGCGATCGCGCCATTGCGGGTGCCAGACGCTCTTGAGCAGGAAGTGGTTGAGGCAGAAGGCAAGGTCGAACGCCGGATCGCCATAGCAGGCCGTTTCCGCGTCGAGAAATACAGGGCCAAACGGGCCGCAGAGAATGTTTTTGGGGCTGATGTCGCCTTGCATGAGGGCGATACGCGAGCGGGCGATTCTTTCGGCGACCTCGCGAATCACCGGCGCGAGGTCGGGATGATGCTCTGCCGTGAAAAGCAGGTAGGGCTCCAGACGCAGAGCGTAGAACTGCGCGTCGTTCGCGAAGGATTTCGCAAGGTCGGCACGCCCGGCGGTGGTGGCGTGAATCTGTGAAAGCGCGGCGCCGACCCTGGCGGCAAAGTCGACATCAATTCGACCAGCCGCCAGTTCCGATTTCCAAATGGGGTAACGCTCAGATGGCAGATATTCCATTGCGAAGAGATGGCGTTCGCGGTTGACGCCCAGGATTTTCGGCACCCAGTGCGGGTTGATGCCCGACACGAGTTCGATCCAGGCGACTTCGGCCTCCGAGCGCGCAGGCGGCGCACGCCAGTCGACGTTCACGCGCAGCTTGGGCAGCGCACGCTTCACCACCAGCGGCGTGCGCCCCCCTATTTCCACACGAAAGACATCGCATGAAACGCCGCCTGAGAGGCTTGTCAGCGTTATCGGCACGTCTCGGGTTACCAAACCCATTTCCGTAAGCGCCATCAAGACTTCGCGAAACGCGTCCGAGTGGATGGATAGGCTCATCTCGCTACTATTCATCGACTCCGCTGCGCCTTACAAGAACGCATGGCCAGTCCCGACTATTTCACCGATCCTGATGGAATCGCCGATTCGATCATTGCAAAGGTCGGCCGTGATATCGTGCTCGGACTTCCGCTCGGCCTTGGCAAGGCGAACCATGTGGCGAATGCGCTGTTCGCCCGCGCGGTCAAGGACACCTCGATTAACCTGCGGATATTCACCGCTCTGACGCTCGAAAAGCCGCACTACAAGAATGACCTCGAGCGGCGTCTACTCGCGCCGGTCATTGCGCGTTTGTTCGGCGAATATCCTGATTTCGAGTACGCAACCGCACTGCGCCGCGGAACGTTGCCGCCCAATGTGCAGGTCGACGAATTCTTCTTTCTGGCGGGCCGCTGGCTGACCAATGCCACCGCGCAACAGAGCTACATCTCGGCGAACTACACCCACGTTTGCGAGTACCTCTTGTCGCGCGGCGTGAACGTCGTTGCCCAACTTGTGGCGACGCGGGAAGTCGAAGGCGTTCGACGGTTCAGCCTGAGTTGCAACACGGACCTCACCCTCGATCTGCTCGACGCGCGAAGAGCGGGGCAAGCGAAGTTCGTGCTGGCAGCGCAGGTCAACTCGCAATTGCCCTTCATGCCGGGCGAAGGCGATCTGTCCGAAGCCGAGTTCTCATGCATTCTGGAGGGTCCCAAGACCGACTTTCCGCTTTTTGCGCCACCGAAGGCGCCGATCGGCCTCACCGAATATGCGATCGGAATCCATATCGCGAGGCTCATCGCCGACGGCGGGACACTGCAAATCGGAATCGGCGAAGAGGGAGACGCAGCGGTTCGCGCCTTGATCCTTCGCCAGCATGACAATGCGGCTTTCCGCGAGGCGGTTACGCGCCTCACCGCCGATGTTCCACCGCTTTCGATCGAAGAGCGCACGCCGTTCGAAAGTGGTCTCTACGGCGTGAGCGAAATGTTCGTCGACGGATTTCTCGAGCTTCTCGCAGCCGGAATTCTGAAACGCGAAGTCGACGGCGTGCTGCTGCACGCGGGATTCTTTGTGGGCCCGCAATCTTTTTATCGCAGATTGCGCGGGCTTGACGCCACGGTGCTCAAGAAAATTCAGATGTCGCGTATCTCCTTCACCAACCAGCTTTACGGCAACGAGGCTGGCAAGACGTCCGCGCGCGTCAAGGCCCGCTTCGTCAACAATGCGATGATCGCAACCGCGCTGGGCGCGATCGTGTCGGATGGACTCGAGGACGGCCGCGTAGTTAGCGGCGTCGGCGGTCAATTCAATTTCGTCGAGCAGGCATTTGCGCTGCCGGGCGCGCGCTCAATCTTGGCGATAAACGCGACGCGTGGAGTCGGCCGCAAGATTACGTCGAACGTTCGCTGGTCATACGGACACACGACGATTCCTCGGCACCTGCGCGATATCGTCGTGAGCGAATATGGCATTGCCGATTTGCGCGGCGAGAGCGACGAGAGGGTCATCGCGGCGATGCTCGCGATCACGGACTCGCGCTTTCAGGACGAGCTCCTGCGCCAGGCGAAGGATTCCGGCAAAATCGCGCGGACTTACGAGATTCCCGCCGCCCATCGCGAAAACCACCCTGACCGCATCGAAGTGGCGCTCGCACCATTGCGGGAGCGGGGCTTGCTGCCCGCCTTCCCATTCGGCAGCGACTTTACGCCGGTCGAGCAGCGCTTGATTGCGGCGCTGGAACGCCTTCAGAACGCGTCACCATTGCAGTTGGCGCGCCTTGCGTTTTCCGGGTTGTCCAGCCGCGACGGCGACGCCCTGACGCGTATGCAATTGGATCGGCCCGCCTCCTCGACGGAACGGCTCTATCGCGCGCTTGTCAGCGGTGCGTTGCAGAACGGACCCGGCGTCACGGCAGCGTGATGATTGAAGGCCCTGCTGAAGCGCTCGGCATGATGCATCGCTGCCGCTGACGGTCTAGTGTGCGACCGACCACAAAGAGGGAAGCCTATCCATGAAGCTCAGCTTGATAGTCGCCGCCGGCGTTGCCGCAGTGTTCGGCGTGCCTTCCGCAATGGCGGCGCAATCGCCGCCAGCCCATGTGACCGCTGCGATCGACGATTCCGCGCGCCCCGATGCCGACAAAAAGCTCGATCCCGAGAGATTGCCGGCCGAGATGCTTACGTTCGCAGGCATCAAGCCCGGAATGAAGGTGATGGATATGATTCCGGGCAACGGCTACTTCACGCGACTGTTCGCCAAGGCGGTCGGCGACACGGGGTTTGTCTATGCCTATCAGCCCGCCGAATTTGAAGCGTTCTATAAGGGCAAGCCGGCACCCATCAAGGCCGTCGCCGCGCAATACCACAATGTGTCGGTGATCAGCGCGCCGATCAATTCGCTTGCCGCGCCGGAATATCTGGACGTCGTCTGGACTTCGCAGAACTATCACGACCTGCATGACAGTTTCGCGAAACCCGCCGATCTCGCTATCATCAACAAGCAGGTTTTTGCGGCGCTGAAGCCCGGCGGCCTCTACGTCATACTCGATCACGCTGCGGCGGCAGGTTCGGGACTACGCGATACGGAAACGTTGCATCGCATCGATGAAGCGGCGGTCAAGCAGGAAGTGCTCGCCGCCGGATTCAAGCTGGTGGGTGAGAGCAAGGTCTTGCGCAATCCCAAGGATCCGCACGACAAACTTGTCTTCGATCCATCGATCCGCCACCACACCGATCAGTTCCTTCTCAAATTCATGAAGCCAGCGAAGTAGATTCTCCGTGAAACGCGTCGGCCATATTGCCATCTGTCTAGTGGCCGGCGCACTTTTCTCGTTCGCCGTGTTGGCTGCTGCCGAGCCCGTGCAAATTCACGGCGTCGTCCAGCTATTCGACGGCAGCACACTCACGATCAAGGCCGATAGCGGCAGAACCACGCTTGTTGCTATCGAGCCGCAGACCCGAATCGTCCGTAGCCGGACGATGACTCTCAGCGCTTTGAAAGCGGGCGACTATATCGCGACGCTCTCCATGCAAGACGCGAAAGGAAATCTTCACGTCCAGTCCGTTCGCATTTTGGAGAGCCCGGCATCCGCGGCGGGTGAAGGCCAATACAAGCTCGACTCCAATCCCTCGCGCATTGTCACAAACGGAACGGTAGGCGCAGTAGCGCCTGCCGCCAACACACTGTCACTTACCTTTCATGGCGCCAGCAGTGACGGCACCTCGCCTTGCACCGGCCGTTCGCCGCCCGGCGGCTCAGGCTGCGTGGGCAATGTGGACTTGCTGATCGCGCGAGGCGTGCCGATCGTCTCCGTCATGAACGGCGACACGAGCCTATTCCTTCCGGGAGCTGTCGTATCCGTGACAGCAACATCCGACGCCGCGAATTTGCTGACGGCGTCAGGTGTTTCCGTCGAGCGCGACGGCAAGCCTGCTCAATAGCCGATCACGATCTTGCCAAAATGGCCACCTGCTTGCATCAGGCGTAAGGCGTCCGGCACGCGGGCGAAGGGGAAGCTGCGGTCGATCACTGGCTTGAGATTGTGCTGATCGATGTAGGCCGCCATTTGGTCGAACTGTTCGCGGCTACCCACCGTGATCCCGTGGATGTGTAGATTTTTTCCGAACACGACCGGAATCATCACAGGGCTTGAGAAACCTCCGAGCACGCCGATGACGACGACGCTGCCGCCGACACGCGCGGCGTCGAAGGACTGGTTCAACGTATTCTCGCCGCCGACTTCGACCACGACATCCACACCGCGTCCGCCCGTCAATTCGCGGGCGACGCTGCCCCATTCGGGATGGCTCTTATAATTGATCGTGTGATCGGCGCCGAGCTTCCTCGCGCGCGCCAGCTTCTCATCGCTACTCGATGTCGCGATCACCGTCGCGCCGCGGGCCTTGGCGAATTGCAACGCGAAGATGGAAACGCCACCCGTTCCCTGCACAAGGACCGTATCGCCGGGTCCGACCGGTGTCTCGATTGTCACCGCGCGCCATGCGGTCAATCCCGCGCAAGGCAATGTCGCGGCTTCCTCGTACGAAAGTTTGGCGGAAACTTTGGACACGCCTTCCGCGTCCAGCAGCATGCTCTGCTGCAGCACGCCTGGAAAAGGACCGCCGAGTGGACGGTTGCGGCTCTCGGCGGTGATGGGGCCCGACAACCAGGATTGAAAAAACAGCGGGCAAACCCGGTCGCCGACGGCGACGCGCGTCACGCCCGGGCCGATTGCCGATACCTCTCCCGCCCCGTCGGAGAACGGAATCAGCGGCAAGGGATAGCCACCGCCATATCCGATGACCGTCAAAAGATCTCGATAGTTGAGCGAAGCGGCCTTCATGCTCACCACAACTTGTCCCGGACCTGGCTTTGGTTCGGGCTTATCGGTGAGCTGGAGGTTCTCGATACCGTACGCGTTCTGGATTTCCCAAACCTTCATCGTCATCACCCAACATATGTTGCCGACCGGACTGTGAGGTCTCGAAGAAGATTGATCAATCCGACAGACGCAGCGATATCGGGCTATTGACGGAGCGGAAACGTCAGCTTTCTCCATGCCATCAGCGGTTTAAAGCGGCTTTTGGCGGACCGGAAGTCCGCGAACATCGTGTTTCTCGGCGTTCGCCGTCGTGCGCCCAACCAGTCCAACGGAAATCGACATTTTCGCGCCCCCACATTGGGTTCAGGACGAGGCGCAATAAGAGCCTATGGGAACCTTAGCTGACGAATAGCGCGCGTTAGAGAATTGAGCCCACGGGAGAGAGCATGTGCAAGCCAACAGCGCGCGTCGCATTATTCAGTGCAGGATCGAAAAACGAAGCGACTCCAACTCCTAAGATGATGACTGCCGCGATGACAGCTACCCAATCCAAGGCCACCAACCCATCTTCGTCCGACATAAACTGCATACACCTGCGCAGTTCGGGAATCGCCCCCATAGCTTTCGCTCCGTCACCCCAGCAAAGGCTGATGGTGGAAGTCGACTAAACTGTGGCGCCGCAAATTAACTTTGAATGTCCAATGTCGCTTCGGATTTGGCGTGAAATTCGACTTGGTCGGTGGAGATGCAGTCACCAAATTTGAGTGCGTTCGCGTATTCCGAATAGCCTTCGTTAGAAGGGGTCGTTAACAGCGTGGCAACGAGAGGCCGCCCACACTCATGCCATGGATGTTCGCATTCGAGATCCGCTCGAGTTGTCCCTTCCGCCGATAACGCAGGATTGGGCCTTGAACTGTGCGAGCGACGCGCTCAAGCAAGCGCTCGCGTACTGGAGATCAGCACGCGGCGAGCGACGTCGTCCCACGCGTTCGGAGCTGACTCCCGCTGGAATGGCCAAGTTCCTCAGGCACGTGGCGCTTCTTGAAGTGCGGCACGTATCGGCGACGAAACGGACTTATCGTATTCGACTAGCGGGCACCCACGTTGAAAACGTGTTTGGTTCCATTAGCGGCCATCGAATCGACCAGGTACTGCCGGCCGCCATTGCTGCCCGGTGGCAGCAGTGTCTCGACACCGTCGTGGAGGCGGATCGACCTTTGCGATTGACCGGACGGGCCGGATTTGAAAACAAGTCCTGGCTCGTGGGTGAAGTGCTTCTGGCCCCATTGGGTGACGAGGCGCGACCGGTCTCTATGATCCTAGCGGTATTTGTTTGGCAAGCAGACACTGCTCCAGACGGAACTCTTCGCATCTAACACGCCGCAATTTCTGCGCGACGCCTGCGCATCAGCGGTCGCGGCAAACTATGTCGCCTTAGCGGGCGCTGCCGTCGGAGCTGCAAACCACCAGCTATGTCCGTCTAGGTCTTTCGCAACATACTCACTGGTCGTCAAATGTTCGCCTATTGCGGGAGGCGGACCATATTCCTTCCGGATCGTGCTAAGCTGCGGGTCCATAGAGGGAGGATGACCATGGGTATTTTGGCTTGGCTGATTTTGGGACTTATCGCAGGCTTTATCGGGAGCAAAATCGTCAACAAATCTGGTGAAGGTCTGATCATCGACATCGTGCTCGGAATTGTGGGAGCGATCGTCGGCGGATACATTTTTGCATTCTTCGGACACTCCGGAGTCACGGGCCTCAATCTGTACAGCATGTTCGTTGCCGTGGTCGGCGCGATCGTGGTGCTGTTGATCTATCACGCGGTCGTCCGTAGAGCCTGAGGCTGCGGCCGAACGGACGCCGAGTCGGAAGTGTTTCAGGATCAGGTTCGGCGGATTTGTGCTGACGAGGCCACCAAGTCAGCTGTGGAGCCCATGGCGTTGCCACTGCCTTCTCCGGTCAGAGCGAATTCCGGCGGCACAAGCT
>Ga0157379_10001761_pt1 | contig 17895 bp, 18 predicted proteins | sample S25metaG_FD_121802 | JGI IMG/M metagenome (GOLD analysis project Ga0157379, IMG submission 121802) | Switchgrass rhizosphere microbial communities from Kellogg Biological Station, Michigan, USA - S2-5 metaG | ecosystem: Host-associated > Plants > Roots > Rhizosphere > Soil | place: USA... | reverse complement strand
TTGCCCTGCGTGAACTTCGAGATCATCACAGTGTCGATCGCCTGGTTGTACATCTGGGCGCCGACTTCCGAACGCGCAGGCGCACCGAACATCGAGGTCTGCTCGTCGCCGCGCGGCGGGTAGCCGTACACGGTGCCGACCGGCGGCTCGACGATCTTCCAAGTGTCGAGATCGTACATGGTCTTGAACGACGGCAGATCATAGCCGTTCGAAGCCGCGACCAACTGCGCCACCGATTCTTTTTCCGAGATGAAGAGCAGAAGATCCTTGGCAGCCTGCTTGTTCTTGGAAAACTTCCACAGGCCGTAGAACTGCGGAAGCTGGCCGACGAAGCGGCCGTTCGGACCCTTCGGCACCGGATGCGTCCAGCATTGCTCCGCCACCTTCGGGTTGTCGCGCTTGGCGACCGACCAGGCGCTCGGCGGGTTCATGATGCCCGAGCCCTTGCCCGAGATTAGCCAGCGGTTGTTGCCGGCATCGTCCCAGGCGAACACTTCAGGCGGGCTCGCTTCCATGATCTTGCGGGCGACTTCCATCGCCTGCCGGGTCTGATCGGAGTTGATCTTGATGTTGTCCTTGGCATCGATGAACACCGCGCCGTAGGCGTTGAACAGACCGCCGACCCAGTCGACCGCGTCCGAGGTCTGGCCCATTGGCAGGCCGACCGGGAAGCCGGCCTTGTGCAGCTTCTGAGCGGACTCGACATAGGCATCCCAAGTCCACTTGTCGGTCTGCGCCTTATCCCATTTCGATTCGTCGGCAGGGAACATCGCCTGCAGATCGAGACCGGCGTGTTGCTTGTAGAGGTCGAAGCGCGAACAGCATGGCTTTACTTGGCTGCCGACCGCGGTTGGTACGCCGAGCCACACGCCCTTGCTCTTGGCGAGATATTCGGCGACCGGGCTGATCGGGCCGTACTTCTTGATGAGCGCGGCGATCACGTCGTCCAGGGGCTCGAGTTGCGCTTGGTGGATACGGATGTTCCAGTCGCGATGCGACATGATGTCGTGACCGGTGCCAGCCTGCGCTTCCGCCGCAGCGGTCAACTTGTCCTTCTCACCTTGCGAGGTGATGTAGTCGACATGGACGTCGACTTTATTCTTGTCGCCCCATTCCTTGCAGAGCTTGTCGAGCGTCTTGTTGGCGCCGGGCACCCAGTGGTCCCAGCAACCGAGTGAAAGCGTACCTGCGGCATAGACGCCGCTGACATACGGAGCAGTAATTGCCGCCGCAGAACCGAGGGCGGCAGTCTTAAGAACGGCACGACGCGATAGACGTGATTGTCCCATAGGTCTCCTCCCGGATGGCGCCATTATTCGGCGTTTTGAAAACGATACTCTCGGGCCGTGCGGACGGCTAGTCACTAAAGTATACGTCGCTATAAATTTCCGGTTCCTAGGCGTTTACTCGCTTTCTACGCCCGCCAAGCCCGTTCTCATGAATCGCCCGGCTCGTGGACTGCGGCATCTGGGCCGGTGATAAAGCCCTCTTATGGAAACCTTTGTTTTTCTCGCCGTTTTGTTTGCCGCCGCATGCCATGCCGGCTGGAATGCCCTGATAAAGGTCGGGCTCGACCCGCTATCGACAACGACCTTGATTTCCGTGGGCTCCGGCATCGTGGCGCTCGCGTTTTCTCCTTTCGTGGGCGTGCCTGCGTGGGCAGCTTGGCCGTGGCTGGCGGCTTCGATTGTTATTCATCTGGTCTATTTCGCCTCGCTTATCGAAAGCTATCGCACCGGCGATCTTGGTCAGGTCTATCCGATCGCGCGCGGCTCGGCTCCACTGATGACGGCCGCGGTCACGTCGATCTTTGTCGGCGAAAAATTGAGCGCGTTGGGTTGGGCGGGGATTGCCGCTCTTGTCGGGGGCGTTTTGCTGCTCTCAGCGCGCGGGGCGCGGCACCTGGCCGAAATCGATCGCCGCGCGATTGGTTTTGCGCTGTTCACCGCCCTGACCATCTGCGCCTATTCCGTTGTCGACGGTATCGGCGCCCGGCTATCGGCAAATCCGAACGGCTATTCGGTCTGGCTCTTCGTCGGCATTGCGGTGGTGATGGTCCCTTACGCGCTCTACCGCGACGGACGGGACGTCATTCCGGCGATGCAGCGCTTCTGGCTGCGCGGCTTTGCCGGAGGCGCCTTGCAGGTTCTGTCATACGGCATCGCAATCTGGGCCATGACGGTGGCGCCGATTGCGATCGTCGCCACCCTGCGCGAGACGAGCGTCCTGTTCGGCGCTGTGATTGCCGTCGTCGTTCTAAAGGAGCCATTGCGTGCGGTGCGCATCGTGGCCGCATGTCTCATCGTCTGCGGCCTCGTGCTGATCCGCGTTCAGTAGCCGCTAGAGCTTGAGTTCGGGAAATTCGCTTTCGAGGCGTGCAAGATCGATTTCCGTGTCGACGTCCCACAGCGGCGGGCGTTCGACCAGCATGAGACGCTGTTCGACGATGCGCGCGCGCGTATCGGCGAGAACCGTGCTCCCGCCCCAGGCGATATTCGAGAAGAGCGCCGGCTGCGCCTTGCGCATTCCGAGAAGCACATAGCCGCCAGCCTCTGAAGGGATGAGGACGATATCAGTACCGTCGCGCAATGCAGACGCGGCGCTACGCAGATGGGCCTCGGTCAGGGCAGGGCAGTCGGTGCCTATCACCAGAACGGGTCCGGCGCTGGTTGCCACCGCCGCAAGCATCCGGGTGCTGATGTCGCCTTGTGGCTGCGGCCTGAGCGTGATCTTCATCCGGGCGACCATTTTCAGAAATGTGTCGTGCGTGGCATCGGGTTCGCAGCACAACGTGACCGGGCCGATGCCGGCGGCGAGCGCGATCGCGACTGTGCGCTCAGTCAATCTCTCCTGCAGCACTGCTGCGGCATGCGCTCCAATTGCAGGAATGAGCCGGGCCTTGGCGAAGCCCGGGATGGGTGCCTTTGCCAGGATCGAAATAGAGACGGGACTAGTGTTCAGTGGGGGCATAGCGTTGCGCGACTCGCCTCGGATCAGCGCCGAGGAAATACGCCAGACGGAGCGGCCACATCAAGAAGGTTGGATTTATTTCGGCGTCGCCGGACTTTACTGCGGAATTCACCGAGCCAGAGCGGTCGTGACGGGCAGATCTATGCCAATCCGTCCGAAGCCTGGCAACTTTACGCCCGGGTGACGAAGATCAAGGCCTGCGACCAGACCCATGAAATTGACCTCGACGCCCTCGACCCAGCCGAGTTTCAACCCGGCGAGACCATGCAGATTGATTTCAAAACCGGTGCCACTGTCCGTTCGCCCGGCATAAAAGCCATATCGGAAGTCGCGGCCGACTGCATTCGAGGGCAATGCAAGACCGAGCTCCGGTACGGTGCGCAGGATTGCGGCAGTGAAGCTGTTGCTGTTCGGGCCAGGCCAGATCCGGTAGTCGCCCGTCTGTGAGTAGTTGTAATCCTTCACCGTGGCCTCGATGCGCGGGATCAACTTTTCGGCCTCGGGTCCGGAAATGTCCGCCAGCATGACGGGCTTGTTGCCGTACCATTTTCCGTCGACCGGCCAATTGTTAATCCGGATCGGCTGCCCCCAGCCGACGACGTCATAACGCTGCCAGTGCGGCTCATTCGCGTGCTTGAGCACGACCCAGCTGTGCACCGAAAAAATGCCTTTCCAGGCGCCTGCGGTGCCGGTGAAGATGATGACCCGCGCAGGCGCGGAATCGGCCGCAGCCGGCAAAATCCCGGTACTCGACCAATCGGCATCGCGCCACGAGCGCGGATCGTCGCTCATGGCGTAAAAGGCGGCACGGGCGAGGAGCGGCGCGATGAAAAGAAGGAGAAAGGCGAACATTACAGTTGCGGTGCGGCGGCCCGGTGACTGGGTGGGCGTCATGATCGCGGATTATAGAGGTTTTCCGGCCTAAAAGTGGCGACCAGCGGCCGGGAAGTTAACGCCGTGCTGCCGCGACTAAAGCGACAAGGGCGCGGTCCCCGGCAACGGTCAGATCATTGAGGCTCGCCATTGCCTTGTCGCGTTTTCGCCTCGGACCGCGGCGCACCGGCGGTACATGAATGAATGCGGCGAGCCGGAGTCCGGTGCTGGTCGATGCCGTTTCGGCGACGCGCCAGCACAGGTAGTTGCAGAGGTAGCGCCCGGCGTCACGGGAAAGTGTGACCCGAGGCCGCAGGCCGCGAAGCGCCGCAAGCAGCGGGCGAGCCGGTGTCCGTAGCTTCATTGACGTCGGGCTGCCGACAGCGATGGCGCGGCGTCCCAGTGACGCGCCGCCGGCGTCGGGCAAAAGCGCCAGGGCATTTCGCGCGCGGGTTTCCACGCGAAGTCCACGTGCGCGCGGTGCAAGGCCGAACATCAGCAATGCGTCCGGCTTGTGCTTGGCAATCAGCTCCGGCAATTCGCGGTCTACCGCCGCATAACTTGTCGGAAATATATGAGCGACGATTTTTACGTCCGCCAAAGCAGGACGGCGCGCGCGCTTAGCTCGCTGTGCGAGGGGTCCAGTCGGGTTGAACGGCGCACCCGGGAACGGACCAAATCCTGTAACTAGGATGGTGAGGGACATCTAGACGCCGAGGAGCTTTGCGATCTCTTCGACGGCCAAGGTTGGGGCAAGCTTGCCGGCAGCCACCAGATTCTCCATCTGCCGAAGCTTGGCGCGCACCGAGGCATCGCTGCGCAGCCGCGCAGTCAGGCGCTCCTCGAGCATGGTCCACATCCATTTCACCTGCTGCTCGCGCCGCCGCGTCGCCAGCTCGCCCGTTGCGGTCATTTTGTCTTTGTGCGCGATGACATGGGCCCACAGCTCCTCGATGCCTTTGCCCGTAAGTGCGGAATAAGTAATGACCGGAGGAGGCCACGAGGGTGACTGCGGGACAAGGATATTGAGCGCGGCCTTGTACTCTGCCGCCGCAACCTTGGCCTGCTTGATGTTGTCGCCGTCGGCCTTGTTGACAGCGATCATGTCGGCGAGCTCGACGATGCCTTTCTTGAGACCCTGCAATTCGTCGCCGGCGCCCGGCAGCATCAGCACCAGGAAAAAATCAGTCATGTCGGCGACCGCCGTCTCCGACTGGCCGATGCCGACCGTTTCCACCATAACGACGTCATACCCGGCCGCTTCGCAGACCAGCATGGTCTCGCGCGTCTTTGCCGCGACACCCCCGAGCGTGCCGGATGACGGTGACGGTCGTACGAACGCATTCGGATCGCTCGCAAGGCGCGCCATGCGCGTCTTGTCGCCGAGGATGGAGCCGCCGGTTCGTGTCGAGGATGGATCAACGGCAAGAACCGCAACCTTGTGACCCTTGCCGGTCAGGTGGGTGCCGAGCATATCGATTGTGGTCGATTTGCCGGCACCCGGCGCGCCGGTGATGCCGAGACGTACACCTTTGCCGGTGAGCGGCAACAGCTCCTGCACGAGTTGGTGCGCGGTTCTGCGATGGTCGGCGCGCTTGCTCTCGATCAGCGTGATCGCACGCGCCAGCATCGCGCGGTCGCCCGAACGGACGCCCCGAACAAGATCGGCAGACGGCAGGTTGCGCGAAGCCATCGATTCCTCAAGCCCCGGAATGATTATGCTAGCGCGAGGATTCTGCAACGCCATCCGCGAGGCGAAGCACGAGGCCACCTTGACCTTTCCTGCGCTCGGCCGTGGCGCGCGCGAAGGCATATAACTGATTGCGCTTTTCGATGCGGCAAGACGAGTCACTGGCGCGCTTGCAGAAACGAGCCCGCGTCACCTGGCCGGCATCGGCTTCATCCACGGCGATCACCTGATAAACGCCGTCCACGAGCCTGCGTGCGATCGCATATTCGAACATGCCGGGGCGTTTTGCGGACGCGCTCTGAACGACGAAGATATCGCGCGCCAACGGATGAACTGAGAACGAGCCGATGTCCGTCATCCCGCCTCCTGTGCGCTGATACGTCCCGCGGTCCCATTTATAGGTTGCCTGCTCAGGCTCGTCGGCAGTTCCTTTGCTCAAGGAATAGAACTGGAGCCGTAATCGCTCCCCCAGCACAGGCTGTGCCTCGGAAAGGAGTGGCCCAGCCGAATCGACGCAGCCCGATAGTGCCAATGCGCAAAGGATCACACCGGCGACGCGGATGAAAAGCTGCCTCACTCCGCGGCCTCTTCGCTGTGCCCCAGCCGCTTGTTTAGCTTTTTCAGCAGTTTTTCTGCCGCCTCGGCGATCACCGTGCCGGGAGGAAAGATCGCTTCCGCGCCGGCCTTCACAAGCGCATCGTAATCCTGCGGCGGCACGACGCCACCGACGACGATCATGATGTCGTCGCGACCCTGTTTCTTGAGTTCGGCCTTCAGCTCCGGCACCAGCGTTAAATGAGCGGCCGCGAGCGAAGACACGCCGAGAATATGAACGTCATTCTCGACTGCCTGGCGGGCTGCCTCGGCAGGGGTTGCGAAAAGCGGACCAATATCGACGTCGAAACCCAGATCGGCGAATGCCGAAGCGATGACTTTCTGGCCGCGGTCGTGCCCGTCTTGCCCAATCTTGGCGACAAGCAGACGCGGCCGGCGGCCTTCGGCCGATTCAAAAGCTTCAACGGCCGTGCGAACACGTTCAACGGCGCCGGTCATGCCGACCTCCCGCTTGTAGACTCCTGTAATCGCCTTGATCTCGGCGCGATGGCGGCCGAATATTTTCTCCAGCGCCGATGAAATCTCACCGACGGTCGCCTTGGCGCGAGCGGCATCAACGGCGAGGGCGAGCAGATTACCATTGCCGCGATCGGCGGCACGCGTGAGCGCATCGAGTGTTGCCTGCAAGACCGCCGGATCGCGCTCGGCCTTCAGGCGCTTGAGCTTTTCGATCTGGCGGGCCCGCACGGCGGAATTGTCGATCTTGAGCACGTCGATCCGTGCTTCGTCCGTCGGCGGATATTTGTTGACCCCGATGACGGACTGCGCACCGGCGTCGATGCGAGCCTGGGTCTTTGCGGCAGCCTCTTCGATGCGCAGCTTGGGAATGCCAGCTTCGATCGCCTTGGCCATGCCGCCAAGTCCTTCCACCTCTTCGATATGGGCCCAGGCTTTGTGCGCAAGCTCATATGTCAGCCGTTCGACGTAATAAGAGCCTCCCCAAGGGTCGACGATGCGAGTGGCGCCCGCTTCCTGTTGCAGCACGATCTGGGTATTGCGCGCGATCCGCGCCGAGAAATCGGTCGGCAGCGCGAGCGCCTCATCCAGCGCGTTGGTATGCAGCGACTGTGTCTGCCCCTGCGTTGCCGCCATCGCTTCGATCATCGTGCGCGCAACGTTATTGAACACGTCCTGCGCGGCGAGCGACCAGCCGGACGTCTGGCAATGCGTGCGGAGGGAGAGCGCGCGCGGATCACCGGGCTCGAACGGTTTCATCAATTTGGCCCAAAGCAGGCGCGCGGCGCGCAGCTTGGCGATCTCCATGAAATAATTCATGCCGATCGCCCAGAAAAAAGAGATGCGCGGAGCGAACTGATCGATGGTGAGCCCGGCCTTTAGGCCGGCGCGCACATACTCAACACCATCGGCGAGCGTATAGGCGAGCTCGAGATCCTGGGTCGCTCCGGCCTCCTGCATGTGATAGCCGGAGACGGAAATCGAATTGAATTTCGGCATCTCAGCCGACGTGTAGGCGAAGATATCGGAGATGATGCGCAGGCTGGGGCCGGGCGGGTAGATGTAGGTGTTCCGCACCATGAACTCTTTGAGGATGTCGTTCTGGATCGTGCCCGACAGTTTCGCGTGCGGAACGCCTTGCTCTTCCGCTGCGACGATGTAGAGCGCAAGCACCGGAAGCACCGCGCCGTTCATCGTCATCGACACGCTCATCTGGTCGAGGGGGATTCCCGAAAACAGCGTGCGCATGTCGTAGATCGAGTCGATCGCAACCCCGGCCATACCAACATCGCCTGAGACCCGCGGATGATCGCTGTCGTAACCGCGATGCGTGGCGAGATCGAAAGCGATGGAGAGGCCTTTTTGACCCGCCGCGAGATTGCGACGGTAGAAGGCATTGGAATCTTCGGCGGTGGAGAAGCCGGCATATTGCCGGATCGTCCAGGGCTGCGCCGCGTACATCGCAGGGTAGGGGCCGCGAAGGTAAGGAGCCTTGCCCGGATAGGTGTCAAGGAAGTCGAGGCCGGCTAGGTCCCTTTCACCATAGACCACGTTGACTGCGATACCTTCCGGCGTCGTCCACGAGGTCGACGGGCGGTTGCCTGCAGGCACAGCCGTATCGGCGAAGTCAACCTTGGCGAAGTTGGGGACCTGACTCATTTGACCTCAAGAGTACCATGTACCGATTGAAGGGTCGAAAGCGCGTCGCAACCCATATAAACAAAGTCCTTCACGCCGGCCTGCCGCCAACTTTGCTCCTTCTCGCCCGGTCGGCTGGCAAGGTGCACAACCGCGCCGGCTGCAGCGAGTGCCTTGGCTGCGCTTGGTGCCTCACTTTCGTACACCTTGTCGGACGAACACAGGCAGGCGAGTTTTGCGCCCGACGCCTGGAAGGCGGCGACCATGTCAGCTTGGCTTTTGAACCCGTCATTCGTCACGGCCTCGATGCCGCCAGCCTCGTAAAAATTCTTGGCGAACGTCGCCCGGGCTGTGAAATCGGACAGCTTGCCGAGGTTTGCGAGAAAAACTTTTGGCCGCGCCCCGGTTTTGGCAAGGACACGGTCCGAGGCATCGCGTAATGCCTCGAATGGCTCGGCCAGACGGATGCGCGGCAAAGCGTCGATCGTCAGCGTCGTGGCTGCCTCTTTTGGAGGGGTCACTGGCGCGATGCCAAGCACCGTCGCTGGTGCTTCATCGAGGTTGGGATAGTCGCTGGTGCCGGTGAGCGCGTCCTTGCGGCAAGCGACTGCCTGCTGACGTTTGGTGCGCACGGCAGCGACTTTCGTCTGGATGAGACGCGCTTCGAGCGCCGCCCATACGCCGCCCGCGCCGTCGATTTCTTGAAACAAGGTCCAGGCGGCAGAACACAATTTCTGAGTCAGATCCTCGATGGCGCCGGAGCCCGCGGCAGGATCGGCGACCCTCGCAAGATTCGACTCTTCGAGCAAAATGAGCTGGGTGTTGCGTGCGATACGGCGCGCGAATGCATCGGGTAAGCCCAGCGCCGCGGTGTGAGGCAACGCCACGATGCTGTCGGCGCCGCCAACACCAGCAGCAGTGACGGCGATGGTCGTCCGCAGCATGTTCACGTAGGGGTCGCGCCTGGTCATCATGCGCCAGGCGGTTTCTGCTGCGACATAGGCCGGCTTTGGCGCAAGCCCGCAGGATTCTTCGATCCGCGCCCACAATTTCCGCAACGCACGAAACTTGGCGATGGTCAGGAATTCTTCCGCATCCGCGGAAAGCCGGAAATAAATCATATCTCGTGCTGTTGTGAGCGGCACGCCGCTCACTTCAAGCGCGCGCAAGTATTCCACCGCACTTGCGACAACGAATGCGAGCTCCTGTGCTTCCGAGCCGCCGGCATTGTGAATAATGCGGCCGTCGGCCACCGCGAACGGTCCGCGAAAGTCTTGCGATGCCAGCTCGCCGATCAGGTCGGCGAAGGACTTCGAAATTGCGGTCCATGGCTGCGGGCTCTTGCCGGTGGCTGCAAATCCCCCGACCGGATTGATGCTGGCGCGCATGTCGACCGCAGCCGGTGGAAGCTGCTGGCTTTGCACAAGCGCTGCGAAGTGCTGGACGGCGGCACGCGTGGCAGGGCTCAGATTGAAATCGATGGTAATTCCGGCATCGAGCTTCACGTCTTGCAATACGCGCTCGAGCGTCGCCGACGATGCATCAAGGCCGTAGCCATTGGCGCCCACAGAGCCGACCATGACCAGCGTTAGCCCGGTCGCGCCGTTTTCGAGGTCTTGCAAGGCTTGTTCGTTTGCCGCCGCCGGGTTTGGATGGTCAACGCGTTGCATTAGGGTCCACGCCGCACCCGGGGTGCGCCCGGTCACGGGTTTTGCGCCCGCTGCGCGCGCGTAAAGGGGTTCGGTGCGCAGCCCGTCATAGGTCTGGCCCACAAGCTTCTTGTCGAACGAGGCGCCTTTAAGAGCAGCCTCGACCAGCCTCCGCCAGTCGTCGCGGGTGGATGGCGGGAACTCGGCAGCGAGGCGGAAATCGTCGCTCATACCGGGCAAAATGGCACAGTCGGCCGTACTGGGCTATCGACCGTCAGGGCAGGCGATGGATCTGGCCGGCGTCCACGGCCCGGGCGGCCTCGTCGACGCGCCGGCCGGCAATGACACGGTCTCCCGCGATTTCGGCCAACGGTACCAGGACAAAAGCACGCTCGAACAGGCGCGGGTGCGGCAGCGTCAAATTCGGTTCATTCAATGTGAGGCTGTCATAGGCAAGGATATCGATATCAGCGGTGCGCGGGCCATTGCGCTTTTCATGCGCGCGGTCGCGGCCGAGCCGGAGCTCCACTTCTTGCGCGCGTGCCAGCAGGTCATGTGGGGCGAGTGTCGTATCAACCACAATCGCGAGATTGACGAAATGCGGCTGATATTTGAATCCCCAAGGCGGCGTTCGATAGTCGGACGAACGAGCCATCAGGCGCACTTCTTTTCCATCGCAGAGCAGCCCGATGGCGCGATCGAGAATAGCGCGGCTGTTTCCGACATTGCCACCCAGCGCCAGCAGCGCTTCAGGCATGGCGGCTCCTCACAAGCGTAACCCCGACGTCGCTGAAGGTGGCCGCGATCGGGGCGTGTGGCTTGTGTATCGTGATGCGCACAGATCGCACGCGTGGAAAAGCCGTAAGCACGGCGTCGGCCGCTCGACCGGCGGCAGCCTCGATCAGGCGAAGGCGTTGGGCGCAAAACGCTTTGCTCACGCAATCGACGACCTTGTCGTAGGAGACGGTATCGACGACTTTGTCAGAGCGCGCCGCGGCCGAGAGGTCGATCTCGAGGTCAAGATCGATGATAAAGGTTTGCCCCACCTTGGCTTCGTGCGGCATCACGCCGTGGTAGGCGTGAAGAGCGAGACCTTTTACGAAAATCCGATCGCTCATCGTGCGGCCTCGATGGCGGCGGCTACCCGTAGCGCTTGTACGGTCTCCGCGACGTCATGCGCGCGGATGATCGCGGCTCCTTTTTCGACCGCGAGCAGGTGGGCCGAGATCGAACCACCGATGCGCTCATCCGGTGTTGATGGTGTCACGGTGCTGATGAATCGTTTCCGGGATGCCCCAACGAGCAGAGGCAAACCGAAGCATTTTAGTTCAGCAAGACGGGCGATGCAGGTGATGCTTTGCTCAGGTGTCTTACCGAAGCCAATCCCGGGATCCAGGACAATACATTCTCGCGTAATTCCGGCACGGGCCGCGATTTCCAAAGAGTGCGAAAAAAAGTCGATCACGTCGGCAACGATGTCGATGGTCGGATCCGCGGACTCGCGATTGTGCATTACGATGACCGGCACGCCGCGTTTGGCGACGAGGGATGCCATTTCGGGATCGCGTTGCAGACCCCACACGTCATTGACGATCGCCGCACCCTGGTCGAGCGCCCAGGCGGCGATTGAAGCCTTGATGGTGTCGATCGATACCGGCACGCCAATCGCGACGACCGCAGGCAATACCGTTGCGAGCCGGGTCTTCTCGTCATCGGCCGACACCGGAACCGGGTCCCCATAGGGTCGGGTGGATTCTGCTCCGATATCAATGATATCGGCTCCCTGAGTGGCCATGTCGCGGCCATGCGCGATGGCTTTGCCAGGCTCGAAAAACCGCCCGCCATCCGAAAAAGAGTCCGGCGTGACGTTGAGAATTCCCATGACAAGCGGGCGGCCGAGCGCCAGCAGCTCCGCAAGCACGTTGGGAGCCGACTCTTTTGGAGATCCGGCACCAATTTCGAGGGTTCGGGCCATTCCCATGCCGGTCGCTTTGCGCGGTCGGCGGGGGGCTGTCAAGCGCGCGTGGAAGTGTCAGTAGGTGATCTTTAACGGCAGCAGCTTGGCGTTTTCGATCCAGCGCTTGACCATTTTTTCCGACGGCAAAAGCCGGACTAGCTTGCGCTTCCGGTTCGCGTCGGCCATCGCTTTGGCGAGATTGATCGGGTTTCGATACTTCAGCTCCTTGACGGTATCGACGCCTGCCGCCTGCAGCAGTTCGGCATACTCCTTGCGCACGCCTTTAATGCGCATACGGTCGGCAATGTTCGCCCAGTACAAAAGCTGCTTTTCGTTAAAGCCGGTCTTCGAAGCGAGCGTCTTGCGTCCCTTTACCGTGCGGGCCGCCTCAAGCAGTCGATCGGTCGACCTGATCCCCGCCGACTTGAGAACGCCGGCAACCTCGCCGTCGATCCCGTCGATATCGGTGATGGGATAGGACATTCCTTGCCTCCGCCGCCTTTTCTTTTAGCTATAGTTCAAGTGAAACGATTTAAACAAACTGACTTAGGCCCGGGATCGCTCCGACGATTTCCCCAACGGCATCGTCACCGATTTTTTCCCGGGCATAGGCGATAGTTTCGCGAGTGACGCCTTGCACCTGACCCATACTCAGCCCTGCCGACATCATTTTCGTTCCGGCCCCCATGATGCCGCTCATGGGAAACCCGCCACCAGATTCCGATTGTTGTGCGAGTAAGGCCTCCACCCCTGGAAGCAGATCAATGAGAGCCTGTGCTTTGTCAGGCGGGCCCTCCTTGCGGAGGAAATCAAGAATAATGGCAACCGCCTTCTCGGCGGCCCCGCGATCGACGCCGACATTGGCGACGAGACGGGCGACTAACTCATCCATGACCCCTCACCCCCCGCACTTGTGGCGGATTGGAGTCCATATTGAACACCGATTTCGGCCATGACAAGCGGGGTTAAGTCGCATTTGTCTCGAGTGCGACCGCGTTGCAACATTCAACCGGCGTACCTTGTGGCATTTCGAATGACATCGCGTGCCAACGAGTGGTGCAACACGGTTCCTGCTAGAAGTTGCGGCATTGAACACCATCTAATCTCTGTAAGATGCATTCTTGCCCATTGGTGCGATCGTAAAACTTGAGGTAGACGTCGCAGGCACTTTGTTGGCGTTCCATCTGTTGCCGAAAAGGCCCGCTAGAATAAGGATATACAAGGCCACGCGTTGATCGTCCGGTTTCTCAATCGGGCTTGCCTATACGGAGTCGCTCATGAGCACACTCGACGCGGTTCTCGACCGCATCGACCGAGATATCGACCAAAGCCTTGACCGTTTGTTCGCTTTGTTACGGATCGCATCGGTTTCGACGGATCCGGCCTTCGCCGGTCAGTGTCGTGCTGCCGCGGAGCATGTTGCCACAGACCTGAAATCAATCGGCTTTGAGACAAGCGTGCGCCCGACGGAAGGTCATCCGGTCGTGGTTGGAAAAGCGAACGGGGCGGCGGGGCCCCGGGTGCTGTTTTACGGGCATTACGACGTCCAGCCCGTCGATCCGCTGAATTTGTGGAAGACGCCGCCGTTCGAGCCTCGCGTCGAAACGCTACCAGGCGGGCGCAAAATCATCGTAGCGCGCGGGGCCTGCGACGATAAGGGGCAGGCGATGACCTTCATAGAGGCCTGCCGCGCCTTCAAGGCGGTCACCGGCAGGCTGCCGCTGCCCATTACCACAATGATCGAAGGGGAGGAGGAGTGCGGCTCACGCAATTTGTTCAAGTTCGTGCGTGACAATGCCGCAGAGTTCAAGCTCGACCTCGCGTTGGTCTGCGATACTGCAATGTGGGATGCCGCTACCCCCGCGATAACGACCTCTCTGCGCGGACTGGTCTATGAGGACGTGAAGATCACCTGCGCCGATCGCGACCTGCACTCCGGCGTGTTCGGCGGAGCGGCGCAAAATCCGTTGCGGTTGCTGTCGGCAATTCTCGGCGCAATGTGGGACGGTAACGGCCGCGTCACGATTCCCGGTTTTTACGACGGGGTGAAAGAACTGCCAGCTGACATCAAGGCCGACCTGAAAGGCCTTAATCTCACGTCGGAAAAATTTTTGGGCCCAATCGGCCTGAAAAAACCGTCCGGCGAGAAGGATCGCATGCTGATCGAAATGGTCACAACGCGTCCGACCGCCGAGATCAACGGCATCATCGGTGGATATACCGGGGAGGGCGCCAAGACTGTCATTCCAGGCGAAGCTAGTGCAAAGGTCTCATTCCGGTTGGTCGGCGAGCAGGATCCTGAGAAAATTCGTGACGCTTTCCGTGCCTTTGTGCGCGAGCGGTTGCCTTCGGACTGCAGAGTGGAATTTGGTAATTTTGGCCTGGCCCCGCCCCTGCAGCTGTCATTCGATAATCCAGCACTCAACAAAGCGCGTGATGTGCTCGCGCAGGAGTGGGGGCATAAGGCTGTGACAGTGGGGGCTGGTGGATCGATCCCTATCGTCGCGGACTTTAAGAGCGTGCTCGGAATGGACTCCCTGCTCGTCGGGTTCGCGCTCGATGATGACCGCGTGCACTCGCCGAACGAAAAGTTCGACCTGAAGTGCTATCACAAGGGTATCCGCTCCTGGGCGCGCATTCTCCACGCGCTTGCAGAGACCTAGCGCTTTGGCGGCTATCTAAGTTGCTCGGCGACCTTATCGATACCGGCCTGCGAGCAGACGTCGTCCTTGCCGGGCGAGCCTGAGACGCCGACCGCGCCCACGACCTCATTGCCGGCTTTGACGGGCAGGCCTCCACCCAACGCGAGCACGCGAGTGTATTGCCGCGAGCCGACGGTATCCGGCCTGTCGGACAGACGCTTAACGAAATCGGCAGACGGTTGGCTGAACGTACGCGCGGTGTAGGCCTTGCGCTCGGCGCCTTCCGGCGTATGCAATCCGGCGCCGTCGCCACGCAGCATGACGATCGTCAGGCCGCCCCTGTCCACAACTGCAACTGAAACTTTGAAGCCCATGCCCTCGCATTGCGCCAGCGCCGCCTGAGCGATCGTCTGAGCCATGGCAAGAGAGATGTTTTTTTGGGTGACGAGTCCCTGCGCCGAGACCGCCGATGACAGTGCGGTTGCGATTGCCAGACCCACGAACGTCTTGAGTGAAAGCCACATTGGGTATGCCTCCCTGTGCGCGCTAAGCCCCGCACGAACTTACCCCAGCGCCGGTCGCTTGTTTCAAAACCACGGAAATTTGAGCGGCTATTTTTTCAGCTTGTAGCCGGTCCTGAACATCCACCACACCGTGGCGAGGCACGCCGCAAGGAAAAGGAGCGTCATGCCGACGCTAACGTTATGGCTGACGTCGGCAATTTCGAAGAAGCTCCAGCGGAAGCCGCTAATCAGGTAAACGACCGGGTTGAACAGCGCGATCGTCTGCCACACCGGCGGCAGCACGCTGGTCGAATAGAACGTCCCACCGAGAAAGGTCAGCGGCGTGATGATCAGTAGCGGTACGATTTGAAGTTTCTCGAAGCCTTCCGCCCATATGCCGATAATGAAACCGAGCAAACTGAATGTCGCTGCGGTCAGCAATAGGAAAGCGACCATCCAGAAGGGATGTAGGATTTGCAGCGGCACAAAAAGCCACGACGTTGCCAGGATAATCAACCCGAGAATGATCGACTTCGTCGCCGCCGCTCCCACGTAGCCCAGCACGATCTCGAATGGAGACACCGGCGCCGAGAGGATTTCGTAGATGGTCCCGGTAAAGCGGGGGAAATAAATTCCGAAGGATGCGTTCATTGTGCTCTGTGTGAGCAGCGTCAGCATGATCAGGCCGGGGACGATGAATGCACCGTAAGAGACACCTTCGATCTCCGTGATGCGTGAGCCAATCGCGGCCCCAAACACCACGAAATAGAGGGACGTGGAAAGAACCGGCGAGACGATGCTCTGCCATATAGTGCGGCCCGTGCGCGCCATCTCAAACCGGTAGATTGCTTGTACGGCTCGCAGGTTCATCGTCTATCGCTCACCAATCCAACAAATATGTCCTCAAGCGAGCTTTGCGTGGTCTGCAGGTCGCGGAAGCGGATCCCCGCACGGTTCAGATCGGTCAAGAGTCCAGTAATCCCCGTGCGCTCGACCTGACTGTCGTAGGTAAAGACCAGCTCCATGCCGTCTGCCGCCAGTTTGAGATTGTAGGCAGAAAGCTCCGCTGGTACCGCGTCGAGCTTCTTTTGCAGATGCAAAGCGAGTTGTTTCTGCCCGAGCTTGCGCATCAATTCGTTCTTGTCTTCAACGAGGATGATTTCACCCTTATTGATCACGCCGATGCGGTCGGCCATGTCCTCGGCTTCTTCGATGTAGTGCGTGGTCAGGATGATCGTCACACCGGAATCGCGAAGATCGCGGACCACTTGCCACATGTCCTTGCGCAATTCGACATCGACACCGGCGGTTGGCTCGTCAAGGAACAAGATCTGCGGCTCGTGCGACAGCGCCTTGGCGATCAGCACGCGCCGTTTCATGCCGCCTGACAGCGTCATGATCTTGTTGTCTTTCTTGTCCCAGAGCGAGAGTGCGCGTAGCACTTTCTCCACGTAGGCAGGATTTTTCTGCTTGTTGAATAGGCCGCGGCTGAACGACACGGTTGCCCAGACGCTCTCGAAAGCGTCGGTGTGGAGTTCCTGCGGCACCAGTCCGATCAGCGAGCGGGCCGCGCGATAGTCCTTGATGATGTCATGGCCGTCGACCGTGACCTTGCCCTGCGTGGGCACCAGTATGCCGCAAATAATGCCGATCAGCGTGGTCTTGCCGGCTCCGTTCGGTCCCAGCAGCGCAAATATTTCACCGCGACGGATGTCGAGATCGATGCCGCTAAGCGCCTTGAATCCGGACGCATAGCTTTTCGACAGGTCTTTGACGGAAATGATCGGCTTCATGGAGGGGAATCGTTGAGGCGTGTGCAGGCGGCATATAGGCCGCGGAGCGCGGCTGCGCCAGCCGGGGCCGATGCGACCAAAGTGCTAGGCAAACTCCGTCAATGCATTCAGATCAGATAGAACTCGGCCCGGTGCAAAGTCAGCATACTCGTCGGGCATCTTCGCGCGGTTGATCCACATGCTGCGGAAGCCAACCGAAACGCCCGCCATTACGTCCCAGCGGTTTGAGGAGACGAAGGTGACGTTGCCGGGCTTGCATCCGAAGTGTTGCGTGACAAGAGAGTAGACCTCCGGCCGGGGCTTGAATATTTTCAGTACATCAACAGACAAGAGCGCGTCGAGGTCGCTGCCGATGCCGGCCGCATCCACGGCGCCCTTGAGCATAGCTGGCGATCCATTCGACAGAATGCCGGTCATACAGCCCTTCGCCTTCAGCGATTTGAGTGTCGTGCGCGCGTCGGGAAATGCATCGAGCTTGAAGTAGGCGTCCAGCAGCTTGGGCCTGAGCGCGCGATTCGCGCCGGGAACGAGCGCCAACGCGTAATCGAGCGCACGTTCGGTCAATGTCCAGAAGTCCGTGTAGTGCCCGGCAAGCGTAAGTGTCCAGCTGTATTCGAGCTGCTTGGTTCGCCACACCGTTGAGATCCGGTCGGCGTCGGGTCCCATCTCCTGCCAATGCCGCGCTATCGCGGAGTGGACATCGAACAATGTCCCGTAGGCGTCAAAAACGAAAATCGACATCAATTCCTCCAAATGAGGATTCCATGGTCTTTTGCCGTGACGGTATCGTAAGATTGCGCCGTTAGTTCGTCATTGCCGGGATCCGGCAATCCATGAACCTTCCAGCAGTGGAAGCGCACCATGGAGGCGCGGGTCAAGCCCGCGCATGGCTCGTGATGGAGATGGCCTATGCCGGGACAAAATTGGTCAAAGACCTGGACCTTCTACGAAGGCGAATGGCGTGAAGGGAATGTCCCGATCATGGGCGTGCGCGATCACGCCGCCTGGCTCTGCTCTTCGGTGTTCGATGGCGCCCGCACCTTCGAAGGTGTGTCGCCCGATCTCGATTTGCATTGCGTGCGGGTGAATGCCTCCGCCGAAACCATGCA
>Ga0157379_10001760_pt1 | contig 17897 bp, 26 predicted proteins | sample S25metaG_FD_121802 | JGI IMG/M metagenome (GOLD analysis project Ga0157379, IMG submission 121802) | Switchgrass rhizosphere microbial communities from Kellogg Biological Station, Michigan, USA - S2-5 metaG | ecosystem: Host-associated > Plants > Roots > Rhizosphere > Soil | place: USA... | reverse complement strand
CCCGTGGTTTTCGTTAGCTTAAGCTTTTTTGTGACTTTACGATACTGAAAATTGATATAATTGGTTTTAAATCATGTTCGTTGGACAAAATCTGAAGAGCAAAGGATTGTCTAAATTGAGGAGACAACTCTTCGACACGGCTCTTTCTTGCGTATTTTCTATCAGATTAAGTCTGACCCAAGGTTCTGAATTTATTTACTTCTGAATTAAGTTCCAACTACTTCAGAAAGGGTTATACACATGGAAAAAAAAATCACTTACGCTTCCTTTTGGCCGAACTCCGTGTCTGCCGTCTGCCTGCTTGTATGGCTGGCATATTCATCGCAGAAGACATTCCTGTGCCAAGTGGCACTAGTTGAGTAAGGTAATGGTCAGGTTCGAGTCATTGGACGTGTTCATAAATCGGTCTGTGATATTCTCTAGGTGAATAGTGGGATATAGTAGACTCCAATAGTGACTTACAAAGACATTTACGATGCGGAATTAAACTTGTGGATACGTGACTATGGACTAAGAGACGATGCTTGTCCATTTTGAAGTGAGACAGAATGAATGAGGTGGAGAATATGGAAACACGCACATGCACCGGATTTTTAGCATCACTACGTGTTCTTAATAATCTTGTGTCAAGATGCGGAACGAATGATAAACAACCCGGCTAATAGAGCATAGTCCACAAGTGACGAAGCAAATAATTTGCCGTAAATAGAGTGTATTCTTCTACACATTCGGGTCCCCTTCGACAATTCTAGTTTGGAGAAGGCGAATCATCATCGCGTGGGGTCTTGAGCGTATAGAGCAGGTGCCACCTTTGTTGACTGAACGATTAGCATATAGAATCCAAAGTCGTCCTTTCCCGAAATAAGGTCAGAACGAAACATGCCTAAACACAAAGAGTAGCACGTACCGCAGTCTCACTCCCCGTGGAATAGAGTAGCCTCCATTCCTTTTGGGCGAGCTTGTACTCTGGTCGGACAATTAAGAATCGTGGAGAGCCGGAAGTTTCTGGGCAAATGCCATCCTGAAGAACTAGAGCTGGCGTCGCGGATTGCTCTTTTTGTTCTCCATCTCCCGGGGAGAGTATTGGGGTAGAATTTTATTGTTTATAGATGTCTTCGAAATTCACAAAGATCCGAAGAATGTCTTAAAAAGAATGAGAAACATGCGATTAGTCGGATCATATTGGGTGCCAGGAATAGGATCTTTGAGGGGGGCCGTGGTGGGGAACCCGGGAGATAAATACAGGTATAGTTGAGTCGACCTTGGGATGACACGGTGGTTCAATCTGGTATTGGACGTCTGATGAAGCGGGGTTTAAATCGCGAGATAACAAAAATGAATCTTTCCCGAACTCCGAGAAATGAATCTTTTGTGAAGTCCAAGATGTGAATCTTCCTGAAGTCTACGAAGTATTAGTACACATATCTAGCTCTGAGTCTATTTCTGAAAATGTATGTGGGCCAACTTACAAAGCGATATAGCTTGTCCCGTCCCAACTCCGCTCGAATTTAAAAAGGCCTCCTTCAAACCACGATCACTACTCACTATTCGTATCGTTCCCAACCATGTCCGACGCTGCTCCTGTAAAGTATGCCTTCCAGCTCTCTCTGTGAGTATCATATGGTCGATTCTGACGCGTCGTTCCCTCAGAAACACCGTTGCGCCCGCTGAGTCCAATGATGCCGACAAAGCAGAAGCCCAGGCTGTCCATGTTGAAGACAAGGGCAAAGGAAAAGGAAAGGCGGTCAATGATGATGCTATGGATGAGGATGAGGAAGAGGAGGAGGAGGAAGAGGATGATGACGACGACGACGACGATGACGAAGAGGAGGAAGACGATGATATGGAGGAGGTCAGTCCCGTCCCTTTTTACGCGTGCGACGCGTCAGAAACGCGTTTCTTCTCGCGTTATATCTTCTTTACACGATTCTCTTATACTCAAACATCCATTGCACAGGACGATCATAATGAAATCGACCCCAGCGCCATCCTTCCCCCCAGCCGTCGAACACGCGGAGTTAAGGTTGACTACACTTCTAAGGAAGCTCTTGAGAAGGCTGGTCTGGACAAGGCCGAAGGCGATGATGATGAGGAAGAGTAAAATCTGTTGTGAACAAATGTAATATCTAATTACTACCATGTATCTGTCCTTCTGTGGTCACTATCAAAAGCTGCTATGTGCTGACATTGTTATCCTTGTACACCCTCCCGCTACTACTCATATACATGACACTCTTCGAAAGATATGTCGTGAAATCGGATCCATAGACAGTCTAGGTGTAAGGATTCTGTCAACTCGCCACTGCGCACTAGTCCTACAAGAGGACAGTGGGCCCGACTTTGTAGTAGTAGCAAGATCGCTTAGAACGGCTTTCAGATGGGGATATCGTTCCCAAAACATCCCAAACTCGCAAAATCATCGAGGAGTAGAAACTGCAGAGGGTGCGACACCATTCTTTGGTTTCGTGGCACCATTAGAGGCGATTGGGCGAGAGCTATTCAGTCGCTGCAATGTCTTGATTGGGAACTTGGTACTGTTCCAGCAAAGAAGTAATTCAAACGAACTCGTAAGGAAATAACAGTAGAAGCGTACCGACACGTAGAACAAACAGGGAGTGGTTGGCAGAAAACTAGAATCAAAAGTCAGCCTGGGGACTTATAATTAGCAGAGGCGGCTTACTGCTTAAGCAAACGCTACAAACATAGCCAATATCGACGATTCGTTTGTGGCAAAAACACGCGGCACGGAAATCGACTTTGTCCTGCGTGGGTGTTGCCAAAAATTTGCGAAGCTTTGGGGGTGGCAAGAACGTCATCTGAAAATAAGTTGAACAAGGGGTCGGATATTCGCCATAATCCCAAGGTTCTTACCACAAGATATTGCAGTAGTGCCTCCTTTTGGTCCAAATACAGATACGATCCACCCGTTAGATGCGCAGCTTGTTGCAAGAATACTGTATCCGGTCCGAAGATTTTGCAAACGTCTATCGCGACTTTCTGTTATGCAATTTCAGCGAACAACCTTCTTGAGGCAATACCGCGAGTCATACCAGCTTTTGAGCTGAGAATATCGAATTCATGAGCGGGATATATGAGCTTGATAAGTCAGGGGATACGGATATTATGAGAATACGAGGGTCAGGTGCTTTTGGACCAGCGAGATTCAGATTAGAAGTATCGACGGGTGCGTGGTTGAGTCTATTAATATCTAAAATATCTTCATAACTTATTAAGGAGAAGAATAATGGACACGGAACTCACAGCATAAGGCTTTCGTTAGAGCTCCAACCAGTGCACAAGGGGCTGGAAGATGGTAAGATGCATTCTTGAAAAGAAGGGAACGAGCCTACCTTCAGGTCCGTTTCTGTCAATTTCTTCAACATGAGATGCTATGCGGTTCATCACTGTGGTATCCAATATTCGGAAGGGCTGATATGTATTCGAATCTGGTTCAGCTCCATCAGTGGGTAAAGGATCTGTAGACGAATACAGCATTGCGCTTCATAAAGGAGCAATTAGAAGACACAACCGAATCTCATATAAAAGAATTCTCACCTCTTTCCAGGCAGAGCTGCAAAAACAGCAAGACTATTCTCATGTTTCGACGCAATGTGGCTGTTCAAGAAGGTAAGGAGGTGTGCTAGAAAACCGTTCAATGACAGAGGATTTTCAGCAACTGAACTAAGATGCCATTGCGTAGGAGACAGGTCCAGCACAAGAGAGAGATGGGAAGGACTGTCTTCCATGTCCAAGTTCAACAGGCTTGACTGTGGCGGAATACAATCGTGACGTGACTAATCGCGTGACACTACATTATTTGGCATTAATACATGCCTTCTCCGCCTAGCCAACTGTAATGAGCTCGCCCACAGTGAAGACGGCTGTTCTTGCATTTGCTTTATCTTCCTGGGTTGAAGGTCTGACTCAACTTCGGACTGTGCTTGTTGCGCCTGCTTTTAGGAGAGACGATGAGGAAGACACTCTAGAGCCACTTGCTCTTCCAGCGGATGCGACTTGGAAAGAAAGAATCATAGCATGGTTTAATCGACCTGGGAGGCCAGATGTGGATATTGATGACCGCGAACGAGCTACACTTGCTTTGGTAGATACTTCGGTATGCTCTGCATTTCCAGCTCCTGTGAATATCTTATGCTGATCCATTACAGACGGCATTTGTCATTCTGCAATTACTAGGACAACCTCTTCTCCCTTTCCTCCTCTCCCCTTTCTTGACAACCTTCCCATTACCAAGGTCAACCAGCGATTCCAAATCCGTCAAATGGTCTCGTCTAATTCTAACCACGTTACTCCTCTCCTTCGTCCACGAGGCTCAACGGGTGTCAGTCTCCCTCGGGTTAGAAACCCTACGAAAGCGTCGCGAAGCAAAGACAAGAGCCTTACTCGGCGATGTATATGTTAAAGGAGATGAATTACGTCTCAGGAAGCCCCAAGACGATGATGAAGACGACGAAGAATGCTTAATCTGTGCTGGTGTCGGCGCAGACAACCCTCTCTCCCACTCTATCTCAAGTCTATCCTCAATGAACACCTCAGCGTCAATTGACATCCTCGGACCCCTCGAAGCATTCTGTGCAAACGCTCCCCAGAAGCACATTGCCCACCGTTCCTGCTTCCTCTCCTGGCACGCCGCATACCGCCAACAACGCCGCCATCTCCTCCCCGAACAAATCCTTCTACAACACTCCAACCAAACCGAAGAAACCCGTAGACGAGCACAAGTCATTCTTGAAGCAGCTGGATTCTCTCATCTTAGCCGTCTCCTCAAATTCCCGCATGAATTACCTTGGTCGCATGTCCTTCTCCCTACTTCGCGTACCGAAACAGGAGCTCTCGTTCGACCCGTTCTCACTCTCACGGAATATCAGGCTGGTTCTTCATCTCTCCCAAGTAACGCTCATAGGTCCCTCGCCACGCTTCATACGACCGCACCACCATGTCCAGGATGTCGCTCATCTGTACTTTTACACTTCTTTACGCGCCCTATTCCTCCCCGCCGATCTCGTCATGAACTTAATTATAAGGAAGCTCTTAAGACGTTGACTCGTCTTTGGATGCATCATTGGAGTAGACTCGTTACGGGTAAAACTGTTCTTTATCGACTAGCCTCGCAATGGTCTTTCGTGATGGCATTGTTGAGTATGCTCCGCGTTTCTCATGGAAGTATGCGTTATACGTACACACCATGAAGTGTATATCCCTTCACACCCTTGTATATCCTCAGTCCCTTCGATGCCACCCCTACAATACACGCCCATATTTTGTAGTTTCTAAATCCTCTCCAATTTTGGTGTATATTTCATAAGCAATCGCATTGCGTAGAATACAGAGAAGGAGAACAAATGATATCAAAAAAGGGAAATTTGGGGAGGGAAAGGAAATTCGCAACACAGTAGCAGGTTTATTAACAGTCGTTCGGACAACTTTCAGGCCTACTGTTGAGCATTCTTGGCCATCATGTTCAAAGCGCTGCCGGCCTTGAACCATTCGATTTGGCCTTCGTTAAAGGAGTGCGCGAGGGAGATTTGCTGAAAAGAGGAAGAAACTGTCAATGAATGTTACAATTATTAGAAAAGAGAGCAGCATACCTCCTTAGAGCCATCCTTGTGCGTAAGTTCCATAGTCAAGTTCTTGCCAGGAGCGAAAGACTCAAGACCAAGAATCGTAACCTTATCATTAGGCTGAACCTTATCGTAATCGGCAGGGTCCGCAAAAGTCAACGCAAGCATGCCCTGCTTCTTCAAGTTGGTCTCGTGGATACGAGCGAAGGAGCGAACGATGACAGCAAGACCACCAAGGTAACGCGGCTCGAGAGCGGCATGCTCGCGGGATGAACCTTCACCGTAGTTGTGGTCGCCGACGACGACCCATTTCTTGCCGTTGTCCCTGTACCAAGCGGCGACCGAGGGGACGGAGCCCCATTCACTGGTGATCTTGTTCTGAACCTTGTTGGCCTCGTTGTTCTCGGCGTTGATAGCACCAATCAAGCAGTTCTCTATAATGAACGCGTAAGTGAATCATGGCTTAAACAAATGGAATACACGTACGGGAGATGTTCTGCAAGTGGCCACGGTACTTGAGCCAGGGTCCACCAGCACTGATATGGTCAGTCGCTATTAAACAATTCAGAACCAGTCACCAAGGAACAAATACCAACATGATACGTACTGCACTTGCCCTTAACCTTGATCAAAATGGGGAGATCCTCAGGAGTCTTTCCATCCCAAGGAGTGAAAGGCTTCAACAATTGGAGACGGTTGCTCTTGGGGTCGACGATAACTTGGACGGAGGCACGATCTTCAGGAGGGGGCTGGAAGGTATCTTGTCCGGGGTCGAAGCCGGCGGGAGGGAGCTCATTGCCAGAGGGGTCATCGAACTTGAAGGGCTTGCCATCGGAACCGGTGAGAGTGTCGGTGAGAGGGTTGAAGGTCAAGTCGCCAGCGAAGGCCATGGCAGTGACGATATCCGGGGAAGCGACGAAGGCGTGGGTGGCGGGGTTAGCATCATTGCGACCAGTGAAGTTACGGTTGTACGAGGTGATGACTAGGGAAACGTCAGGATATAGAGAGGTTTCAAAAGAACGGCAACTTACTAGAGTTAGCTTCACCCTTCTTAACATCGCGCCTGTCCCATTGACCAATGCAAGGACCGCAAGCATTAGCAAGGACGACACCACCAACCTGTTCGAAAGCCTCGATTTGACCGTCACGGGCAATGGTAGCACGGACTTGCTCGGAGCCAGGGGTGATCGTGAACTTGGACTTGGCTTGGAGACCGTGTTCGGAAGCTTGACGGGCAATAGCAGCGGAGCGAGTCATGTCTTCGTAGGAAGAGTTGGTGCAAGAGCCGATGAGTGCAACCTTGAGTTCCTGTGGCCAGTTGTTCTTCTTGACTTCCTCAGCGAACTTGGAGATGGGGGTAGCAAGATCGGGAGTGAAAGGGCCGTTGACGTGGGGCTCGAGTTCAGACAAGTTCTGTTTGGAAGTTAGTATCAGGATCAGGCCACAAAGAATTGTTACGTACGATTTCAATGACCTGGTCGTATTCCGCGTTTTGATCAGCCTTCAAGTTGTGGGAGAATTGCTGAGCGTATTTGGCGATCTCGGGGCGTTTGGTAGAGTTCAAGTAATCGACCATGCGGTTATTGAAGGGGAACAGTGAAGTAGTTGCGCCAATTTCAGCACCCATGTTGCAGATTGTAGCCATACCAGTGCAAGATAGAGATTCGACACCCGGACCCATATATTCGACGATAGCACCTGTTCCACCCTTGACGGTAAGGATACCAGCAACCTTGAGGATAACATCCTTGGGTGAAGTCCAGCCGCTAATTTTGCCCGTAAGGTTAACACCGATGACCTTGGGGCACTTGAGTTCCCACGGAAGATCAGCCATTACGTCAACAGCGTCGGCACCCCCAACACCGCAGGCAACCATCCCGAGACCACCAGCGTTGGGGGTGTGAGAGTCAGTGCCGATCATAAGACCACCGGGGAAGGCATAGTTCTCTAAGATAATTTGGTGGATAATACCCGAGCCAGGCTTCCAGAAACCGATACCATACTGATAGGCAAAAGTCAGAACTTGAACTATACAGAGAAAGGATTCAAGCACATACCTTGGCTGTGGCAGTAGCAAGGAAATCGTAGACCTCCTTGTTAATGTCGATAGCGCGGGCGAGATCCTTCTCACCGCCAATCTGAGCCTCGATAAGATGGTCACAGTGAACTGTCGTAGGAACAGCCGTGGTGGGGATGCCAGCAGACATGAACTGCAAAATAGCCATCTACGAAACGACGTTAGAGAGAATTGTATTCTAAGAGAAAGGACTAACCTGTGCGGTAGCATCTTGGCAAGCAACACGCTGAAGAAAGCGTCAGCCCCAAGGAAGACAACACCAAGAGATCATCTTACATCGGGTCTGAGTTTCAGGTAGCTAGTACCACGGACAATGTCCTGGTTGTGCGGGTCGTCAAGATGGCCGTAAACAATTTTCTCGGAAAGAGTAAGAGGGCGGTTCAACCTGTTCAGAATGAGCCAATATTACAAGCGATAACAAGACCAAACTACTCACCGCTGGCGAACAATAGCGAGGTTATCTTCGATGCGCTGGTAGTTGATGTACTTGCCCTTTTCAACGTTGGACATTGCGACTTTGGTGTCACCAATGCGAGGAGCAGCGGTAGCCAGGCCGGCAGCGAGGGTACGCCGCACGACGCGAGGAGCGTTGGCCGTTCTCTTCGAGAGGTTCAACATCCTGCTCGAGGCAAGGCGGACCTTGGAGATACTGAGGAGAACGAGGAGGAGGTTGGGAAAAAGCGGTGATGACACTCGGAGTCGGAGGGCCGAATTTGGTCCGACCACTAGAAATCACGAGGCAGCGGGTTAGTCAGCAGCCGCGGGACGGCCGTGTCACGCAGCTCACGCTCAGTCACACCGCGTTCCTTCACGCGATGACTGAACCAAAACCTCGCTCTCAGCATTGGGTCCCAAATCGCGACGCCGCCTCCATCGTCGTCCCCGGCGTCGACACCACCGTGTCGATTAATGACCAGATTGACCAAATCGACCAGCTCATCACCATCAGACTCCAGGTAGCACAATCGCGTTCTCTAGCAACTGTCTCGCGCTCATTCCCATCCAGAACATAGATGCCAACTTTTCGCGCATTCAGAACCTGATTGCCACAAAGCTACTTCCAGCATTCAAGCGATACGCGGAGGGGACTGAACCTGTACGAGAGGCCGCGAAGGTGCGTCTTTCAGGGATGCATTGCTGGCACGCGTCTTACGTTCATCCAGTTCTGGAAATCATTCTACGAAGCAGCCGCGCAGGTCAGAATACCGATATCGTCAGAAACTTCCTCGCTTTACCCAGATGAATCAGAGGAGCAGGAAGAGGCCACGGTGCAGCTCGAGGATGAAAAGACGCCCGTCAATACGACCACAGACGATGACGACTCTTTTCTTCGTGGTGGTCCCGTCTTTTCTACACCTCTTGTTCGTGATCCCACAAATGTCGCACTCCCAGTGGCTGATGAAGACGAATCATGGACTGCGTCTATTGAATCACCTTTCGAACGCCTCGGTCGTCAAGTCAAGGATTTAGCCCTGGAAGACAAAGCTGATTATCCCTCTACATCCGATGCACCTTCGTTCTCGCCGTTACATGGCAGCTATACCACTCTGCCCAATATCTCTGCCACCGACACCACATTTTCGGATTCCGAGACCACCATGCATCCGATCCCCCGATCACTTAAAAAGGGCAAATCACCATTACGCAACGACGTCCTCCGTCAAAATGCCGCTTTGGCTGCAGCATCGACGGGCAGCTCTACCCCAGCGCTTCCCAAACGCACTCCACGACGCGAAAAGACACCCAAGAATCCTTTCTTACCTCCCAACTCTGTTTCGCGTCAATGGAACGGTTTGGTCGACCTTCGTCAGCCTTCACCTGCTCGGTCGAAAAATCCACGAACACCTGAACCTCCTGCTGAGTATGACTCTGATTCATCCGACGACTTGATGCCGCCAGGCATGTCCCCGCCAGTGACCATGCAATTTGCCTTGCCAAACCGTCTTCGTTCGTCTCCTGTGAAACTTGGTCTTACGCCCGCCCGCAAAGCAGCCGAACGCATCGGACAAGAACTTATAGCCAGTGCTGCAAGTCGAGGCATAGGCAGCTCGCGACGTCTTCCAGAGTCATCTTATCGAGCACAACATGATCCATCGATTAGCAGCGTCGCCCCAAGTCTTCCTAGTCTAACGCGTTATTCTACCCGGCCACTAGGGGAAACCTCTTTGAATTCCAATCCTGCCACGAATTCCTCTCTATTTAAGGAACCATCCCTTCAATCCCGCCCCCCTCCAAAGCTCTTCCCAGACGACGCAGCCCCAGCCTCAGACACCGCTTCCTCAAGCGAAGGCGATCCTCCTTACTCCATTCCCAACCCCCACCTCCTCCGCGTCGACGAAGGCGTCCCCCCCTCCCCAGGTTCCGACTCCGACTCCTCCGAACACGGTGAATCCAACCCCTCCGCCGGCTTCCTCTTCGCCACGCAAAACAACGTCCGCTCCGCAAATGACTCCTTCGGCTCCTCACAACACAGCTTTAGCAGCGATGAAGACGACCTTGATGAAGCTGCCAAGGCGGCGAGACATCCTCTTGCGCATATGTTTGTTAATCAGAATGCGGACGTGGTAGATGACTCGTTTGATGATTCGTTTGTGGGTGAGCAACGGGATGGGGGTGAGGATGAGGATACGGTGTTTGGAGCGAGGCAGGTGGGGCAGTTACCGCCTGGACAGAGACAGTTTATGTTGAGGAGTGATCCATTGAATGATGCGACGCATACTGGGGCGGTGTCGTTGAATCGGTTTGCGCAGGTTGAGCAGACTCCTACACCATATATTCCACCGCCTGGTGAGAAAAGAATGGGCAAATAGATAGTGTAATAGCGTAATATGTACTTTTATTTTTCCGAATGTAAAATGAAAATTTCTCCGCGTGACAATGTGACGACGCGTCCGGTCACAAGAGCCAGGTCGCTAGCACTGCGACTTCTCCACGTTGTCTGAAGAATATTTCTAAATGGCTATTTAATTGAGTTAAGCCGTAACGGAAACCCGGTCGCGTATGACCGGCTTCATAGGAGGTTCCAAGCCCCCTTGATCAAATCAGCTCCTCTCTCTGCAAAGATATACGTCGGGGCCTGAGTATGTGCACTAGGTATAATCGGCTACGTCAAGAAAATTCGTCAATCTCAAATCCCTTAAATATGTGAAAATTTCACTTACAATAACTGACGCATCCACAATCCTCAAACCATCAAGACCTTTAACCCTCAGATCGGGATTAACAACCCCCCCCGACACAATAGACATCCTCAATAGGAATGTTACTCTCTTCAACGAAGTGTTCAAATTATGGAACGAAACAGGAGGCGGTCCATCTGGGAACGCATTATCGACTCATATAGCTTGGAAGCGTTTACAGGGGAACTCTTTGATCTCCAATCATTTTCCCGACCCCTCTGCAGGTCCCAATACACCTCACATTGAGCTAGTGACGGGGGCATGTGATCTCCCTCGACTCCATCTTCCTTCTTAAGGGTCAATCGCAAACAGAACGGTGGCGGAGGGTTTGGTGGAACATCTACCGATGAAGATTTCTTTGGTCTTGGGACTGCCATAGTGAGCCCTGCAATTCGTATGTCGATTTGATCGCGTGAAAGACACATTCATAACATGTATCTTTCGTCTTAGGGGGCTTTGTCAGGTTATCATCCAACAATCCATTCGATCCACTATCAATTGATCCCGGATTGCTCAGTTCTGGATTTGACATGTTTGCTATACGTGCCGCGATTTGATGGTACGGGAGTTTGTTGCAGCCCCGCCTGGAAAGATTATACCTTGGGACTAGAACTCGTGAAGGTTGAGGCAGACCTTGATAGCCTCAGGTTATTTCGGCTCTGCATCTTGTGGGCGCCGCCGCCATGTCTGCCATAAATGCTAGCTTTGGGTTTGTAAATCCCGACCTTCGTATAAAAGGGGCCCGTGGTCTTCGGATTGTTGACACCTCTGTTTTTTTTGTGAGTTACTTCGTCATTGTGTTGAGACATATGTCATTGTCATACTGATTGGCTTTACAGCCATTTATTCCAAGTGCACATACCCAAGCACCAATATATATCTTTGCGGAAGGAGCTGCAGATCTCATTAAAGCATTTTTGGCTTAATTCAATTGCACGATAAAATTGCACTAGGTCTGAGCACCCCATTAGGAGCTTGGAAACATATATCAATGTGTTTTAAGACATTCCTCCTTTTCCTTATATTGGTGAATTTATTGAAGTCTTCTTCTAAACATTGTTTCTTGGACACATTTCTCTGACAGTGTTCGTAACGAATTTAATATCGTAAGTTCGTCGATTTCAAAACTCGTTCTGCCTCGTGCTCGTCTCGTCCAGGACCGGCTGTCATAGCCTTTTTCATCATTACTGCTACTGTTATCTTCCTCGGAATCGCACCGCGCGAGATATAGCTGTAGAAACATAGCAACTAAAAGAGATAACTCAGTGTTTGTAGAATAAACGACTGAGGATGAGAAGAAATTAGCTACTGGATTTTTCTAGGAAAACAGTAGCTAGTATTTCGGAATGAAATAAAAGCCGCGAACAAAGGTAATACGGAAATGAACGCAAAATAAAGGAGGCTGTAAAGAAAAACATGAGATAATACCACAGCTTAGTAGAAATGATATTTAAGCGCATAAAGTGAGATATCAAAGAGGAATGTAATATTTAATGTGAAAGAAAACATTTCATATAGAGAAAATACTCGCTAGGCGCATAAAGCATCGAGGGTGAATATACGCCGTTGTATGCTGGGGCCGCGCATATGTTTGCGTAATTTATTCCAACAATAGCTAGGACGATCAAAGACATTTGATTGCTGCCTATGCAAATGAGTGTACATGGCGCGTGACGTTACGCACCACATTTCTTCTGTATAGGTTTTCGTGTCGTTTTGCCAGTGCTTCCGCATTCCCTTCCCTTCTTCTTCTTACATCGTTCTATAGCTCTGCTTCGAGCTTTTATTTTGTCCCATCCTTTCCACTTCCCACTTTTGTTGCTTCTCTTTGCTTTGCTTTGCTTTGCTTTTCCTATCTCTCTGCCTCATTCACGCTTGTATGTACTCGCCTGTGTCGGCTCCATTCGGGGAACCCGCGCAAGAGAGCTATGACGATCAAACAATGTTATTATGTTTGCCCCAATTACACTACGTCCTCTTTTACGTTTTCTCCTCGACGAGTAGGCATAGACTGCGGACTAGGCCCTTGCCCTTCTGTAGAAGCCAGATTCTCGCTCCATCCCCTAATATAGCATCCGTCTTTTTCATTCAGTCATTCCACGCTACTTTTTCGCCGTGTTTGTAAGGTTCAAGCTACGCATGGCTTGTACCCGTGTTGGCTTCTGGCATCGGAACGGCTGCTTCTGGCGAAATCAAGGGTCTTTGTCCCCTTTCATACCGCGGGGTAAGTTAGGGGATTTATATTTGGAGCCACTTAGACGCAGAAAGAGCTTTCCATATCGACTCTATTCCATGTCTCTTACAGCTATTTACACCTTGCGGCCTACCCTTAGTACTTTTCATCATGGGAATTGATTCTTCCGCGGTCCCACATTTCCCGTCGGTATGTTTTCTTTCGTCTTTGCACCCCCCTATTTTCTATATTACTACTTACAATCAGATCCAATTGGTTTTCAGAAAAAGAAACATCGCGGAAACCAGAGAGGTAACGCACGACCTTAGTCCACTTCCTACGTAGAGCGTTCAGAGGTTTCTTGGCAACCATGTTGAGACTTAAACTCTGTTGCGACTGCGATGAATTATAATACATTATCAACTCTTTCAAATTTCAAGGTCAACCTTTCTAACTCATGACACTTAACAAGTCTTCTGTTCTTCATTCTGTTGAATCATTCCCAGGCCACTTTGGACCGGCATCTCCTGCACGGTATCGAGGTTCGAGACGTCGGAGATGCTTTAAAACCGTGAAACATTTGCAAACTCCATGTGGCAGGACCGACATACCAGACTCCGTAAGTGAAGGTAATCCGGGTGCACCATCCTCATATAAAGCAACGACGAAGAAAGCCCTTCCTAGTAGATGTCTACCAGAGTCCTAACCTTCATACTTGCAGCTGTGGGGTTTAGCTGTGGACTATTGTACGAGGATGTAACCCAACTACCCAGTCTGACGTTTGATTTCATCGTAGTTGGAGGTGCGTTCCTTATCAACGAATTCAAAAGATTAGGTTTATCACCTTTGCTACAGGAGGAACTGCTGGCACTGATTGCAAACAGATTGACAGAAAATCCTCGATTTTCGGTACTTGTGCTGGAAGCAGGCGGCTCGTAAGGTTTATATTTTTGGTACAACTACTTTACCTAATGTTTTGTTTTGTTTTGTTTTATCTTGTACAGTAACGAACGCCTTTTGGACTCCATAGTCCCTTTCTTTGTCGGTAATCTTCTGGGTCCGACTCCCTTCAATTGGAATTTCAGCACAACTCCACAAGTAGGTTTAGTTGGGCGTTCTGTGCCATTCCCTAGGGGCCACATCCTCGGGGGAAGCAGTCCAATCAGTATGCACTTTCAACTTTTGCACTCTCATGGTTTCAATCTGCAAATGCAGATGCCATGTTTTGCACTCGTGGGTCTGCAGAAGATTATAATCGATATGCCAAGATCACAGGAGATGCGGGCTGGTCATGGACTAGTCTCCAACCATATATCCGAAAGGTAATGGTCTGCTAGAGATTGAGATTGTTCTGATCCAACTTTCATTACCCACAGAACGAATTGTGGACGGCACCGACTGATGGCCATGACAAGAACGATCAGTTCAACCCAAACCTCCATGGGTTCCATGGCATAAACTCTGCCAGTCTCTCTGGCTTTCCGACACCAATCGATGGTCGGGTAATCCAAACCACTCAGGAACTCAGGAATGAATTCCCTTTCAATCTGGACATGAACTCCGGCAGACCTCTTGGGCTCGGTGGGTTTACTAACATTGTAAAATGGAGTTAATATTAAATAATGTATAATCCAGGATGGTTTCAAGCTACAATCAAAGAAAGGAAAACGAAACAGCTCCGCAACATCATACTTAGCACCCGAATTTCTTGGCCGTGTAAATCTACATGTTCTCCTCAATGCCCAAGTAACTAAACTTTTGACAAGTACCTCCAAAAGCCAAACACCTTCTTTCAATACTGTCGAATTTACCCAGGGCTTAAATAGCACAGGTAAGATTTCACTTTCCTTTGAACTGAAGATATCTAATTGCTTTGGTAGCGCCTAGACTGAGAGCGAAAGCCTTCAAGGAAGTGATCCTTTCTGCAGGAGTGAACGGCACTCCATTCATCTTGATGCATTCTGGCATCGGTGACAAGTCTGAACTGGAAGCCCTAGAGATTCAGACCATCTTACATCTACCCAGTGTTGGAAAGAACGCTTCGGAACAACCTGCATTTTCCACAAAATGGTTGGTAAATTCCACGGATACACGAGATACTCTCAATAGAAACGCCACTCTTTTCAATGAAGCCTTCCAGCTCTGGAACGAAACAGGCGGCGGACCATTCGGAAATCCAGTAGCAACCCATATTGCTTGGGTCCGTCTGCCTGAGAATTCTTCCATTTTCAGTCAATTTTCGGATCCAGCTGCAGGACCCAATACCCCTCATATCGAGCTGGTGACGGCAGTGTGTGACTTTTCTCTTTTAGTCTCTTTGGGTACTTATTAATAATAAACATTGAGAGCAGAACGGCGGGGGATTTGCTAGTACAGGCCCTAGTCCTGACAATTTCCTAGGCATTAGTGTTGCCATCGTGAGTCCTGCAAGCCGTACGTCTATTCAGGAATAATAAAGGAGGTTCTGTCGCGTTAGCTTCCAACAATCCATTCGATCCACCATTAATTGATCCTGGATTGCTCACATCTGATTTTGATTTGCTTGCCATGCGTGTTGCCGTTGGAATGGTACAACGGTTCGTCGCTGCTCCCGCCTGGAAAGGTTACATTCTGGGACCATCGGGAGGCTTAGCAGACGTCAAGAATGAGTCGGATCTTGATGGTCTCATCCGCCAACAAACGATTGCAGGAGCACATATTGTGGGCACCGCTGCCATGTCGGCCACGAATGCTAACTACGGAGTAGTAAACCCTGACCTTCGCATCAAGGGTGCAACTAGCCTTCGAATTATTGACACCTCTGTTTTCGTGGGTTGTTTGGCTTTATATTCAGAGCCATGCATGAAATCCTGATTATCTTTTACAGCCGTTCGTTCCAAGTGCTCATACTCAAGCACCAACATATATCTTCGCAGAAAGAGCGGCTGATATCATCAAAGCATTTTGGACTTAAATTAATTTGTCGCATGAAAATGTGGGTCTGGATATTTCATCAGGAACCTGGAAAAAAAAAATCTGTGTTTTTATGATATTGTCCATGTACAAGCCGTGTATGGGCGAATCTATTGAAAACTGCTTTTCCAACCGTGATAGTCCTGTCAGTAAATGTTTAAGCGTGTTCCCGGACACTCTTCTCCAACAACAAGTTCACAGTACGGATTTAACACGGCATGGAGACTGTAGTATGCCGGAGTTGTATTATTCATATCTTTCATTGACATTTTCGAACATCCCTGAGGAAAGAGGTGAATATGTACATTTTAACTTCTCACGGCGTCTAAACTTGCATTACAAAAGATCTTTCAGACTATTCAAAGTAGTGTAATAGTATAGCGAAACGTGCATAAACCTCCATAACCCGATACTTGATCATAAAAATTTGTCTTTCTGCAGGGACCTTAACAGTTTATACTCCACGGCTTCCCACAGCATATCTCCGCTTAGGGCACCTACGAAGAACGTATGCCGGTTCTTTTTCCCCATGGGTAAGTTGCAGAAGGCGGCAAGCACGCATGTATAAAATTCTAGTTTGGAGAACTAATGCTTTGTGTGTCATGGATTATCGCAATCTATATCTCACGGTTCTCGCTCTCACCCCCCTCTGTTATGGCAGGCTATATGAAGATATTGCAACTTTGCCTAGCCTAGAATACGACTTCGTGATTACCGGGGGTGAACATTGAAGAGTTTCTTTCAGAGTTTTTCTATCCATAACGTGAACTTTTGACAGGGGGAACAGCAGGACTTGTCGTTGCAAATAGGCTTACAGAGGATCCGAGAGTTTCCATTCTTGTCCTGAAGGCTGGGGTCACGTAAGTCTCAAAAAATTATCAACCACAAGGATTCCCATTTTTGAGTTTAATTTTCGGATATAGAGGCGTCTTGTACTCCGTGGCCCCATTCTTCGTCGGAAACCTGCTAGGCCCTACTCCATTTAACTGGAATTTTTCTACAGTCCGTCAGGTTGGAGTGAATGCCGGACGAGTTTCCTTTCAATTTGGATATGAATTCAGGGAAGCCTTTGGGTTTAGGTGAGCATGGTCGAGGGTGGAATGATTAGTTCAATGACATACGTTCTGTCCAGGTTGGCTGCAGGCTACCATCAATAAAGGAGTTAGGAGTAGTTCAGCTACATCGTATCTGGCCCCAAAGTTCCTCAACCGACCCAATCTCCATGTTCTAATCAATGCAAGAATTTTGAAACTACTGAAGGCCAATGGGAACGGCGAACAGATCTCCTTCAAAGCGGTCGAATTTGTCCAAGGAAATTCATCAGGCAATCGTTCAGCATAATTATAACACTTAGAGTCAAAACCTAACAGAAAAATACAGCCCCGTCCTTCACAGTCCACGCCACGAAAGAAGTTATCCTATCCGCCGGTTCAGTTGGCACACCCTTCCTCCTCATGCACTCAGGAATCGGTGATAAAGCCGAACTAACATCACTCGGACTCCCCACCTTCGTAAACCTCCCCAGTGTCGGGAAAAACGCCTCAGACCAACCAACCATCGCTGCCGGATGGAGTGTAAATTCTACAGACACAGAGGACAACCTCAACCAAAATGCAACCTTACTTGAAGAAGCGTTTAAGTTGTGGAATGCAATCCACAAGGGACCGTTTGGAGTTCCACTGGCATCGCATGTTATTTGGCAGCGACTTCCAAAGAATTCGTCAGTGTTTTGGGATTTTCCTGATCCTGCTGCTGGACCGAATACGCCACATGTGGAAATAGCCATTGGGGTGAGTATATGTTTTCTAAACCCGTGAATATAATCTTACTTTGAAAATAGAGCGGGGCACCTTTAACTGTCTTTCCTCCACCTGCAACGGGACATTTCATGACTCTCGCCGTTGCGGTTGTTAGCGTTTTGAGTCGTGCGTATCTTG
>Ga0157379_10001758_pt1 | contig 17906 bp, 19 predicted proteins | sample S25metaG_FD_121802 | JGI IMG/M metagenome (GOLD analysis project Ga0157379, IMG submission 121802) | Switchgrass rhizosphere microbial communities from Kellogg Biological Station, Michigan, USA - S2-5 metaG | ecosystem: Host-associated > Plants > Roots > Rhizosphere > Soil | place: USA... | reverse complement strand
TGATGCTCCACTCTAGGTAGAGTGGAGTACTTTGTCAGTTATCTAGGGGTAGGCATCAGCAGCATGCCAAAGAAAATAACATTTACTACAACAACTTATTCTTACCAGACCTTGTTGAGATTTACCTCAAACTAAAGTACAAGAAGATGCAGGATTGATATCAAAAAATTCTCCTGCTACTTCCAGCATTGTTCTTTTCAAGGGCAAGCCTTGAGGTTCATGCAGCATCATCTGTAACAATGTCTGAAAAAAGGCCACAAGCTACAGATACTCTGTTAACCAATAAAGGTGGAGTACTGAAAGCCACTCCACTCTCACTGGAGGCATAGAAAGATTTTCAGTCAAGGAAAATTTTGGAAAAATCTTAAAAGTCAGCCACTTTTAGTTAGGATTTTCACTGGATGAAAATCATGATGAAATTGAAAATTCTCATAGCATTTTATGAGAATTTTTTGACTCTTATAGAGTTTAATAAAAGGTTTTGAAGTCTAATTCTGAAAATTCTGATGAAACTCTCTGAGAATGTTGAATTTGATTATTGGATTTGTCTGGTGAAAATCCTAAATGAAAGTGGCTGACCTTTAAGATTTTTCCAAAATGTTCCTTGGCTGAAAACTTTTCTATGCCTCCAGAGTCTAAGTTTTCTTGTATCATCCTTAACTACAGAAATTGTAAATAAACTAATTGCTAAAGGACTCTAATATCTGTAGGGTATCTAAATTACAACTGTAGCCCAACAGGGGTGTTCGTAAGAGCTGAAGGAGATGCCAGGCAGTCTTGGTAATTTGAAACAGAAGTCACAATTGTATGTTCTCCTCACAACAGAAGTAGTACATCTGACATGAAAATATGCTGTAACTGGAGTAGGGCATAGCACAGGTTCAGGTATTGCAAAGGTACCTGGGGGAAATCTGCAAAAATACCTGCAGGTAAATACACCCATACATGCAGGTTCCAGGTGCTTAAATACCCATGTGGATGGAGGTGGCCATTTGAGCCTCAAAAACCCTCCAAACCCGCAGGTACCTTTGAGAATTTACCTTATTTGGTAATTTTCACCTGTATGGGTGTCACAAGCCCATCTACAGGTACCTGTGGGTCTCACCTGTCACAGATGGGGGTGACAGCCTCAGTGAAAAAATACCTGCAGGTATCATCCATGGGGGCCCTGCAGGTCCCCCATGCTATGCCCTAGAATGGAGGATGGCAGAGGAAGAAAGGTAATGAAAACCACACAGTGATCAGGAGATAGAAAGTTGCACTGGAGACATGTCAAAATTTTCTGAGACACAGAAGTTACAGAATAAGTGGAAGAAATGCCAGGAATTGCCCTTTTTAAAGATATTTCTGAAAACAGAAAATATTTTTCTTTCCATAGTTTTTTTAGCCAGGAAAATGGTAGAAATCACACATTTCTCTTCCATTGTTGTGATCATACATCTGAAAGAAATACAGCTTTTGAGATGATTTTTTGATCCAGGAAAACTTCAAAACAGCAGAGATTTGGATTATTTTTTTTGATGCAACAAATGAAGTAGAAAACTAGGTATCCCACACATTTTTTAATATAGGCAAGACAACCAAAAGTCAACTTTTGGCTTAATTTCTTTCATATTTCTTAAATTTCTGGTGAATTTTTGAGGACTGCCTCAAAAGAGTAAGCCAAAAGCTGATATTCCATAAGCTTTTCCACAATAAGGATTGAGTGAGAAATTTAGTTTTCTAATTTATTTGTTGTGTCAAAAAATATTTCCTAATTTTTCAATGCTTTCCTAGACCAGAATATCCTCTCAAAGCTGTATTTTCTTCAGATATATGACACTAACAATGGAAGAGAAATTCTGTGATTTCTACTATTTTCCTGGCTCAAAAAAAATCATTGAAAAGAAAAAAGTTCTCTAAAGAGTGTTTGTTTCAAGAAATGTCTTTAAAAAGGGTGGTTTCTGTCATTATCTTGTCTCAAAAACTACAATGAAATATGGCATTTCCTCTGCTTATTCTGTAACTTGTGTGTCTCAGAAAATTTTGACATGTCCCCAGTGTCAAGGTCTTGAAATACCATATCACATCAGAACATAGTATAGCACGGAGAAATTACATTTGCATGGTGGTGTCCTGCCTTCCTGGTGTCTAACAACCAGAATAGAATATTGAAGACTGGGCATCAATGGGCTGAGGAGAAGGAAGCCTCTCAACTTCGAGGGGGGCAGCAATGGGGCTATTTCTCCAATATCCACCACAGTAATCTGAATGGAGTCAATGCATACTGAAAGGACGGAAGAAAAATGTCTCTCAATTAGGATAGTATGGCAACAGGAACCTGTCTGGCTTATCAACAAAGACAACATGGTCAACAACAACCTTTAGGCACTGTGGCTTCCTGAAGCTAGTAGTTTTTTTATATCCTTTCAATTTATATATACAGTATGGAGCTAGAGACATACAGTACACCTGCTCAAAATGCAGAGTGCTGGGAAGGGCAAATTCTGGTATATTATCAGAATTATGCATTATGAGAGGGTATTTTGAGTAGTGCCTGTTCTGCCAAAATCTGATGCATAATGAGCAGGTGTACTATATATAGTGCTGTTGGGAGTCCCTGCCATTCTGCAACCGCCATTTCTGCTGCCCATTCTGCCCACTAGCAGCTGGCAGAATGCTAAATCAAGTCTAGGGTCAGTCCAGAGTCCAGATATATTGAACAATAGAATTTCCCAATATTTTCGAATAATAAAACTTTTTCTTTCTGTTTCAACTCTGTTGCACTAATATGTCTGGCACTGTGAAACCCAAAGGACAGAACATTCTCAAACCTCGTCAATACTCATTTTATCAAAGTCCAGAGACAGCAAAATTGCTCAAATAGGTGGCTTGTTCAATGCAAGTATTGCAGCAAAGGGTCTACATTGATTGAGCATCATAATAAGAACTGTGCCAGTCACCTCAGCAGCATTGAGAAGTATCCATAGGCTCCTCAGATTGCCTGTGATGCTGCAAGGACAGATATTATTATATCTGTGGGGATCACACTCCAGAAAACTCCAGATGGATCAATTATACCAATGGATGGTCCCTCTGAGTTAATTGTTATGAATACTAATAAAAAAGGGAAAGGGGGTGGCATGATTGAAACATATTTTGATTGTGCAATGACTCAAAAAGAAAATGAGAATGCACATTTTGCTCTTCTCTGGTGAGCTTTATATCTTTCCAAATCTTTGTTACTTTATGTCTAACCTCAATTCTAGTTTTATTATATTTGCAAATGCATCTCTCAATACTGTTGAAAATATGTACTTCCTGCAATTCATCTCTGCCATTAGGCCAACCTATATGGCCCCCTCTCAATATGCCTTGACCCACTCTCTCTTGCTAGGAGGATTTGAACAAGTCAAAATGATTGAAATTTTGCAAATTAAAGAAGACCATGTTGGTGGATGGTTGGGAGGATATTTGGCGTCAATCCCTTTATTGCAATGTTCTGACACACTGTGGTGAATTTCCTCACATGCTGGGCTTGGAGGAGATAACAGGGCAGAGAGGTACTGCTGATGCAGTTCTAGAACCCAAAAATAAAGCCCTGAAGAAGATGGAGCAGGATTCCTGGAATTCAATTATTGCCTTGGTCACTGATGATCTGACAACCATGATATCCTTCCATGGAAAATTAAAGGAGCTATACCCTTGGATTATTGTGCACTTTCCCCCCTTTAATTTCATTTATAATTTTTGATAAAATTATATATAGACACTCCCTTGCTTCTTGCATCGTTTGAACACACTCATTGGGAAAGTCTGTTCACATCCCATTATGAAGGCTGTCATATCAAAGAATGCAAAGATAGTGTCATTCTTCAATTCTTCACATCAAACTAGCCCTGATATCAGCCCAAAATGGTGTCAAATATTGTCTCAAAACCAATACAGAAACCTGCTGGTATTCACTCATTCTTCAATCACTGAGTGTTCTCAACCACCGTGATTCTTTGACAACTCTTTGTGCTCATCCAGACGCCCAGAACAAGACCAAGGGACTTACTCCTATCTCCACCCCGGTTGTAGAGGTTATTCTTTGAGACCTTAACCACTTTGACTGCACTGAGCAGCTGGTGAAGACTTGTAAGCCACTTGTTGATGCCATCGGAAATCTCAAATCCAGGGATGCTTCACTTGCCGATTTGCTGTTCTCGCGATATTGGATCACTTGTATTGGCACTGGGGGACAACAAGGATTTTCTATTTCGTGCCAAAGCTATTTTCAACAGATTGTTTCATGAAATGAATACAGATATTCATTTCCTTTACTTATTCCTACACCCACTCTGCCACCAATTGGCAGTCTCAGAATCAAGGATGTCATTTCCATCTCTTTAACATTGGCAAGTAATATGGGTTGGACCGAGAAACCTCACAGAAACTGCTCCGAAATATTAGGGACTATAATTTGTCTAAAACTCCTTTCATTGGAGGAGTTTCTAATGCTGAAAAATGGTGGAATTGCCTTACTATTCCGGTCACAGAATTTCCTATTAAATCTCTCCACTCATTTTATTCGCAATTACGCCTCATGCCGCAGATGTTGAAAGACTCTTTTCAGGGCTCGGGGGCATTCAATCAGTCAGACGGAGTTCTCTTACAGTGGAAATTTTTGAAATGCCAGGGATTCTTCGAAACCATTATTCCCACCTTCACATGGAAAGACTTTCAAAGGGTCTTCCTCTCCGACACCGAAAGTTTCATATCCACACCCAACCCGGCGGAGGCCTTGCCATGGAAGTAGCCACTGCGCTCAAAGAACAGTTTGAAGGTGAAACGGTGGAATCAGCAGAAGAAATGGATAGTGCTGAATCCGTATCTATGGAGGAGATTGAAGCTGCCTTCGAGAAATTTGAATTTTCTGATCAAAGTCAACACCTGTTAGATCTGTCTCTTGAAGGTAATGAAATTGAAGCGACGGATTATTATGCTTTACGGGAGTTAGAGGCGGTGGCGAAAGGAGTGACACCTCAAATATATGAAGAAAATATTCCCTTGTATCGGAATGCCAGCGGGATCATGAGAAATCGGTCAGTAGAGGAACTCATGTCCAAAGGGGGGCTTTAAATCACTTTATTTATCTGTATATAGTACCCAATAATATTTATTTGAAAACATTTTTGCCATTTCTGCCGCTGCTAGCAGAATGCCTATTTTGCCATTTTGCCGGCTGCCGGTAACTTTCGAGATGGATTCCTTTCTGCCCCCGACACTAACTGTATATCATTGGATATCCCAAACTCCTGTAAGAATTTAACCTTTCTTCCGTCGTTTACCCTTTCTTCCGTCATCATTTTCATGAGCAACAGCTGCAGACCCGTATAAACGCTCCAACGCAGCCTGTCTCGTCTTCTCAGGTACCTTCTCCCAGTACAATTCCTCGCGCTTTCCGTGAATCAATTCAATAGTAATCGGAAGCCTTAATGTCGTCGGTTCGCCACCTTCCTGATCAAGAGCATCTCGTTGTGCTATGGCATTTTCTGAAAAGAAGGAAACGAGTGCAGATGCTTCGGACGGTGAGGTAACGCGAACATGGCACTGAGTAAACATGAGTTGTAGTCCGAGGGTAACGAATAAAGAGCACTTACTGAATCAACCCCCTTTATTAAATCGACGTAGTCTACGCCATCTTTGGAAGAAGGTAACCGAGAACCTAAAAGTGCCCGAATTGTCGTTTTATTTGTTTCAGGATGGATATTACGAACAAAGACCAAGCAATTTCGAGGAAACCAACTGGGAGGCTCTTGGTCTTGCAGTGGCATCTCATCTGTCACATTTGTTCTTCGGGAAGGTTCTGTATCAAGCGCCACGTTGCGCTTGGATTCACCAGATGCAGAAGGATAGGGAATTTGGACGTCGCCTGTTGGATTCTTATGAGGTCGAGAAACCAACCGCTGCTGAAATACCAAGTATTCGTCCTTTAGCTTATCCCAAGAAGGCTTGTCTAGTATTCGAGTGCCGAATATCTGAACATCCTGATTTGGGTCCGGAGAAGGTTTATCCCAAGGATATAAGCGACATAATTGTTCGACAAGTGCTTGTGCATCAAGCACGAGAAAAGCAAATCCTTTAAAACGAGGTGATTCCATCGGAGGTGCCAAATGACGCGGAGGAAATTGAATAGCCTGTACAGCTTTGCGTGTAGGGAGGCTCCTGGGGGTAGTTATTTCAGAGAAATATCGCGCAATGGAAGCTATCGATCGATATGTCGGAGGTATTCGTTCCTATGGACATTCTGTTAAGTTCAACGATCTGATTATAGCACAAGATTTGAGTCAGGAAATACTGACAACATAAACTGTTCTGATATTCCACCACTCTTCAGTCCATTTCTGTTGTTGCACAAACTGAATAATGTCTTTCCAATCTTTTCGGCGGACTTCAAACCAGCTCGATGCTGAAGAGTTCCTGCGTGACGGCTCACGAATTGTCATACGAGTTTCGAGAATGGGATCAGACGAATTTTGAATACACCTAACCATATCTGTTTCAGAAGGTTGAGGCGATAATTCTGAGAGAGGCGGAAAGCGTCTGATCAGCTGCTTCAAGGAAATGACTGTTACGTATGTCAGTACAAATGAGATATTCGGCTCAAGAAACCACTTACATCCTTCCGAGTCAAAATTAATGGCTTTTTCCAAATCTATGTTAGATGAGATATTATAATCCGACATGCCAAGTTCGAGAAGAACAAGCAAATCTTCATCTGAAGTGTATGTTCGGGGTTCTTGATGAGCTGTACCGGAGGAAGACCGTTCACGTTCATTTTGTAACGAAATAGAATGTGATGACCTTGGCTCATTATCGTGGATGGTCTTCCTTTTCTGCAGGGATCGCGGAAGAAAAGGCAAGGACGACATGGGAGTTGAAGCTCCGAGTGTGACACGTGACAGCGCGTAACAATCTTTCGGCACAGCCACCATCCATTGTCATGATTAGCATCAGCACTCAGGGACTTCGAAAGAAAAATATTTTGTAGGTTTTAAAGGTGCCTAGAACGGATGAAATTAAATACCATATTAGGGATCTGATCATGACCAAGGAGGGATCAGCCGGGGAAAGCCAAATTTATTTTTATATTCATTTGAATATCTTCGATTTTATACTAATTATGTCCAAATAAAGTACAGAGCTTGTGAGAAGGAGAGGTCAACGGAATACACAATGGCCGGGTACATTTTACTGGACAACTATAGCTTGAGTTCCAAGGCCGCTTTTGGAGGACGTTTTGGCATGACTTTGTAGTGAGTGGCGTGAGCGATCATTTGATTCCGGTCCATATCCCATAACTAACATGATCAGGTTGCGTGAATTTGAGATGATCAAGTGGAAGCATCCTACCTCTCCAGAGACCAATAATGCAGAGCTAGCATGGGATATAGTCTTCGCCACTAATTTCAAATGCGTATCCCTTGGCGATAACGTTCAGATATTGGAACATCTTATGACAATGGGATACATACAAAGGGGCAGGATTGATAAAGGTGATTTCTAGTTTCTGAGAGGGGGCGTAGGGTGCCATCGTAAACTTTGGTTTGTGTAATCGTTCTACTTTTTCAGCCTGGCCGAGTAAAACGAACGGCAGAGCTGTACCCCTACTCCCCAGGGTTATTATCACCACTCTTGTTCACAAACGGTCAACAACTTACATGTCGATTAAATATGCCGTGCAGCCATCATGCATTGTATCTCCTGAGCCCCCAAGCATATCTGTGATAAATAAAAGGACCAATTAAGATATGAGATAAAAACCAAGCAATGGTAGCAGACCTTTCGCAACAGTGAGCTCACAACTTCCCATGGCTCTCGACGTTTTTAGACAATAGGCCAATTCCTTCACTTCCATACGATCACCAACGCTCTTGCCAAATCCTGGCTTTGTGCCAATGACATAGTAGGCGAAATCCCGCTGCACATTGTGACGAATTTCAGGAGGCGCGTCCCTCAGGGAGGAGGGAGACATTGAGAGTCCTGGAAGATTTGGAAGATTCACGAGCAAATGATTTGGCGCTCGGATCTATTAAGTCCACCTCCAGAGTATAAAGGGGAACAATTCATTAAGAGAAGATGTCAGCATTCACTTTTAGCGCGTCGTCTTCTTAATTTGGAGAAAAGATGGTGTATCATATTCTAGGTTCCGCAATCTCCGCTTCGAATTTTCAACGCTGCCGAAAACCCTGCCGCTCGTTAACCTCCATGTCAAAACGAAGAAGTACTGTATACGATGCCGCTGCGTTGCGTTTACACCCCAATGGTGTCCGAGTTCGACCAACTAGAGTTCCCTTCCAATTTTCTTCGTCCAAAGTAATTAATCAGGCAAACAAATCTCATCAAACAGTCACTGGAGCGTGGATTGCTACGGATGCCGGAGGGTATGGGAGAATTGCTAAACGCAGACGAATAACAGAGGACAAAAATAGCGAAGGAACATCTGTAAATGACCTCCCCCTACATGTTGATCAAGAGCAAGGCTACACTTTATCATCCCAGGCGGCACCGATCGAGGTTTACAAAGATACCAGGGCCAATCGTCGCGTGGCTTTCAATAATGATTTTACATTCCTAACAGGATCTCGTGAACAGACCGAAGATACTGTAACCTCACGTCACTTCCAGCCCTCCTCTGTAGGTGGTTTGTTTCTCTGAGCAGCAGAAATGCCTCACAGACTAATCTAGGATTTTTTAAAATGTGTCCACCACTTCTCTAGTCATTATTATGACGCCAATGGACAGCTCTTTGATAGTGCACGGCCTCACAGACAAGAAAGGTGGCGTAGACAAAAGGCTCGAAAACGCAAAGCACCGCAAAGCAGGCCAGAGAGCGAGGACGAAACAGAGCGTCTCGAAGACAAAGGGAGTGAAGAAGACTCTATTGAAGGAGAAGAACTCTCCGGGTCGAAACCGAAAGAAAAGAATAGAGAGAGGAAACGTGCCGAGCCTATAACGGATAACAGGAAGGACATGTACAAAGCCTTCGATGGCTCTGCTTTGATTTGCCTAGGTATGTACAGAACGCTCTACTTCGACGGTTTCCTGATATGGTTTTGTCTCAGGAATGCTCCTTCAAGAACATGTTGCTTCCTGTTTAGCTGAGGAGCCCCCAAGCGACTGGGAGGACGAACTCGAAGATTACCGAGAAGATAATGTCGACAATACTGCCAATACCAATTTCCACATATCAGAATCACCCCGAAAGGGCTCTATTCATACGACTCCTCCACGAAATCAACAACCCCTAATTATCTTACCTTCCCATTCTCCTAAAGGAAACGATGTCAATGCGGATTCTTCGTCTGACGACTCCGAAACCAAAGAAAACGATTCGGGAGATTCCGATGAAACCAGTGGTACAGACGATTAAGTGGCATCAAGGGTTATTCTGCTGAATCTGGAGACGCGCGCGTCTTTCTGGTATGATGGGTTCCGCAAGTGCAGGGAGACCTCTCCTTGACAGGGGATATATTAAAGATGCGAATTCTCCTCGCACACGGATCAGGCATGGTTTTGATATGTTTGAAATACTCCCCCTTTGTATAGAGCCGCCTCGCAAGGCTTGCGTGTCGACGATGGCATACTCCTTTTCTTCGGAATGACAGAAATCATAATCGTGGGGATAATTTTGTCGTGTAGGTCTAGCACTCATGGTTGCCACTATATATCGCTCGAGGTAGAGGCTCCACCGTCCATTTTGGACTGTTGAAAGACCTCTTTGCGCTTCAAAAGCCTGATGTACTCATCTTAGATTGCATTCTGGATGTACCTATTCAATATTAGGCGTTCATCTTACCCTTCATGGCTCGTTATGCTGTGCCATTAATTTTGAGACTCTTCAGATTTCTCCATTCAAACTCGTGGTTATTTTTCTATTCCTTTCAGTCCGTCTGCGGGGGTCAACTGTTTATCAGATCCTTTGCTTCGCCCCACGTCCAATCCTTCCATATCAACTTCTATGTCAATCTGTGCGGTTCCCCGCCACTCTTGTACACTTCCAGCTGTCTCATCTTCCGTTCCCGTGAGTCACGATGTGGATTCTTCTTGCCGTAATGCCTTAAAGGCGGATAATCAAGGAAGGTAGAGGAATGTATCGATTAATTCGAGAGGGCAAATTAAGGGAACCCATTTTCCTACGGGTTATACTTGACCGCAGCTCGGATCGCCTCGCATAATTCTGGAGGAGCGAATTGACTGATATAATCTCTCGATGATGATGCTAAATGGTGCTCCTCCCTCGGACATCCCATTTACGTATTTATTGGAGTTAGTATCTCATCGATCTTCGATCCCGCTTTCTTTACCGACAGCACCTGCCAAAACTCGCGCATTCTTTTCTATTCTCCACTCGCCTATTGTTTGTGGGCAGGCTAAAGACTGAATTCAACGAGCGTGGCGTATGGGGCACTTAGGAAGTCGATTGGTTAACCCGAGAATGCCCATGAGGACTTCTGTGATACAAGTCTAATAGAGTTTCTTCGCATCATATATATTGTCAGGGATATATAAGCACTTTAAAGGCTTTGGTATAATTATGTAGATGAGTAACAATCTTTCTGCTGCATGTCAACTTCAGTGAAGCGTGCTATTTCCACTGAGATAAGCGAAAGTAATCCGATGATTATGCTGCCTGTGAGATCTATTCCCAGGAGAAGCTTCTAAATCCGATTTTTAACAAGTTTTCTGAGAGGGTCCCCATTTTGTTGACATGAAAAAGGATCTTAACTAGGTTGTTATCACTCTCCACCACATTTAATGGTACAAGGATATGAGCGGTGCTATCTCAATGAGGTGATATATTTGCCGCTCAAACCCGCTGTATGCAGTCTTCTCGATGCTCGGAATAGCGTGAAGCTGTCGTAAGAAGTCCTCCTGCCATGTAGCGCATGGGCCAAGGACTTAAATCCGTGTATCACACAATCAACCCCTCATCCTTTGTTTGGCAGGTACGTATTATTCACCCTTCTAATGAAGAGCTGAATAGGCATGTCCTGGGAGGAATTTCAAAAGTGTTGATTTTCTCCCCCAGGTACTTATGCTCACTGCACCAAGTCGTCTCCGAGTTCAAAGGGCAGGCGTTCCTAGAGTGGTACGAATACCTTTATACAAGATAGCGCTAATGACGATGTAATGAATTAATAGGGGACATCAACAATTACAAGAGGCAAGCATATCAAATTTACGCAACTGAGTTGACGCTGATAGCGTGGAGCAGATCACTCTCTACGTTGGGGAGTACCACTACACCCATGCATCTCCCAAAGGACTCCCTCTCTTCCACTACCAGCCGCCCGCCAGAGGAAGCTCTCAACCTCGATTCATGGTGTGGACCACAACTTGCATCAATTGTCGGGGACGGCATCACCAGATACCAAGGCAATTTGTTACAATCATCTTCGACGCGTAACAGGGTTTAAGCCGGCAGCATCCTGTTTTGCAAAGCCAATATCTGAAGGTATACAACTCAAAGAGGTTAGCTTTGGCCCAAACGCTGAGGAAGAGAAGAGGAAAGAGGCTAGAGTAGTTTGTGAAATCATCGTTGATGCTGGTATGTGACTGCCTTTGATGGATTGGTAGTAGATTGATTGGTATTACCACTATAATTCCCCAGATATGCTGGTAATTTCAGCATAACTCTCGTAAGGAAAGCCGTATTGATAAATATTCACCTAGAACTCTCTTGGAAGTGTTCATGGTGGATGTTTTGCCACGTTGCTCGACATGTTAAGTTGTTGTCACAGATTCCTTGATACCCAGGATTGAACTATTAATTAGCTGCACGTCGCTACCTTTGGCCGTCATGGAGTACGAACTCGACGGTGCTATTGGGTCAGGAGTCTCACAAAATATCAACATATGCTACCATGCCCCTGCGTTGAGGTGACGTAGTCAGTGGACCCATGCACAGGAGGTTATTAATATCGAGGTTATAGAGGCTCACAACTTAGACTGATTTCGACATCCGTTTCCTATGGTTCTCGAATAATGTCAGCGCGATGCGAAGTACGTCCATTGGTAAACTTATATCTGTGAAGAACGCTCAATTCTGCTCCCTTAGATATGGGACAAAACCCATAGTCGTCTAGTTTCAACCGGGATGCAGACCATGATGAGACCGTCGATACCAAAGCCTGGGGTCCAGAACACATAGAGGTGGGAGGATAGCCGGAGGCTGGCATTGAGCTTATCCATTACCAACTCCGTACATACCATCGTGGAGAATTTCATCCACTCGGCCCTTCGTTCTAAATGCCTCGTAATTAAGAAGGAGCAACATACGTGGTTGTGCTTTGACTTCCATGAGGACCCAGTTTGAATGGTGACTGCCCGGAGACGCTCGGGACTGGGGAACCTGACTTCCAGCATACCCCAGTTAGTTTGGAATGAAATAATTAACAGGAGAATAAGTCTTCGATTTAACTTAGTGAGGAGTGTTAGATGTGAGAACAATCGAGGATTCCCAAGTCAATTTTAGACCATTGGACGCGTCCACACACCACAACACCAAACAACAGCAAGCATACAATAACGGTAATTTGCGGCGCGTCTCCTTTCTTTCACTACATTCCATCTTCAACAAATGCCCCGTGTACGCAGGGCCGTCGACAGTGACGACGACTCTTCTAAAGAAAACCAAGAAGTACCTTCAACGATTCCCAAATCGAGGTTAAAAGTCGAGAAAGGAGCCAGAGCCACTGGCACCGAGTCGCGCGTCGATTCTGACGAGGAAGAGAACAAAGGGCCTACACAGGCCACAAACTACCATGGCAATGGCAATGTAGATGTGGATGGTGACGAAGAAGAAGGCCAGAGTGGCCAAGCCGATGAGGACGAAGACGAGAACGACAGCGACGAGGAAGGCTCTCCCAATGGTAAGAAACGCACAAGGCTCAATGAAGATGGCGCAGGCGTGCCTGTTAAAGAAGAGAAACCAAAGATCAGACGTCGCGTCACTTTGCCACGTGACAAAGATGGGTACGTCGCGCTTTCAGTAGTATGTTATGGTCCCTTTGTGTTGACCTTGCATTCCAGTTACGTCCCAGGTTCAATTGTTCGCGTTCAACTGAAGAATTTTGTTACCTATGACTTTGTGGAGTTCCGTCCCGGGCCCAGGCTGAACATGATTTTCGGCCCTAACGGCACTGGCAAATCGACAATTGCATGTGCGATTTGCCTTGGTTTGAACGGCACACCTGCTGTATGTCGTGCATTCCGATTGGGCACATAAAATGCTAATCATTTCCACATAGCTGTTAGGCCGTCAGGCCGAGCTCAGTGGTTTCGTAAAAATGGGCCATGAAGATGGCTACGTTGAGCTTGAAGTCAAAGGCAAGCTTGGGACACCGAACTTGGTGATCAGGCGACTTCTCACTGCCAGAAGCAAGGGTTCGAGGTTTACGCTTAATGGAAGGGCCGTTACAGGCGCCGATATCAACCAACGACTTGTTGAACTCAATGTTCAGGTATCCAACCTTTGGTACGTAAATGCCTTCCAATATGCGTCTCTTATTCATTTCCGTGCAGCTCTTTCCTTCCCCAAGACCGAGTGGTCGAGTTTGCGAAGATGAATCCTCAAGAGCTTCTTAAAGAGACGCAGCGCTGCGCTGGTGATGAAAATCTCACAACTTGGCATCAAGATCTGATTGGTAAAGGGAGGGAGCTCAAAACCATACAAACAGTTTGTACTTTTGTATATTTTGCTTGATCCACTTACCTATTCCCTGACAGGAAGTCGCCGACGAAGCTAAACGCATTCATCAGCTCCAGGAGAGACAGAAGACTCTAGAGAAGGACGTGAGGCGGTATCGTGAGCGACGTGAAATTGAGAAGCAGGTATATTTTTCGGATTCCTAACTTATGCATCTGCTGAACGTGCGGTAGATCGAGCTTCTAGAGATAATTCAGCCTTTCATCGAATATAAGGAATCAAAGGCAGTCTATGACGCTGCTAAAGAAGCAAAGACCAATGCTGCCATTGCCTACAAGCAATTAGAGGAGCAAAATCGACCGTTGAAGACACTTCAAAGGTACGTTTGTTTCATGTCGTGCCACAGCCACTGCTTATGCATCGTTGTCAGTGAATTAAAGGAGCAACTAGATGAGCTTGAACAGCAGCGCACTGCACTGAAAGAAAAGGTCAAAACAAACTACAACAAGCACGTCAACGCGATTACCCGAAGCAATAAAGCGGCCGTATGCACACTTAACTCACTTTTCTGTATTCGATTGTTGACATCTTTGCAGAACAAGAAGGCCGAGGACGCAATAGAAGACCTGAAGCAACTCAAGTTACGAGAAAAGACGCGGGTTCAGAACATCGCTAAGGCCAAGGAGAAGATCGACGAATTGCAAAAGAAGGTCGATAACCCTCCTGAGATTGAGGATCTCAATGCACTTGGCGCCAGGCTGGCAAGTATTGGTGGGCTTGTACGAATATGATCATTCTCATGGATATCGATATAGAAAGTGCTCAATACGCAAGGCGCAGAGTGGAAGGTCAAGAGACAGCAATATCAAAATCAAATAGAGGATTTGGCGAATAATGTGGCCCGTAACCAGGAGGACATCAGCGACAAACAGAAGCAGTCAGTTTAACGTCTTTCCGCTTTGTTTCTGTCTCATTTTTTCCCAGGTTGGATAACCACAACAATGTCATTTTCCGCAAGATCAAAGCCCTCGGCAAGTGGGATTCAAACTGTGCCGAGGTTGCAGAGTGGCTCGTTAAAGAGAAAGCTAAGGGCAATGCTTTTGCCAACCGTGTGGATCTTCCTGCCTATTTGGATATGTCTCTTCGGGACCCCAAGTATGCAAATGCTATTGAAGCATGCATGAATGCGAATCAGATGAAGGTGCTTTATTCTCGGTACACTTCCAGGAACTCTTACTTATAGGTCGTTAGACTTTTATCACGCATAGTGAAGAAGACTATTCCTACTTCAACAGGATCTTCATTGATACCAATGAAGCCCTCGGAAAGAAAGTCCGAGTCACAGTTTGGTACCGTCCGGTCAACGAAGCTACACTCGTGAAGCTTCCATTATCAACTGAGGAGGTACGTCGCACGTCTTTTGTGGTGGCGCGATGCTGACACTCTATTAGCTTCACAAACTTGGTTTCCAAGGCTATGCCCTCGACTTCGTTGAATGCTCCCGCGGCCTCAAATGGTTCCTTGCTAAGGAGTTAAACATGCACCGCACTGTAAGTATGTCTTCGATTGGGTGGCTCATGTTTTCATTGGATTTAATAGCCAATTACATTGGACGAGGGACGTGTTAACGATGACCTGGTACAATCCTACTTGTGCCGCGCTGGACCAGATGGTCGCTTCAATAACGCAAACTACATTTCTGGAATGACTCTGCTCATGGTCTCGCGCTCTTCATATGGTCAACAAAAGACCATGACTGTTACCAGGAACATCAGGCCAGCACGCAATCTGAACTCACCTGCTGGTACGTTCTTTGCGAACGACGCGAGGTTCTTACTTATGAGTTCTCTACAGCCGATCCGACCCACAAGCGAGATCTCGAGGGGGCTATCGAAACGCTTCAGAAGACCAGTGCTGATTTGGATGCTCAGATTAAATCTATTAAAGTCCAAGATGATGAACTAGTCGCTCAAATGAACGCTATGAAACCTGAGCATGTTCGTTAATTTCACATTTCTATCTTTTCAACATCTGATAATTCCTGTGGAACAGACGGACATCAAGGCACGTATCGAGAAGGCTCAGAGCACCCAGAGAGATATCGTCAAAAACCACGCGCTACTTAGTAAGACAACTATGCATCGCGAATAATACTGGGCTAAACTATCTTAGATACGGCGAAGGAGAAACTAAGAGCTTTGGAGAAGCAGCCTTCTTCTGAACAGGAACGCAAGAAGCTGACAGATATTATTGAGAAAACAGTCAAGGAGCGTACGAAGCTTCTTGCAGAGTTTGTCGTGAGTTGAGCGGTGTGACTCTTTGGGGGATAAGTTAACAACGAGTCTTCAGGATGTCATCCAAACGGTTATCAAAGATCAATCTACCCTAGCGTCCATATCTCTCCGGCATGTCCAACTGGCCGCGAGGGTTTCAGCGATCGATACGCTCTGCAGTGAGCGCAGTGCCCATGCCAGGCGCGTGAAACAAGAATACGAAGCTGGTATGTTTCAAACGCTGTCTTTTGTTTACCCTTAGCTGACACGGGTATTAAAGCGTGTACACACTTCGATGAGTCGAAAGCAGATTCTAGGAGGAAGATGGATATTATAACCGCTAAACTCGCGGAGATCGACGAAGAGCTTCGAGAACAGTTCAAGGAAATGGACGAAGAGGTACTTGACAAGGGGATAACAAAATGCATGGTTCCCATCATTGATAAACTACAGGACAAATTGAAAAATCCTGAAGATCGTTGGACCTCTGAGAAGGTCGCAGCTGCACTCGAGACAGAAAGGGCCAAGTTGGATCTTAATCATGCAACCGACGCTGGCGTCATTGCACTTTTCGAACAACGAGAAACACAGGTATGGGGGTCGATTAGCTTGTGATTCTTTTGGTTGACCGTTATCATAGATCAAAAACTTGGAAAGGAATTTCGAAGCTAAGCAATCCAGATTAGAGAAGCTTCAAAGGAAGATAAAGAAGACGAAGGTTAGTCCTCTTTCTTTGGTTGCTCTTCTGATGACTAACCCTGCCCAGGATTTGTGGTATCCCGCTCTCACTGGCCTTATCGGGGATATCGGTGCCAGATTCTCGGCAGCCTTTGATCGTGAGGTCCTGGTTAGTTGTCGAAGCCATTATTCACCATATTTCAGGTATAAAGTGTGCGGGAGAAATCCGCCTGGCAGAACATGAAGACTACGACAAATGGTGCATCGACATTTTCGTCAAGTTCCGTGATAAGGAGCAGCTGGCGCAGCTTACAGGCCAACGACAATCCGGTGGTGTATGTTTGAAACGCCTTTTCGCCGATATATATGCTGATGGTGTTGTAGGAACGTGCGCTGAGTACGATCCTCTATCTTATGAGCTTGGTCGAGCATGCTCGTGCTCCATTCTCGCTAGTCGATGAGATCAACCAGGTATTTGGCATAGTCTTAACATCCAATAACCGTCCTTTAACCTCATCTTTTCCTAAGGGTATGGATCACCACTACGAGCGAATGGTCCACGACCAACTCGTCGAAGTCACCTGCAAGCCCGAAAGCGGCCAATACTTCCTCATCACCCCTAAGCTGCTTCCTGAACTTCGATATCACGAGAGCATGAAGATTCTCTGCGTGAATAATGGAGAGTGGCTTCCGGAGGCGACTGGACCTGGAGTTGGCAGTATGAAGAGGATGATTGATGCATTCGTAGCGCGTCGGCCTGTGGCCGCTGCTGCTTGATTCCTTGTTCAAGACATAGTTTTTTCACTCATAATATTTTTAGCATATATTCGTATAGTTTGATTTATCTTTTAGTATAGTTTGTGAAACGAGTCGTTTTGTCAGTGAGTATATACATTCTACTTATGCCAAGCTTCATCGTCATATAACGGGTTTCACTTCCGTACTCTGCGACTCTCGTAGAACGATCGTACCCAGAATCCATTGAACTTCAGCTCCTGACTGTCTTTCAGTTTCGTCAAGTATCATTAACCATGTCTCCACTGGAAACCCGCCATCTGCCACGTGCCCTTATTCATACTGAAGACTCACTCATTGAATCCATCCCAACGGCTTGATACGGACAGATAGAAGCCATCGTAGTCGCATGAAGGGTGGAGCACTGGAGGTATAAAAAAGTTTTCAGACAAGGAAAACTTTAGGAAAATCTTGGAGGTTAGCCACTTTTATTTAGGATTTTCATGGAATGATAACCATTACAAAATTAAACATTCCCACTGAGT
>Ga0157379_10001757_pt1 | contig 17909 bp, 11 predicted proteins | sample S25metaG_FD_121802 | JGI IMG/M metagenome (GOLD analysis project Ga0157379, IMG submission 121802) | Switchgrass rhizosphere microbial communities from Kellogg Biological Station, Michigan, USA - S2-5 metaG | ecosystem: Host-associated > Plants > Roots > Rhizosphere > Soil | place: USA... | reverse complement strand
GTAAAAGTCGCCAACGCAGAACGGCGTCTTCTCGAAGCGCGGCCGCAGATCGTCATGCAACGCCGCCACCAGAGCGCGTGGAACGACTTCTGGGATGATGCAATAACCATGAGCGAGAAGCGCACCAGCCCAGTCGTGGAACGAGTGGTCGATTGCCGGTTGGCGTAGGGCGGAGCCGCGCATCGACGAAATTCCCGATTAACTCAAGCGGCCGCGGCGAAGGCATCAAGCTGAAGCACCGGCGTTCGGGAGCCGAGCTTTTCGCGAAATAGTTGCAGCGTCGCGGGCGTGATGCTGATCGACAAGGCTCCCACTACGTCGCGGTCGACTTGTCGCGGTTCGCCCAGAAGTTCGCATTCCCAGCCGACCGCAAGCAGGTTCGACAGATATTGCACATGCGTGACGCAGGTGTAGCGGCTGATTCCATATAACAAGCCGAACTCGCACATGGCCGTAGCCAACCTGCGCCGAATGAGACGGGGCTCGATGTCTTTGGCGGGTGCAGTGCAAAGTCTGGTGATTTCCCAAATGTCGTCGCCTATCGGCACGCCCTTGTCGCAGAGAAACGGAAACACTTCGCTCAGCAGATGTGGCCCGGTCGTGGGCAGCAGCCGCACCGAACCAAGATGGCGCTGCGTCTCCGGCGCCAGTGCGACGAGATAAATCGCCGCATCGGTGTCGAATTGGTCGATTTCATATTGCCCGTCGACGACTGGAACGTCCCACTTCAAGGTATCGACGAAGATCTTCTTGCGGTCGCGATGCATCGCTTCCAGCGGTGCGCGGAATTTTGAGCGATTGAACGATGTTACAAGGTTCACCATGACGCCCACTCCCGGTCGTTTCATGTCGGAAGCGTCGCAGGCGCTGGCTTCGCTCAACATTCCCCTGATTGGGGGAGTGCGGCCTAGTTGATCAGATCAGCGAAGGTGATTTGGCTATCGAACAAAGCCCGCACGATGAGCTGTTGGCGTGTGGCAACGTTAAAACGGCGCTTGGCTTCTTCGATGTGCTGGTGGACGGTTTGTCCGCTGATGCCAAGCAACTGCCCGACGTCGCGATCGCTTTTGCCGCGTCCGGCAAGAATGACGCAATCCAACTGACGCGGTGAGAGGCGTTGCTGCGCCTCTTCAATCGCCGGTTTCGCTGTGACCTCCATTTCGACGACCCGGCGGGCAGCTTGGAAGGCGAAACAGCCCAGATACTGCGCCGTCGGCAGTGCCGAAAGCGGAATGTCGCGGCCTGAGCGCATGCAGAATGAACAGGAGCCGGCAAATTCGCCGGGAATATTGATTGGAACCGTCACGCCATTTCCCATGCCGGAAAGTTGAGCGTTGTTGAGGATTTCTTCCTGTCGCCGCGTCAGCTGCATCATGCGCGGCACGTCCGTCCACAGAAAAGGCGTCACCGACTTTTGCGCCACCGCCAAAATCGGATCGTCGGAATAATAATCCTGGCTGACGCTTTTTTCCTTCCAGGCCTGCGGGTATTGAATCAGGCGCACATAGTCGGCAGCACGGCGAGACAAATCCACATGATGCAGCAGCGCGAAATAGTCGAAGCCGAGCGACTTCACCGTGTCTTCGAGCAAGCTGCGCAGCCCGTTCATGTCACTGACGCGATTTGCCTGGCTAACGAACTCCTGCACGTCGTCGAAGCTACTCATGCACGCCTCCAACCGAGTCCATGGCTCGCGGCGCAGTCGCGGCACGACGGACCGCGAGCCTGCTTACCGCCGCAATGGACCGCACATACTCCATTATAGTCTAGTCTTGGTCTTTTCTTCCATTGCGTTTGGCTGACTGATGAACAGGAGATATTCGAACGAATTGCGTAATGTAATCATTGATCTACGTACAGTTGCTATGGGATGAGAAGCACGCGTCCGACAGCCTTTCGACTTTCGATATAGGCATGTGCTGCGGCGGCCTCGGACAGTGCAAACGTCTTGTCGATCAGAACCTTCAACTTTCCCTGCGCGACTTCATCGACCAGCGTCTGGATCATATTGTGGACGCGATCGGTGGCGATTTCCGCGCCCAGGAAGACGCCCGACAGGCTGCGATTGCCGCCCATGAGCGAGCCGACATCGACACGCATCGGCTCGCGTCCGGCCGCGCCGACCATGGATACGCGGCCGCGATAGCCGAGCGACAGGATGCTGCCCTGCAGCGTCGAACCGCCAACCGAGTCGACCACGAGATTGACCCCCTTATTGTCGGTCAACTTCATCACCGACTTCACGACATCCTCAGTCTTGTAGTTGATGCCGTTGTCGAGCCCGAGCGGCTTCAATCGCTCAAGCCGGTCATCGCTGGATGCGGTCGCGAGCACGCGCGCGCCGGCACGCTTGGCAAGTTGGATTGCGGCCACTCCGACGCCGCTGGCGCCGGCCTGAACCAGCACCGTCTCTCCCGACTTCAGATGGCCGAATTCGAAGAGGCAGTCATGCGCGGTTCCGAACGGGACCGGCACAACGGCGGCGAGTTTCACGTCGCAGCCTTTCGGAATCTTCCACGCGGTGCGCGCCGCGACAGCGCGCAGTTCGGCGTGCGATCCGTTGAACCCGGTAGTGACGGCTTTATCGCCGAGCTTGAAATCCTTGACGTCGGCCCCGATCTGAACCACCTCGCCTGCGGCTTGATAGCCCACGATGTGGGGCTTCGACATCAACGCGCCACCCTGGCGGTTGAGCGTATCGCCGCCTTCGATACTGACGGCCTCGACCCGGATGACAATGCCATTCGGCGCACAACTCGGATCGGGCACCTCTTCGTACTTCAAAACACTTGGCGGGCCATTCTCGTAATAAACCGCTGCTTTCATCTACACGTCTCCCGATTGCCATGGCGACAGGCTAATCCTTGCGCGTCGGCGGGCAAAGGCGCGTATTTCACACCACGTATTCGTTTTTGAGTTTGCGAGCCCTTCCACCTGCCGTCATTGTTCTGGGAAGCAAGAATTCGAGCAATTGTCCCAATGGATAGGGCGGAAACCTGAAGGTGAGGAACCCATGAAGATAGCTGCAGTCCTTGCAGGGCTGGCGCTGGCTTCCACCATCGCGCACGCCGCCGACGCACCCAAGGTGCAGGTGACGCCGGTGACGCGAACCAATCGGACGGTCACGGGTCAGCCGATCGTCGTCCCTGACCACCCCGACGTGATCGTCTCCATCGCGACCTTTCCGCCAGGTGCACGCATTGCCGAGCATCAGCATCCTCATCCGCACTACGTCTACGTGCTCGACGGCGTTCTGACCGTGGTGAACACCGACGCCAACATGTCATTCGAGGTGAAGGCCGGCGAGTTCGTCGCCGAAATGCAAAACACCTGGCACTACGGCATCAACAAAGGCGCCGTGCCGGTCAAGCTTCTGGTGATCGATCAAGTGCCGGCCGGAACGCCGAACAACACGAGGCCGAGAACGCCATGAAAGTCGCTGGAGTCGCCTGCGACCAAGCGCACAAGTTCAGCAAGCCTACACGACCATCGATCCGTCTCATCGCCGGGCTCGGCGTCGAAGGCGATGCGCATTTCGGCGAGAAAGTGCAGCATCTGTCGCGGCTCAAGCGCGATCCCGATTCGCCGAATCTGCGCCAGATCCATCTCATCCACGCCGAACTGCACGATGAGTTGCGGGCCAAGGGCTTTCATGTCGAGCCCGGCCAGATGGGCGAAAACGTCACCACTCGCGGCATCGACCTGCTTGCCCTGCCGCGGAACACACGTCTGCATCTTGGTGCGAGCGCCGTCGTCGAGATCAAGGGCTTGCGCAATCCGTGCGCTCAGCTCGACGGATTGCAGCCCGGGCTGATGGCGGCGACATTGGACAAGGATGCGGATGGCAATGTGATCCGCAAGGCAGGAGTCATGGGCATCGTCATCGCGACCGGCGAAGTAAGGCCGGGCGACGAAATACGGATGGAACTGCCGGTGGGAACGCCAACACCGCTGACACCCGTTTGAGCCCGCCATCCATCCTTCGACAGGCTCAGGATGAGGATTGAGAATTGGTCCTCACCCTGAGCTTGTCGAAGGGTGAGGACCAAAGTGCCTCGATCGGCTAGTACCCCAGCAACGTCGCGTAGCGGTCGCGGTGGTAGGACGAGCCGCCGAAGGTCGCTTCTTGGGCGCGGGCGCGCTTCAAGTAGAGACCGGCATCATGCGCGTCGGTCATGCCGATGCCGCCATGCATCTGGACCATTTCGTTGGAGACCAGATGCACGAGATCGCCGACCTTCGCCTTGGCGAGCGAGGCCATTTGCGCCACGTCGTTGGCATCACGGTCGATCGCCTGCAAAGCGCCTTCGACGCAGGAACGCGCCAGTTCCAGATCGGTGAACATCTTGGCGGCGCGATGTTGCAGCGCCTGAAAGGTGCCGATGACCTGGCCGAACTGCACGCGGGTCTTGAGATAGTCGAGCGTAACGTCGAAGGACTGCATCGCATGGCCGAGCATTTCTGCGGCCAGCCCCGCACGGGCGCGGTCGAGCGTGGATTCCAGAATACCGTCGCCTTGGTCCACTGCGCCGAGGATCTGATCGGCGCCAACTTCGACATTGGTGAACGTCAGGTTGGCAACGCCGCGGCTGTCGACCGTCTTGAGCTTCTCGCGAGTCAGGCCATTCGCCTTGCCATCGACGAGGAAGAGCGTAATGCCACCCTTCTCCCCCGGCTTTCCCGAGGTGCGCGCTGCCACGATGATAAGATCGGCGACGCCGCCATCGAGCACGAAGCTCTTCTTGCCGTTCAGCTTGTAGCCGCTGCCGGATTTCTCGGCCTTCAGCGCGATCTTCTCGGGCGCATGATGCGGCCCTTCGTCGACCGCCAGTGTGGCGATCAGTTTTCCTTCGACGATCTGCGGCAGATACTTCTTCTTCTGTGCGTCGTTGCCGCCGAGCAATAACGCGGTCGTGGCCGTGAGCGCGGTGGAAACCAGCGGCGAGGCGGTCAGCGTGCGCCCGGTCTCCTCGAGCACGAGGCCAAGCGTCAGATAGCCGAGGCCCGTGCCGCCAAACTCCTCCGGAATGAGGATGCCGGCCCAACCCATCTCGGCCATCTCTTTCCATACGCCGCGGTCGAAACCGTCCGCATTGCCGCTGTCACGCAATTTGCGGAACGCGGTGACTGGAGACTTCTCCTGCACCCAGGACTTCGCCCCGTCGCGGATCATCGTCTGTTCTTCGCTCAACACTGCCATCGTCTTACCCTCGATTCCTCGTTCTGGTTTCCGCACCCTTCGACAAGCTCAGGATGAGGACATATACAAATCCTCATGCTGAGCTCGTCGAAGCATGAGGTACGTGGATGCGCGCCTATTGATGGTCCAGCAGACCGAGTACGCGTTTGGAAATGATGTTGTTCTGGATCTCGAACGAGCCGCCATAGATAGTCGTCGCCTTGCCGCCGAGCCAGCCGCGCACGCTGTCGAGTTCGGTCTGGCTGAAGCCCTGGCCTTCCCAACCCAGGCCCTGCGTTCCCATGATCTCCATCAGCAACTCGCCACGGTCCTGGCCGATACGCGAGCCGGCGTTCTTCATGATCGACGTAGTGAACCCGGGACTGGAATTGCCTTTGGACTCCGCCATCGAACGCTGGATCGTCAGCATGAAGGCACGCAGATCCATCATGTGATTGGCGATCCGCGCGCGCAGATCGGGATCGGCGACGCGGCCCTTGGCGTCGGTGCCGATATACTCCTTGGCGACCTGATCGAGCGAGCGAGTTTCGCCGCCGCGATTGAGACCGCCACCGCTTGGCGCGCCGCCGATGCCCTGCCGTTCGAATTGCAGGAGGCGTTTGCCGATTGTCCAGCCGCCATTGAGCGGACCCATCAGGTTTTCCTTCGGCACCTTCACGTCGGTGAAAAAGGTCTCGCAGAACGGCGAGTTGCCGCTGATCAACTTGATGGGGCGTACCTCCACGCCAGGCGATTTCATGTCGATCAGGAGGAACGAGATGCCTTCATGCTTCTTGGTGTTGTCGGTGCGGACGAGGCAGAAACACCAATCGGCATATTGCGCGCCGCTGGTCCAGATCTTCTGGCCATTGACGAGATAGTGATCGCCCTTGTCGACGCATTGTGTGCGCAGCGATGCAAGATCGGATCCCGCGCCGGGCTCGGAATAACCCTGGCACCACCAAACTTCACCCTTCACGATTCCAGGAACGTGCTTTTTCTTCTGCTCCTCACTGCCATATTCGAGCAGGGTCGGGCCGAACATCATCACGCCCATGCCGCCGATCGGATTGAAAGCGCCGATGCGGTTCATCTCCTGCTGCAGCACGCGCGCTTGCGCGGTCGAAAGGCCGCCGCCGCCATATTGCTTGGGATAGGTTGGCGTGCCCCAACCCTTGTCGCCCATCGCCTTCTTCCACTTCGCGAAGTCAGCGCCGCTTTCCGGGCCATCCTCGTCGACCATCATGGCGGACTTGCCCTTCAGCGAGGCAGGAAAATTCTTTTCCAGCCACTCGCGCGCCTCTGTTCGGAAGGCTTCCAGATCGCTGTCGATTTTCTCAGCTGCACTCATGACGTCGCTCCGCCGTTCACTGATGATCGAGCAAGCCAAGGATGCGCTTGGCGATGATGTTGCTCTGGATTTCGTTCGAGCCGCCATAGATCGACTGCGCCTTGCCCGAAAGCCAGTTGCGCGTGTGATCGATTTCGACTTGGGAGTAGTTGGCGCCTTCCCAGCCGAGGGCCTGCGTGCCCATCATCTCGACCAGAAGTTCGGCGCGATCCTGATTAACCTTCACCTGCGCGTTCTTCATGATCGACGTGACCGCGCTCGGCCCCTGGTTCGAGCGCGCGTCGTCGTTCATGCGCTGCACGGTGAGCCGCATCGCCGCCGCATCCATCATATTGTTGGCGATGCGCCCGCGCAGGTCGGGATCGGCAATGCGACCCTTGGCGTCGGTGCCGACATAATACTTGGCGATCTCGTCAAGCGAACGCGTATCGGCGCCGCGGAAGCTTGCGCCGCGCGTATTGCCGCCCTGGCCGTCACGTTCGAACTGCAGGAGGCGCTTGCCGACCGTCCAGCCGCCGTTGAGCGGACCCATCAAGTTCTCCTTCGGCACCTTCACATCGGTGAAGAAGGTTTCGCAGAAGGGAGAATTGCCGCTGATGAGCTTGATCGGACGCGTCTCCACGCCGGGCGATTTCATGTCGATCAGAAGAAACGAGATGCCTTCATGCTTCTTGGTGTTGTCAGTGCGCACGAGGCAAAAGCACCAGTCGGCATACTGTGCGCCGCTCGTCCAGATCTTCTGGCCGTTGACGAGGAAATGATCGCCCTTGTCGACCGCCTGCGTGCGCAGGCTTGCGAGATCCGATCCCGCGCCGGGTTCAGAGTAGCCTTGACACCAACGGATCGTGCCGTGGACGATACCGGGCATATGCCGGCGCTTCTGTTCTTCGTTGCCATATTCGAGGAGCGTCGGACCGAACATCGCGGTGCCCATGCCGCCGATCGGATTGAACGCGCCGATGCGGTTCATTTCCTGCGTGAGAACGCGTGCTTCGGCCTTTGTGAGACCACCGCCGCCATACTGTTTGGGCCAGGTCGGAACACCCCAACCCTTCTCGCCCATGGCTTTCTTCCATTTGAGATAGTCGGGCTCGCTCGACCCGAAGCCTTCGAAGAAGGAAAGCGCGTTGGCGCCCTTCAGCGACGGCGGAAAATTGCTCTCGAGCCACTTGCGCACTTCGAGGCGGAAATTTTCCAGATCGGAGTCGAGAACCGCAGCGGCGGACATGAAGCTCTCCCGTGACCTTATTGGTGATCCATCAAACCAAGCACGCGCTTGGCGACGACGTTCAAGTTGACCTCGCTGGTGCCGCCTTCGATCGAATTACCCTTGGCGCGCAGCATGCCGCGCATGGCGGCGATTTCGGCGGGCTTGTAGGCGTCGCCTTCCCAGCCAAGCGCTTGCGTACCCAGCGACTCGACCAACAGCTCCGTCCGCTCCTGGTTTATCTTCGCCGCAGCATATTTGATGATCGAGGTTGCGGCCGAGGGACCCTTGCCTTGCTTTGATTCTTCTTCGGCCCGGCGCACCGTCATCGCGAAGGCGCGCGCTTCCATCTTGTGCGTGGTGATGCGGGATCGAAGATCACGATCGGCGATCTTCCCGTCGTTCTTGCCGACATAGTCCAATGCGGCATGCTCAAGATCGTAAGCTCCCCCGCCACCGCCGCCGAAGCCACCCGCGGAAATGTTCTGGCGCTCATACTGCAAAAGGCGCTTGGCGATTTCCCAGCCGCCATTGAGTTTCCCGACGAGCTGTTTTTTCGGCACCTTCACATCGGTGAAGAAGGTTTCGCAGAACGGCGATTGTCCCGAGATCAGCTTGATCGGTCGTGGCTCAACGCCGGGCGACGCCATGTCGAAGAGCAAAAACGAGATGCCTTCGTGCTTTTTCGAATTGTCGGTGCGCACCAGGCAGAAGATCCAGTCCGCCTTGTCGGCGTAGGACGTCCAGATCTTCTGGCCATTGACGAGATAGTGATCGCCCTTGTCGACCGCCTGCGTGCGCAGGCCCGCAAGATCTGAGCCAGCGCCGGGCTCGGAATAGCCCTGACACCAGCGGATCTCGCCGCGCACGATGCCCGGCAGGAACTGCTGCTTCTGCTCCTCGGTGGCATATTCGAGCAGAACCGGACCCAGCATCCAGATGCCGAAGGACATCAGCGCGGGCTGCGCCTTGATCCGCGCAAGCTCCTGCGTCAGCACGCGCGCCTCGGCGCTCGAAAGGCCGCCGCCGCCATATTCCTTGGGCCAGGTCGGCGCGGTCCAACCCTTGGCCGCCATGCGGTCGAGCCACAGCTTGCGCTGTGGATTCTTAAAGGTTGCTTTGCGCCCACCCCAGATCGAGTTGTCGTCGTCGTCGAGCGCGTCCGCGTCGCCACGCATCGAGGGCGGGCAATTGGCCTCGAGCCAGGCACGCGTTTCGGTCCGGAATGTCTCTAAATCGCTCATCGTCCTCACCGTCCGGGCACTGAAGGGCCGGTTCGGCAGCAACTGTAGCGGCGTATGCACAGAGAGCAACGGGCTTCGAAGTCTCACTGACCCGAGGGCAGCAAACCGCCAGACCAAGATGTCGCAGGATTTCCGAAGTCATACGCCGAATGAGCGCAATTATTCACGGCTTGGCGCCCGCAGGTTGGGGTGGGGCCGGGACAACCACGATCCGATAGGCTTTGCCGAAGTCGAGCCAAGTCTTGGCAGCCTTTTGCAGATCGGCGGCCGATATCGCCTGCAAGTCGGGAATGGTGGTGCGGATGACGTCCAGCCGGCGCGGATCAGCCTGGGCACCGGCCAGTAGCGACAGCCAATATTCGTTGGTCTGCTGCTGACGCTGAATGTCCTCGATCCTAGGCCCGCGCGCGCGTTCCAGTTCGTCGGAAGAAACAGGTTTGGTCTTGAGGTCATTGGCGACGCTCGACACGACGTCGTAGAACGTTGCGATTTTGTCCGGCGGGATTTGGGCGAGCGCATAGATGAAGCCGTAATCGCGCGAAACCAGCGACGAATAGGTGGAGGCATTCGGCGTATAGGTGATGCCTTCGCGGGTGCGCAACTCATCGAGCAGGCGCTGAGAGAAGATCTCAGCCAGCACCCGAAGCGTTCTGGGTTCCTGCATATCCGCAAAGAAACCGTCGGTCGGCCAGGCGATGGTGGCGACCGCCTGATTGGCGGCGCCAAGGTGCTCTATGCGTACGGGCGTCGGCGTAGGCGCCGGGAAGTGTTCGTCGCCCGACAGCGGCGGACCACCAGGCGTCCGTCGCGGCAGCGACCCAAGCGTCGGCGACACAGAGGCAATCGCCTGTTCCACCGTTACATCGCCGACGATCGTGATTTCCAACGGGCCCGAAGCCATGGCGGGCGAAACGAGTGCCTTGGCCTGGTCGACCCTTGCCGCATTGATGTCAGCAAGGCTCGGCGCGCGCCAGCGCGTGTCGCCGTTATGCATACGGCCGTAGAACTCGCGCGACAGCAATGCGCTGGGTGATGACTCCGATTGCAGTTGGATCGCGGCATCGGCCACACGCACCTGATCGAAGGTCTCGGCCTTCCAGGCCGGCTCGGTCAGGTACGCGGTCAGTACCTGCAACTCGCTTGTCAAATCGTCGGCACGCGACACGCCGCTCAAGATGTAGGCGTCATCGCCGACCGACAAATTTGCCCCCCAGACCTTGTCCGCCATGCGACGTTGCAGATCTTCGACGCTGTAGCGTTTGAGGCCGCCCTGCACGAACGCTCCGCCGAGTGACCAGGCCGGCGCGACGTGATCGCGCGGCAAGCCGATGCGGCCCTCGCCAAATCGAATGTTGATGAGAATCTGACCGGCGCGAAATGAGGTCGGCTTGACACTCAGGAGCGTACCGTTGGCGAAACGCACGAACGTCACGCCGAGATCATCTACCGAGCGGCGCGAAACGACTTTGCCGGGAACTCCGAATCTCGTGTAGGGCCATGGCGGTGTCGGCACCGCCGTCGCTGCCGCTAGCGGCGTCTTGTCTGCGTCGGCGAGCGCGGAGGCGATAGCGGACTCTCCACCGGTGAAAGGCGCCGCGCTGCTTACGAATACCAGCGGCCCCGTGCCCGAGAACGCGTCGCGCAGCGCCGCAGAGACATTTTGAACTGTCATGCTTTTGGCAACTTCATTGTAAAGCGCGAGGTCCGCGGCTGGCGACGTATAGACTTCGTCTTCATCAACGGCTCGCACGATCGCGTTGGCGATGAACGGCGTCGTGGTGGTTTCAGCCGCTGTCGCATTGCTTTGGAAGAATGTGCGCAGTTGCGCAATGACCTGGTCGAGTTCGTCTTGCCGGACGCCGCCCGCAACCGCGTCGCGCCACACCCTCTGTGCAGCCTTGAGCCCGTTCTCGCCTTCACCCGTGCGGTAATTGACGCCAAGCTCCGTCGCGTCGGCGACGGTCCCGTTATGATCGTGGCTGGCGGATGCCGACAGGAAGGGCGGATTTGCGCCATGTGCTAACGCGCTGAAGCGTTGATTGACGACCGCGAGGGCCGCATAGCGCAGCACGCGGCGCGTCTCCTCTGCTTTACTGTCCGCGGCAGAGTCGAAGGGCGTCAGCCAGTTGAAGAGAACGAAAGTCTGTGCGCCCGGTTCGACAAAGAGTTTGACATTGGTCGGACGCTGCACAGGCGGCGCATAATGCACCACCTTCCGCGCCGGAGCGCGCGCCACCCAATCGGAAAACGACGCCTTGATCTTGGCCTCGACCTGCCCTGGATCAACATCCCCCACGATGACGAGCGTCGCGCGTTCCGGCCGATACCAGGCGTCATAGAAGCCGCGTACCAGCTTGGCGTCGGCGTGCGCAACGATGTCTTCGAGACCGATCGGCATCAGCGCCGATGCGGCGCGCGGACCGTAAAGAAAGGCGAGCTCCGACTTTTGCAGATGCTGGATGGGGACGTCATGCAAGTGCGCTTCGGCCAGAACGACGTTGCGTTCGGTATTCAGCGCTGCCTGGTCGATGTTGAGATTGCCCGCGATTTCGCGCATCAGCATAATGCTGGTGTCGAGAGACGCCGCATCGTTCTTGGGCATGTCGAACATGTAGACGGTCTGCGTCGCCTGCGTGTAGGCGTTGGTGTCGGCGCCAAACGTCAAACCGAGACTTTGCAATTTGCGCACCACGTCGCCATCGGCGACATGCTGTGAACCGCGGAAAGCCATGTGCTCGAGCATGTGGGCGATGCCCTGCTCGTCGTCGCGTTCCATCAGCGAGCCGACATCTATGCGCAAGCGAACGGAGAGCGCGCCCTTTGGCGAGGCGTTGCGACGGATAGCGTAGCGCATGCCGTTGGCAAGCGTGCCGAACCGCACATCCGGATCTGCGGGCAGATCGCTCGTGAGCTGCGGCCATGGCGTGACGGGCGCGATGTCCTTCGCCGCCGCGGGAAGGGCCAACAAAAGTACGACAAATGCCAGAGAGGCCCAGCGAGCGCTCGATTTCATATCGTTTCCTGCGCGCCGAGGGTGCCGTGCGCGATTGCGGCGGGGATTGTCAGTGCCTCCGGAGCGCGGTCAAGCCGGTCGGCGGTAAATTCGCCGTAATCGCGGCTCAGCGCGCAAGCGCTTCTAGCGCGGCAGTTCGGAAAGGCCCATCAGGAACTCATCGACCGCACGCGCGCATTGGCGTCCTTCGCGGATGGCCCAGACGACGAGCGATTGACCACGCCGCATGTCGCCGCAGGAAAACACCCTTTGCACGGTCGTCTTGTAGTCGACGACATTGGCTTTGACATTACCCCGTGGGTCCAGTGCGACGCCCGATTGCTCGACGAGGCCGTGACGGCGCGGCCCGGTGAATCCCATGGCGAGCAGCACGAGATCGGCCTTGAGTTGGAAGGTGCTGCCCGCTATCTCCTTCATCTGCTCGCGGCCATCTGGGCCTTTCACCCATTCGACGCGCACGCATTCGAGCGCCGCGACCTTGCCATCGACACCGATGGCGCGCTTGGTCAGCACCGACCAGTCGCGTTCGCTGCCCTCTTCGTGGCTGGAAGACGTGCGCAACTTGAGCGGCCAGTCTGGCCAGGTCAGCGCCTTGTTCTCGTGCAGCGGCGGCATGGGGAGAATTTCGAGTTGCGTGATCGACGCCGCGTGGTGGCGGTTTGAGGTTCCGATGCAGTCCGAACCGGTGTCGCCGCCGCCGATGACCACGACGTGCTTGTCTTTGGCGCTGATTGTGCCTTCGGGTGCGGCGCGGCTTTCCGGATCGCCCGCGACGCGTTTGTTCTGCTGCGTCAGGAAGTCCATGGCGAAGTGGATGCCTTCGAGGGCGCGGTTTTCGACCTCCAGATCGCGCGGCAACTCCGCGCCGCCCGACATGACGACGGCATCGTAGTCCTGGAGCAGCATTGCGACCGACATTCCGGCCCCGACTTCGACGCCTGTCCGGAACGTGACGCCTTCGGCCTCCATCTGGCGCATGCGACGGTCGATCAGATGCTTTTCCATCTTGAAGTCGGGGATGCCATAGCGCAGCAAGCCGCCGATACGATCGGATTTCTCGAACACGGTGACGCCATGCCCGGCACGCGCGAGCTGCTGGGCACAGGCCAGTCCCGCCGGACCCGAACCCACCACCGCGATGTTCTTTCCCGATTTTTGGGCGGCAAGCACCGGCTGGATCCAGCCCTCTTCCCAACCGCGATCGACGATCTGGCACTCGATGGTTTTGATGGTGACCGGATTGTCGTCGATGTTGAGCGTGCACGATGCTTCGCAAGGCGCAGGACAGATGCGGCCAGTGAATTCCGGAAAATTGTTGGTCGAGTGCAGTGTTTCGAGCGCGGTGCGCCACTGCTCGCGATAAACGAGATTGTTCCAGTCCGGGATCAGATTGTTGACCGGACAGCCGCTGTGACAGAAGGGAATGCCGCAATCCATGCAGCGCGAGGCTTGGCTCACCAATTCCGCGTTGGGTAGTGGACGGTAGAATTCGCGATAGTTGCCGACGCGCTCGTCGCGCGCTTCACTGGCACGGTCGCGCCGTTGGACGGTGAGAAATCCGGAAGGATCGGCCATGTGCTATTCCGCCGCGACGGCGCGAACGCCGGCCTTCTCGCGCTTCAGATCGGCAAGCGCCTTGGCGTAGTCGATGGGCATAACCTTGACGAAGCGCGGCAAGACACTGTCCCAATTCTCGAGCAAATAGCGCGCCCGGGCGCTGCCGGTGTGCAGCAAGTGGCGCTCGATCAAGATGCGCAGGCGCAACGCGTCGAAGCTGAGCGGATCGCCCATGCCGCTGTCGGCGACACTCAATGAGCGTTGGCGCGGTGCCCCGGTTTCGTCGGACGGCGCATTGGGATCGATCTTTTCGAGCCGGACCATCGTCTTGTTGCAGCGCGATTCGAATTTGCCGTCGACGTCGTAGACATAGGCGATGCCACCAGACATGCCGGCGGCGAAGTTGCGGCCCGTCAGCCCAAGGACAGCGACGACGCCGCCGGTCATGTATTCGCAGCCATGGTCACCGGTGCCTTCGACGACGGCGACGGCGCCGGAGTTACGCACTGCGAAACGTTCGCCCGCGACGCCTTCGAAGTACGCTTCGCCGGCGATGGCGCCATAGAGAACCGTATTGCCGACGATGATGTTTTCCGTCGGTTCGCGGCGCGTGGGTTTCGGTTGACGAACCACGACACGGCCGCCCGAGAGCCCCTTGCCGACATAGTCGTTGCTGTCGCCAGTGAGCTCGAGACTGACGCCGCGCGCCAGGAACGCCCCGAAACTGCCGCCGGCCGTGCCTTCGAAGCGCACGACGATGGTGTCTTCCGGCAGCCCCGCATGGCCATGTCGCCGCGCGACTTCGCCGGAAAGCATGGCGCCGACGGTGCGATGGATGTTGCGCACCTTGCGCTCGAGGCGGACCGGTTGGCCGCTTTCGATGGCCGGCGCCGCCGCCTTGATCAGGTCGTGATCGAGCGCGGTTGAGAGATTGTGATTTTGCTCCTCGCAATTGTAGATCGCGATGCCGGGCTTGGGCTCGACCGCATGCAGGAGCCGGCTGAGATCGACGCCTTTGGCCTTCCAATGATGGATCGCTTTTATCATGTCGATCCGGTCGACGCGTCCGGTCATCTCGCTCACGGTGCGGAAACCGAGCTTGGCCATGATCTCGCGGAGTTCTTCGGCGACGAAGAAGAAATAGTTGATGACATGTTCGGGCTGGCCGGTGAACCGCTTGCGCAGCACCGGATCCTGCGTCGCGACGCCCACGGGGCAAGTGTTGAGGTGGCATTTGCGCATCATGATGCAGCCCGATGCGATCAGCGGCGCAGTCGCAAAGCCGAATTCGTCGGCGCCGAGCAGCGCTGCAATGGCGACGTCGCGTCCAGTGCGGATACCACCGTCCACCTGCACCGCGATGCGGCCGCGCAAACCATTCAGCACGAGTGTTTGCTGCGTTTCGGCGAGGCCGATCTCCCACGGACTGCCGGCATGGGTGAGCGATGTCAGGGGTGACGCGCCGGTACCGCCTTCGAACCCGGAAATCGTCACATGATCGGCGCGACACTTGGCAACGCCCGCCGCTACAGTTCCCACACCCACTTCCGACACCAACTTCACCGAGATGCGTGCCCGCGCATTGACGCATTTCAAATCGCGGATCAGTTGCGCCAGATCTTCGATGGAATAGATGTCGTGATGCGGCGGCGGGGAGATGAGACCCACGCCGGGCGTCGCGTGGCGCACTGCGGCGATGTTCTTGTCGACCTTGTGTCCCGGGAGTTGGCCGCCTTCGCCGGGCTTTGCGCCTTGCGCCATCTTGATCTGAATGTCGTCGGCATTGACGAGATATTCGGTCGTCACGCCGAAGCGGCCAGAGGCAACCTGCTTGATGCGCGAGCGCATTGAATCGCCGTTCGGCAGCGGCACGTAGCGGTCGGATTCCTCGCCGCCCTCGCCGGTGTTCGAGCGGCCGCCGATGCGGTTCATGGCGATGGCGAGCGTGGTGTGTGCCTCGCGGCTGATCGAACCGAAACTCATCGCGCCAGTGGAAAAGCGCTTGACGATTTCGGACGCCGGCTCGACCTCCGAAAGCGCGATCGGCTGCGGCGCGCCTTTGAATTGCATCAGCCCGCGGATGCTTAGCAGTCGCGCGGCCTGATCGTTCATTTCGTTCGCGTAGGCACGATATTCTTCCGGCAGGTTGCCACGCACCGCATGTTGCAGCTTGGCTACGGATTGCGGCGTCCAGGCATGGTCCTCACCTCGCAGGCGGTAGGCATAGTCGCCACCGACGTCGAGCATGCTGCGATAGATCGGGTTGTCGCCATAGGCGTCGCGATGCCTGCGCACGCATTCCTCGGCGATCTCCTTGATGCCAATGCCTTCGATGGTCGTCGCCGTGCCCGTAAAATATTTCTCGACGAAGGCTGAGGACAACCCGACCGCGTCGAAGATCTGCGCACCGCAATAGGAATGATAAGTGGAGATGCCCATCTTGGACATCACCTTGAGCATGCCCTTGTTCACCGCCTTGATGTAGTTCTTCTGGACTTCGTAGGGTTTGAGATCGAGCCCATACTGAACGCGAATCTGTTCCAGCGTCTCGAACGCAAGATAGGGATTGATCGCTTCGGCACCGTAGCCGGCCAACGCACAGAAGTGATGCACCTCGCGGGCTTCGCCGGTTTCCAGCACCAGACCCGTCTGCATGCGCAACCCCAGCCGCACGAGGTGATGATGGACAGCCGCAGTTGAGAGCAGCGCCGGCACCGCGATCCGATCCATGGAGACGGCGCGGTCCGACAGGATCAAGATGTTGGCGTCGAGGAGGACGGCGTTCGTCGCTTCGGTGCAAATGCGTTCGACAGCACGTTCGAGTCCCGCGGCCCCTTCGGCAGCGTCCCAGGTGATATCGACCGTGGCAGTGCGGAAGGCGCCGTCCAGCACCGTCTCTATGCCGCGAATTTTCTCCAGATCGGCGTTGGTGAGGATAGGTTGCGAAACCTCCAGCCGTTTGTGCACGCCGGCCTGGCGGCCATACAGGTTGGGGCGCGGCCCGATCATCGAGACCAGCGACATGACCAGCTCTTCGCGGATCGGATCGATCGGCGGGTTCGTTACCTGGGCGAAATTCTGCTTGAAGTAGTTGTAGAGCAGTCGCGATTTGTTCGAGAGCACGGCGAGCGGCGTGTCGGTGCCCATCGAGCCGACAGGGTCGTCGCCCTGTTCCGACATCGGCTCCAGGAAAAACTGGATATCCTCCTGCGTGTAGCCGAAGGCTTGCTGGCGATCGAGCAAGGCGGACGGATCATTGGTGGCGGCCGCCTGTTCGTCCGGCAGATCGAGCTCTTCGAGTTTGAACTGCGTCTTCTTCAGCCATTCGTCATAAGGCTTCGCGTCGGCGAGCGTGCGCTTGATTTCCTCATCCTCGATGATGCGGCCTTCCTCGAGGTCGATGAGCAGCATCTTGCCGGGCTGCAGGCGCCACTTGCGCACGATCTTCTCGTCTGGGACGGGCAACACGCCGGCTTCAGACGCCATGATGACGAGGTTATCGTCGGTGACGATGAAGCGCGCCGGGCGAAGTCCATTGCGGTCGAGCGTGGCACCGATCTGGCGTCCGTCGGTGAACGCGATCGAGGCGGGACCATCCCACGGTTCGATGAGAGCTGCGTGATATTCGTAAAAGGCGCGCCGCGCGGGATCCATGTCCTTGTTGCCGGCCCAGGCTTCCGGAATCAACATCATCATCGCATGCGCCATCGGATAGCCACCGGCGATGAGAAGTTCGAGCGCGTTGTCGAGGCTCGCCGTATCCGATTGCCCATGCGGAATGAGCGGCCACATCTTATCGAGATCCGGACCCAGAAGATCGGATTCCATCGTGCGCCGGCGCGCATTCATCCAGTTGACGTTGCCGCGTACCGTGTTGATCTCGCCATTGTGAGCGATGAAGCGGTAGGGATGGGCGAGTTTCCACGATGGGAATGTGTTGGTGGAGAAGCGCTGATGCACCAGCGCGATCGCCGACTGCGTCAGCGGATTCTTGAGATCGAGATAGAAGCGGCCGACATCGGGTGCGAGCAAGAGACCCTTGTAGACGACGGTGCGTGTCGAAAAGGATGGAATGTAGAATTTCGCGATGCCGGGAAGCTTGTGCTTCTTGGCGAGCTCGGCGAGAGGATTCTGCGTCTGCTTGCGAATGGCAAGAAGCTTGCGTTCGAACGTGTCCTGATCCTTGACCTCCGGTCCGTGCGCAATAATCGCTTGGCGGATCAGCGGCATTTGTTCGAGCACGGTCTTGCCGAGGCCCGACGGATCGGTCGGTACGTCGCGCCAGCCGATCAGAATTTGACCTTCATTCTTGATGAAGCGCTCGAAGCGCTTGACCACGATATCGCGTGCCTTTGCCT
>Ga0157379_10001753_pt1 | contig 17934 bp, 12 predicted proteins | sample S25metaG_FD_121802 | JGI IMG/M metagenome (GOLD analysis project Ga0157379, IMG submission 121802) | Switchgrass rhizosphere microbial communities from Kellogg Biological Station, Michigan, USA - S2-5 metaG | ecosystem: Host-associated > Plants > Roots > Rhizosphere > Soil | place: USA... | reverse complement strand
GTTATGGCCAGGTGGCGTTCTGGTTTCAGGCGGCTTACGGACTGGGTTATGTGATGTTCGGCCGGGTGGTTGACCGGTACGGCGCCAAAGTCGGCGGCACCATCGCGGTCACCATCTGGAGCATCGCGCACATGGCGCACGCCCTGGTGACCTCGACTGCCGGCTTCACCTGGGTGCGCATCCCGATGGGTATCGGCGAGTCCGGCCTTTTCCCTTGCACCCTGGCGGCCACAACCGAATGGTTTCCCAAGCGCGAGCGCGCCTTGGCCATCGGTATTTTCAATGCCGGATCCAATGTCGGCGCCATTCTGGCGCCCTTCATCGTGCCGATCATCACCATCCTGTGGGGCTGGCAGATGGCCTTCATCCTCACCGGGCTTCTCACCTTCGCCTGGCTGGCGGTTTGGCTGATCTGGTATCGCCGGCCGCGCGAAATGAAGTCGCTGAGCGGTCAGGAGCTGACTTATATCGAATCCGATCCCCAGGAAGCCCAACGCCCGGTGGCCTGGTCCAAGCTGCTTTCCACCCGCCAGACCTGGGCCTATATGCTGGGCCGCTTCCTGATCGACCCCGTCTGGTGGACCTTCCTGTTCTGGCTGCCGGACTTCTTCTCCAAACGCTATGGTGTGGATTTGAAGCATTACGGCCCGCCGCTGGTTGCCATTTACGTGATGGCCGATGTCGGCTCGGTGCTGGGCGGCTGGCGTTCGTCACATCTGATCAAGCGCGGTGTCGCGGTGGGCCGCGCCCGCAAGATGGCGATGCTGGCCTGCGCGGTCTGCGCGCTTCCGGTGGCGGGCGCCATGTATGCTTCCGATCTCTGGCAGGCCGTGGCGGTTATCGGCCTGGCCTGCGCCGCCCATCAGGGATTTTCCGCCAATCTTTACGCCCTGCCTTCCGATCTTTTTCCGCGCTGGGCGGCCGGCTCCATTGTGGGGCTGGGCGGTCTTTCGGGCGCACTGGGCGGCATGCTGATGAGCCTCTATGCCTCCAATGTGCTGCAGACGATCGGCACCTATACGCCCATCTTCATCTTCGCTTCGCTTGCCTATCTCTTCGCGTTGCTGGTGGTGCATCTGATTGTGCCGCGCTACGCCCCTGCCCCCGGTTTCACCTCTGACAATTGAGTTCCATGTCCGCGCGTCTTGATCCCAATCGCTTCTTTCCCGCCGACCCGGCCCAACGCAAAGTCGCTTCCCAGCTGTTCGCTGCGATCGAGAAATTGCCGCTGATCAGCCCGCACGGTCATACCGATCCGGTCTGGTTCGCCTATGACAGGCCGTTCGAAGACGCCGTCAGCTTGCTGTTGTGGCCGGACCATTATCTGCTCCGGCTGCTTTACAGCGTGGGAGTCACGCTCAAGAGCATCGGCATCGCGCCCCAGGATGGCAGCGGCGGGGTGGTGGAAACCGACCGGCGCCAGATCTGGAAGCGCCTTGCCGAGCATTATTACATCTTCCGGGGCACGCCCTGCCGGGCCTGGCTGGATCACACCTTCCTGGAGGTATTTGGTCTCGACCGGCCGTTCGGGCCGGAAACGGCGGACTATTACTACGACACGATCAATGAAAAACTGGCGACACCAGCGTTCCGTCCGCGCGCTTTGTTCACACGCTTCAATATCGAGACGATCGCCACCACGGAAAATTCCCTGGATGTGCTAAAGGACCATGAGGCGATCGCGGCATCGGGCTGGAACGGGCGCGTCATCACCACCTTCCGCCCCGACGAGATCACCGATCCCGACCATGAACTGTTCGCGGAAGCGCTGAGGAAAATCGGCGAATTGTCCGGCGAGGACACCACAAGCTGGAAGGGCTATTTGCGGGCGATCGAGAACCACCGCGCTTTTTTCCGTGCCCACGGCGCCACCGCCACCGATCATGGCCATGCCACGGCCCAGACCGCCGATCTCAGCCCTGCCGGAGCTGAGACCCTGTTCCAACGGGTGATCGCCGGCAAAGCCGACCCCAATGAGCGCGAATTGTTCCGCGCCCAGATGCTGACCGAAATGGCGCGCATGTCGGTGGAAGACGGCATGGTAATGCAGATCCATCCCGGCTGCTGGCGCAATCACAATGAGCTGATCTATCGCCGCTTCGGCCGCAATATCGGCGGCGACATGCCGATGGCGGGCGCCTTCATGGGTCCGCTCAAGCCGCTGCTGGACCGCTTTGGAAACAACAGCGCCCTGACCCTTATCCTCTTCACTTTGGACGAGACCACTTACGCACGCGAGCTGGCGCCGCTGGCCGGCCATTATCCCTGCCTGAAGCTGGGCCCCTCCTGGTGGTTCCATGACTCCCCGGAAGGCATGATGCGCTATCGCCGCCGGACCACGGAAAGCGCCGGCTTTTACAACACCGCCGGCTTCAACGATGACACGCGCGCCTTCCTTTCCATTCCCGCCCGCCATGACCTGGCCCGGCGCATCGACTGTGCCTACCTGTCGGAGCTGGTGGTCCAGGGCCGGCTGCCAATGGAGGAAGCTGCCGAAGTCGCCAAGGACCTGGCCTATAACCTGCCGAAAAAAGTCTACAAATTATGAGCAGGCGCATTGAGCGCCTGGGCCTGCAGCTTTTGCCGCGCCTTCCCAAAAATGTGCTTCGCCCCGCCTTCGATCCGGCCGATCTCAAATGCGGGATTGTGCATCTGGGGATCGGTGCCTTTCATCGCGCCCATCAGGCGGTGTTCACCGAACATGTCGTCACGACACGCGGCGGCAATTGGGGAATCGTGGGCGCATCGCTGCAAAGGCCGGACGTGCCCGATGCGCTTGCGGCGCAGGATTGTCTCTATACCGTCGAAAGCCTGGGGGCTGAAGCCAGCTATCGGGTGATGGGTGTCATCCGCAAAGCCTTGTTCGCGCCGCGCGACCGCACGCCGTTGCTCGACGCCTTGCGCGCCACCACCACCCACGCCGTCACATTGACCTTGTCGGAAAAGGGATACTGCCTTGGCGCCGATGGATCGCTGGACTTCTCCCATCCCGACATTGTTGCCGATCTGGCGGCGCCGCAAAGTCCGCGCTCTGCCATCGGCTGGCTCGCAGCGGCTCTAGAAGAGCGGCGCAAGACGGGCGCGGGACCGCTCACCATCCTGTCCTGCGACAATCTCGGGTCTAATGGTGAGAAGCTTGGCCAGGCGGTGACGGCTTTCGCCAAGCAGACATATCCCAGCTTGCCATCATGGATTACCGCCAACACAACATTTCCGCTGACCCTGGTGGATTGCATCGTGCCGGCTTCCGATGCGGCCCACCGCGCCCGTGTTCAAACCACACTTGGCGTAGAGGATTGCGCTAGCGTGCAGCGCGAGAAATTTGCCCAATGGGTGATCGAAGACCGCTTCGCCGGGCCGCTTCCCGCCTGGGGCGCGGCAGGCGCCGAAATCGTTTCAAACATCTCGGATTACCAGCGGCTGAAGCTGCATGTGCTCAATACCGCCCATTCGGCGCTGGCCTATCTGGGTTTGCCGCGCGGACATGTTTATGTGCGCCAGGCGATCGCCGATCCGCAACTGCTGCAATTCCTGGAGGCCCTGGTGACGGAAGAAATCGCGCCCGGCTTGGCGCCGCTGGACACGGCCGGTTATTGGCGCACCGTGAAGGCGCGCTTTGCCAATCCCATGATCGACCACCGCCTGGCCCAGATCGCCGAGGATGGTTCACTCAAGCTGCCGCAACGCCTGTTTCCGTTGCTGGAAGCCAATGTCCGGTCAGGCGCGGGCATTGCCCGCATGGCGCGCATCGTGCGCGCGTGGCTGGATCTGATGGCGACACATCCCTCCCGCGACCCCGCCAATGATTGGTTTGCAGCTTGGGCGAAAACAGGCGCCGACAAGATCAAGGCGCTGGACAATCCAACCCTGTTTCCGGACCTATTCCGCAGCAGCTCGCGTCTGCGCGATGCGGTCCTCAACTAGGCTCGAGCGCTGCATTTCGCGAACTGCGACGTACAGTATCCACCGGCTTTCTCTCTTCTCCGTGGCGAAGCCATGCGAACGATGCAACGAAGTCCCGGCGAAGCGACCTGAGTTGCGACAGATTGGGGTCATTAAAAAAATGGGCGGCCGCTAGACATCCTACCAAGTGCCTCTCACACCGAACATGATGACCTGGCCCTGGTCGTAGTAATTGTGCGTGGCCGTGACCCATTGGTCATAGGCGCGCAGCTTTGAATTGAACAGGTTCTGGACATCGAAGGTGAGTTCCGGATCGGTGGGAATTTCACCGAGGAACTTGGACAGGCGCACACTGCTCGAGAAGTCCGCCTGGCCGTAGGCCTTTTGGAATAGATAGGCGCCCTGGGGACAGCCGGCGGCCTGTGCATTGATGTTAGGCAGGCACAGGCTCTGTGAATTGGAACCCGAAGAATAGGTGGTGTCGTTCCAAACATAGGACAGCCGAACCGAGATGCCGTCATGGTCATAATAGCCGGTGACGTTGTAGCTCAACGGCGGGACGCCGGTGGCGAAAGCGGGGGCGGAACCGCTGCTCTTCTGGTCCAGGAGAGTCAGGTTGCCGTTAAAACCAAAGCCCGGCAGGCCGAAATCCTCCAGCAGGAAGTCCAGCGGCTGGACATAATCGAATTCCATGCCGTTGATGGTGAGCATGCCTGACGCGTTGACATTCTGCGTCACTGTGATCTGGGCCGGGCAATTGGCGTCGGACGTACAGCCGCGGCCTTGTATCGCCAGCTGCTGACCGGGAGTCAGGGTGTTGTAGGTGATGCCGAACTGCTGCAGGTAGGAGAAGGGCTGGGTGGTATTCTGCTGGATCGGAAAACCCGATACGCCCTTGCGGAATGCGGTGAACCCAAAATAGCCGGCGCCACCGGTATAATACTCGAAGCCGACATCGATATTGTTGGAATAGAAAGGCTTGAGCTGTGGATTGCCCAAAGTGATCGCCTGGGCGGTGACATCGCCGAAATTCACGCCGGAGATCATCTGGTTGGGATTGGCGCGCGTCATGGTGCGCGACAGAGACCCGCGAACCTGGAAGTCGTCCGAAACTTCATAGACTGCGTTGATCGACGGCAGGAAGGTGCCATATTCCTTCGTCTGAGTGGCGAATTTGAACGTGTTAGGATACAGGCCGCCATCCAGAAGTGCAGTGCCGCCGGGGCCACCAGTGGCATTGCGCGGATCCACAATCGTCACCGGTGAGGTGATGTACTGATGGGTTTCGACAAACCGCAGACCCAGATTGTAGCGCAGATTGTGACCATGGATTGGCTCATTGCCGACAACCTGGCCATACCAGCTATAGACATTCTCCTGGATGGTGCCGGAATTGCCGCCGCTCGTCGCACCCACCGAGAAAGGATAAGTTGCGGTCACGCCGGCATGAGAATTGGGAACAGAGGCAATGGCCGCGCGATCGATGGCATAGTAATTGGTTGCCGCCGCCAGTGCATTGAAATCCTCGGTAATGAATCCTGTCGGACCGGGCTTGATGAAGCTGGCCAAGGCCGATTGCGGCACCAGTGAGCCGCTATAGTTCAGGGCGGGGAAGCCGGCGCTATAGCCGGTGCCATATCCCGGATAGGCCGGGCTCTGTCCCGGCGATGCGGCGTTCACGGTCGCTATATTGCCTGCCACATTCAATCCGCGGCATACCGGCTGGGTGTTGGGCGGCGGCAAGAAGGCGTTCGGGTTGTTGCCGCAGACGGCGTTTTGCATGATCTGCGAACCGTCGATCGCGGTGATGGCGCGAAAGGCGGAGTCATAAGCGGCACCGACTTTCAGCGCGATACGATCGCCTCCCCAGGTGAAGTCCACGTGCGCGCCGGAGGTTTGGGTGAAGCGCTTTTCGTCCTGCAGATTGGTGCGTCCATTGTTCCACTGGAAATTGGCCGGATTGTTGATGTCGATGCTGGGCGTGACTATTGGATAGGCTGCGCCGGATGGGTTGCTGAAGGTGGCGAAAACACCGCCCGTTGGCGCTGCGCAACCGGGCACGCCAGTTCCATTGCCCGCGCTGGGGCAACTTACGACCATATAAGTCGGGGAATCGCGGAAGAAGTGGCTGCGCGTGGCATTGGCCTGGAACTCCAACCTCATCAGGTCGTTGATCCGCCAGCTGCCGCCGGGGTTAATGCTGAAGAAGTCGCCATTTTCCTTGTAAGGGCGGGCTTCGGAATGGAACTGGGCGTTTGCAAGGGTTGCACTTTGCACCACGCCGCCAATGCCCGCGCTGGGGGTTGCCCCTTGTCCAATCAACGTCTGAGACAAAGGATCCAGCACAACATTAACGGGAATGAGCGGCTGGGCACCATTGCCGGCGCGCACGCCGAGAGCCAGGTCGCTACGGTCCATATCATTGTAAGCGCGCCCGCCGACCAGATCGACATAGAAGTGCAGATCGTCGGTGGGACGCCATTCAAAACTGGCCACGCCATTGTAGCGGTCGCGGCTGCCGCGCTCATACATGCTGCGGCCCAGGCGCGGCAGCAGCATGTTGGAAATCTGCTGTGGGGAAAGGCCCGGATTGAGGGCGGACAACATCGCTCCCGTGATGGTCGCCCCAGGGACCAAACCGCCCGTCGTCACATTCGCCGGAACGGTTGCGGGAAGCGCATAAAAATTCGCACCGAGTGTATCGCAGTTGGCCGCCGGGCATTGCGTCGCGGTCAACGGGCCGGGCGATCCCCAACCGGCATTGCCGTCTTCCCAGCCCTTGGTGAATATCTTGTTTTGTACGCCGGCGACGCCGATCAGGGCGCCGAAACTGCCCCAGGTATCGCTGATGATCAGCGCGCCGCGTTCGCCCATCGAACCGGAGCCGCTGTATTTGTTGCCTTGCAGGTTATAAGTGATGCGGAAGCCTTCCTGATCGAAGGGCCGGGCGCTGCGCAGATTGACGTTGCCGGCGGCGCCACCTTCCAGCATGTCGGCGGTGGGCGACTTGGAAACCGACAGCTGGGTGAACAGTTCGGTGGGGAACCAGTTCAGGTCGACTTCGCGGTTGGCGTTGGCGGTATCGGTCGCGCCGGTCGATGCCACCGCCACATTGGCGCCGTTCAACGTGACCTTGGTGAAGTTGGTACCCAGGCCGCGGATCGAAACATTAACGCCTTCGCCATCGATTTCACGGCTGATGGAGACGCCGGGAATGCGGTTCAGCGATTCCGCGATATTGCTGTCGGGAAACTTGCCGATGTCTTCCGCGAAAACCGTGTCCGTGAAATTGGTGGAGTCGCGCTTGGCGTCGGTCGCCTTCTGCAGCGAAGCGGCATAACCGGTGACCGTTACGGCTTCGACGCCATTGGCGGCGACCGGTTGCGCCTGGACCAAAGAAGGAGCCCCCATCATCATGGCGGCAAGCATGCTGCCGCTCATCAATATGGCTTTGCTGCGCTCAAAGCGGATTCCGGCTGTCGGATGCATGTCGATATCCCTCCCATTTGCCTTGCGGCTGTTTTTTACCCGGCGGCCACCCCGGCGCCGGTATCCGCTTATGGTAGCGGTCACATTACTTGTAAGAAATATCTCTGATGAAACGGGTCGTCAAGATAAGGAATGGGACCGCTACCGTTAGCGCCTATCAAATTTTCGGCAGGGTGGCGAAACTGCCACGTCCTTGCGCCGCCTTTCAGGCCAATGCGACTGACGCGCAGGATTGCGGCTGGCCGGCAACTTTGCTCCGGAAGCGGAACAGCCCCCCTGCCAGGGGCTGTTGTGCCAGAGCGCCCGCTTCAAGGCCCTTGCGGGCGGTGGTGGCATACACCGTGGTCAGATCAGGACCGCCGAAAGCCAGCTTGGTGATATTGGCGACGGGAAAGGCAATCTTTTCCAGCAGGCGGCCGTCGGGCGCATAGCGTCGCGCGCTCCAGCCTCCAAAAAGACCGGTCCACAGACAGCCTTCGCTGTCCACCGCCGGCCCATCCGGATATCCCGCTCCATCCTCGATGGTCACGAACAACCGCTTGTTGGCCAGCGAGCCGTCGTCGCGCAGATCGAAGGCGTAGATGCGCTTTTCCACCGTATCGGTGTGGTAGAGGATCTTGCCGTCGGGGCTGAAGGCCGGTCCGTTGGTGATCACATAACCGGAATCCATCGGCGCCAGGCTCTCGCCATAGAAGCGGTACAGCATTCCGCTGGGCTGCTTCTCGGTATCGTCCATGGAGCCGAACCACAGCCGGCCCTTGGGATCCGTGGCACCGTCATTCAAGCGGTTGGAGGGACGTCCCGGCTCCACTGCGCGAAGAAAGGAGAAGGTGCCGGCGGCGGGATCAAACCTGTACAGGCCTGTCTTGGCGCCCACGAGGAATTGGCCGCTTTCCAGCGGCACCAGGAATCCCACCTCGGAAGGCGTCGCCCAACTGTCGCCTTTCCCGCTTTCAGGATCGAACCGATGCACCCGCCTTTGCTTGATATCGGTGAACCACAGCGCATCCCGCCACCACACTGGACCTTCACCCAGTTCGCAGCCAAGCGGCCAGACACAGTCGGGCTTCAGCCCCATCCCGCATCGATCCAGTATTCATGACCGGTACACATGCGGCCATCGTCGGAGGCCAGAAACAGCACCAGGGATGCGACATGCTGAGGCAGAATGCGTGTCTTGAGGCATTGCTGCGCCACAATGCCCGCCTCGCCTTCCGGCGTGTACCATTTCATCTGGCGCGGCGTCTTGACGTTGCCCGGCACCACCGCCGTGACGCGGATATTGCCGGGCCCCAGCTCGCGCGCCAGTGCCCGGGTCATCCCTTCGATGCCGGCCTTGGCGGTTTCATAGAGCAGCAGGCCTTCCAGGCCCAGATGCCAGGAGATCGAACTGAAATTGATGATGGCACCGCCCCCGCGTGCTCTCATGCCGGGCGCCACCGCCTTGGCGGCAAACAGCATATGGCGCAAATTGACCGCGATGCGGTCTTCCCAATAGGCGGGCGTGATGTCGGCCAGGGCATGGCGATCGTCATTGCCGGCATTGTTGACCAGGACATCGATACTTCCCTGGGAACGGAAGAACGCCTCGATCGCCGCCACATCGGTGAGATCGACGCGATGAAAGACCGTCTTGATCGGTGTGCCCTCAAGCCGTTCCACCAGCGCCCGGCTTTCCGTGTCCAGAATGTCGACGAAGATGGTCTCCGCACCCTGGCGGGCAAAGGCTTCCACCAGGGCCGCACCGATGCCCGAGCCACCGCCGGTTATCACCACCCGCTTTCCCGCCAGGCTGGGATAGACGGCGGACTGCACCGCGCTCGGGGAAACATCTTTCATGGGGAACGCCCGTCCCGGATTTTTTTGGTTGCGCTACCAATAGCAGCAAACCAGCCCTGTCAAGGCATCTGCATTCAGTTCTTACGCCGCGTGCCGCGCTTTTCGCCGCTCGCCGGCCCCGGCGCGGCAGAGGAATCCCGCTTCACCAAGGTAAATTTGAGCATTTTGTGCACCAGCTGGGGCTCGGCCCCGGTGCGCCGGCTGCGGATCTGCTCGACCAGCAGCCGCACCGCCTCCTTGGCCATTTCGGCAATCGGCTGGCGCACTGTGGTGAGCTCGGGCCAGACCGTGGTGGCCAAAGGCGTATCATCAAAGCCCGCCACCGCCAGATCGCCCGGTACCTCCAGCCCCCGGCGATGGGCCACTGCCATGGTGGCGGCGGCCATATCGTCATTGGAGGCAAAGATGGCCGTGGGACCGTAGTTTTCCAACAGCTTTTCCGCCGCATCCAGGCCGGAGCGGTAGGTGAAATAGCCTTGCGCCACCTGGTCGGCATCCACCGACAGGCCCGCTTCGGTCATGGCGTCGACATAGCCTTTGAAGCGCTGGCCGGTCGCAGTCTGGTTGGGATGGCCGTTGATGAAGCCGATCCGGCGATGACCAAGCTCCAGCAGATAGCGGGTCATGGCCCGTGAGGCCTCAAAATTGTTGATGCTGATGGCGGAGAGGTCCGCGGCCGGACGGCCCGATGCCACCAACACTGCCGAGAGGCCAGTCTGATGAACCGTCTTGAGCGATTCTTCAGAGTCGCAAAGCGGTGCCGGCAGGATCACGCCGTCGATGCCGCCTTTGACCAGCCGCTCGATCGCCTCGGCTTCGCTTTCCGCCCCTTCGCACTTTTCGATCACCAGCTGGCAGCCGCTGATACTGGATTGCTCCAAGCTGCCCAGCAGGAATTCGCTGAGATAGTTGGCGCTGGGATTGGCATAGAGAACGCCGATATGGATGGCGTCGGCACTGGCCAGGCTGCGCGCCGCCTGGTTGGGCAGATAGCGCAGCGTCGCCACCGAAGCCGCGACCCTGAGCCTGGTTTCCTCGCGCACATTGCTTTCGCCGTTGATGACGCGCGACACCGTCATGGGCGAGACCCCGGCATGGAGTGCCACGTCATGAATGGTGATGACCTTGCCTCTGCGGCGCGCGCTTTTCTTAGGCATTTCGTGTCCGTTTCTTCGACATCAGTGTTTTGTCTTGCGTTTGGGCGCCTGGCCCGAGGATTCGCGTTTGACCAGGGTGAATTCCAGCAGCTTGTGTTCTATCGGGGCTGAGCCGCCGGAGCGCTTGGCGCGCACCTGCTCGATCAGGAGGCGGACAGCTTCACGCGCCATGTCGGCGATGGGACGGTGCACGGTGGTCAACTCCGGCCAGATCATGGTCGCCAGCGGGGTATCGTCGAACCCGGCAATGGCGATATCGCGGGGCACGTCCAGGCCCTTGCGATGGGCGATCGCCATGGTGGCGGCCGCCATGTCGTCATTGCAGGCAAAGATGGCGGTGGGATTGAAGCCATTGCTCAACAGCCGCTCCGCCGCATCCAGTCCGGACCGATAGGTGAAAAAGCCCTGCGCCACCTGATCGGCACTGACTTCCACGCCAGCTTCGGTCATGCCTTCCATATAGCCGCGGAAGCGCTGACCACTGGCGGTGTGGCCGGGATGGCCGTTGATAAAGCCGATCCGGCGATGGCCCAGGCTGAGAAGATGGCGGGTCATCTCCCGCGCTGCCTCGAAATCATTGATGGAGACAGCCGAAAAGCCCGGCGCGGGATGGCCCGAAGTCACCAGCACGGCCGGAATCCCCGCGGTCGCCACGGTTTTCAAGGCCTCCTCGGAATCGCACAGCGGAGCCGGCAGGATTACACCATCGACGCCCCCCGCGATCAGCCGCTGCACCGCCTTGCGCTCGCTTTCCAGATTTTCGCATTGCTCCAATACCAGCTGGCAGCTCGAAAGACTGGACTGTTCCAGCACGCCCAAAAGCAGCTCGCTGAGATAGGCCGCTGTCGAACTGGCGTGCAGCACGCCGATATGGATGGAGCCCGCGCTGGCCAGGTTGCGAGCGGCGAGATTGGGCGAAAAACGCAGCGCCTTGATCGAAGCGGCGACCCTGGCCCGGGTTTCCTCGCGCACATTGGTCTCGGAATTGATCACACGCGACACCGTCATCGGCGAGACGCCGGCATGACGCGCCACATCATGAATGGTAACGACACTGCCGCTGCGGCGGCTGTTTTTCCTGGCCACGGTCCCTCCCCTCTCTGTCCTTAGCATGGCCCTTGCCGTTTGCGCAGATTGACTTGCCCGCCGCCGCCGGCCTATCGCTTTTTGGCAGAATTTTCGGGGTTTTTCAGGATGGTAAAGTTACCATTCGGCGTCAAGGCCGACGGACAACAAGTCCATGCCTGTACCATTGCCTCAACAAGACTCCGCGCCACCATCCTGGATATGGGCGGCACCATCACCGCCGTCATGGTACCGGATGCCCAGGGCCGGATGCGCAATGTGGTGCTGGGGCTCGCCGACCTGGCTGCCTATGAGGCCAGCGGCTGGTGGAATTGCCTGATCGGCCGCTATGCCAACCGGCTGAAAAACGGAGTCATGGTGGATGGCCGGCATTACCCCCTGAGCCGGGACAGCAATGGAATCTCCTTGCATGGCGGGCGGGGCGACTCCTGGGGCTCCCGGCTGTGGGAGATCGCCGAAGCCAATGACGCGGCGCTGCGTTTGCGGTTGGTCAGTCCGGATGGTGATCAGGGCTTTCCCGGCACGGTGACCGCCGACGTCACTTATACCGTGAGCGATGACGCGCTGCGCCTGGATTATGCCGCAACCACGGATGCCACGACCGTGATCAATCTTACCAACCACGTCTATTTCAACCTGGCGGGCAGCGGCTCGGTTCTCGGGCATCAACTTCAATTGAACGCCGACGCCATGACGATGACCGATGCACAGCAGATCCCCACGGGCGAGGTTGCACCGGTGGCCGGTACAGGCTTCGATTTCCGAAAACCCCAGACCATCGGCGGGCGGGTGGACAGCAGCGAACCGCAAATGGCGCTGGCGGGAGGCCTGGACCACAATTTTGTGCTGAACAAATCCGGGGTGGGCGCATCGGACTGGGCGGCGCGGCTCAGCGATCCGCAAAGCGGCATCCGGCTCGACCTTCTCACCACCGAGCCGGGCATTCAGGTCTATTCCACCAACAATGTGAAGCCCGGTCAGTTCAATGCGCAGGGGATCGAGATTCAAAGGCGCGACGGCTTGGCGTTGGAGACCCAGCATTTCCCCGACAGCCCCAACCATCCGGGTTTCCCCTCCACCCTGCTCAGGCCGGGTGAGACCTTCCGCTCCACCACCATCTTTCGCTTTTCGTCCGACCGAAGCGGCTCTCATTAAGAGTTGCTAACTTCACGGTTTCGGCCTTCGCAACTGCGAAAGATTAAGGATAGCAGCGAAATTGGCTCGCCTGTATGCAGGTTTCGGGGCTAGTAAGGCGATTTGTTAAACGGGCGGGAACTCTCTTTGATTCAAAATCACTGTGTTCCTGTCGCATTGATTCCGCAGCATGGCTTTGCAATAGAAGATCGCCATCCTTTGACCGATTTTGCCTGGGAATTTATCCGGGACTTTTCTTCGCACCAAGCTTTAGGAGCATTTCATGACTGACACCGCGCATGGCCTCGGCCGTCACGGTTTTCGCAATTTGAAAGCCGTCAACTGGAATCTGACGGTGCCCGCGCTTTATGAAGAGGCGATCCGGCGTGGCGAAGGCGCTCTCGCGGCCGATGGCCCGCTGGTGGTGCGCACGGGCGTGCATACCGGCCGCTCGGCTTCCGACAAGTTCGTGGTGCGCGATGCCGACACCGAAAGCCAGGTGTGGTGGGACAACAACAAGCCGATGAGCGAAGCACATTTCGATGCGCTGTATACAGACATGCTGGCCCATGCCGAAGGCCGCGACCTTTTCGCCAAGGACTTGTTCGGCGGCGCCGACCTGACTCATCGCATCAGCGTGCGGGTGGTCACCGAATATGCCTGGCATTCGCTGTTCGTGCATCAGCTCCTGATCCGTCCCACGGCGGAAGAGCTGAAAGCCTTCGACCCGGAATTCACCATCATCGACCTGCCAAGCTTCGCCGCCGATCCCAAGCGTCATGGCTGCGCCAGCCAGACCGTGATTGCGGTGAACTTCACCCGCAAGATCGTGCTGATCGGCGGCACCTCCTATGCCGGCGAAATGAAGAAGTCGGTCTTCACCATCATGAACTACCTGCTGCCGGCCAAGCGGGTGATGAGCATGCATTGCTCCGCCAATGTCGGCGCCGACGGGAAGTCGGCCATCTTCTTCGGCCTGTCGGGCACCGGCAAGACCACGCTCTCGGCCGATGCCTCGCGCACCCTGATCGGCGACGACGAGCATGGCTGGAGCGAGAACGGCATCTTCAACATCGAAGGCGGCTGCTATGCCAAGGTGATCAAGCTGTCGCGCGAGGCGGAACCGGAGATTTTCTCCACCACCGAACGTTTCGGCACCGTGCTGGAAAATGTGGTGATGGACGAGGCGACCCGCGCTCTCGACCTCAATGACGCCAAGTATGCCGAGAACACCCGCGCCGCCTATCCGATCAATTACATTCCCAATGCTTCGCCGACCGGGCGCGCCGGCCATCCCAAGAATGTGATCATGCTGACGGCGGATGCCTTCGGCGTCTTGCCGCCCATCGCGCGGTTGACCCCGGGCCAGGCCATGTATCACTTTCTGTCGGGCTTCACCGCCAAAGTGGCCGGAACGGAAAAGGGGCTGGGCAAGGAACCGCAGCCCACTTTCTCCACCTGCTTTGGTGCGCCTTTCATGCCGCGCCATCCGTCGGAATATGGCAACCTGCTGCGCCAGTTGATCGCCGAGCATCAGGCCGATTGCTGGCTGGTGAATACCGGCTGGACCGGCGGCGCTTTCGGCACCGGCGCGCGCATGCCGATCAAGGCGACGCGCGCTTTGCTCAATGCCGCGCTGGACGGCAGCCTTGCCGATGTCGAAATGCGTATCGACCCGCATTTCAAATTCCGCGTGCCGGTGAAGGTGCCGGGTGTGGATGCAGCGATTCTCAATCCGCGCGACACCTGGGCCGACAAGGCGGCTTATGACGCCCAGGCCCGCAAACTGGTTTCCATGTTCCGCGAAAACTTCCGCAAGTTCGAAGCCCATGTGGGCCAGGACGTTCTGCAGGCGGCACCGGAACTTGCCGAAGCGGCGGAATAACTCCACGCCGAATCTGTCTCCTCAGCAGCGTCCGAACCCAGCCGGTTCGGGCGCTGCACTGTTTTTACCTGCCCGCTATTTGCGCATTTGCCGGTGAATTCTCCGGCAGGGCGCGCGTCTGATGTGCAGCACAAAAGAAAGTTTCAGCACGCGATCAGAATCCTGTTGCGACGCAGCGGGAACGGGAAAAATCTCTGCGCAAGGCTTGTCACTGCGTGGCGAAACAGCGATGGAAAAATCTGGAACAACCCGCCGGCAACTGCTGACGGCGATCGGCATGGTGGGCGGCACGGCCGCGCTCTATCAGGCCATGACCACCATGGGGCATGCCGCGGAGACCCAATATAAAGGTCCGCCCAATCTGTCGGGTGTTCGCGCCGGTAGCTCCGTCCTGGTGTTGGGTGCCGGTCTCGCCGGACTATTGGCGGCCTATGAGCTCAACAAAGCCGGTTATAAAGTCCGCATCCTGGAGTATCAGAACCGCGCCGGCGGGCGGAACTGGTCGCTTTACGGCGGCGATACCTATACCGAACTGGGCGGCGCCACCCAAAAGATCGGGTTCGCATCCGGGCACTACTTGAATCCCGGTCCCTGGCGCATTCCCTATCATCACCGCACCCTGCTGCATTATTGCAAGCTGTTCGGCGTGCAACTGGAGCCGTTCATCCAGTTCAACCACAATTGCTTTGTACATTCCGCCGATGCCTTTGGCGGCAAGCCAGTGCGTTATCGCGAGGCGGCGGCCGATTTCGAGGGCAATGTGGCCGAACTCCTGGCAAAGGCGGTGGACCAGAAAGCGCTGGACAGCGAGCTCACTGGCGAGGATCGCGACAAGCTGCTGGAGGCATTGCGCGGCTGGGGCATGCTCGATAAGGACATGCGTTACAAGGCCAACCTGCTCTCTTCCGAACATCGCGGCTATGAGCGCCCGCCAGGCGGCGGCGTCGATGGCGAGCCGATACCTTCGCAGCTTTTCTCCTTCCATGACGTGCTCAATTCGCAGGTCTGGAAGAACATGGCCTTCTTCATGAATCACGAAATGCAGACCACCATGTTCCAGCCGGTGGGCGGCATGGGCATGATCGGCAAAGCATTTGCCAAACAGGTGCAGCAGCTCATCACCTTCAATGCCAAGGTGACGCGCATCAACCAGGACAAAACCGGCGTGACTGTGTCTTATACGGACACCGGCACCGGCCAGGTGAACGAAGCCAAGGCGGATTTTTGCGTCTGCGCGATTCCGTTGGGGGTGCTCAACCAGATCCCGAACAACATGGCGCCCGCCAAGCGCGCGGCGGTGGCGGCGGTGCCTTACAGCAATTCGGTGAAGATCGGGCTTCAGATGGCGCGGCGTTTCTGGGAAACCGACGATTACATCTATGGCGGCCATAGCTTCACCAGCCAGGACATCTCACTGGTGTCCTATCCCAATTATCACCTGTTCGAGGACGGTCCAGGCGTGCTGCTGGGCGCCTTTGCCAGCGGCGCCGGTGCCTACCGGCTGGCCGGCATGACGCCGGAACAGCGCATCGAAGCGGCGCTGGCGCAAGGGTCGGTGTTTCATCCCGGCGTCTATCGCAGGGAATTCCAGACCGGCGCCTCGGTTGCCTGGAGCCGCGTGCCCTGGACGCTCGGCTGCTGCGCGCGCTGGAACGAAGAGACCCGCAAGCAACATTACCAGACCCTGGTGGCCGTGGATGACCGTATCGTGCTGGCCGGCGAGCACGCGTCCTATGTCGGCTGCTGGATGGAGGGCGCGCTGCTGTCCTCGCTGGACGCCATCACCCGCTTGCATAAGCGCGCGCTGGAGGCCTGAGTGAAGGGAAATTTCTCGCGCGCGATACTGGTCCTGGCATTGTCCGCCACCTCCGCCCCGGCACAGGCGCCCAGCGGTGGCGGCGATATCGCCGGTAGCGCCACAACAAAAGTGGCTGCGCCTGTCACCGGTGAAGAGGTTTATGTCCAGGTCTGCCAGGCTTGCCACATGGCCGATGCCAAGGGCGGCAGCGGTGCCGCCACTATTCCCGCACTGGCAAGCAACCCACGCTTGGCGACGGCGGGCTATCCGATCAGCTTGATTCTGAGAGGCCGCGGCGCCATGCCTTCATTGACCGATATCTTGGTCCCCGCCCAGATCGCCAATGTCACGGGCTATATCCGAACCCATTTCGGCAACAACTATGCTGCGCCGGTGACGGTGGAAGATGTCGCACGGCTGGCAAAGCCGGCGCACTAACCGAATGCTATCTTCTGTTGGATGAGCTTGCGGCCGGTCAGGCCGGTTCCTTGGTGCGGGACTTTTTCGCGCCGCTCGCGATCATGGCCGGCCAGTTGGTCAGTGCGATGGCCGCGACTTCGCGCAATTCCTTCAATGTCGCGCCCGCGGCCGCCTGCACACAGATGCCGTTGGCCATCACCATCAGATAGCGCGCCAGGGCGGCCGGATCGCTGGTCTTGGGAAGATCGCCGCTTTTCTTGGCCTGCTCGAAGCGGGTCCGCAGCATGACTTCTTTTTCCGCGCGATGGCGGGCCAGGGTTTCGGGAATCACATTGTCGCCGGTGGCGAGCCCGCCCTGCACCATCAGGCAGCCCGGCGGGTTGCGCCCACTGGTGTCGGAGGTGAAGGCTGCCACACCCATAAGATAAGCCTCGGCCACCGCCGCGGGCGTGGGTGCGGCCAGCACTTCTTTCATGAAGGTTTCGCGACGCTGGTCGTAGCGTTCCAGCACCGCCTTGAAGAGCCCTTCCTTGCTGCCGAAACAGGCATAAAGGCTGGGCGAATTGATCCCCATCGCCTTGGTCAGGTCGGAAAGCGAAGCCCCCTCATAACCCTGGCGCCAAAAGACATTCATCGCCTTGTCGAGGGCTTCTTCCTTGCAAAAACAACGAGGCCGGCCGGTCCGCACCTTCAGGTTCCTTTTGGGGTTTCCTTTTTTTGTATGGATCGGTATATAATTCCCTTGACCAGGGAAGTCCAGGGGCATATCTGTACCGCTCGTTACAGATATCCGGGGACCATCCCATGACGCACATCGATCTCGCCCAAGCCCAGAATTTCGTCCGCCAGCAGGCCAATTGGCCGGCCAAAAGGCTGCGCCGCCAGGCTATTGGCGCTGCCCTGCTGCTGATGATGGGGGGCGGGTACGCCTTCTATCACGCCAACGCCAAGCCCGCGCCGGTAGCGGCGGCATCGGCGGTTCCTGTGTCGGTAAAGGATCTCAAGCCTCAGACCGTGGAACCCTTTGCGGAATTTTCCGGCCGCATCAATGCCGTGGACTATGCCGAGATCCGGCCCCAGGTTGCCGGACGCATCACCGAAATCCGCTTTCAGGACGGCCAGCAGGTGAAGGCCGGCGACATTCTGTTTGTCATCGATCCCCGCCCCTACCAGGCGGCAGCGGCCAAGGCGGCCGGTGACCTGGCCAGCGCCGTGAACAATGC
>Ga0157379_10001752_pt1 | contig 17941 bp, 17 predicted proteins | sample S25metaG_FD_121802 | JGI IMG/M metagenome (GOLD analysis project Ga0157379, IMG submission 121802) | Switchgrass rhizosphere microbial communities from Kellogg Biological Station, Michigan, USA - S2-5 metaG | ecosystem: Host-associated > Plants > Roots > Rhizosphere > Soil | place: USA... | reverse complement strand
GAACGCGGTGCAGAACTCCGCGACGAACCATTTGCTGCGCGGCCACATCTCGCGCAGGAGGCGGAGCCCGCCGCGGGTGACCGGCCACGCTCGCAGCATCACCACGCCGAGCACGGCACCGGCCGTCGCGCCCACGCCCCAGGCCGCGATGAACAGCTCGGAGCTGTCCTCACCCCCGGCCAGCAGCGCCACGGAGAGGGCGACCTGGACCCCCGCGAACAGCAGGTCGCTGTACAGGGCGACGGTGGGCCGGTGCAGCCGGAACGCCATCGACCGGCAGTAGTCCTGCGCGAGCAGGCTCGGGATACACGCGGCGAGGACGAGGAGCGGGCCCACCGCCGGGCCGTCCCCCAGGACCGCCACCAGCACCCCGCCCAGCACCAGGAGCACGCTCGACGAGCACGCACCGACCGCGAGTGTCGCGGCCAGCCCGTCGGGGAGCCGGGCGTCGCGGTGCCGGGTCGAGCCCACCACGGTGAGCGGCTCGGCCACCAGGGCCCGGTTGAACCCGAGGACGGCGAGCCACACCAGGAACGCGACGCCGAAGGTGCCGAGCGACTCGGTGCCGCCCGCGCGGGCGACGAGCACCCCGAGCAGGAAGTTCGACGCCGACGAGACGAGCTGGTCGGCCAGCGTGAGCGCGGACTGTCGGCCGATGCGCCAGCGGGCGGTCCTGGTCGCGCGATCGGCCGTCGGGGTGGGGCTCCCCGACACGTCAGCAGCTCGGGGTGCTGGGGTTCGCGAACGTGCTGCCCGCATCCTGGTCGGCAGGCGCGGCCTGCCAGTCGGTCACGGACACCGACTTGCCGGTCGTCGGGATCATGAAGGACCAGCCGCCGTGGTAGGTGTTGTCCCGCCAGACGACCTGCTGGTGGTAGGCGATCGCCTGCTGGACGACGTCGCCGCGGTAGGGCGACCACTCGGGGTAGGTGCCGACGTTGGAGATCACGGCCATGCGCCCGGTGTAGCCGGGCGTGCAGCCCGCGATCGAGGGCGACGTCGTGAAGCGGTTGTCGTGGATGTCCACGCGCTGGGTCTTCCAGCGGCAGTCGCTGTACAGCGGCTCCTTGTCGATCGCGGGCGCCGAGCAGCGAGCCACGTCCGGCACCAGCAGCGTGCAGATGCCGGTCGAGGTGTTCGCGGCGCTGTTGCAGAAGCGGTCGGCGTTCTCCCAGGCCGTGATGCCGGACCAGTTGTCGGTGAAGTCGTTGTCGTAGATGTCGATCTTGTCGGTCCGAGCCGGGACCCGCGGCTCGCCGCCCGCCTCGGAGAGGTACACCGCCGCGACCGGGAAGTCGTCCTTCCCCTCGGCGTACTTCTTCCCGCTCGGCAGGGCGTTGCCGCGGATCACGTTGCTCCGCACGATCAGGTTGTAGCTCGTCTCGTAGAACAGGGCCTCGCCGTCGTTGTGCTCGATGACGTTGCCCTCGACGAGGAAGTCGTTGTTGTTCGTGTCCGCCCACAGGCCCGCGCCGCGGTTGTCGTGGATCCAGTTGCCGCGCACGTCGGCGCCGTTGACACCCCAGAACTTGACGCCGCCCGAGCAGCCACACCCCTCGACCCGGCGCTCCCAGTCGTCCGTGTTGTTCCCGGAGATCTCGTTGCCCGCCACGACCAGCCCCGTGATGCCGTTGCCGGGCTGGAAGGCGTTCATGGCGTACTGGCCGTTGTCCCGCAGGCAGTTGCCCAGAACCTGCTGCCGGGAGCCCGCCATCAGCGCGGCCCCCTTGTTGCGCTCCAGCGTGCTGTCCTGGATGACCCAGGCGTTGCCGGAGTCGTGGTTGACGACGCCCTCGTTCGCGGGCGGGACGAATCCGGTGACCGTGAGGTTGCGGATGGTGACGTTGTCCGCGGTGCCGGTGAAGGCGTAGCGGTTGACACCCTGGCCGTCGAGGACCGCCCCCGGGGCTCCGAGGTAGGTGTTCCCGGCCTTCGGGCCGATCTGGGCGTACTCGTCCTTCGTGAGGGTGTGCTTCCCGGGCGAGAGCCAGAAGGTGGTCCCCGGCGGGTTGGCCTCCGTCTTGGCCGAGACGTCGCCGACGACCCCCGCGGCCACGGTCACCGCGCCTGCCGGGGGTGTGGCCGGGCCGGGTGGCAGTCGGTCGCACACCGTGGCGACCGGTCCGGCCGGCGTCCCGGTCGGGGCGGACGGCGCCGACGTCGGGGAGCCCGTGGGGCCGGTCGCCGGGGACCCGGTGCAGGCGGCCAGGACGAGGCCCAGCGCGAGCCCGACGACCGCGAGCCGCGCAGGTCGTGCCCGCCCCCGCCACCTGCCGGACACCGCTCGTCGACCGTCGCACCGTTGCCACCGCACGGTGTGTGGCTCGCCTCGGTCCGGACGACCGTTACCCGTCACTCTCCGTGTCCGAGGGCGTGCGGAGGAGGAAGTAGGCGTACCGCTCGTCGAGGACGTTCCGCGGGATCAGGTGCACGGCCTCGGGCCGGAACCCGCACGCCTCGGACAGCGTCCAGAACTCGTGGATCGGGAAGGTCGTCATGTCCGCGAGCCCCCGTCGGTAGCTGCGCCGCCGCGAGCGGGTCCGGAACGAGCCCGTGTCGTACTTGACCTGGATGACGGCCTGGCCGCCGGGCGCGAGGGCACGCCGGGCGATCCGGAGGATGCGTTCGGCGTAGGCGGGGGAGGGCAGCAGCTCGAACACGTAGAAGCAGAGGAACAGGTCGCACGCTTCGCCGAGTGCGGCGGCCTCGGGCCGGTCGATGTCGACGAGCACGGCCTCGAACGGGGTGCCGGTGACGGCGTGGACCTGCCTGCGGCACTCGGTGAGGGAGTCCCGCGAGACGTCCGTGCCGACGAACGTGCCCGCGAGCGGGGCGAAGGCCGCCGCGTTGGCGCCCCCGCCGCAGCCCCACTCGAGGATGCGGCGCCACGGCCCGTCGTGGTGGGTGAGCCTGCGGACCAGGTCGAGATGCCGCTCCCCGACCTGCGCCCACAGGTCTGAGCCCGCGAAGACCCCGCCGTCTCGCCAATGCGAGTTGTTCTTCCAGGCGTCGTCCCCCGCGCCCTGCCAGTAGTCCCCCGCCTCGGTGATCACCTTCTGGGGGTCGTCCGCGAGCCCGATGCCCGACAGCCCGCGGTCCACGACGTCCCGGGCGGCCGCCGCGCCGCGGCGGGCCCGGCGCAGCATGGTCGAGGGCTTCACCGGGGCCGTCCCGCCACGACGCCGCGACCGCTGGTGGGGCCGGCGGGGTCGGCGGGGACGGAGCCGCCGCCGTCGAGCAGGGCCGCGAGCTCGGCGAGCTGCTGCTCGACCTCCGCCACCACGGCGCGGTGGGCCTCCGCCATGACCGGCACCAGCTCCGCCGCCCGCACCTGGAGCTCGGTGAACTGGCGGACCAGGAGGTCGAGCTCGACCGACCGGGCGTCCTGGCAGAACTCCGGCACCCCGGCTCTCGCCATGACCTCGCGGTGCTTGTCCGCGTAGCCGACGGAGATCGTGGGCCGTGCGAGCTGCACCGCGGTGACCACGTTGTGGTAGCGCGTGGCGACCACGGCGTCGACGGTGGCGAGCACGGCCATCAGGTCCTGGATCGTGGGGGTGGCGGGCGCCGACACCAGCTCGGTGCCGGGACCCGGCCGCCGCTCGGCGAGCGTCGCTCGGACCTGCTCGATGACGGCGGTGTCCACGGGATCACAGGTCACGAACGTGATGGGCCGCCCGGCGTCGACGAGCCACAGCGCGAAGCGGGTCATCACCTCGAGGTAGTTCCGGTGGAACCGCTCCGCGTCGCGGCGCTCGTCGTTGGTGCCCCAGAAGTCCATGAGCCCGATCGCGACGCCGCCGCGGTGCTCGGCGGCGGCCGGGACGGGATGGGCGAAGGAGAGATCCGGATAGACCCGGTCCGCCCGGACGTCGACGCCCATGGAGCGCATGGCGGCGCGCGAGTGCTCGTCCCGGTACGAGCGATAGTGCGCGAGCCGGGCCGCCGTGGTGATCAGCCATCGGGTCAGCGGTCTGCGGATCACGTCCGCCCCGACGCAGACCAGCAGGAACCTGCACCCGGCCAGCCGGGCGCCCGTCGCGATGCCGAGCAGCCCCCACGGAAACCCCCACGGCCGCATCGGGACCGTGGTCTCCAGCACGCCCATTCCGGGCACGATCACCACATCGTGCCCGCGCGCCCAGCGCCACGTGCGGACCGGGTCGAGCACCCGGCCGAGCATCTTGAGGGCCGTCCCGGGGACGCGTGGGAAGCGGTGGGCGTTCGCCTCGAACCACTGCAGGGGGGTCGCGGGCGCGCCGTAGCGCTCGCGGAGGGCCTCCGGCTCCATCACGAGGAAGTCGAACCGGGCGTCGGGGAGCCGGTCGCGCAGGAAGGTCAGGAGGGCGTCGAGCGAGCTGTCGTTGCCCAGGTTGCCCGAGCCGAGCACGCCGGCGAAGCCGATCCGCGGCGCGCGTCTGCCGGTCATCGGCAGGCTCCCAGTCGCTCCGTCGACGGCTCGGCGGCGAGCGGACGGCGGCGGAGCTCGCGGACCGGGCCGACGATGCCGCGGTCCAGCATCCAGCGGACGAGCTCCGCGTAGCAGCGCCTACGGTCGGTCACCGACAGCGGCGAGCGCCGGATCGCGCTCAGGTAACCGCCGACGTACTCGACGACCAGCCGCGCCGTGCTGTGGTCGGCCCGGCGCGGGTCGAGGTTGGCGCACACGGCCTTGACGGTCGGCCTGCGGTCCCCGCGGTCCGGGTGGTCGCGGCGGAAGTACAGCAGCTCGGGGACCTGGTGGAACGGCCCGTGCAGGGCGATCTCCGCGACGAGCGTGCGGCCGGGGTGGTGGTAGCTCGCCGCCGGGTTGACGGTGCGCGCCACGTCCCCTCGGATCAGCCCGTACTCGTCGTCGCCGCCGTCGGTGTAGAGCAGGGCGCGCAGCCGCGTCACGGGGTCCGGCGAGTCGGTGGCGAGGGTGTAGTCGAACCGGGAGATCTCGTCGCCCGCCGCGTCGATGTAGGCCATGTAGGCGTGGCAGAGCACCACCTCGGGGCGCTCGTCCATCGCCTCCACGCAGCGGAGCAGCAGGTCCGGGCCGTAGAGGTCGTCGTGCGCGGCCCACTTGAAGAACTCGCCCCGCGACTCGCGGAGCACCACGTCGTGGTTGGGGGCGGCGCCGATGTTGCGCTCCTGACGGATGTAGCGGACGCGCGGATCGGCCGCCAGGTACTGCCGGCAGATGTCCTCGGTCGAGTCGGTCGACGCGTTGTCCGAGATGATCATCTCGAAGTCCGTGAAGGTCTGCGCGAGCAGCGCGTCCAAGGCCTCGGCGAGGTACTTCTCGCCGTTGTAGACCGGGACCCCGATGCTCACGCGTGGGCTGGCGGTCACGGTTGGCTCGCTTTCTCTGGTCTCCGCCGTGGTCTCGACGGCCCGTGGGGCCGATGGTGGTGCAATTCGCTGCGCAGCTGGTACCACGCGACCGCGGCGCTGAAGGCGGTGGCGAGCGCGACGCCCCACGCCGAGCCCATCGCTCCGCCGAGGGCGGCGCCACCCAGGCCGAGGGCCAGATAGGCGCAGGCCGCGTTGGTCTGGGAGAACAGGCTGCGCCGGGCGGCCCCGAGGGCGCGCAGGCCCGCCATGGCGCCGTCGGAGAAGCTGCCCGCCATGACGACGAGCGTCGTCGGGACGAGCAGGGCGACGGCCGAGGGCCAGACGTCGCCGAGCAGCCTCCGGCCGACGGCCTCGGAGACCAGCAGCAGGATCGCGGCTCCCCACAGGGCCCCGGCCACGGCCTGGCCACCGCCCAGCACCAGGCAGAACGGGAGGAGCCTGTGGCGGGATCGGCTCAGCACCCGCGCCGCCTCGGGGACCGACACCAGGCTGACACCCATCAGCAGCGCCATGAACGGACCGAGCAGGAGCTGCGCCCCCCTGATCGACCCGACCGCGGCGAGCCCGGCGATGGCTCCCAGCCCGTACAGCCGGAGCTGCGCGGCGCCGCTGACCATGGTGTTCTCGAGCATGTAGCGCAGGCCGAGGTCGAGCTGGTTGCGCAGCCAGCCGAGGACGGCCCGCGGGCCGGCCGGGAGCAGCCGCAGCTGCAGGCAGCCGGTCAGCGCGGCGACCGCCGCGGCGGCGCCCCAGCCCAGGACGAAGCCGCCGACCCCCGCGCGGTGCGAGGCGAGGAGCAGCGCCGGCACGAGCATGACGCCCCACACGAGGTCGTTCAGCGTCGCCGACGCACCCCGGCCCGCCGCGAAGAACGCGTACCGCCAGCTGTCCTGCAGCAGGAGCGCGGGCAAGACGATGCCCAGCGCGACGAAGGCCCGACCCGCGGCCCCGCCGAGGAGCACGCCTGCGGCGAGGCACAGCAGCCCGGCGGCGATCCCGACCACGAGCGCCGAACCGGCGGCCTGCCGCGTCGCGTCCCGCCACGGGCCGTGGGCGGTGCCGCTGAACCGCACCGTCAACGGGTCGGTGCACAGGCCCCGAGAGAGGTTGAGCACCACGGCGTAGGTCACCAGGGCGAGGCCGAACGCGCCGAAGGCGTCGACCCCGAGCGACCGTGCGACGACGATGCCGACGACGAGGTTGGTGACGCTGGAGGCGGCCTGGTCGACCACGCCCCAGGACAGCCGCCGGGCCGCGCCGCGCACGCCGGCGCTGAGCCTGCTCGGCCGGGCCGTACCGGTGCCTGCGAGCGGCGGTGGTGCCGTCGCGTCGTCCGACACCCGGGGGAACGGCACCGTCCGGTTCTGCGTCGCGGGGTCCTCAGACATCCGGACCACCCGGTGCCCGGCGGCGCCGGAGTGCGGCGACCGCCCGGTCCACGACCAGGTCGACGCCGAAGGCGAGCGGCGGGACCACGGCGAGCGTCAGGGCGAGCCCACCGACGGTGTCCGACGCGTAGTGGGCGACCAGGTAGGTCTGCGCCCAGGCCGCGCCGATGCCCCCGATGACCGTGCAGCCCAGCACGATCACCACGCCCGACGCCCGGCCGCGGCCCGCGAGGTCGGCGACCAGCAGCCCGACGACGAGGGCGAACGCCGCCGTCCCGGCCGTGTGCCCGCTGGGGTAGCTGAGGAAGCCGCCGTGGATCTCCCGGTCGACCACGGGCTTGACCAGGGTGGTGACCAGCCCGAGCGCGCCCTGGGCGAGCACGGCGACCAGGGCCAGCCGCCACCGCCCGAGCCCCAGGCAGGTGAGACTGACCAGCAGGCAGAGGATCAGCACGCCCCGCGGCTCACCGAGGAAGTCGAGGACGAGCCCGGTGGCATAGGCGTCCGGGGCCCAGTCCTGGAACGTCGCGAGCACCCAGGCGTCCACCGTGGTCGGTGCCGACCCGCCCGCCACCGCGATCCCGAGGGCGATCGCGGTCACGGCACCGACGGCCGCCGCGACCAACAGCGGCCGCGCGAGTCCCGATGGCAGGGCCTGCCGCGCGAGCCCCGGTGCGACGGCGGCCCTGATCTGCCCGGTCAGCGCTCCAGCTCCGCCGTGCCCAGGCCGGCGATGGCGGCCTGGAGGGGGTCCCGCGCGGCGGCCCGTTCCCACAGCATCCACGGGCTGCGGCCCGACCGGTAGTGGGCCTCGAGCGCGGTCCGTTCCTTCACGGTGTCCGCCGGGTGCCAGAAGCCCTCGTGGCGGTAGGCGAGCAGCCGGCCCGCGCGGGCGAGCGGCATGCACGCGTCGGCGATCAGGTCACCGTTCTCCGGCAGGTGGTCGAAGATCTCCGGTCGGAGGGCGAAGTAACCCCCGTTCTCCCACAACGGCATCTGCTGCAGGGTCCGGATCTCGCTGACCCGGTCGTCCTCCCCGAGCTCGACGCAGTGGAAGGCGGACTGCGGCGGGACCGCGACCAGCGACCCGACCGCGTCGCTGCGCTTGAAGGCGTCGATCATGTCGTTGAGCGGCAGGTCGGTGAGCACGTCGGCGTAGTTGGCGAGGAACATCTCGTCGTGCTCGACGAACGACCGGACCCGCCGCAACCGCTCGCCGATCGGGGAGTCGAGACCGGTATGGGCGAAGGTGATCGACCAGTCCTTGATGTCCGAGCTCATCAGCTCGACCTCGCCGTGGTGGAGCACGAAGTCGTTCGACGCGGTCTCGGCGTAGTTCAGGAAGTAGTCCTTGACGTGCTGGGCGCCGTAGCCGAGGCACAGGATGAACTCGGTGTGTCCGAAGTGGGCGTAGTAGCGCATCACGTGCCAGATCAGCGGACGGGGCCCGACGGTCGCCATGGGCTTCGGGACGTCGGACGCACCGTCGCGCATGCGCATCCCGTACCCGCCGCAGAACAGGACGACCTTCATTGGGCGCCACCTCCGGTTCCATGGCCCCGCGGAGCGGGACCCATGTGACTGCCTTCACATGGGTCGTCCGTGCCCGTGCGACCGTTACCTGCGGGGGCGAAGAGGACGATTCGTAACGAACCGGCCGGTACCCGCGAGGGGAACCGTCGTCGAACGGCGGAACCGAGGGGGCCGAGTGCAGCGTCGGATCTGCGACGTCCGGTCCTATCCGGACCACCTGCCCGCGGTCGCCGCGTACGGCCTTCCGGCGGTGGTGGGCCGGTGGCCGGATCGGCCCGTCCCGCCCGGGGAGTGGCCCTCCTTCCTCGCGGCCGTCGAGCGGCACCGGGTGACCGGGCAGCTGGAGCGGGCCGTCGCCGACGGCGCGTTCCCGGTGACCGCGCAGCAGCGCGAGGACATGCTGCGCAGCAGGCGGACCTTCGTGCTCCGGGGGATGCTCGTCGACGCCGAGCTGGTCCGGATCACCGCGGCGCTGCGCGCGGCGGAGGTTCCGGTCCGCGTCCTGAAGGGATCCGCCGTCGCCCGGCTCGACTACGCCGACCCCCGGCTGCGGACCTACAACGACGTCGATCTCCTGGTCCGGCCCGCGGACTTCCCCGCCGCGGTGCGGATCCTCCAGCGCGACGGGATGACCCGGATCCTGGCCGAGCCGCGCCCGGGCTTCGACGCCCGCTTCGACAAGGGGACCACCCTGCGGACGGCCGCCGGGCTCGAGGTCGACCTACATCGCACCTTCGTGCTCGGACCCTGGGGCTTCCGAGTCGACCTCGACGAGCTGTGGGCCTGCGCCGAGACGTTCACGATCGGCGGCACCGGGCTCGACGCGCTGTCGCCGCGACACCGGTTCCTGCACGCCTGCTACCACGCCGCCCTCGGGGACTGGCCGCTGCGGCTCGGCTCGCTGCGCGACGTCGCCGAGCAGCTCCCGGACGTCGAGTCCGACCGGGGTTGGATGCGGGCGACGGCCCGGCGGTGGGGCGTCGAGTCCGTCGTGGCGGCCGCGGTCGCCGACACCGTCCGGCTGCTGGGGCTACCCGGTGACACCCCGCTGCGCCGATGGGCCGCCGCTCACCGCCCCGGACGCCGGGACCTGCGCTGGCTCGCCCTGCACACGCGCGAGGACAAGACGTTCGCCGCCCAGGCGCTCGCGACGGTCGGCGTGCTGTCGGGAGTCCGGGCCCGGGTCTCCTACGTGCGGGCCCTGGCGCTCCCGGACGCCGAGTACGTCGCCGACCGGCACGCGACGGCGGGCAGCCGACTGCGGTACGGGCTCACCCAGGCCTGGCGCGGGCGAGCCTAGGCTCCCGGTGCCCCGTCGCAGGGCGTCTGGCTCCGGCTGCCGACGGCCGTCGCCAGCCACGCCTGATGCAGAAGCCCCATCGTGGGCGCGTGCGGGTCGTCGGACAGCCAGATCGCGCGGAGCGCCTCGGGATCGACCAGCTCGTCGTCGACGCCCGCGCCGGTCCAGGACCGGGCGAACTCGCGGGTGCGCTCGGTGAACACCGCGCGGGTGAAGACCGCCTTGGTGCTGCGCTCCAGCACCGCACGGGGCAGGAGGTCCCCGAACAGCGCCCGCATCGTCGCGGTCCGCCCGGTCCAGCCCGGGAACCCCGCCGTCGTGGCGACCGCGGCGACGACGGAGGGTTCGGCGAAGGCCTGGACGTAGTGGACGTCGAGCTCGGCGGCGAGGGTCTGGACGGTGCCGTAGCCCAGCCGCGCGGCACGCCGGGCCGAGTAGTACCAGGCAGCCCGTCCGGCGTGCAGCGGCTGCGCCGCGAGGTCGGCCGCGTCCCGCTCCCACAGCACGCGCTCCACGTCGGGCCGCACCCACGGCCTGCGGAAGGGGTCGCGCAGCAGGAGCCTGCGTCGCGCCGCCGCCGGGGCCAGTGACCGGGCCGCGTCGGCATAGACCCGCGGAGCGACGCGCCCGCGCCGCGATGCGAGCTTGGTGACGGGGGTGATCCGCTTCAGCCCGAAGACCTCGTCCCCGCCCTCCCCGGTCAGCAGCGCGCCGCCGCGGGTCGCGTCGAGCATCCGCCAGGTGGGCGCGACGTTGGGCGGCCAGAACACCCCGTGCCTGCGCAGGAGCGGCAGCGCGACCGGGCCGAGCGGATCGTGCTCGTCGGCGACCTCGAGGAGGATCCGCTCCGTGATCCCGAGATGGCCGAGGACCTGCCGCTGCCAGTGGCTCTCGTCGGTCTCCGGCACCCCGGGGTAGACGAGGGTGATCGGGACCGGGGGTGGCAGCCCCTCGCGGCGTGCCACGGCCACCGCGGCGGCGAGGACGATCGAGGAGTCCCGCCCGCCGGAGAACGCGACGAGGCAGGGGGTGCGGGTCAGCGCCCCCAGCAGCACGGCGTCGAGCGCTTCGCGGGAGGTGCGGTCGGACGGCGGCGGCTCCGGCGGAGCGACCAGGCCGTGCACCCAGCCGCCTGCGGTCTCGAGGGCATCGGTCAGGTACACACCGGACACGGGCGCTCCAGTCGAGGTGTGCGGAAGCAGGGCCGGCGTCCCGATCCGCCGGACCTGCCGACCGGTCGTCAGGAGTACGAGCTGTCACCGAGGATCGGGAGAACCCAGGTGAGGTTGTCGGACGACTTCCCGAACAGGTTGGCCTGGGTGAGCTCCTCGACCGAACCGAGCCGGACGATCTCCGGTGCCTCGTAGGTCTCGAGCATGCGGTCACCTCCTTCCATGGGAGAACCTCCCCGACATCGTCGTCGGGGCCTCGGGGGTTCGGCGGCGGGGGCCGGGGCGTTACTCCGTCTGCCCGTCCCCCTCCGGTGTGGTCAGCCCATTAGGCTCCGGCGGGTGCGCCTGCCCCGCATCGCCCGGACGTCCGTGTCCACGCCCGGGCTCGTCCTCTCGGCCCTTCGCGAGGTGGCCCGCGCCGACCGCCGTGGGACGGCGACGGCCGCCCTCCTCCAGGTGCTCGGGGTGCTCGGCGCGCTCGGTCTCGTCGCCGCGGGCAAGCTGGCGTTCGACGCGCTGCTGGACCCGGCGGGCGCCTCGGTCGGCCTGGTCCCCGCGTTGCTCGCCCTGGCTCTGGCGACGGCACTCTCCGGCTCGGCGAGCGCGCTCCAGACCCAGCAGAACCGGTTGCTGGCGGAGCGGGTGTCCCAGCGCGTATGGGGCCGGGTCCTGGACACCGCGGCGCGCGCCGACCTCTACACCTACGAGTCCGTCGGGTTCGCGACCACGCTCGAACGGATCGAGCAGAACGCCGTGAGCCGCCCGTTCCAGGTGACGACCTCGGTCTTCGCCCTCCTCGGCTCAGGGGCGGGCGGCCTCGCCCTGTCGGTGGTCCTCGTCGGTTTCGAGCCGCTGCTCCTGCCGATCCTGCTCGCGGCCGGCATCCCGGCCGTGCTCCTGGCCCGCCGGGCGAGCCGGTCCGAGTTCTCCTTCGCCGCCCGCATGACCGGCCCGTTCCGGACCCGGGACTACGTCCGCAGGCTGCTCACCAGGCGGCCCTACGCCGCCGAGCTCCGCGCGTTCGACACCGCGGAGCACTGGAAGGCCCGGCACGCGGAGCTGAACCGGGTCTTCGAGGGGGCGCTGCGCAGGCAGGTCGGCCACCGGCAGGTGATCGCGGTGCTGTCCACGCTGGGCGTCGCGGTGGCCCTTGCCGCCGCGCTGTTGGCCATCGTCTGGCTCGTCAGGACGGGCCGGATCGGGCTGGCCGACGCGGGCGCGGCCGCCATCGCCGTCCGGCTGCTGAGCGGGCAGCTGACCGGGGCGTTCGCCGCGGTCTCGGGGCTGGTCGAGGCCGCACCGTTCCTGGCCGACCTGGAGCGGTTCGCCGCCCCGGCGGCGGCGCCCGAGCCCCGCGGGGCGCGCCACCCGCTCACGTGCGGGGTGCGGCTGCGGGGGATCGGCTTCCGCTACCCGGAGCAGGACAGGCCCGCCCTGCACGGCGTCGACCTGGACATCCGTCCCGGTGAGGTCGTGGCGCTGGTGGGCGAGAACGGGTCCGGGAAGTCGACCCTGGCGAAGATCGTGGCCGGGCTCTACGAACCCGACCCGGGGACCCGGGAGTGGGACGGGACCGCGCTGCCCGCCGCCGAGCTCCGCGCCTCGGTGAGCGTGATCATGCAGGACTTCGTCCGGTATCAGATGTCGTTGCGGGACAACATCACCGTCAGCGACACCGGCTCGCTCCGGGACGACGCCGCGGCCTACGACGCCGCACGCCGCAGCGGAGCCCTGGACGCCATCGCCGGGCTCCCGCACGGCCTCGACACCGTGCTGGGACGCGAGCTCGACGAGGGGCTCGATCTCTCGGGCGGACAGTGGCAGCGCGTTGCGCTCGCCCGTGCCCTCTACCGCGACACCCCGCTGGTGATCCTGGACGAGCCCACCGCGGCGCTCGACCCGCGTGCCGAGCACGAGCTGTTCGCCGATGTGCGCCGGGTGCTCGGCGGGCGTGCGGCGCTGCTCATCTCGCATCGCTTCGCGAACATCCGCATGGCCGACCGGATCTACGTGCTCGCCGAGGGGAGGGTGATCGAGCACGGGACGCACGCCGAGCTCGTGTCCGCCCAGGGCGTCTACGCCGAGCTCTACGCGCTGCAGTCCGCCTCCTACCGCTGAACGCTCGGCGCGGCGGCGAGTCCTGCCAGCTCGTCGAGCAGACCGGGGGCGAACGGGAGACCCCACGGTATGCGGGCGAGGTACACGGGTACCCGTTCGACGAGGTCACCGAGGGCCTGGAACTCCCGCGCGCTCCCCGCCGGGTCGAGCCAGCCCACCACCCGCGGGAACCGGAGCAGCCACAGCAGCGCGCCGGTCGGGGCGAGTTGCTCGAGGACCAGCTCGGGACCGTCACGGTGCGGCAGCGGCACGACGCACGCCGCGAAGGGGAGGTCGGGCTCGCGGTAGGCCGGGAGCCGCAGGGCCAGCCGGTCGTCGGCGGTGAGCCGGACGTGCCCGGGGTCCGCTCGGTCCGCGAGCACGCGGGCGGACGGCCGGAGCCTGCTCTCGGTGCTCCCGCGGTGGGTCAGCGGCCCCGCCGGGGCGGTGAGGGTCACGCGCAGCACGTCGTCGGAGACGAGCGGATGGCCCGCGGCGGCCAGGGCGGAGGCCACGGTGGACTTGCCCATGCCGGAGGATCCGACGAACGCCAGCCCCCGGTCGTCCACGGCGACCGCACTCGCGTGGAGCACCAGCGCGCCGCACAGTCTCAGGTGGACGGCCACCAGGGCGCCCGCCGCGAGCACGGGAACCAGCCCGGGGTCGGCGGCGGGGTCGAGGTGGAAGACCACGTCGGACAGCAGCGCGTCCCCGGTGAACTCGCAGACCCCGGGGTACCGCAGGACGGTCCGCGCACCGGTGGTCGCCAGCCGGTACAGGGGGCCGCCGCCGTCTCGGTCCTGCGCGGCCAGGAGCTCTCCCGACGGCAGTGCGTCGGGCACCGGCCGGGGCGGCCCGGCGCTCAGCCGCAGCGTGGCGGGCCCGGCCCCCACCTCGGCCGCCGGCATGGGGAGCGGGACCGCCGAGTCGACGACCAGACCGTGGGCGCGGTATCGGGGCACGTGGGCTCACTCCGATCCGAGCGCGCCGAGCGGCGCATAGCGGTGGGCCGTCGGATCCAGGCTCCGGCCGTCGAACTCGAGCCACGAGTGCACCGCGAGCCCGCCGTGCGGATCGCGGCGGACCCCGATCCGCAGCGCCGGGTCCAGCGCCCGGAGCCGGTGGCCGAGGAGCAGGCAGCGGCGCAGGCAGGTGTCGGAGCCGGGCCATCGCGGCGTCACGAGGGAGGCCGCGCGCAGCGCTCGCCCTGCGCGGCGTGGCAGCCGGGCCCGGTCACCCGCCGGGTGCGGGTCGGCCGGGTCGTACCCGATGCCGAGGACCCGGCAGATCGCGGGCAGGTCGCGGGTGCGGAGGAGGACCTCGACCGCGCTCAGGGTCACGACCGCCAGGGCGACCTCCCAGCAGCCCAGGACCACCCGGCGGACGGCGGCGACCATGGTCAGTGGAGCAGCTCGACGGCGTGCAGGTTCTCGACGAACGTGCCGATGTCCCGCGCCGCGGTCGCCTCGTCGACCTCGTACTCGGCGACGACGGACCGGACGAGATCCGCGACCTCGACGTCCGCGGCGAGCAGCTCGAGTAGCCGCGTCCCGATCCCGCGCACCATGAAGTACTGCGACGTGCGAAGACTGAGCACGATGGTCTCCGTGCCGAGCGTGCGCACCGAGACGTCGTCGGTTCGGAGCTTCATGCGGGGCCCTTCTGGCGAGGACGCGGCGCCGCGGCGCCCGAGACGGGTTCGAGCTTGGCCCCGGCGGTGTTACCGAGGGCGAAGCAGTCCGTCCAGGTCCCGCCTTGCGCCTCGATCTCGGGAAGGGCGTGCCGGACCTCCGCGAGGAGATCGGGCACCAGCACGAGGACCTCGTCCGGTCGGGCCGCGACCAGGTCGGCGGGGGCGACGACACCGACGCCGGTGCCCGGCATCCGGCGGCCCCACTTCGCCGGGGACGCGTCGGCGACCGCGACCGGCTGGTCCCCGTCCGCGTCCAGGGCGGCGAGCAGCGTCACCGCGCGGGACGCGGCGCCGTAGCCGTAGACCCGCCTGCCCGCCGCGGCGGCCGCCCGCAGGTGGTCGCGCACCGCGGTGGTCGTCTCCGTCACCGCCGCTCGCAGCGGGGCGTAGGCGGCGGGGTCCCGAACCCCGGTGGCGGTCTCGACGGCGATCATCTCGGCGACCGAGTCGTCGGGCTCACCGCCGCGCCGGGCGACGACCACCACGGTGCCCCCGTAGAGCGGGAACCAGTGGGCGGAGGTCACGCCGAACCCGAGCTCGGCGAGCATGTCCCGGACGACCGGGGTCGAGTAGTAGGCGTAGTGCCCGAGCCGGACGGCGTGCCACTGGAGCTCGCGCAGGATCGCCTCGACGGAGTGGAAGCCGAAGAGGAGGACGCCCCCGGGAGCGACCCGGTCGACGAGCTCCCGGAGCGCGACTCGCTGGTCCGCCGCGTGCATCAGGCCGAACGCCCCGTCGACGACCACGTCGGCGGGAACGCCCGGCTCGGCTCGGCGCAGGCCGTGGGCGGCCAGGTCGGGGATCCAGGACCCACCGTGGGGGGTCCAGCCCTCCGCCACCGTCGCGCCGCGCGGGGGCAGGACGCCACGGGCGTGCAGCCGCGCGACGGCGTCGGCGCGCTGCTCGCGGAGCGCGGCGGGCTCGGTGCCCACCGGCTCGTCGGGCAGCACGGCATCGTCCGCGAGCTGTGCCAGCCCGCATGCCGCGCAGAGCGCCAGCCGCAACGGGAACAGCGGATCGGGGCGCCGGTCGTCGAGCGGGGGGAAGTACTCGCAGGCAGGCTGGGATCCGAGGTCGAGGACCTCGGTCAACGGTCCCGATCGGCAGAAGCGGCACGAGGACGCCATAACGTCCTTCCTCCTCGGGGCGAACAGACCGGCGTGCAGGTGACTGAGATGTCGTTGGCCGGTGTCGTCCTGTTTCGCCCGACCCCGCACCACGACGAACGCGGCTTCTTCACCCGAACCTTCGACAGCGAGCTCGCCGCCGCGCACGGCGTCCGCACCGAGTTCGTGCAGGAGAGCCAGTCACGGTCGCGCCGCGGCACGGTCCGCGGGCTGCACGGCCGGTCCGGGGCAGGCGAGGCGAAGCTCGTGCGGTGCGCGCGCGGTGCCGTCCACGACGTGGTCGTCGACGCGCGCCCCGGCTCACCGACCTACGGTGAGCACCTCGCGGTCACCCTGGACGACGTCGAGTTCGCCCACCTCTACATCCCGCCCGGGTTCCTCCACGGCTTCCAGGCCCTGACCGAGCAGAGCGACGTCTGCTACCGGATCGACCGACAGCACGATCCCGCCGAGGACGTCGCGGTCCGGTACGACGATCCGACCTTGGACATCCGTTGGCCGCAGCGGGTGACCCTGCTCAGCGCCCGGGACCGCGCGGCGGGGAAATGGGGGGAGTGGTGAACGGGGTGGCGAGATGTGCCGCGAGCGACTCCCGCCAGTCCGGGAGCGCCACGCCCGCCTCCGTCGCCTTCGTCAGGTCCAGCACCGAGTTCGGAGGCCGGGTGGCCGAGCCGGGCTTGTCGGCGTAGTACTCCGCGCTGGTGACCGCGGTGACCATGCCGGGATCGTGGCCCGCCTGCTCGAGGACGAACCTGGCCAGGTCCGCCCAGCTCAGGGCATCGCCGGGGTTGGTGAGATGGTAGGTGCCGGGCGCGGCGTCCAGGAGCGCGACGATGCCGGCCGCCAGGTCGCCTGCGAGCGTCGGCCTGCCGACCTGGTCGGCGACGACGATCGGCGCGATTCCCCGCTCGGCGAGTCCGAGCATGGTGCGCGCGAAGCTTGCGCCCGCGCCGATGACCCAGCTCGGCCGGATGATCCAGTGGTTCGGCACGAGCGCGACCGCGGTGTCCCCGGCGGCCTTGGCGGCGCCGTAGGCGGACAGCGGTGCCATCGGGCAGGTCTCGGGGATCGGGCCCGGGTGGGTCCCGTCGAAGACGCAGTCGGTGGAGATGTGGACCAGCCGCAGGTCGTGCTCCAGCGCGATGCGCGCGAGGTTCGCAGGGCCCGTCGCGTTGGCGGCCCACACGGCGGCTCGGTCCTGCTCGGCCTGGTCGACCTTGGTGTACGCGGCCGCGTTGATCACGGTGTCGTAGGCGGACCAGTCGAGCCGCGTGGGGGCGGCGAGGTCGAAGTCGGCTCTGGTCAGGGGGTCGGCCGTGGGGAGGGCGGCGCAGAGTGCCTGCCCGAGCCTGCCGCCCGCACCGAGGATGACCGCGCGCACGAGGACGATTCTGCCGGACCGGACGCCGTGCCGAGGATCAGCGGCCGAGGCTGCGTGCCACCGCCATCACGTACTGCCCGTAGCCGTTCTTCCCCTGCTTCTCGCCGAGGGCGTGGCAGGCGTCCGCGTCGATGAAGCCCATCCGCAGGGCCACCTCCTCGAGGCAGGCGATCCGGATGCCCTGGCGGTTCTCCAGGACCTGCACGTAGTGCCCCGCCTCGATCAGCGACTCGTGGGTGCCGGTGTCCAGCCAGGCGAAGCCGCGGCCGAGGTCGACGAGGCGGGCGCGCCCGTCCTCCATGTAGCCGCGGTTGAGGTCGGTGATCTCCAGCTCGCCGCGGGCCGACGGGGTCAACGCGCGCGCTCGCTCCACCGCGGTGCCGTCGTAGAGGTAGAGGCCGGTGATGGCGCGGTCGGAGCGGGGTTTCGCGGGTTTCTCCTCGATGGAGACCAGCCTGCCGGTGGGGTCGGCCTCGCCGACGCCGTAGCGCTCGGGGTCCTTCACGGGGTAGCCGAACAGCACGCAGCCGTCGCCCTCCTCGCCCAGGCCGGCGCGCGCGTCCCGCATCGTCCCGGAGAAGCCGGGCCCGTGGAAGATGTTGTCGCCCAGCACGAGGGCGACGGCATCCGCGCCGATGTGGTCCTCGCCGATGAGGAAGGCCTCGGCGATGCCGTTGGGGGCGGCCTGGGTGGCGTAGCTCAGCCGGATGCCGAGCTCGGCGCCGTCGCCGAGGAGCCGGTGGAACATCGGGGCGTCCTCGGGGGTGGTGATCACGAGGATGTCCCGGATGCCCGCGAGCATCAGGGTGGACAGCGGGTAGTAGATCATCGGCTTGTCGTAGACCGGCAGGAGCTGCTTCGAGACCCCACGGGTGATCGGGTGCAGTCGGGTGCCGGTGCCACCGGCCAG